>WBZT01000039.1_pt1 | contig 107210 bp, 104 predicted proteins | sample 5204241 | NCBI WGS metagenome assembly WBZT01 (sample SAMN12344358, study PRJNA552823) | activated sludge metagenome | biome: Activated sludge suspended growth; feature: Nitrification reactor; material: Wastewater; isolation source: activated sludge from nitrification reactor of wastewater...
CATTAGTTCCAGCTTGGCTTGTGCTTCGGACTGCAAAATCAATGGTTTCAAGGGGCGACCAGTGCTCATGCCCCACATTCGCAGGTCGCGGTACTTCTTGCACGAACTAATCGCTCACCACACTAGTCTGCGACACAGCCGCGCTTCAATTCAATTTATGTCCACGCGTTCAACCAAAGCGAAACCCAAGACGATTGACGAATATCTCGCGCTGACAAGCCCCGAGCAGCGGGCCGTGCTCGAGAAACTTCGCAAGACCATTCGCGCCGCCGCGCCGGGTGCGGAGGAATACATCGGCTACGGGCTGGCCGGCTTCAAGTTCAACGGGCGACCGCTCGTTTACTTTGGTGCATGGGAGAAGCACTGCGCGCTTTATGCTGCCAGCCCGGCCATTCAGAAGAAGTTTCAGAAAGAACTCGAGGGCTTTGAGCAAAGCAAAGGCACAATTCGCTTCACGCCGGAGAATCCAATACCGACCGCACTGGTGAAGGCGTTGGTGAAGGCGCGGATTGCGGAAAACAGAGATTGAAATACAAGCGCGCGATGAAACCCAAAGCGCCAAAAGCCAATCGCCGCGTGTCGAAGGCCGATGTGCAAGCCGTGCTCGCGACGCTGAAGCGCTTGAGCAAGCCGCGCATCCGCGAAGAAATGTCGTCGCGCTACGGCATCGTGACGAAGGACGCGTACGGTGTGCGGATGCGCGACATGCAGGACGTGGCGAAGAAGCTTGGACGCAACCACGCGCTGGCGCTCGCGCTGTGGGACACCGGCAATTGCGAAGCGCGCACCATAGCCGCGTTTGTGGCCGAACCGGAACGGCTCACGCCCATGCTGATGGATCGCTGGTGTCACGACTTCGACAACTGGGCTATCTGCGACACCGTCTGCTTCAAACTGTTTGATCAATCGCCGCACGCGCTGGGCCGGGTCGCGGCGTGGGCCGGCCGGAAAGATGAGTTTCAGAAGCGCGCCTCGTTCGCGCTGCTCGCCTGCGCGGCATTGCACAACGACGACGCGGAAGACGACGACTTCTTGAAGTTGTTACCGCTGGTTGAAACCGCCGCTACCGATGCGCGAAACTTCGTGAAGAAAGGCGTGAGCTGGGGATTGCGTGGCGTGGGCGCGCGAAGCAAGAAGCTTGAAGCTGCCGCCGTGGAATTGGCCAAGCGGCTTGCCGCGTCCGAAGACTCCACGTCACGCTGGATCGGCAAGGACGTACTGCGCGCGCTGACACCAAAAGAATTGAAATGAAATCCATATCGGCTGGTACTTCGACTGGAAACTTTCAAACTTCCGTCACCGCCACGTTGTCAGTTCGGAATTGGGCGGGCGCGGTGGATTTCTACAAGGCGGCGTTCGGCGCGGTCGAATTGTATCGTCTGCCCGGAGGCGGCGTTGGGCAATTGTCCGTAGCCGGCGCGGAATTCTGGGTGGCTGAGGAATCTCCGGCGCACCAGAACTTCAGCCCCGAATCGCTCGGCGGTTGGTCAGTGCGGATGCTACTGATCGTGGAAGACCCGGTGGCAGTTTGCGCACAGGCGATTCGGGCCGGCGCCACCCAGATTTATCCCGTCGCGGATGCGCATTGCTGGCGGCTCGGGCGGATCGTTGACCCGTTCGGGCATCACTAGGAAATTGGGAAACCACTCAACTGACCATGATCCTGCGGACAGAGCCGCGCTCCGTTGCGCTGTTTTGCGGCAATTTAATCTGTGTCCATCGGTGTTCATCTGTCGTTGAGTTCACCTCCCCCCGGCCCTCACCCAGAGCGTAGAGGGAGATTGTTTGTTGAGCGCCGGGGTGGTTTCAGCTACAAGGGGCGGGCGTTCACAGGTTATTTTCAAAAATAGTTGTCCTTAACCTGGCGGCCCGTTCGTCGTAGTGTTGAATTTAAGCTTTGGCAATTGGAGCGCGGCGTTCACGTCGCTTTAGTCATTTCATTGCAGACGACCGGGAAGCGGGCTAAAGCCCGCGCACCGAAAAACGGTTGAACCAAAAGCAGAGGCACATTATGAGCAAAGTTCGAGTGCTAGTCGGCACGAAAAAGGGCGCATTCATCTGCACGGCGGATGGCCAGCGCCAGAATTGGGAGATCAGCGGCCCGCATTTCGCCGGGTGGGAGTTGTATCATCTCAAGGGGTCGAGCGCCGATCCGAATCGCATTTACGCGTCGCAATCGAGCGGGTGGTTCGGCCAGATCATCCAGCGCTCGGATGACGGCGGGAAAACCTGGAACACGCCGGGCAGCAGTCCCGAGGATTTGAAAGGGCCGGAAGGTTTTCCGAAAGGCGAGAGCAACAAGTTTGTGTATGAGGGCGAAGTCGGCAAACACATGTGGTATGACGGCACGCAACATCCGTGGGAGTTCAAGCGGGTGTGGCACATCGAGCCGTCGTTGACCGATCCGGACACGGCTTACGCGGGCGTCGAGGACGCGGCGATTTTCAAAACGACCGACGGTGGCAAGACGTGGAAAGAAATGGCCGGGTTGCGTCAGGCGAAGGGCCATCTCTGGCAACCCGGCGCGGGCGGTATGGCGGTGCATACCATTTTGCTCGATCCGAAAAATGAAAAGCGAATCTTCGTTGCGATTTCGGCGGGAGGTTGTTTTCGCACGGACGACGGCGGCGCGACGTGGAAGCCGATTACCAAAGGATTGAAGTCGCAATTCGAGTTGCCCGACCCGAACGCGGAGGTCGGCCATTGCGTGCATCGCATCGCGTTGCATCCGTCGAAGCCGGACACGTTGTTCATGCAGAAGCATTGGGACGTGTTGCGCAGCAACAATGCGGGCGAGCAGTGGAACGAGGTGAGCGGCAATCTGCCGACGGATTTCGGTTTCCCGATTGACGTGAACTTCAACGAGCCGGAGACGATTTACGTCGTGCCCATCACGAGCGATTCATTGCACTACCCGCCGGATGGAAAGTTGCGTGTGTATCGCAGCAAGACCGGCGGCAATGAATGGGAAGCGCTCACGAAAGGTCTGCCGCAGAAGGATTGCTATGTGAATGTGTTTCGCGATGCGATGGCCGTGGATCAGCTCGACAAGAGCGGCATTTATTTCGGCACGACCGGCGGCCAGGTATATTGCTCGCCGGACGGCGGCGATAATTGGACCACCATCGCCGCGCATCTGCCGGCGGTGCTGTCGGTGGAAGTGCAGACGCTTAAATGAAAGCACCAAATTTCAAGCACCAAGCACCAGAGGAACTTCAAGCTCCACGCATCGAAGTAAACAACTGGCGTTTGGGATTTGAGGTTTGGAGCTTCTTTGGAGCTTGGATGTTGGTGCTTGGAGCTTTTTCATGATTCGTGTCGTGCTCCCATTTCATCTGCGCAATCTCGCCCGCGTGGATGGCGAGGTGGAAGTGGAAGTCGCCAGTCCAATCACGATTTGCGCCGTGCTGGGCGCGCTGGAAGCGAAGTATCCGATGTTGCAGGGCACGATTCGCGACCACGGCACATTGAAGCGGCGACCGTTCATCCGCTACTTCGCGTGCAAAGAAGATTTGTCACAAGAGACACCCGAAACCGTCTTGCCTGATGCGGTCGTGAAAGGGGAAGAACCATTCCTCGTCGTCGGTGCGATGGCCGGCGGTTAGTCTGGAGACCCCGAACCCCAAATCCCAACAACCATGAAAAAACGGTTACCCCTCATTGCCAGCATTGTGCTCGGCCTGTTGTTCTTGATGGCCAGTGTCATGTACTTCCTGAACCTTGGACCGAAGCCGACTTTCCCGGAAGGCTCACCCATCGCCCACTTCTTTGCCGCGTTTGGCCCGACCGGCTACCTGAAGTTCGTGAAGCTCTTCGAACTCGTTGGCGGCCTGCTGGTAATGATTCCGCGCCTGCGGAATTTCGGCCTGCTGCTGCTGGGCCCGGTCATCGTGAATATTCTTGCCTATCACCTGCTGGTGGATGATCCGATGGGCATCCTGAATATCAAATACATGTGGATGCTTTACCTCATCCTCGCGTTGTCGTTGTATCTGCTCTGGGACGCGCGGAAGAAATTCGCCGGCCTGTTGAACTGAAACCATTTCAAGGAGAATTATGCTACCGATACTGCTCGCCCTCGCCATCGTCGGCATCCTGTTGATCGTCGTCACCGCCGGCCAGCCTGATGAATTCAAAATGTCGCGCGAAACCAGAATCGCCGCGCCACGCGAAAAAATCTTCCCGCACATCAACGACCTTCGCGTGTGGGAAGCCTGGTCGCCGTGGGCCAAGCTCGATCCGAACGCGAAGAATTCCTTTGCAGGCCCGGCCTCCGGCATCGGCGCGGCGATGTCCTGGTCGGGCAACAAAAAGATTGGCGAAGGCCGCATGACCATTACCGAAAGCGTGCCGAGCGAGCTGATCGGTTTCCGGCTGGATTTCGTGAAGCCGTTCAAAACCACCACCACCGCCGAGTTCGTGTTCCGGCCGGAGGGCAATCAAACCCGTGTGACTTGGAGCATGTCCGGCAAAAGTAATTCTTTCGCCAAGGTTTTCGGGTTGCTGATGAACTGCGACGACCTGGCCGGCCGGGACTTTGAGAAGGGACTGGCCAGCCTGAAAGCCGTCGCCGAATCCGCCGCGGGGGTGAAGGCATGAGCACACCCGCCGAGAAAACCGATTACCTGTTGTTCTTTCGCGATACGACGTGGGACTTGCAACTCACCCCCGAGCAACTGCAAAAAATCCTCGAGGACTGGCGCGTTTGGTTCGAGCGCCTGGTCGCGGAGGGAAAATGCCGCGGCGGATTGCCCTTGTTGAGTTCGGGCAAGGTGGTGACGGGCAAGAACGGACGGACGGTGGCTGACGGGCCGTTCGCGGAATCGAAAGAAAACATCGGCGGCTATTTCCACCTGCAAGTGGCCGACGAAATGGAAGCCGTCCGGATCGCGCAGCAATGCCCCGGGCTGGAATACGGCTGCGTCGTCGAGGTGCGGCCCGGGGGTGAGCGCATCACGCGGCGGCTCGGTGCCGCGCCGCGCCTGGAACAACTCGCGAAGTCGGTGACTTCAGCTTGAGCCCGTGACGCCGCTCACGGAGACGAACGCCGCGCCGCCAGCCGTGGACATCCCCGGGTTGACGGAGCACCTCTTCCGAAATGAAGCCGGCAAACTCGTCGCCGTGCTCACCGGCATCTTTGGCCTCGAGCGATTGCAACTGGCCGAGGACGTCGTGCAGGAGGCGATGGTGCGCGCGTTGCAGACGTGGCCGTACTACGGCGTGCCGAAGAATCCCGCGGCATGGCTGACGCAAGCGGCAAAGAACCTGGCGTTCGACACCATCCGCCGAGAGAAAACGTTTCAGGACAAACAATCGCAGATGATCGCACTCATTGAGCAACGCGCCGCCGATACCGATGGTGCCGAAGGCCCGAAGTTCGCGAACGAAATCAAAGATGACCGGCTGCGGATGATGTTCGTCTGCTGCCATCCACTCATCGCGCCGGAAGACCAGGTGGCGCTCGCGCTGAAAACGTTGTGCGGCTTCAGCCCGGCGGAAATTGCCAGCGCGTTCCTCACCACCGAGGCGGCCATCGCCAAGCGGCTCACGCGCGCGAAACAGAAAATCCGGGAGGCGCAAATCCGCTTCGAGATTCCCGAAGGCCCGGAGCTCGCGCGCCGGCTGGACGGCGTATTGCGCTCGCTCTACCTGCTTTTCAACGAAGGCTACAAGGCGTCGAGCGGCGCAGCGCTGATTCGCGAAGACCTCTGCCAGGAAGCCATCCGGCTGGCCCTTCTGCTTGCCGAACACCCCGCCGGCAACCAGCCCAGGACTCATGCGCTGCTGGCGTTGATGCTGCTGAACGCCGCGCGCCTCCCTTCGCGCGTGGACGACAAGGGCAACCTGCTGCGTCTCCAGGAGCAGGACCGCTCGCGCTGGCACCCCTCGCTGATCGCGCGCGGCATGTTGCATATCGCGCGCTCCGCCGCGGGCGACGAACTCAGCGAATACCACTTGCAGGCGGGCATCGCGGCGTGCCATTGCGCGGCGCGGGATTTTGCCTCGACCGACTGGGCGCAAATTCTCGAACTCTACGACCGGCTGCTGGAGTTCGATGATTCCCCTGTCGTCGCGCTCAACCGCGCCGTAGCGCTGGCCGAAGTGTGCGGTCCACAGGCGGGCATCGAGGCCGTCGCTGAAATCAAAAACCTCCAGTCGCTCGAATCCTACTACCTGCTCCACGCGGTGCTCGGTGAATTCGAAACGCGCCTGAGCCACGCGGCCGCGGCCGCGGCGCATTTCCGAAAGTCCCTGCAACTCGCCGAAATAAAATCCGAGCAGATGTTCCTGGCGAAGCGGCTGCAAGCCTGCGAAGCCCAGACTCGCACCTGAGCGCGGGGTCATTTCGCGCCGGCCAACTGTTTCAACCGCCGGCCCGCGCGCGAATCCGCGATCAGTTGCTCCAGCCGGCGCGTTTGCGTCTCCGTTTTCTTGGCGCTCACCACCCAGAAGGTCGCCACGCGCCGATAGCCCGGCGGTTGGCGCTGGAAAAAATCCCACGCCGCCCGGTCGGCGCGAAAGCGGCCGGCCTTGTCTGGCGGCAATTGGCGCGGTGCATTCTCGAAGGAGTAAACCCCAGAACGCTTTGGATCGCGCGCGGCAAACGCCTTCCGGCCGGCGGGCGTCATGCGGCCAGTTTCGATCAGGCGCTCGGCGTGTTGAATGTTGATCCGGCTCCAAATGCTCTTCGCCGTGCGCGGCGTGAACCGGTGCTGGTAGCTGAATTCGTCCACGCGCCGCTTCAGGCCGTCAATCCAGCCGAAGCACAAAGCCTCGTCCACCGCCTCCGCGTAGGTGAGGCCCGACCGGCCGGAGTCCTTCCTGTAAAAACCAACAAACAACTCGTGCTCGGTGGCGTGATGCCGCTCAAGCCACGCGCGAAACGCGTCGGCGGATTTGAAATAGGTGATCTTCACTTGGGCGGTTGGTCTATGAACTGAGAATTTTTCCGATGGCTTCCAGCGTGTTCCAGTTTCGCGTTGTCGCCGGTCGCCCGAACAGTTTTTCCACCACGGCGTTCGCGTAGGTCTCGCCGAGGCGGCGGAGGCTGAGAACGAACGGCCCGCGCACCGCCGTGAGCCGCACCACCCACTTTGCGCCGACGGGTTGCTCGAACGGCAGCGCCGGCACCGCGCGCGGCGCTTTTGCCAGCACGCTCACGAACCGGCCGAGGTCCGGGCCCGCTGGCGCGCCGCGAAACGGCTCGCTCGCGATCAGTTCGCGCACCGCCGCCGCGGGATGGATCATCAACTCCGGCGCGAACGGCAACCGGCGGAGAATTTCCGCGCGCAGCCGGGCGGCGCTGACGTTTTCGCGCACGACGAACGTGCCCGCCGCGCCGAGGTTCATCACGTTGAACGCGGCAAGTTCTTTCGCCAGTTTGCTCGGTTGGAATTTCTGGTGCCCGCCCACGTTGACGGCGCGGAAGAACACGACGGATGCCATGCGGCGAGTTTGAACGCGCGCCCCTGAAAAGCAACCGGGCATAATCAGGATGGCTTTGCCGAAGCGGCTGCTTGCTGAAGCGCCAGTCCGGGCGCGCACATCGTTTATCGCGCCCGCTCGCCGGCCAAAGCCAACTCCGTCCGCCCGCTTCAGGTTTATCGTGACAAGCGAAGCGTTTCCCCTTTTGCTGCCAGCGATGAATGTGCGCTTACTTTCCGTCGTGGTTTCCGCGTTGGCGCTGGGTTCGAGCGCTGCTGTCAGCGACGGCCCGGGGGCGGAGCGCGAATTGATTCAGGACAACCATTTCCAGCGCGGGTTCATCTTGTGGCAGCCAAAACCGGGCCGGCACGTCCGTTACGGCGAACTGCGCGGCGGGGAAACCAACCAGCAACCGGTCTGGGGCCTCGCGCAATGGAGCAGCCGCTTTCCCCTCGAACCGGCGGCGGTGCAAATCCTCTCCGATGGCAGCGTGGTTTGCAGCAACGCGGCCAAAATCGTCACGCTCGGCCCGACCAACTCCCCGGCGGCGGACCTGGCGCTGGCGGTGAACAGCCGCATGGAATACGGCTCGCGCGCCCGGACGACGGCCGAGCCGTGGGTGCATCTGCTCGTCGAACAAGAATTCGCCGAATCCGCCTCGCTGGCGAAACTCCGCGCCGCGAAGCTGCATGTCGAGGCCCGTTTGCTCCGCGCGCGCAACCGGCACGCGGACGATTACTCGCCCGACCGGCACGCGGCGCAGTTCCAAATCTTCTTCACCGTGCAGAACGCGAACCGTCAGTCACCCGGCTACGGCGACCTGCTGTGGTTCGGCGTGCCGATCTACGACAACCGCGACCGCTTCCCGAAGGCTTTCAAGGCGCAGGATTTTGGCGGCACGGCCAAGTTTATCTTCACGCCCGCCGGCGACGCCTACACTGCCGCCAGCGCGCACGACGAAAAATGGATCACGCTCGAGAAGGATTTGCTCCCGCTGCTGCGCGGGGCGCTGACGACGGCATGGGCGCGTGGTTTCCTGAAAGACTCGAAAGAACTGGCCGATTACCGCCTCGGCGGCATGAATCTGGGTTGGGAATGCCCCGGCTCGTTCGACGTGGAAATGCAGCTGCGCAATTTGAGCCTCAAACTGGTGGCGGCTGGCGAGTGAAGCTGAGCTGCGAGAACAGGTTTTGGGCAACCACCAGGTTAACATCCGGTCGAAAACCAATGTGCCGCCGCCGCCTGCTCCAAACTTTTGATTTCCGCCAGTCCCTCCGTCTGCCGGGTAACGCGGGCCGCGAACGCCAGGTACGCCAGGGCTAGCAACCGTTCGTGGCCACCGAAGCCCGCGTGCCTTGCGTAGTTCGAGAACTCCGGTGATCCCAGTGTTCGCTCCAAGCGAGCCAGCAACGCACCAGTGTGCTCGTGCCGCACGAGGATGGCGGATTGCACAACGAAGTGAACCCAGTCCCAGCCCGGGATGCCCTCATGCTGGCCGCGTTCCCAATCCAGCACCGTCCATTGCCCGTCCGCCACCTTGATGTTCCACGGCGCGAAGTCGCCGTGCGCGAGCGTGGGGTGAAGATTCAATTCCCCGGCGCGATCCAGCGCGGCGGGCAGCGGTGCGGACGCGGAAGCCGCGCGCAACAACCGCCACGATTCCAGGTCGCACAAGTTGACCCGCCGATGCTTCACGAGCCAGGCGGTGAACAGACCCGCCAGTGGCTGGGTGTCGTCGAGCTGGGGCGAGTTTCCCGCGATGAAATCCAGCGCGAAAGCCTGAACCCCGTGCGCTTGGAACGCGGCTTTCACCCGCGGCACGCCGGGCGTTCCCGCCGGCACCGTCGCGAGCAAGTCCGCTTCCCGCATCACCAAATGCCGCGCGGCTTCGGTCGTTCCCGCTTTGATGACCGCCGCCGATTGCCCGCGCGCGTTGAACACGAGCACCACGAATCGCCGGCCCGGCGCTTGGGGATTGCCGGCCAGAATCGCCAGCGGCGGCAGCTCCGACGCGCCGGCGCATTCGGCCAGAAAAATGGCGAACGGCTCGTTGGCCGCCACGTTCAACTCCTCGCGCTCGCGCAATGGGGAAATGCCCAGGCGCAGCGCCAGCCCCAGGAGCTTTCGCGCGAGGCGGGCTTTGGCCGATTGCGCGGGGTAAAGCGCCAGCGCGCGGGCGGCCAGCGGGCCCGTCAGCGGCAAAAAGAGGAAGGGCTGCCCGCCGCGCCGCGCCACGCGCAAACTCAGGTGCGACACGGCACGGTCGCCCGGGGCGCGGGCGAACAAGTCCTGCCAGCGATCAGCGGCTTGCACGCTCATGGTTTCATTCAAAGAGACAACGCCGGGAGAGCGTCAACGCTCCGCAAAGGATTTGCCGATCTCCCGAAATGCGGCGGCGGCCAGTTCCTCCGGCGGAAGCGTCGCATCCACGCGTGCCACGCGGCGGGCGTCGAAGGGGAGCGCGTCGAGAACCGCGGCCTGTCGTTCGATTTCTGCGGCGGACAATTCCTGCTTGCGCGCCAGCAGGACTTCCGCGGGCGCGGACAAGGTGAGGACGAGGTCCGGCCGCGGGAAAAGCTTCTTCGCCAGCGCCAGCAATCCCGGCGGGCCGGAGAATTTCACCGAGTCGGGGTCCAGGTAATAATTGTAGAGGTAACGATCCACGAGCACGAGCCGCCCCTGACGCAACATGCGACGCACATGAATCCACCAGGCAAGGTTAACCAGGGCGGCGTTCTTGGCCAGGCGCAGCGCGGAAAGTACCGTGTTCCACAGCCCGGCCGGCTGCGGCGGCTTGCGTGGCTGGTTCTTGAACTCGGGCAGGGGAAACTCGACGTGGTGAAACGTCCGGGGCCGCCAGTGAAAATAGCGCACGGCCGCGATGCGCCGGTCGCGCATGGCCAGTTCGCAGAGGTTGCGGGCCAGCGTGGTTTTGCCGGAACCATCCAGGCCGACGAGGACGCAAAACACCCCGCGCCGGGGCGCACTTTGCTTGCGCTGCATGTGGCGCTCGAGAATCGCGGAGATGAAGCGGATGAAGAATTCGCTGAAGGATTGGTCGTTCAACGCCGTGTTCTTGGGCGACGACGCCATGAAGCCCGATTCGACATGGCCAAAACAGACGCGACCGTCGCGGTCCTCGGTGCTGATGAAGGTGCGGCTCGGGTAGAGGTGCCGGGAATGCGTGCGGACGACGGCGTTGAGCGCGGTGTTATCCGCGACGTGATACGAGCGCACGAACAAGCCGCCCTTGAACAGCGTGCGCAACCGCCGCAGGCGCAGCCCCAGACTCCAGCGCGCTTGTGCGGCCAACCGGTCCCGCAGGTCAGACTCGTGAATCCAGTTCTTTTTCGTGGGAAACAAAAAATTGATGCGCCCGGACAAATCCTCGAACTGCCGCCGGATCGCATGACTCGAGACGAACAGCAGGGAAACCCCCGCCGAGCGGCGCACGCGTTCAAACAGGCGGACCCCATCCGAAGCCGTGCTGGCCATCAGCGTCCAAAGCCGGGACCGGCCCAGGTGCGACGTCATCATCAGGCTCCGCCGCACGCGCCAACTGAAGGCGGCGTCAAACGGAGCGGAATCGGTGCGCGCTTGGAAATCGGCCAGTTCATGGCCGGCCGGACCGAACGCGGCCACGAGTTCGCGGCGCAACGCCGCTGGGTCCCCGCAGGCGGTGTAGAGCACGCCGAGCTGCCGGCGGTAGCGGTCGCTCATCATGCCGCGCCAGATCACCGCCACGTAGAGGATCACGGATTCCAGTTCGGGTGAGGGAACGAAGAACTCGCCGTGGCGGCGGCTCGAATCGAGGACCTGCCGCGCCGAAAGCACGGTGAAGAACCGCCAGCGCACGTCGGTTTCGTAATCAATGCGGAGAAAGCCCGACTGCGGATGCCAGAAGACATGGGAGAAGTTTACATAGCGGGCGGCATGAACGAAATGCCAGCCGGTTTGCTCGGCCATCGCGTGGAGGCAGCGTTCGAAGCGCGCCAGTGAATATGGCGAGACGATCAGGTCCAGATCCGTGTCCGCGTTGCCGTAGAGATCGTCGTAGTTGCGCAGGATGCAATAGCGCACGCCGTTTGCCTCGAGGTTGGCGAACAGCGCGGTGAGAAAATTCTGGCGGGCGACAATCATGCGGCGGCCAGCAGTCGCTGGTAGGTGGTGTGAAGCAGCTCCGCCTTGGCCTGCCAGCGAAAATGGGTGAGCGCACGGGTCCGGGCGGCACGGGCCAGCGTGAGGCGCAACTCGGGCAGCGCCTGGAGGCGGGCGATGGCCGCAGCCAGCGCGGCTACGGTTTCCTCCCGATCGCGCACCGGGATTTTTACCCCCGACGCCGCGTCCACCATTTCGCCCGGACCCGCCCAGTCGAGGCAGATCACGGGCACGCCGCGCGCCATCGCTTCGAGCAGCGCCGAGCCGCCGCTGTCCCGCAACGCGGGAAACACCAGCGCGTGCGCCTGGCCGTAAAGTTCCGGCAACCGGTCGCGCCCGACCTGGCCAGTGAAATCCACGATGGATTCCAGTCGCCGCCGCCGCACCTGCGCCCGCCAGTTGGCCAACGACGGCCCGGCGCCGACGACGGTCAGCTTCACGCCGCTCAAGCCGGAATGATTCAGCGCGGCAAACACCAGCGGCAGAGCGCGTGTGGCAACGCAATTGCCGACGTAGAGCAGGCGAAAAACATCGTCCGCCGGGCGCGGCTGTGGTTCGGGGAATTGCTCGTCCTCGACGCGCAGCGCATTGGGCGGCACGATCACCGCCTTGTCGCGGACGGCGGCGGGAAGAAAATCCAGCGTGGTGCGATTGGAAACGAACAGCACGCGCGCACGGGCGAGCGAGCGTTGAACGGCGGGATGCGAAAGCCAGAGCCGGTTCACCAGCCGGCGTCCGAATTCGCCGAGGCGCGCCCAGCCGAGGTCGCGGCCGAAGCCCGCCGGCACGGATTCGCCGCCCGCCACCGGCCCCCAGACCGCCGGCACATCCAGTTCCGCCGCGGCGAACGGCACGCGGAAGCTGTGGAAGGTGGTCTGATGCACAAGCTGGAACTTTTCGCGCTGATGCAGTTCCGCCGCGTGGCGTGCAACGCGTTTCTGCCAGGCGATTTTGCGTCCCCAGCGCGAGCCGGAGGGCTGGGCGACAAAGTGCGGCGTGATGCCCAGACGCGGCGCGTGCTGCTCGATCGGCGCCCGGGCATTGGGCGTGGTAATGAGATGGACGTTGCAGGTCCGGGCCGCCTGCTCCGCCCAGCCCCAGCCCAGCCAGTGTTCCCCGCCGCCTTCGGGGTTGCAGGCGTAGGCGATCATCAACACGGAAGGCCTCATGTGCGTTTGCGTCCGATCACATGAATGTCCGAGCACAAGCTGGGGAAAAACTGGAGGAAGTGGTTCGCGAACATAGCCCCCGAACTCAGCAGGCGCGGCGGAATGAATTCAAGCGCCTTGCTGCACCGGCCCAAAAAATTCCGCCCATATACCGCCACCGGCTCAATGTCATTCCACAACATCATCTGCTTCAAATCCGCGATGACCGGTTCGCGCACATGGCCGCGGAACACGGGGTCGCCGTCGTGATACCACCATTCGAGCCGGTCCCAGATGTTGCGCCCGATGACGGCGTCGAAGCGTTTGCGGAGGTTGGCGGCGTTGGGCGTGACGAGGATGAGATAACCGCGCGGCTTGAGGACCCGCACGATTTCGCGAAACAGCCGTTTCGGGGAATGATGCCAGTGTTCGAGGCTGTTAATCGAGGTGACGACATCCACGCTGGCGGTTTCCAAGGCCAGCGGTTGATTGAGCAAATCTATTTCCAGCACGCGGATGCCGAGTTCCTGGCGCCAGCCGTTGATGATGCGCCGCGTGCGGTCCAGGTTGTCCAGTTCCACGCCGCCGCCCCCGCCGAAATCATCGGCGATGGTGACTGCCATGCCCATGGCTCGCGCCACCGGGCCGAACGCGGACGTGCCGGCGCCAAGATCAACCAGATGCTTGCCCGGTTGCAGCAGCCCGGTATCGTGGAGCAGTTGCAGGTAAAACAACTCGCGCCCATCCAGGCGGCCCCCGTATTGAAAGCCGTGCAGCACGGCGACCTTTTCCCCAAACGCGCGGTGGCAGGCTTCCGGATCGAATCGTGGTGGGTTCATATTCGCAATGGGTTTCCGACCGCGCTGTTGATGGCCGCCGCCGCCGCTTTGCCTTCGAGCATCGCGTCCTCCATGCCGCCGTAATTCCAGCCGCCCCAACGGCCGGCGCTCGTCGTGCCATGCTGGGCCAGCCAGTCGAGAATGTGGCCGCGGCTGCGCTCGTAATGATCATCAAAGACCACATAGGCGTAGGGGATGTTGCACAATTCCATGAAGAGAACTTCATCCTGCTCCGCGAGCACGCCGGCTTTCTTCAAGTCCGCGAGCACGCGCTGCTTCAATTCCTCGGGCCGCTGCAACCAGTCCTGCACACCGCCGGACATTTCCACGTAGTAGCTCCGGCAACCGGCGGGCGCCGCCTCCGCGTGGACCGCGGAATACGAACCCGCGCGATAGAAAATAAATTCCGGCTCTGGAAAATAAATCCAGTGATGCCGGCTGGCCGCGGCGCCCGGGCCGCGGACCCCGATGTCGAAATAATGAACGGTTGTGGCGCGCAGCCGGCTGACCGCGGTCCGGATTTCCTCGGGCACGTCCGCCAGCATTGCGACGAAACGCGGCAGAGCCATGGTGTTCACAAGCCGCCGGAAACGGACCCGTTCGCCGTTAGAAAGCGTGGCGACACGAGCCTGCAAGTCCACGCGCTCGACGCTGGTTTGATAGCGCGGCGGAGTTGACAGCGAAGCGGCCAGCGCCTTGGGCAGCGCGCTGATCCCGCCTTCACGGGGATATACGAACTTGGCGTTGTAACCGAGGGATTCGCGGGAAAAGCCGAGCGCGCCTTTGACCACGTCCTCGAGCGAGGGGCGCGGAATGAACCGGTCCGCATAGCTGGCCGAGATTTCCTCGAGCTTCACGCCCATCAATTTTTCGTTATAGGGCACCATGAAGTATTTGCAGATGCCTTCGCCGAAAAGCCGCTCGACGCACTCGCGGAAATTGCGGGCGGGGGTGGTCGGTGGCGCCAAGCCAAAGTCGGCCGGCTGGCGCGCTTTCAGCAGGCCCAGCAGGCATTCCATCACCACTTCGCGCGGCAGGCCGTAGGTATTCGCTTGAAACGGATACGGCGTGAAAACGCCGCAGAGATGGATCACCGCCCGGCGCTCGTATTCCGCGAGCTGGCCGCCGAGGAGGCGGTTGACCAGTTCCTTCATGGCTGGATCGCGCAGATGCAGCCAATGCCCCGTGCCATCGCACAGAAATCCGCCGTGCCGGATGCGCGTGCGCACGATGCCGCCGGGTTCATCCTCCCGCTCGATGACGAGATAATCACGACCCAAGTGGTGTGCGCAGGACAGGCCGGTCAATCCGGCGCCAATGATGAGGGTTTGCGTATCGAGCATGGAAATCAGTTCTTGCCGGAAACTCGGAACAGCCAACTGCGCAGTCGTTCATAGGTGCGCGGCGCCACGAGTGCTTTCATGGCCTGCTTGCCGAGGTAAAGATACCGGGTCTGACGCGCCTGCAAAATCAATTGGAACTTCGCATCGTCCGTGTAGCGGTTGACGGGAATGGTTTCCAGGCCCGTGCGGTCGGGCGATTGGTTGTAGCCCCAGCGCATGGTGCGCAATACTTCCACGCCGAAGCCCAGCGCCACTTCGCGCACATGTTCGTTGATGAAACCGCCGGGTGGGGCGAACAACCAGGGCGACTCGCCGATGAGGTTACCGATGATTTCGCGCGAGCGCTTGATCTGCTCGCGCATTTCGTCGTCCGAGGCGATGTCCAGCCGCCGGTGCTCATGGCTGTGAAACCCCACGCAATGGCCAGCCCGGGCGAGGGCCCGCACCTGGTCGTCACCCAGATAGCCGGCACGATTCAACTTCGAGGTCGGGACAAAAAACGCCGCTTTCCAACCGCGCCGGGCGAGCAGCGGAGCGACCACCTCGGCGTGGTCGGCGGTGGCGTCATCGAACGTGAGAATGAAATTATCAGGCGGCAGGGCTTGGCCCGCCCGCAGGTCGGAGATGGTGACACACTGTTTACCGTGCTTCGCGATGGCATCGAAGTGCCGCTCCAGCTGCTCCGCCGTCACCGTGTAGAAATCCTGCCCCCGCCGGTTGTCAGCGCCGCACACCGCGTGATAGGTGAAGATCAGGATCATGGCCGCTCGGCGACAAAGAACAGATGTTTGGCGACCAATTCCTCGCGGGTATAGCGGGCGAATTCCGGGTGGATCTTTACTTGATCCAGTTCGCGGTAATCGGCCTCGGTTGCCTCATTGACTTCCTGATGAATGATCCTGAAACCGGCTTCGCCCAGCAACGACAGATAATCGCGCGCCTTGAGCCGGTTGAACGGCATCATGTCCGAATTTACCCAGTGTTCCCAAGTCCGGGCGGAAAACTTGAGGTGGTTGTAGGGTGTGATCCGGGCATCCGCGTGCGAATAAAGATCCATCAGATGCACCGTGCCCAGGAAGACGCCACCCGGTTTGAGGCATTCACGCAAGACCGCGAAGCTGTTGCGCAATCCAGTGGGAGGGATATGAAGCAGAACCTGGGTACAGAGCGCCACATCGGCCACAGCCTGCAACCGGGGCACGTCTGGTAAGTACGGCGCGTGATAACGGAGACCCCATTGCTGGAGTAGCTCGGCGACGGGGGCGCCCTGTTGGTTGGCGGGTTGCGGCAGCCGCCGCACTTCTTCTTTTTCTTCAAATGCAGGCGCAGAAAGCTGGTCCGCCACCAGGCTCGCCGTAGCCAGCACCTGCCTGGCAGTGAACCAAGGCGTCAGGTCGAGCAGATGCTGCCGGGGAACCCCTAAGGAATAGAACAGAAGTGGAATCGTCGGATGCCAGCCCGCTCCAAAATCCAGCAGCGTCCCCGCCCTCAGTGCCTGACTTCGCTGGTTCTGTTTGAGCCAGCGCCAGTAAGTGAGGCCGACCTCCACCTTCTGGCGGACGCGTTCAGGGGTGGCTTGGGAACTGCCGGTGCAATGGTCTTGCGCGAACCGGTAGAGCCGGTCGCCGCCAGGCAGGGCAGACAGCAGCTTGAATCCCGCACTCTTCAAATACCAACGCATTCTAGCTTCCGGTGAGCGCCGTGGAGGAATTCGCCCGCCCTCATCCTATGAAGACACCGCGTCCGTTGCATGCTTTTCCGGTTGCCGCAAATTAGCCAAGCGAACCCGCCAAACAAGCAAATTCAAGGCCCTTGCCAGGGACAGCCGGACTGGAGCATTTTATGCCTTTCCCTCGGGTAGCGGTTCACTTACTTTTGCGGGCCGCATGATCGAAACCGATTTTGAACTGCTCAAGGGGATCGCGAACCAGCTTCGCATCCATTCCATCGCTGCCACCACCGCTGCCGGCAGCGGCCACCCGACGTCGTGTTGCTCCGCCGCCGACCTTGTCGCCGCTTTGTTCTTTGGCCAGATGCGTTATGACGCCAAAAACCCGCATCACCACAACAACGATCGGTTCATTCTTTCCAAGGGCCATGCGGCACCGTTGCTGTACGCGGCTTGGGCGGAAGCAGGGTTGTTTCCGGTCGCGGAGTTGTTGAAATTGCGCACCATCGGGAGCGATTTGGAGGGTCATCCGACGCCGCGGTTGTCCTTTGCGGATGTGGCCACGGGCTCGCTGGGACAGGGATTGGGTGTGGGCGTGGGCGTCGCGCTGGCGGGCCGGCTGGACAAGCTCGATTACAATACGTACGTGCTGCTGGGTGACGGCGAAATCGCCGAGGGCGCCGTGTGGGAAGCGGCGTCGCTGGCCGGCATTTACAAGCTGAACAACCTGATCGCCATCGTGGATGCCAACCGCCTCGGCCAAAGCCAGGCCACGGCGTTCGGCCATGACATCAACGTTTACCGGAAACGTTTTGAAGCGTTTGGCTGGCGCGTCGAAACTTTGGACGACGGGCACGACCTCGAAGAAATCGTGGAAGTGCTGGGGGGCGTGGGCTTGGATGACAAGCCGCTGGCGATCATCGCCAAGACCTACAAGGGCGCGGGGGTTTCCTTCATTCAGGACAAGGACAACTGGCACGGCAAACCGTTGAGCAAGGAGGAAGCCGCGAAAGCCATCGCGGAATTGCAGCCGAGTGCCAAGTCCGCCGCGGGCGTTTCCATCGTGCCGCCCAGTTCCCTGCCGGCCCCGGCCAATGCGGCTCCGGCAAGCTATCCGCCGATCAATTACAAGCTGGGCGACCTGATCGCCACGCGCGAAGCCTACGGCGCGGCGCTCACGCGCATCGGCGAAGCGGATCAGCGCATCGTGGCCATGGACGGCGACACCAAGAATTCGACCTACGCGGAGAAGTTCTTCAAGAAGTTTCCCGAGCGCTTCACCGAATGCTACATCGCCGAGCAGAATCTCGTTGCGGTGGCGATCGGTTTCGGCACACGCGGCAAGGTCCCGTTTGCGTCCACGTTCGCGACCTTCTTCACGCGGGCGTTCGATCACATCCGCGTGGCCGGGATTTCCATGGCCAACCTCAAGCTGGTCGGCAGCCACGTCGGCGTAAGCATCGGCGAGGACGGGCCGTCGCAGATGGCGCTGGAAGATCTGGCGATGATGCGGGCGGTGGCGGGCAGCGTGGTACTGTATCCGAGCGATGCCGTGAGCACGGAGAAGCTGCTGGAAGTGATGGCGAAGAATCGTGGTATTTATTTCCTGCGCACTTCGCGGCCGAAGACGCCCGTGATTTATGGCAACGACGAGCAATTTCCGGTGGGCGGGGCCAAGATCGTGCGTCAGGCAGCCGGCGACAAAATCACCGTGGTCGGGGCGGGCGTGACGCTGCACGAGGCCATCAAGGCGGCGGATGCCCTTAAAGCGGAGGGCATTGGTATTACGGTCGTGGACGCCTACAGCGTCAAACCTTTGGGCAAGGACGTCATCCGGGCCGCTGCCCAAAAGACAGGCAATGTTGTCATCACCGTGGAAGAACACTATGCAGAGGGCGGCTTGGGCGATGCCGTGGCCGGCGAATTGAGCGCGGAGGGAATCAAGGTTCACAAGCTGGCTGTGCGGGAATTGCCGCGTTCGGGCAAGGCCGAAGAACTGCTCGCGAAATTTGGCATTGATGCCGCTTCCATCGTCCGGCAGGTCAAGGCGCTGGTCTGAGCCACGGCACGATTTTTTCAACAGCCGGCCCGCAGCCCATGCGCGCCGGCTGATTTTTTTGGAGTGAAGCAAGTGAATGTGAGACGGAACAAACAGAGTTGTTGGCGATTCGGCGGAATGCTGGCCCTTCTGCTCGCCGCCGCCCGGAGCTTCGCGCTCGAAACCTGCGACGTCTGCGCCGAGCGTTTTTCGGGCACGGTGTTCAGCCGGGAGGACGAGGTGGCCGGGGTGGTGAAGCATTTCTGCCGGCGATGTAGTGAGTTGTCCACGGTCTGTTATCTGTGCGGCATCCCGGTGTTGCGCGAAGTCCAAACGCTGGCGGATGGACGCACCTTCTGCGCGCGCGATGGGCGCACCGTGGTGCTTGACGATGGCGAAGCCGCCAGGATTTGTGAGCAGGTCAAAGCCGACCTGGAGCGGCAGTTCCTGCGCTTCATCACGTTCCCCGAGACGAACGTCACGGTGGAACTCATGGACCGGGTGAAGATCCAGGAAATCTACAAGTTCGCCGGCAATGACTACACCTGTCCGAACATGTGGGGCTGCACCGAAACGCGCACGAATGAAAACCGCCTGAGTTTTCGCATCAGCCTGTTGTCCGGCCTGCCCCGCCAAGTGTTGCAGACCACCTGCGTTCACGAACACACGCATGCTTGGATTCGTGAGAACCTGTCACCGGGGCGATTGAAGCGGATCGGGCCGGACGCGATCGAGGGTTTCTGTGAACTGGTGGCGTTTCTCTTCTCCGACGCGCAGGGGCTGGAAGCCGCGCGGACCAACATCCTTGGGAATCATTACACGCGCGGCCAGATCCAGCTTTTCATCGAGGCGGAGCGCCAGTTCGGCTTCAACGAAGTCGTGGACTGGATGCGGTTCGGCGTGGACCCGGTGCTGTTGACCAACGAACTGGCGCGCGTGCGGGAGGTGCAGTCCACCCGCCCCCGAAACAACGCCAAAACTGCCTTCGTGCCGATGGTCGGCGCGGCGATGACCTTCGATCAATTGGTGTTACAGGGTATCACCTGGTCCAAGACGCGCCCGATGGCGATGATCAATGGCCGCAATTTCGAGCCGAACGACACGGCCAAAGTCCGCGTGGCGGGCACGAACGTGGAAATCCGTTGCGTGGAGATTCGCAAGGACACCGTCGTGATTCAACCGGTCGGGACGGACGTCCGCCACACGCTGGCCTTGCCGGAGCCATGATGCGTTCGCCGTCGGCGGCACCGCATCAGCCATTCGCCTTCCAACCTTTGCCGGGAATGTATTCCCGGCTGCCGGATTTGCTCTTGCAACCCGCCATCACGATCAACAGCGCGCCAAGGGCGACAATGAGAAGTTTTTTGAACATGCCCCAAGTCTAATCGGTATTGTCGCCGCCGCAAGTTTGTGGCACGGTGCGCGGAGCATCATGGCCGCGAAGAACAGATTCCTCAAAGGGCAATTGCTGCTGGATAGCGGGCAATTGAGCGGTTTCTTCCGCCGGACGGTGATCCTGATCTGCCAGCACGACGAACAGGGTGCGTTTGGGTTGGTGCTGAACCGGGTCACCGGTAACAAGGCCGGTGAAATGATCGTGGCGGACCTGCCGGACACCTTGAAAGTCAGCCCGCTGTTTCTCGGCGGACCGGTGCAACCCACGGCCTTAAGCTATCTCCACACCGACAGTTTCATTCCCGACGCTAACGTCATGGGAAATCTGAGCCTGGGACACTCCTTGGAATCGCTGGTGGAAATTGCCGACTCGTTTTCCCCCACCAGCAAAATCCGGCTGTTTGCCGGTTATGCCGGCTGGAGCGGGGGACAACTCGAGGACGAAATGCGCCGCAAAGCCTGGCTCACCCATCCGGCCTCGCTGGAACTGGTCTTCGACACCGCAGCCGAGGACTTGTGGCACGTCGTGCTCACACGCAAAGGCGGCTGGCGCAACAAGCTGCTGGCGCAAATGCCCGAAGACCTGTCTTGGAATTGACAGTTGGCCAAGTGACCGCCTGCACAGGTGGCCACTTTTGCCTTTAGTGAACAAGTTGTGGGTAACTTTTCCTTGTCGGCACAGACCGGACATGGCTTCTCCATGATTGAAGTTGCCATGGGCGAGTCCTCGACCAAGCCGTTCTCAGACGATGCCGCGTTGAAAATAACGCTGGATGGCCAGCCCGTTTCGTTGCCGTCCGAGCGCCGCTCCATCAACGCCATCCGATGCTATCTGGAGACGCTGGCCTTGGAACGGCAGCGCGTGCTGTTTACGTTCACCGTCGAGGGCGATCTTTGCAGCAACCACGACGCAGGAGCGCAGTTGAATGGCCGGTTCCGGGTGGACGCCAAGTCGGTTGACCTCACGGAAATGCCGCTGCGACTGATTGAAACCGCGCAGCAGCAAACCGCTGACGCTCGCGCCGAAGTGGAATCGGCCGTCTCGATTGTTCTAATCAACGCCGGCCAGCCGGCCCAGGAATTGTGGTGGAATCTGACCCGCAAACTGAAAGACCCGTTGCTGACCTTGAGCCTGCTGCCGCCAGGATTGTTTGGCCCGGAAAACGGCTCGGCTTCCCCCCTCCAACTCCGCCGCTGGCAGTTGCAGCAACTGGCCGCCATCATCCGCGACGTGGACGCGGCTTGCTGGTCACCCGATCCGGTGACGCTTTCCAACGCCTTGGAGAATCGTGTGCTGCCTTGGCTCGATGCGTTGCTGCTTTCAATCACCCTGCTCCACGATACGACCCTGGCGGCCGCCCGATCCGCCGCGACGCGGTGAAGCCCGTTTGCTTTTGCCATAGCGGACGGGCTTTGCAGCTTCCGGCGCGGGTTGCGAGCCATCCATCGCGCGTTTCAGTTCCTTGACTTGGTCGCGAAGCAGCGCGGCTTTTTCGAACTCCAGGTTGTTTGCGGCGGCGAGCATTTCGGATTCGAGTTCCCTGATCGTTTCCGTCAGGTCCATGTCCATGCCCGCGTCGCGCAAGACGCCGGCGGCCTCCTGGCGATGGGATTCATATACGACGAGACTTTCCTCCACCGCGCGCTTCACGCTCCGCGGCGTGATCTGGTGGGCGGCATTGTAGGCAATTTGCTTCTGACGCCGATACTCAGTGACGGCGAGAAATTTCTTGATGCTGTCCGTCATTACGTCGGCGTAAAGAATCACCTCGCCATGCAAATGCCGCGCCGCCCGGCCGGCGGTTTGAATCAAGCTCGTCTCGCTGCGCAGAAAACCCTCCTTATCAGCGTCCAGGATGGCCACGAGGGAAACTTCCGGCAGGTCCAGTCCCTCGCGCAGCAGGTTGATGCCGACGAGCACGTCGAAGTCGCCCTTGCGCAACGCGCGCAGAATCTCCACGCGTTCGATGGCGTCAATTTCGCTGTGCAGGTAGCGCACGCTCACGCCGATCTCGCGCAGGTAATCGGTCAGCTCCTCTGCCGTGCGCTTGGTCAAGGTGGTCACCAGCACGCGCTCCTTCGCCTCCGTGCGCCGGCGGCATTCCTCGATCAAATCGTCAATCTGGCCCCGGAGCGGTTTCAGCGTTACTTTGGGGTCAATGAGTCCGGTTGGGCGCACGACGAGTTCTGTGACCTTGCCGCTGGCCCATCCGAGTTCCCGTTTCGCCGGCGTGGCGCTCACGTAAATCGTCTGACGCTGCATCGCCTGGAATTCCTCAAACTTCAGCGGGCGATTGTCCAACGCGCTCGGCAACCGAAAGCCATACTCGACGAGCACCTTTTTCCGCGACATGTCGCCCTCGTACATCCCGCCGATCTGCGGCACGCTGACATGAGACTCATCCATGACCAGCAAATGATCATCCGGCAGAAAATCCAGCAACGTGCAGGGCCGGGAGCCCGGCGGCCGGCCGGCAATGTGCCGCGAGTAATTTTCGATGCCGGAACAAAAGCCCATTTCCTCCATCATTTCCAGGTCGAACTCCGTGCGCTGCTTGATGCGTTGCGCTTCGAGCAGCTTCCCCTGCCTCTCGAATTCGCGGATTCGTTCGCCCAACTCCTCCCGGATCGTCACCGTGGCCCGCTTCAGCTTGTCGTCCGTCGTCACGAATTGTTTTCCCGGAAACACCGTTACGCTCTCAAGTTGCGCGAGCCGCTTTCCCGTCAACGGCTCGAAGCGCGTGATGCGCTCCACGGAGTCGCCGAAAAACTCGATCCGTAATCCGTCCTCGGTGTAAGCCGGACAAAGCTCCACCACGTCGCCGCGCACGCGAAACTGGCCGCGCTCGAAGGTGATGTCATTGCGGTTGTACTGCAGCGCAATGAGCTTTTCGAGCAGTTGCTCGCGCGTGAACGATTGCCCAACGTGCAGGTGGATCAGCATCGCCTCGTAATCCTCACGGCTGCCGATGCCGTAAATGCAGGACACGCTGGCCACCACGATCACATCACGCCGCGCAAAGAGCGAACTCATCGCCGAGAGTCGCAGCCGTTCGATATCGTCGTTGGTGGCGGAATCCTTCTCGATGAACGTGTCCGTGCGCGGGATGTAGGCCTCGGGCTGGTAGTAATCGAAATAACTGACGAAGTACTCGACGGCGTTGCGTGGAAAGAAGCCTTTGAACTCCGCGTACAGCTGCGCCGCCAGGGTCTTGTTATGCGAGATGACGAGCGTGGGCTTGGCCACATTTTTTATCACATTGGCGATCGTGAAGGTCTTCCCCGAGCCGGTGACGCCCAGCAGCACCTGATGTTTTGCGCCCGCCAACACGCCCTCGCTCAGCTTCGCAATCGCTTGCGGCTGATCGCCGGCGGGTTCATAAGGCGCGGCCAAGTCGAACATGGCTCGAAGGTAGGATTGCCGCCCCGGGTCGTCAACGCGCGCGGGCGGGGAGCGCACGGCTGACGCGCACCAAGAAATCCTCGCGGTCACGCGCCGGATGGCTGGCAACCGGTTGCGGCGGGACGAGACCTGCAAAGGGAGGATCAAAGGCAAGTTGTTGCGCGTCGTCATGGCCCCGGATCATCTCAAGCAAAACCTGATTGGTTGCTATGCGTCAGCCTGTTTTTCTTGGTGTCGTTTGGTGTCTTTTCGTGCTTAAATCCTGAGCGATGGAAGTCATCATTCAACCGAACAAGGAAGCCGCCGCGTCGCTCGTGGCGCGCATCGTGGCGCATGATTTGCGCGCCAACCCGCATCTGGTGCTGGGCCTCGCGACGGGCAGCACCATGGAGTGCGTGTATCGCCACTTGGTGCGGCTGCACAAAACGGAAAAGCTCGATTTCTCGCTGTGCAGCACCTTCAACCTTGACGAATACGTCGGCCTGTTCCCGAGCGACCCGAATTCCTACCGGCATTACATGGATCACCACCTGTTCAAGCAGGTGAACATTGATCCGCGCAACACCCATCTGCCGAATGGCCTCGCCACCGACCTCGACGCCGAGTGCAAACATTACGAGGCGTTGATGCATCGTTTCGGCGGGATTGATCTGCAACTGCTCGGCATCGGCAAGTCCGGCCACATCGGTTTCAACGAACCGCTCTCCGCGCTCCGCTCGCGCACGCGGGTGAAGGCGCTCACGCCCACGACGATCAAGCAGAACGCGCCGTTCTTTGGCGGCGAAGACAAGATGCCGCGCCGCGCGATCACGATGGGCGTGGGCACGATCATTGAGGCGCGCCGCTGCCTCCTGCTCGCCACGGGCAACAGCAAGGCCGAGGTCATCGCGCAAGCCGTCGAAGGCCCGATCACCAGCATGGTCACGGCGAGCGCGCTGCAATTGCACGCGCGTTGCACGGTGGTGGTGGACGAGGAAGCCGGTGCGAGGCTAAAAGAGAAGGAATACTACCGCTGGATTTACGACAACGAGCCGGAGTGGGAGAGTTATCGGTGACCGAGAAACCCGACTGAAACGTACGTCATTTGGGTATCAACCCTCGAAGTTGCTCAAATATTCTCGATGCGTCCTCGGCGGTTTGCACGACCAGCGTAAACCTGCCGGTTTGGATGGGGATCTGGACGACTGGAGCAGACACCGGCTCAGTTCCAACCGATATGAGAACACGTTGTCCCACCGACTGCTCAGTAAGCCTGGCGAGCCGCTTTGCATCGGCTTCCGTCAAAGTTACGGCCAGTATTTCCCGAAAGTCGTTGCTCCCCGCTCCAAAGACCTCTTGGCCTCTGGTCACCTCCTTGATCGCCTTCACAACGAGATCCGGTTGATCACGAATATAGGAGTTTTTGGGCAGAAGTTTCGTATCCAAGTGTCGTCCGCCGGGGAACGCCTCGTCGCTGACTACGTGGATGACGATGGAGGCGGTCAAATTTGTGTTGTAGGTCTGGCTCGCCGCCTTGTTCGTGTTCACTTCTTGGGCTTGGCTGGATCCAAACCAACGATTCGTCGTCACGCTGTAATGACTGGCGCCGACCTGAGCAACCTTGCCATTCGTGAGCATCACGCTGAAGCCAGAGTATGCGAATCTGGTTGGGACATTATGCTGCAATTCGGGCTTCTGGTACACCAGCATCTCGGCCCCATGCTCCCTGGGCATGGAAACGAAAGGCTCACCAAAGCGCCTGATCAACTCAGCTTTCGACAAACCAGTTGGGACGGCCTTATTGAGTTCTACTTCTGACGGAAACGGCGACTTCGCAGAGACAGGCTGATCCTCTGCCGAGTTGCCGATTGTGTTGGAGAGGCAAAGCAAGCCGCAGGCGACAACCGTATTTGCGTGGAGATCCTTGATCGTCATCGCCTGACGATAGTGCCACGACCAAGTTTTCGTGTCCAGCCTGCGCCCGCTTGTTCCGAGATTTCGCTTTGAGTCGATCAAACATTGACGAGAACCTGCTTGGAGCGCTTAGCAACAAGTATCGGCGTTGACATCGCTGACGGGTTTGCCCATCGTCGTTTTGAGCCTTGAAAACGAAGCCCATCCTTGAAAGGGCGAGCCCATGCCATCCACACTAAGACCGCACCGTCAGCGTAGCGCCTTCACCCTCATCGAACTGCTCGTGGTCATTGCCATCATCGCCATTCTGGCGGCGATGCTCCTGCCCGCGCTCAGCAAGGCCAAGGCAACCGCCATTCGCGCGCAGTGCGCCAACAACCTCAAGCAATGGGGCATCGCCATGACGATGTACGCCGGCGACAACCGGGATTTTTTCCCGGACAACACCAAGGGCCGGGACCTGAGCTGGATGTCGCCCGACCTGAATGATTTCTACAAGGCTTATCTCTTTCCCAACCGCCGCGGCACAACGGTCAACCAGCGCAGCCTGAACGACGTGCTCTATTGCCCGACCGACGAGTGGCATCGCACGGCCGAGACCAGCGTCACGTCCGACAGCGATGCGCAGTTGATCGGCTACTTCTCGATGCCATCCCGCGTCAGCAACGCGGACAACACGTGGGATTACAACTCGGCGGGACTGGCTGGCTGGCACACGCGCAAAAAGTTCGGCGGATCGTTTCGCGCCGCGCCCATCATGAGCGACCGGTTGCAGGGGACGGGCAATTGGAGCGTCAGCGCCAACTCCGGCAGCCTGGTCTGGTCGGTGGTTTACAACAACAAGACGGTGCAGACGGCGAGTCACCGGGCCGCCGGCGGCCTGCCAACCGGCGGTCAGTTCCTCTTCGAGGACGGGCATGTGGAATGGAACAAGTTCAAGTTGAGCAACGCCCGGGCGACGGTGGACGTCGGTTCGCAGACCGGCAGTTGGGTGCTGTTCTACAAGCCGCCGAACATTCTGACGAATCTCTGAGCAGCGGACGCCGGGCCCGGTCCGGTTCGCCAGTTTGTGTGCGAAGGCGCTAGGGTTTTGGCGGCGATTGCGCTACGCTCCCACCGCAACCAAACCGAAACATGCGCATTCTGGCCCTTGATCATGGCACGCGCCGCGTCGGCGTGGCCGTGAGTGACGAACTGCAACTCATCGCTTCGCCGCTGGAATTCATCCCGGCCGAACCGTTCGAGGATTTCCTCGCCCGGCTGCGGCAAATTCTTGTGCAGAAGGAAGTGGGTTTGATCCTGATCGGCATGCCGCGCAACATGGACGGCTCCTACGGGCCCGCGGCGCAAAAGGTGCGGGACTTCGTCGCGGCACTGCAAAGCGAGACCACCGTGCCGATCAAAACGCTGGACGAGCGGCTCACCACCGTCCAGGCGCAGCGCTCGCTGATTCAGGCGAACGTCCGGCGCGACCAGCGGAAACAGAAGGTGGACATGACCGCGGCGGCCATCTTGTTGCAAAGCCATCTGGACAGTCTTTCGTGAAGCGCGAACCGTGACGGTCCTGGCGGAGGCACACGACCCGTTGCTCCATGATCAAATTCAAACTCATTATCGCCTACGACGGCACGGCTTACCAAGGCTGGCAGGTGCAGAAGATCGGCACGGGGGTGCAGGAAAAAGTGGAGGTGGCCCTGGCCCGACTGTTCCCGAGCGCGCCGCGCGTTCACAGTTCCAGCCGCACGGATACGGGCGTTCACGCGCTCGGGATGGTGGTGCATTTCGAAGCCCCAAGGGCCGAGGGCAAAATGCCCGCGCGGAAACTAACGCTCGCCATCAACGCCCATCTCCCGGAGGACATCCGGGTGCTGTCCGCCGTCCGGGCGCCGGAGAAGTTTCACGCGCGCTTCGATGCCACCGGCAAACAATACCGCTACTGCGTCTGGAATCATGCCGCGCTGAATCCCCTGCTGCGGACCACCGCCTGGCACGTCACGCGACCACTCGATTTGGAAGCCATGCGCGCCGCCGCGCCGGGGTTCGTCGGCCGGCACGATTTTCAGTCCTTCGCCGCCAATCCAGGTTACGCGAAGGAATCCACCGTCCGCACCCTGACACGGTGCGACGTCAAAAAGTCCGGCGCGCAACTCACCTTCATCATCGAGGGCGACGGCTTCCTTTACAAAATGTGTCGCGGCATCGTGGGCACGCTGGTGCAGGTGGGGCTGGGCAAATTTCCGGCGGCGGAGATCAAGACCATGCTCGCGCACCGCGACCGCCGTGTCGCCGGCATGACCGCGCCGGCCCACGGGTTGGTGCTGTGGAAAGTGTTTTACCCGAGAACACCAAAACCCAAACACCAAACACCAAACAAACTTCAACCCTCAAACGCCGAATGAAATTTGCGGGTCCGCCTCTCACTTGTCTGAAATTTGGAGCTTGGTGTTTCTTTGGATTTTGGATTTTGGATTTTGGTGTTTGGAATGGTGTTTAGCTCATGCACATCGTCCTCCTCGAACCCGAAATCCCGCCCAACACCGGCAACGTGGCGCGGCTTTGCGCCGCCACGCGCACGACACTACACCTCATTGAGCCGTTTGGCTTCAAGCTCGACGACGCGACCTTGAAACGCGCCGGGATGGATTACTGGCGACACGTGACGTGGCAGCGCTGGCCCAACTGGGCGGTGTTCACCGCGCAAGTGCCGGCCACCGCGCGCCTCTGGTTCATCGAATCCGGCGGGCCGAAGCGTTACACCGAGGCGCAGTTCGGGGCGGAGGATTACCTCGTGTTCGGCCGGGAAACCGCGGGGTTACCGAAAGCCTTGCTGGAGCAACACCGCGAACACTGGCTGCGCATCCCGATGTTCAACGCGCAATCGCGCTCGCTGAATCTCTCCAACTGCGCGGCGCTCGTGCTGTTTGAAGCGCTGCGGCAGCAGGGGTTCACGGGGGAGAGCTAGCGCGGGATGGTAGTGCATTGGAGATTGCGGGCTATCTCCGGATTAAGCGGCGTTTCAATGCTCACAACTTGTCCTCTCTAATAACCTTGCCGCTCCCGTCTCGAACAATGCCCCCCGAAATCGCTCCGGCATCTGTGTAAAAATTCTCCCACTCCTCCTCAACCTCTCCCTTGTCGTCAAACTTCGTGCCGACCAATCTCACTAGCTCTCGCTCCTTACGAAACGCGTTCTCGTCAATGACTGGATGCAACTCCTCGTAATAGTCGTAGACAGACATCAACTGCTCGTGGACAACCTTGCCAGCCCGGTCGAAGCCAACAAGCCGCATCGAGTCTTTGGGTTTCTTGGTTCGCATGGCGTGGCGCTCGCGGCCTAACATCTAGCAGTGTATCCCGCAGCCCGCCGCACCACCACACAATGCGACGCTTGCTCGCGGCGGCCTGCGGGATACACTGCTAGATGTTTAGCTGCTACTGCGCAGCCTTGCCTTTGCCGCGCCGCGACCGTAAATCCGGTGGCCGCTGGCTGTCGAGCCGGATTTGCGAAGAGCGGTGGAGGACCACCGCACTCCAGGACGCTTCGCGTTCGCGGAGCGTGTGGTTGGCGCGTCGCTTGCGACGTTAACGCCACACCGGGCGGGTAAGTTCGGAAGAATTTGCCGCCGGCCCATGGGTTAGGCCGCAGTTTCAGGTGCACCGATTGCACGCGTGAATCGAATGACACTTCGGGCAGATTTGAAAAATGACCTGCACGTCACAGCCGTCGGGAGTATCGGCATCCCAGAGAAACACTCCCGGGTGCGGTTCATTCCACACGACGGCGAACACTTCCATGAAGCATGAATACTCGCTGTATTCGCATGCTGGATTGGGGCAGGCGACCGCAGGAACGCCCTGCCACAAACGGTGTATGCCGCCGAGTTGGGTGAAGGGGTAATGGTATTCCTCTAAAATTAACTTTCGGTCCACAGCACTCAATGCCTTCGGGCCCGCTTCGAGATAGTAAACAAGCGATTTGTGCTGCTCATATGAGATGGGCGCCAGTCGGACCGCGCGCTCGGGAAACTCTGCCGGGTAATTGGCATAAGGAAAATCGCTTTCCACCTTCTTTGTCTCCATGTAGAGCACCTCGATCTCGGCTTCGGATTTGACGCGATAGCCGCACGCTCCGGCATTGTATCGAAACGAGTAGTAGAGTGGTAAACACCGGATGCCGGGAATCCGCAATGGAAACGCCGGATCGGCGGTATCGAACGTATAAACCAGATGCAACGGGAGCTCGCATCCCTTGGGCTTGATCCCCGTGTGTTTGGGTTTCCCGCCGAAAGTGTGTCGGAACTGCTTGTCCGTGCCTTCGACCACTCGGGCAACTTTTTCGTGGATCAATCGATTCATAACGCGAGCGACTCCACCCGCGCCGGCCCTCCGGCGCTTTCGGTCCCCGGTGCTTGGCCGGCAACAGCCTTCACGGCCCGGTCTTTTTCGGCTGCGCGGCTTCCCATTCCGCTTTCTTGACCTTCTTCACGCCGTGCTTGAGGTAGAACGTCCCGCGCTTGTTGCCGACAACGACGTCCGGATATTTCTTGCTGCTCACTGGCAGCGCCACGATTTGTGTGCCCACGCCGGAAGCGTCGTCAATCAGGTAGGGTGTAAAGCTCGCCGTCTTTTTCGGTCCGCGCTGCAGTTTGAACCAGAACAACACCGCCGTTTCATTGCGATCCGGGTCGCCCACGCGGCCGTGCGACCAGTAGCGTTTGCCCGTCACAATGTCCTTCAACCCGTCGCCGTCCATGTCAATCAGGTCCACGGCGTGCAGTTCGGAGAAGCAGACGCCGAATTCGTTGGGCGTGCGTTTCTGTTCGAGGCTCAGGATGGTGTGTTGCTTGAAGGTGATCGCGCCGTCTTTGCTGCGCACCTGTTCATACCAGGCGAGCCCGTAAGCGTGCGCCGCGAAGCTCGTGATCACGTCGTTCAAGCCATCGCCGTTCACGTCGTAGGCATACATCTGCGCGCCGCCGATGGGCGTGAACTCGAATTTGTGGTAGGGCCAGACCGGATCGCCCGCGAGCGACTTTGGCTGCTCCCACCAACCCGTCTTCTCCAGCAAGTCCATGCGGCCATCGCCGTTCACATCGCCCACGCCCATGCCGTGGGTGAACTTGTGATACTTGTTGTTCGGCGTGAGTGAATGCCACGTCCACTGTTTCTCCGGTGCGCTCCAGTCCGGTTCCGCGTAGCCGTAAAAGCCCTTCGACGCGCAGACGAGTTCCGGTTTGCCGTCGCCGGTGATGTCCGTGAAGGTCGGCGATTCGTTGTCCGTGACGTCGTGCGCGATGTATTTCTTCCAATGCCCCTCCGCGCCTTTGGGATTTTCGTACCACACGGTCGCTTCCCCGGGAAAGCCGATGATCAAAATGTCGTTCCAGCCGTCCTTGTTGAAATCGTAGGTGAACGCAAAGAAGTTGTCCGAGTAACGGTTCTCCTTGCCGAGCGCGCCTTCGAAACCGTCGATGGTTTTCTCCGTGCCGTCAGCTTGCTTGAGTTGGAACGTGGCCTTGGGCGGATAATACTCGTGGCGCTTCTGGTAATCCGGCCCTTCGTACCAGAACGGCCCGGAAACGATGTCGCCCTTGCCGTCGCGGTTGAGATCGCCAAACGTCGCGCCCTCGCACCAGAACTTGTCGGTGAGCTGGGTCCTTTGAAAGGTGTGCAGCAAATGGTCCTTCGCGGGCGCCGGAAGGGCGCCGAGGGCGAGCACGGTGAGCAGGCAGATGGCGGTTCTCATGCGTAACCTCTGGCAAAGGTTGGGCCGGCGGTCAATGTCAGAGTTGGCGACCGCCTGCGCGCGGCTCACTTCGCCATCTTCCACCGCTTGTGCATCCAGATCCATTGCTCGGGATGGCGGAGCAGCAACTTTTCGAGCGTGGCGTTGAAAGCGCGCGTGTTGGTTTTGATGTCCTCACCGGGATGATCGGTCTGCACGACGGGAATCGGATCCTCGAAGCGCAACACGTGGGCGCCATCCGGCGCACGCCAGCTCGTCGCGGGAATCACCGGCGCGCCGCTCGCCATGGCGATGAGCGCGGGGCTTTTGAACGTGCCTGCCGGGTGACCGAAGAAATCCACGACCACGCCATCCTTGCCCCCAGCGTGCTGATCGAAGACATAAACCACCACGGCGCCACTGGCGAGCAGATCAAGGATTTGATCCAGCGAACCGCGCTTCGCGATCGTGCCAAAACCCGCCTTCTGAAACCGGCGGGTGACGTAACGATTTAGAATCTCCGGCTTCAATGGTCGGCGCACAAAGTGAAACAAACCCTTGAACTGCGGGAATTGCTGGATGCCCGCGACGGTTGAAACCTCCCAATTGCCGAAATGCCCCGTCAACAGGATCAACCCTTTGCCCTGCTTGTGTGCCTTGAGCGGCGATTCCATATTTTCCACGCGGATGAATTTCTTTCTCCGCTCCGCTGACATGAGCGGCAACTTGAAGAACTCAACGAGGAAACGCAGGTAATGCGAGTAGTAAGCCTGCGCAAGATGGACGTATTCCGCCGGCGGCAACCGTTCGCCGAACACGCGGCGCATGTTGCCCAGCACCACGCCGCGGCGATACGGGAACAGGTGGTAAAACCATTTGCCAAACCAGGGAACCGGGAGCGACTCGAGGCGCAACACCGCGTTGGTGAATTCCTTTTCCGTCGGTGGATCTAAGGCCGCGCTCATGTGCGACGGTTCACACGCCAGCGCCCAAGACCAGCGCGACGTTCATTCCGCCAAAACCGCGGCAGATCACGAGCGCAAGCTGGCTGCGTGGCGCTTGCGGCTGCGCGGAAACCGGCAGGCTGGCGCAATCCGAATCAACTTCCTTCAAGGTCGCGATCCCCGGGACGATCTTCTCCCGCAACGCCCGTAACGCGAGCACTGCATCCAGCGCGCCCGATGCACCGATGAGATGGCCGACGCACCATTTGAAACCGGTGACCGGCGGCCCGGCGGTGCCAAACACGCGGCGAATGCCTGCGGCTTCGGACGCGTCTGATGCGCGCGTGCCGTTGCCATGCGCCACGATCATCCCGATGTCCGCCGGCGCGACACCCGCATCTTTGAGCGCGAGTTCAATCGCCCGGCTCACGCCGTCGCCATCCGGTCGCAGATCAAGAATTCCTGTAGCCTCGCTCACACAGCCGCTACCGAGAAACTCGCCGAGGATCGTCGCACCGCGCGCTTTGGCATCAGCCGGTCGTTCGAGCACGAGGGAAGCCGCGCCTTCACCGAACACCGTGCCGGAGCGATTCCGATCAAACGGACGAATCGTTTCGCTTGAGAGCAACCCGAGCTGGTGATAACCCATCACCGTTTCCGGCTCGAACGGCGTGTCGTGCGCGGTGGCGCAGGCGCGATCGCCCTCATTGTTCCGAATCGCCTCCGCCGCTTCAGCGAAAGCCATCACGCCGCCGGCACATTGGTTCGTCACGCACGCGTTTGTGCCTTTGAAGTTGTAGCGGATGCCGACGTGGCAAAGTACGTTGTTCGGCAGATTCTTCAGCAGCCACATTGGATTCACTGACTGACTGAACTCGCCGCCGAATTTTTTGAGGTCGCAACCTGCGACGGTCATCGCCGGCAGATAGTCGTAGTTGCTGCGATAATTTCCGCCGCCCGAGCCGGCGAAAATGCCGGTGCGGTCGTTGAACTTCGGCTTCGCGTCGTCAGACAGCGCATCGCGATGCGCGAGCAGACCGGATTGCTCGACCGCCTGGTGCGCGGCGAATAGCCCGAGCATGTCCGTACGCGAAATCATCTTGTGCAGCTTGCGATCCGGCACGAGCGTGCGGTTATCCACGCCGCGGACTTCGGCGGAAACGTTCACCGGCCAGCGACTCGCGTCCCATTGTTCGATCGGACCGATGGCGGATTTGCCGCTGATGATCGCATTCCAGATTTCGTCCACGCTGATGCCTGCGCCGCAAACCGCGCCGGCGCCGGTGATCGCAATGTTGTTTGAATTGATCACAACTTCACCTCCGCCGGATGCCGGAAGACGAGCGAGCTGTTCGAGCCGCCGAAGCCGAGCGAGTTGGACAGCGCGGTGCGAATCCGCTGCTGGCGCGCTTCGCCACGCACCACATTCACCTGACACGCTGGATCGAGCTCCTGCACGTTCGCGCTCACTGGCGCGACGCCGTCGCGAATCGCCAGCGCGCAAACCGCCGCCTCCACCGCACCCGCCGCCGCTATTAAATGGCCCATGCAACTCTTCGTTGAACTCACCGCAACCCGCTCCACTTCGCTGCCCAGCACCGCGCGCAACGCCGCGCATTCGCTTTTGTCGTTCATCTGCGTCGAGGTACCGTGGGCGTTCACATAGTCCAAATCTTCCGAACGCGCGCCCGCATCGGCGAGCGCTTGTTGAATCGCCTGAATTGGCCCATCACCATCGGGCGGCGAATCGGTGATGCGATAGCTGCTGCACGAATTGCCGTCGCCGGCCAGCTCGGCGTAAATCTTCGCGCCGCGTTTCATCGCCGCGTTCCATTCTTCCAGCACGAGAAAGCCCGCTCCCTCGCCGAGCACAAAACCGTTACGCGTCGCATCGAACGGCCGGCTCGCGCGTTGCGGCGTGTCGTTGTCCGCCGAAAGAGCGCCCAAGAGACAAAAGGAGGAAAGGCCGATCGGGTTCAGCATGGAATCGAAACCGCCAGCGAGCATGAAATCTACATGGCCGCGCCGCATGACTTTCAATGCCGTGCCCAGCGCCTGTCCGCCGGAAGCGCAAGCGGTGTGAACCGCTGTGGAGTAGCCGCGAATCCCGAATTGTTGGAGCAACAGTCCAAGCCCGGCGTTGGTTTGCGTGCGGCAGAAGGAAACGGGATCGTTCGGGAATTCCGGGCTGAGAAAACCATCCGTTTGCAATTCGCCATCGGCATTGGTGCAATGACGTTGAATCGTTTCCAGCTCCCAATAGTTCGCCGACATCATCCCTGCGCCCACGCTCATACCCCAGCGATGCGCATTGTCCGGCTGCGGACGAATGCCCGCGTCGTTCAACGCCTCCTCGGCAGCGGCGAGGGCGAAACGTTGCGGGCGCGCGGCGAACTTTGTGTGCTTCGCGCGCGCGATGGCAGCCGGAAGTTCAAAGCCTTTCACCTCCGCGCCAATGCGGACGGGAAAACCGCTGGCGTCAAAATACTGGATCGTGCCCGCGCCGCTTTTCCCGGCGCACAGATTTGCCCAGGTGGTGCGTGTGTCGTTGCCCACAGGGGTGACCAGGCCAAGCCCCGTGATGGCGATGCGACGTTTTTGCTTCATGCAAGGCGAACTTTGGCGGGAGAAGCGGCGCGAGGAAAGCGAAAGTTAACTGAGCCCACTGCTTAACCGAGCCACACCCTCTTCTCATTCAAAATAATTGTTACTTTCCGCGTTCGGCGGAGATGTAATGGTGAAATGACGAATGACGACATGGCGCTGGTGCGGCGATACGCGCTGACTCAATCCGAGGACGCGTTCGCGACCTTGGTGTCACGGCACGTCAATCTGGTCGATTCCGTGGCCTTGCGGCAGGTCGGTGACACACATCTGGCGGAAGAGGTGACGCAAACGGTTTTTGTCATTCTGGCCCGGAAGGCAGGCTCGCTTTCGTCCAAGACCGTAGTCAGCGGCTGGCTGTGTCAGACCGCTCGTTATGCCGCGGCTAAAACCCGGACGATGCAACGGCGGCGGCACGACCGCGAGCAGGAGGCTTACATGCAAACGATCACGAGCAATACTGACACCGCCGGCTGGGAGGAAATCGAGCCGCTGCTCGATACGGCCATGGCGCAACTCAGCCGGCAAGATCATGACGCTCTGGTGGTGCGCTATTTCGAGCGGCGCAATTTCAAGGACGTAAGCGCCGTCCTGGGCACCACGGAAGCCGGCGCCAAGATGCGGGTGAATCGCGCGCTGGAAAAGCTGCGTCGTTTCTTCGGCAAACACGGGATCACGATTTCCGCCGCCCTGATTGCCGGCACGGTTTCGACTCACGCCATCACTCCCGCGCCCGTCGGTTTGGCACAAGCGGCGACACTTGCTGCCGTCAAAGGAACTTTCGCGACCGCCTCAACCACGACACTAATCAAACTAACTCTCAAACATATGGCCTGGATAAAAATCAAAACCATCTCACTCATTGGCGCGGCTACCTTGCTGGCTGTCAGCGCTACCACCATCACCGTCCATCAGGCGCTCGCCGAGGTGGAATCCGCCCCTTCGGCGTTTGCCGGCTACGCAACGCCCGAAGCCACTCTTAAGACGTTGGTCTGGACGATCAAACTTGGGGATCTCAAGAAATACATGGAAGCCTGCACGCCTGAACGCGCGCAACGCTTCAAGCAACGCATTGCTGAAAAAACGGAAGATAGAATGAAGGAAGAAGCGAAGGAACTCTCCGCCGCCTTTTCGAAATATGAAATTTCCAAGCGCGAGGTCATTTCGGACGAGGAAGTGCATTTGTCAGTGAAGGCGCTAAAGGCACCGGATGCCAAAACCTCCCGCGACCTCAGTCCCATCATGCGAATGAAGAAGATCAAGGGCGAGTGGAAGTATGATGGCGATATCCGCGATCATTAACGAATCTGCGCGAGCTAGGTCCTTCAATTTGGCAATCATCATGAAATCTCGCGGCCACGCTTTTACCCTCGTCGAACTGTTGGTGGTAATCGCGGTGATCGCCCTACTCGCTGCGCTCTTGCTTCCGGCGGTGGCCCGCGCCAAAGATCGCGCGCGTCAGACCGCCTGTCGCAGCAACTTGGGCCAGCTCAATCTGGCGTTTCACGCCTACGCTGATGATTTCCACGACGCGTTGCCCACCCTGCCGGAGCCAAATCCTTACCCGAACGGGGTGGGCGCGTACTACAAGCAATTGATCAAAGTTTATTTGGGCCTGGACGGTCCCGCCTCGCCCAAGGAAATGGTCTTCATCTGTCCGTCGGATCGTGAGATTTTCACCCAGCTCCGGCACGCCTTCACAAGCTACACGTTCAATGGCTATGAACTGGACGCCAACTCCCTGCCACGAATCACGGGTCAGCCGCTGGGCGCGATTCGTCAACCAACGAAAGCCGTGCTGGCGGCGGAATTCCCCACGTTCTTCGGGGGCTCGTGGCATCCCTATAAGATCGCGGCTTACTCAGATGCCCGCAACATGGTGGCGTTTGTGGACGGTCACGTGGCCGCCACAAAAATCTTTTGGAACGGAGTCCCGGACTCCCAGCCTCGCGAATACGAGCCGCCGGCCAATTACCAATACAGTTGGAGCGGTCGCTGAAACGTACGAAGCACGATGTTCGCCCGTGAAGATGAACAACTAGGCAGTGGGCAGGCAGGACAACATTATTGTCGCAGCCCCCGCGAGGCGTTTACCGCGACGCGATTCAACGAGCACGGATAAAGCCGTGCCGCTGAGGTCAACCAGCTTAGCTTCGAGATCCAACACTTCACCCGGCTCAATAAACGCGCGCAGCTTCATGTCGGAGACGTTTTGCAGCTTCCATTCCAGCGCGCCGACAGGGAGCGGGACTTGCGTGGCAAGCCGGTCGACGAGTTGCAGTTTCGAGCGCATCAGCAGCGTGCCCGGGAAAACGGGTTTGCGCGGAAAGTGGTCGTGGAAGAACGGCGCCTCGGCTGGCACGGACAGACGCGCGCGAATGGATTGACCTGGTTCATTGCCGGTCGGCTCACAAATAATCTCCGGCACGCCACCAAACGCATCGGGCGACGCACCGGCACCGCTGAGCATCGCGTAGTGAGCGCGCAACGCCTGCGGGTCATCGAAATCTTCAACTGGCAGCATCGGGCCGACGCAATTTTGCAAACGCAACACGGGCAAGCCATTGACGCTGGCCGTGCCGGCGTAGGCGATGGCATCGGCGTCCACGCTTTCGATTTGCGCGGAGAGTTCTAAAGTGTCGCCGGGGCGAACGGGTGCGAGCATTTCCACCAAGCCGGCGATGCCGGCGACGGGACGCGATTTGAAATCCACCGCCGCCAGCGCCGACCACGCGGCGCATTGACCGGTCGCTTCCGCAACAAGCGAGAGCGAGAACTCCGTAAGCGTGGCGGGAATGTGGTATTGGCCGCGCACACTGACGCCCGGTTGCACCGCAAGGATGCGGTCAACAAACGTGAAAGCTCGGAAGTGGTGCGGCGCGCTCACGCCGCGGGCGCGGCCTTCTGCTGCCGGATCACCATTTTAGCGAACGTCTCGACCGTGAAGAGCTTCGGGATTTCGGCGGCCTTGAGCGGCGCTTTGATCCGGTCGGCGGGGACTTCATTGAGGAACTCGCGCAGACGGGCGATGCCAGCTTCGGTCACGACGCCACCGCTTTGAAATTGATCTTCCGTCAGCGGGCCGCGGGCTTCTTCCACGATCTTGCCGCGCGGAATCTTCACTTTGAACGCGCGCTCCAGTCGGAAAACGATGTCGAGGAAGTCAATGGACTCCGCGCCGAGATCATTGATCAGCGAGGCGTCGGGTTTGACCTTGTCCTCATCGCAGGCGAGCGCGTCGGCGATGGTGGCGGCGACCTTTGGGTAGATCGCCTGGATTTCTTCTTTCGTAATGTTGGTCATAAAATTCTTCTTAACCACGGATGGACACAGATAAACACGGATTCACAAAACAACGCGTTCCCAGTCGAGCCGGGCATGTTTGAAATTGAGGATCAACCCAACGCGAAGTTTGGTGATTCGCAAATAGTTCAACATCTGTCCACGCTCATGGTCGGTAATCCGATCAACAACCTTCGCGTCCACGATCACCGAACCAAATCCAATCAGGTCGGGAATAAACTCCCCGACTTCAACCCCGCGGAAGTGAACAGGAAAACGCCGTTGCTGGTCAAATGCAACGTTGTTCAACTTGAACATCACCGCCAGCGAGTTCTCGTAAATCTTTTCATGGAGTCCGTGACCGACTTCATTCAACACAGCAAAGGCACAGCCGATGATTTTCTCCGTCTCCGCCCTTAACAAGAGCTTGGATTCACCGCCCTTTCTCAAGTCTGGCACTGCATCCGTGTCCATCTGTGTTCATCCGTGGTTGAAAACACCTCACTCCATCTTGAATCCGCCGTCCACGTGCAAAACCTGACCGGTGATGTAACTCGCGTTGGGCGACGCCAGAAACCATACCACGTTCGCAATCTCCTCGGGCTTGCCAATCCGCTTCAGCAAAATGCGCGAGTTGATCTGGTCGCCGGCGAGTTCGCGCACGGCCTGGGACATTTCGGTTTCGATGACGCCGGGCGCGACGGCATTGACGGCGATGTTGCGCGGCGCGAGTTCGACGGCGAGCGCGCGGGTCAGCGCGTTGATCGCGCCTTTGCTCGCGGCGTAATTCGCCTGACCGCGGCCGCCTTTTTCGCCGGCGACGGAACTAAGGTTGATGATCTTGCCGCGGCGTTTGGAAACCATAAACGGCGCGACAGCCCGCGTCATGTAGAGCGCTCCGTTCACGTTCGTTTCGAGCACGGTTTTGATGTCGTCGTCTTCGAGCGCGGCGAGCGCGTTGTCGCGAACCACACCGGCGTTGTTAACGAGCAGGTCAATGCGGCCCGTGCGATCAAAAACTTTCTCGGCGAACGCAGCGCACGCGGACGAATCACGAACATCAACCGCTTCGGCGGAAATCGTCGCACCGGGAACGGACGCGCAGACTTCTTCCGCCGCAGCGGAATTCTTCTGATAGGTGAAAATGACCTCCATGCCCGCGGCCGCGAGCCGCTGCACGATGGCGCGACCGATGCCGCGGCTGCCGCCGGTGACAATCGCCACCTGCCCTGCCAGATCTGAATTGGTTTTCGCCGCGTCGCTCATCCGGAAATGCAATAACCGCCGTCCACCACCAGTGTATGGCCCGTAATCATGGCCGCCTCGGGCAGGCAGAGCAAGTAAACCGCATCCGCCACCTGCTCCGGCGTGAGCGTCGGGCCGATGGGCGTGCGCTTGGCGTATTCGGCAAGGAGCTGCTCGCGATTCGGAAAGTGTTTCAGCGCATCGGTGTCCACCACGCCGGCGCTGACGATGTTCACGCGAATACGCTTCGTGTGGCCAAGCTCTTGAGCCAGCCCGCGAGCCAACGCTTCGAGCGCGGCTTTAGACGCACCGATGAACGCGTAATGGGGAATGGCGCGCGTCGAGCCGAGACTGGAAATGCCAATTAAGCAACCGCCCTCGCTCATCATGGGCACTGCGTTTTGCGCGAGCGTGTTGAGGGCGAGCGCATTCGTTTCCATGCAACGACGCCAGTGCTTCACGTTCATTTCGAGCGCGGGACGCAGCACGCCGATGGCGGCGTTGCTCACGACGAAATCCACTCGATCAAACTGCTTTTTGAATTCGCCAAAAGCCTCGGCGACGCTTTCGGCATCGCTCACGTCGGCCTGGGCAGCGAGCGCCCGCCGGCCCATGGCGCGGATCGCGGCGCAGACCGCTTCGGCTTCCTCGTGGCTGTTGTGGTAGGCGATGGCGACATCGCAGCCGGCAGCAGCCAGCTTGAGCGCCGCCGCGCGGCCAATACCGCGCGCGCCGCCCGTGATGAAAGCCACTTTGCCCTTCAAGGTTTCGTTCATGAGTTGCTCTCCGCTAAACGGAGATTAGAGGACGATTTTATAGCGGTGCGGACACGAGAGTTCAAGCCGCGAAGCCATCACCAGAATTTCGGCAGCAAGCGCCCCGTCTTCGCCATGAACTCGCGGTACGCCTCGCCGTGAACCGTGAGCAGATAAGCCTCTTCGTCCTTAGCCTTGATGAGCACGAAAAACAGGTGGAGGAACACGATGGCCACCGAGCAAACTGTGGGCAACAAAAGCACCGCGCCGAGCAGCATTATCGTTTGAAACGCGTAGATGGGATGGCGAATCCAGCGATACGGTCCGGCGGTGACGAGTTGGTTCTTCTCCTGTCGGTTGATGCCGATGCGCCAGGCGTTGCCCATGATGACGTAGCACCAGATGGTGGCGGCGTAACCGGTCACGGTGAGCGTCAGTCCGCTAATCAAACTGGCTGGCTGCAAAAGCTCCGGCGAGAGACACAGCGGTGGAAACGTTGATTTGCCGCTCAAAGCAATCGGTTGGGCGATCCACAGCACAATCACCGACAGCCAACCCGCCCACAGCAGTCGCTCGCGTGCGTCGCGCGGTTTCATGTTCGTGGAGCGCCCGATGCGTTTGCGGATGCGGCGGCCCTGAATCAACACGCCGCCCCAATAAATCACCGCGCCGGCGCAAACCGCGGCGCGGCGCCAGAAGAGTTCATCGCCCGGCATTTTGTTTGGCGCGATGGGCGCGGATGTAATTCTGAAGTTCCAGCACCCAATGCTTCTTGATGCTATACCAAACTTCCGCCGCCCAAAGGATGTTTTTGGTGTTCCCTTCAAACTGCGTGTCGAGCTTGGGAGTGCTTTCGTAGGCAGGCGAGGGTTGATACCGGTTGAGCCAGTCCTTGATGGCCGGGTTCTTCGCCAGGTGGCTGCTCTCCGGCATGGCGCCATGCGAGTATTCCTTGGGCAACCAGACATTGCGGACGTTGGCGCGACCGTTGGCTTTGAACAAATTGGCCGGGCCGTAACCCAGATAGTCTCCGCCGAGCACATCCAGTTCCTTGCAGAAGCCGGTGAATTCTTCCACGGAATCGGGAATGCTGCGGAGCTTGAGGTTCATCTCCCATTGATTCGGGAGCATGCGCGTCAAACCGCCCGCGCCCACCGCCGTGACGTAGGGCAACACCAGCGAAGTCACCGGGCGGCGTTCGCCGGTCAGGGGGTCGGTGAATTCCGTGGTCGGTTCGCGGTGCCAGGTCAGTGGATTCCACTGCGGGACCGGCTTCGCGGGCTGGTCGGCGAGACGATGCAGAATCTTGATCGCCTGCATCCCGCCCTGGCTGTGGCCGACGATCATGGGCCGCAGGCCTTCGCGTTCATAAAACCAAGCGATCATTCCGGCGAGCTTCTCGCTGTCCTCATAACAACTGTAAGCGACCCCGCCGTCATCCAGGTTCGTGAGACTCAACTCGGGATAGCCCATGCCGCGCAGAAATTCCGTGAACGACCCCATCCGTCGGAAGACCGGATAGATTGCCTTGATGTTGATACCACCGCGGATTTTGATGAGGCGCGGGGCCGGGGCGTGGGAAAGGACTTCTTGGATATCCGACTCGGAGACGCGCGCCGCGTCCAGCGCGAGGATGCGATCCTCCAATTCCTGGGAAAGCTGGAAGGGCCGGCGCACGACGGTGTTTTCGATCTCGGTAGCGCGCGCTGGATCCAGCCCGTGTTTGGAATGAGTGGCGCAGCCGGACCCCAGGCAGCCGGCCAGCAACAAGCACCATAATTCAAAACTCCAAACCTTCATCGCGCAACGTGGACAGCGGCCAGTGCAGCAGGCTGCGGTGGTCGCTAGCCGCGGATTATGCAAACCTCCCCCGCCGACTGCACGCGGAATTGCGCGGCAGTTCAGAGTTGTGTTTGCAACTCCCGCACACTCTCGATGAAACACGCTTTTGCCAATTCGATCTCGGCGGGGGAATAAATTTCCGCCCGGTAGCTGACGCCGACGTTGGTACGCGGGCCGAAACTGGTCAGGGAAAATACCAGCGGTGTAACTGGTCCGGTGGAGACGGCGCGAAGGTAATCGCGCACGCGGCCATCGGTTGCGCCAGGCCAGAGCGGATTCAGGTTCATGTTCGAGATGCCGCCCCAAAGGGGAAAGTGCTTGTGGTAAAAACGGTCACGGCGTTCCTGCGCCACAAAACCCAGCCACCAACGCGCGAAGGCCATTTCCAGCGGCGCGCCGAGGTAGAGGCGATGACATTTGACGCGGGCGGTCTCACGCTGCACGACGCCGGCGAGTTCGCGCAGCCCCAGTTCGGCTGAGCCGCGATGGGTGACAAAGAACGAGCCAAGGAAGAGGCCGAACGTGCGCGGGCTGTCCAGGCCCAGGTCCTTGCGCAGATTCACGATGCAGCCCACGGAGAGCCAGGGTCGGCGCGCGTTGGGCGGCTGGCTTGCCGCCAGGCGCAGCGCGCACTTGAGCAACAGCGCGAGGAACAAATCGTTGATCGTGGCGTTCCAAGCTTTGCCGGCGCGGGCCAGCGCGGCGAATTCAGGTTGTGTCAGCGTAAAGAAAGTGATGCCGTTCCGTGCTTTCGCCTCCTCGCGGCGGCGCGGGCGGCGGGATTGGCGCATGTTGCGCGCGAGCCGGATGAGGCTGGCGAATTTACGCGCGAGCAATGCCGGCGGCTGGCGATACCAGAGGTCCCGCCGCGCCGGAAAAATTTCGAGCGGTTGCGGCGGAGTTCCCGGATTGAGGTAAGCCTCCGCCAGATCGCGCAGCAGATGCACCGCTGCTTCGCCATCGGCGGCGGGATGAAAATAGACCAGCCCCAAGTGGAAGTGGCCGGTGCCCTCCGCCGCGAAGAACCGAACCGGCAGGAACGGAGAGCCGCGAGGAAAGCGCTTGTTGATTTGCCGCTCGATTTCGTCTGTCAGCGCGGCCAATGGGTCGTCGCTCAGTTGCAGCAACGTGAGTTCCGGCTCGGCGGCGCTGGCCGCGTAATCATACGAGCGTTCATCCTCGCTGATCGCCAACGCGCCGATTCCCAAGGCGGCGAGCGTGCGGCAAATCGTTTCGCGCAGACGCGGTGCGTCCAAGGGCGCCGCGAGCTCAATGACGTGAGCGGCGTTGTAGGGATACATCTCATCCCAGCGGAGCATCGTCCGTTGAAAGAGGTTCAACCGACCTGGCATGGTGATGTAATTCCTGGTCCTCGGACAGCCTCGCGGGCGGGGCGAAGGCTTGAACCCTCTCAAGCGCTGCTCAATGGCGCGCCAACGTTGATCCCGTGCTTGAGGCAATAAGCCCCGTTGTCCACGTACTTCTGTGCCCACCACTTCAACTTGCTGCGCTCTTCGGCGTTCAGTTTGCGGATGATTTTCGCGGGCGATCCCAGCACGAGCGAGCCGGGTGGAATCTTCATGCCCTGCGTGACGAGCGCCCGGGCCCCGATGAGCGATTCCTTCCCGACCACCGCGCCATCCAGGATGATCGCGCCCATGCCAACAAGCACCCGGTCGCCCACGGTGCAGGCATGCACCACGCTGCTGTGGCCGATGGTCACCCAGTTGCCGACCTGGCAGGCGTAATCGTCCGCGACGTGGAGCACGGCGTTGTCCTGAATGTTCGTGTGGTGGCCGACCACGATGCGGTTGATGTCGCCGCGCAACGTGGTGTGATACCACGCGCTCGAATGCGCACCGAGCGTCACGTCACCCACCACCACGGCGCCGCGCGCGAGATAAACGCCCTTGCCCAGCCGCGGCTGCTGGCGCAGGAATGTGTCGAGTTGTTGGTCGAGTTGGCCCATGCCGGTTGTTTACCCGTTTCACGGCGCGCAAAAAACAAAAATCCCGCCCCGCGCGACCGCGGGACGGGAGTGCATCGCTGCTTCTCTCGGTTCCCCACAAAGCGAATCACCACCGGCTGTGATGCCGGTAGCCGTGCGGCGAATGATAGACCACGCGGACCGGCGGCGCGCAGACGACCGGCGCGCGATGATAAACCACCACCGGCGGCGGCACGCACACCACGGGCGCGGGCACCACGACAACCGGATGCGGCGCATACACGACCGGCGCGGGCGGCGGGCAGTAGGCTGGCGCGGTTGAATAGGTCACGGTGTAGGATGCGTGCGCGTCCGCGGCGCTCGCAATGGCGGCCCCGATGGCGACTCCCGTCAAAATCTTTCCCGCGGTCGCCCAACCCCGATCTCCCGCGCGGGCGGTTTGAATTTGCATTCCCGCGAGGGCGATGACGGCTGCGATCAACATTGTCTTTTTCATGTTCAACCTTTCTTTTACGAAAGTTGTGGGTGAGACGGGCGCGTTTCGGTTTTATTCAAGCGCCGATTCTGCTATGTTGTGCCGCGTGCTATGACGAAACCTGCGGCCCATCGTCCCGCTGTGCCCAAGCGCAAGTTGCCGAAGTCCTTCAAGGACCTGACGCCGGCGAATCACTTCAGCCCGCGCACTTTCTTCCGCGAATTGGTGTGGAAGGCGTTGCTCACGCGGCGTACGGGCGAGCATCGCAAACCGGTCTTTCCTAAACTCGCCCGCGGACAAGTCGCGATCACCTGGATCGGTCACGCCTCGTTTCTCATCCAGTTCACCGACTTGAACGTGCTGGTGGATCCCAATTTTGCTAACTGGCTGTTTCTGCTCAAACGCATCAAGCGCTCGGGGTTGAAAATTCAGGACTTGCCGCCGGTTGATCTGGTGCTGCTCACTCACGCGCACTTCGATCACTTTCACAAACCCACGCTGCGCCGTCTGCCGCATCCGAAAATCGGGGTCATGCCGTGGGGCGTCGGCGACCTCGCGCACAATCTCGGGTTCGCCCGGATTATCGAGCTGGAATGGTGGGAGAGTTTCGGCCCGAAGGACTGGCGCGTGACGTTGACGCCCAGCAAACACTGGGGCGCACGGACGCTACATGATCACCATCGCGGCTACGGCGGCTTCGTGCTCGAACATCAAGGCCGCAAAATTTACCACGCCGGGGACAGCGCCTACTTCGACGGCTTCAAGGAAATCGGCCAGCGGCTGGCCCCGGACATCGCGTTGTTGCCGATCGGCGCGTATCACCCGGAGTCATTTCGTCACGTCCACATGGGCCCGGACGAAGCAGTGCGCGCGTTTCAGGACCTCAATGCCCGGCAGTTGGTGCCGATGCACTACGGCAGTTTCAAATTGTCGTTCGAGGCGATGGACGAACCGCCGCGCTGGTTGCGCGCGATCGCCCGGCAGCAAAACCTCGCTGACCATGTACGGATTCTGGAGGAAGGAGCGCCGGCGGTTTTTTAGGAGTCCGCAGCCGAATTGACCCGCACCAGATTCAAGACTGGTCGCGGCACCACCTTGGCGCGCGCGGCCGCACGCTGACCTTGACGCCCCAAGATTTGGTGTGGTTTACTATGGCGGCCACAATTAGCGGTGCATCCGATATGCGTTGTCCCAAGTGCGGCGGTCAGGAAGACAAAGTCGTTGATTCACGCGCCTCCCGAGAAGGCGCGACCATTCGCCGCCGCCGTGAGTGTATTGCCTGCGAGCATCGCTTCACCACTTACGAGGAGATCGAACGCGACCAACTGATGGTGTTGAAACGGGATGGACGGCGGGAGGAATTCTCCAAGGACAAGCTTTTGTCAGGACTGCGCAAGGCCTGTCAAAAGCGCCCGATCAGTCCCAAATTGATCGAAGACCTCGCGGACAAGATCGTGGAAGCCGTGACCAACAAATTCGAGAGTGAAGTGCCCGCCGAGTTCATCGGCAAGCTGGTCATGGACGGATTGCGGGACATGGACGAGGTGGCATACGTCCGGTTCGCGAGCGTGTATCGCCGGTTTCAGGAGGCGACGGATTTTGTGCAGGAGGTCAAGAAGCTGGAGGCCATGCAATGATTTCGCTCGCGCACGATTGCCTGCTGTTTGAACTCGCCTCCGGTGAAGCGATCCCGTTTTCCGCGGAAATGATCTCGGTCGAACTGATGGGCGATGTCGTTTCCCAGCTTGATCCCGAGGTCATCCGTCACGCCGCCGCGTCCGTCTTTCATTACTTCAAACATGATCTGGAACGCGACAGCGTAACCGTGGGAGAATTCGCCGGCATGTTGGAGAAGGTGTTGCGCGGGCTCGGTTTGCATGTGCAGTCCGCTGAAACCACCGCGCGCAATCCCGTGGCGGACCTTGTGGCCATCGCCCGGGAATCGGGCGTCGCCCGGGAACTGGTATTCTTTCCCCGGCTGCGCCACGAACTCCGCGCCCAATTGCAGGCTTCGCCCCGCGTGGTGCGCTTTCGCGGTCTGCGCGGCTGCGTGAAACAACTCGCCGGCGCGCGCCGCTGGAGTCCGCGCTGCGATCATTTGCAGGACCAGATTCTCGGCTACCTGCGCGAATGCCTCAGCACCGATTCGGTCGAGGACGAATGCCGGCTGGTCGTGGAATAGGTCCGCCACGCAACGGCGTGCCAGCACGCGCCAACTGCAATCCGAACCATGAGCAAAACGCTATTCGAGAAAATCGTCGCGCGCGAAATTCCGGCGCAGATCGTTTACGAGGATGAACTCGTGCTGGCCTTTCGCGACATCAAACCGCAGGCGCCCACGCACGTCCTGCTGATTCCCAAGAAACCCATTCCACGCATCGCGGAAGCCACGCCCGAAGATCACCAGGTGCTCGGCCATCTGTTGCTCAAAGCGGGCGTGGTCGCGGAGCGACTCGGCCTCACGCAAAGAGGTTTCCGACTCGTGTTCAACAACGGCTCCGACGCGGGCGAAGCCGTGCCGCACCTGCACTGCCACATCCTGGGTGGACGCCGGATGGACTGGCCGCCCGGGTAGGCGGTGTTGGTGAGCGCCGGCCCGGAGGCAAGGCTTGGCCAGTCGCATCTTTCCGCCGCGCCATTATTTCGCCGCCGGCAGAAACACCGCGCACACGGGCGCGGGCACGCTTACCGGTTCGCCGGCGCGCGTGAGTTCGCCCGTCCGCGGTTTCACCCGGAAGACGACCACGCTGTCCGAAGCCTGGTTTTCCGCCAGCAGCCAGTCGCCGCTCGGATCAATCGCGAAGTGCCGTGGCGTTTTGCCGCCCGTCGGGGTGTGCGACACAAACTTCAACAGCCCGGTCTTCCGCTCGATGGCGAAGCCGGCCAGGCTGTCGTGCCCGCGGTTCGAGGCGTAAAGGAATTTCCCCGAAGGATGCACCGCGATTTCGGCGCAAGTGGAATTCTTGCCATCAAATTTGTCTGGCAGGGTGGACGTGGTCTGCGTTTCGGTAAACGCACTCAGCTTGGCATCGTAATTCAACACCGTCACCGACGATCCCATTTCATTCACCACGTAGGCGAATTTCCCATCGCGTCCGAACGCGAGATGCCGCGGGCCGGCGCCGGGCGCGAGTTGAGTGAACGGTGGATCGCTCTCGACCAGCGCGCGGCCCTCCGCGCCAACCCGATAAATCATCAACTTGTCCAGCCCGAGATCGCACGCCAGCAACAGGCGTTGATCCGGCGAAAGTACCGTGCAATGCGCGTGCGGCCCGGTCTGCCGCTGCGGATTCACGCTCGAGCCGTTGTGCTGCATGGTCGCCGCCGGGACGTTCAGGCTGCCATCCGCGCGGATGGGCAGTGCCGCCACACTGCCACTGCCGTAATTGGCGGTGAAAACCCAGCGCGCCTTCGCGTCCAGCACCAGATGACACGGCCCGGTGCCGCCGGAGGGTTGCGTGTTGAGGAAAGTCAGCTGGCCGGTCGCCGGTTCGAGCGCGAACGCGGACACGCCGCCTTGTTTCGCTTCACCGAGCGTGACGGTTTCGCCCACAGCGTAAAGCACGCGGCCATTCGGATGCAGCGCGAGGAACGACGGGCTTTTGGTTTCCGCCGCCAGCTCTGGTGCGGAAAGCTTTCCCATCTTGTCGTCAAAGCGGGCAACGTAGATGCCTTTGCTTTTCGCACCGGTGTACGTGCCGAAGAAGACGAAGTGTTCCCGGGCGGCCGCCGGCCTTGCAAGGGCGGCAAGCGTGGCGAGCGTGAGCAGAATGCGTTTCATGGCGCGGGGAGTTCGCGGAGGCGGAGGTTGCGATACCAGGTTTCGTCGTTGTGATTGGTGAGCAGGATGTGGCCGCGGATTTTCTGGTCAAAGTTCGGCACGTTCCTGAATTTGCTCTTCGCCACGCCGGCCTTCACTTCCGGGCTGCCAAGTTCGTAGGCCAGCACTTTCACACCGTTCAGCCAGTGCTCGACGTGGTTGCCGCGCACCAGCAGCCGTGAGCGGTTCCAGTCCCCGGCCGGCTTGAGCGGAGTCTTCACCTGCGGCGGCAGGACCTCGTAGAAGGAGGCGGTTTGATGCAGCGGGTCGGACATGATGGCGTCGTCAATCATCTGGTATTCCGGCCCGGGTGTGTTCGGGCGGTCTTCGCTGACGAGGTATTTGATGCCGTTGTTGCCCTTCGGTTTGATCTTCCAGTCCCACTCGAACTCGTAGTTGTCGAATGTTTCGCGCGTGACCAGGTCGCCGCCCTGGCTGCCCGGCGCCAGGTGCAGGCAGCCGTCTTTGATACTCCAGCCGGTCTTGGGAAAATCCTTGCCGCCAAAGGTCCGCCACGCGCTGGTATCGTGGCCATCGAACAACACCCGCCACGGTCCCGACCGCTGGGCGGCGGCGCAACCCGCGAGCAGGAAGGTGGCGAACAGGGGAAGGGCGAACGGGAGCGAGCGGTGGAGCGGCTTGGCTTTCATTTTTGCGCGAGGGCGAGGCGATAGGTTTCGAGGAACCGCTGGGCCATCAGTTTTGGCGAAAGGTAATCGCGCATTTTTGCAAGCGTGGCGGCGTCCACTTCGCCACGGCTGAATTTGGGGTGTTGGGCGGCGGCGCGCAAGGCGGCGGTGAGTTCCGCCAGGCTGTCCGGTGCGCAGAGCAGGCCGTTCAAGCCGGGCAGGACATAATCCGGAATGCCGCCCACGGTCGTGGCCACCACGGGCACGCCGGCGGCAACCGCTTCCTTCACGGCGTTGGGACTCACGTCAGCGCGCGAGGGACACAACGCGAGGGTGGCGGTGCGCAATTCCTCCGCGACCTGAAGATGCGTGAGGTTTTGTTTGAACACCACGTGCTGCCAGAACTCCGGCGAAACGTGGCGGGCCAGAGTTTCCTCCACGTCGCGACCCCGCCGGCCCACGACGATCAGCTCGAAGGCCATTTCACTCCGCAATTGATCCAGCGCCCGGGCGACAAGATCCCCGCCCTTGCGATGGTCCAAGGCCCCGACGAAGACGAAACGTAGCGGCTTGGTCTGCGGCTGTCGCCGCACCTGATGAAAGGCCCAATCCGGCGCGTGCTCGACTTGCTCGACCCGGGCGCGCGGGTTGCGGTGACGCACCCATTGCACCGAGAAGCGCGCTTCCGAAGTGACCAGCGGCGCGCGGGCCAGGGAGAATTTTTCGAGGACTGCCGCGAGCCGCTCATAACCGCTTTGCTTCACGAAAAGGCCATACCACGCCAGCAGACCTTGCACGGTCACGACGTGCGGAAACCGCAACCGCCGGGCGACCAGCGCAGCGCCTTGTTCCGTGCCCCAGGCATGAACGACGTCCGGCTGGATTCCGCGCAATACACGCCCGATGGCGATTGTATCAGCCCAAAACAGCGAAGTTGCCCGGCCACCGCCGCGGATGCGAATCAGGTGGAAGGTGACGCCGTTGCGGACAAAGGTCAGATTGCGGGCGAACTGCTTTCGCACGACGACGATGTGCAGTTGCAGACTGGGAGCCTTTTCCAGTTCCCCCAGCAAGACGCGTTGCCACGAGCCGGGATGCTGAATGGGGACCTGTTTCACCTCGTCGGGCACGCCGTCGGGCAGCCACTCCACGGGGAAGTAGGAGATCCACGCAACAGTCAGGGGCCGGGTTGTCATGTATGGCGTGGGAGAAATTAAGTGGCGTCCAGCGGCGAAGCCAGCAAAAGGCGGGCGAACGCGGCGCGCGTCAATACGGCAGAGTCACACGTCACGCACCTTTTTGATGAGATAGCCAACGCCTTCCGGTTGTTCGTGCAGTTCGATCAAGGTGTAGGCTTCGCGCGGAGAAAGCTTCCGGCCGTGCATCAGTTTGCAGTCGGGCCCGAAACTTTCGGCGAGGCTGTTCGACATCCCTTGTAGAACGCTGACGAGATCGAAACCAGCCGCTTGAAATAAATCCAGCGCCTCGGCGAAACGGTAGTACTTGTCCTGCGGATGCAGGATATAATCGGCGGTGTGGATGGCTTGGTAGGAACGGCTGCCATCGCCCGGCGACGACTTGCGCACATGGCTGTAGAGATACGGCCCCAGGCCCTTGAACCCATGCCGGTCCACGTATTCGAGCGCCTTGATCAGTTTGCGTGGCCAGGTCAGCGGCTTGCTGAGGAAAAGTGGCCGGGCGGCCTGCGCGAGTTCGATCTTTTGTTCCCACGCCAATTCATCCACCCCCAGAATCTTCAGCGCCTCCCGCATCTCCAAAATCCGGCGGCGGCCCAGCAGCGAATACAACCAGACATAGGCGTACCGCCCAGGCTTCAAGTACCGGTTCAAGTTCTTCATGCCGGCCAGCGGCTCGGTGAGGTGATGAATAACGCCCTGCGAATAGACGAAATCGAACTCCCCCAGCGCCGGATCGTGCTCCATCAGGTTGGAGCGCTGAAACGTGATGTTCCGCAAGCCCAGCCCGGTGGCGCGTTGTTGGGCCAGCGTCAGGGATTGTTCGGTCAGATCCACTGCGGTGATCGCCGCGTCCGGCAGGCAGCCGGCGATTTCCGCCGTGATGTTCCCCGTGCCGCAGCCGGCTTCGAGGAGGCGCTGGACCGGATGCTCCTGCCGCAGCCGCGTGAGCGTGGGCAGGACGTGGGATTGGAAATAGGTCTGGACGTTCTTGCTCGAGCCGAAGGGGAACGGATACTTCGAGTACATCTCCACGACTTTTTCCGTCCGGGCGTCGAGGTTCATGGTGTGAAGGCTTTCGTTCCCCGCGTTTACGGCCGGGCACCGGCGGTTTCGTCAGGCTTGTTTTTCCAGTACGAAATTATCCATCACCAGCACGTCCAGGCCGGTGTCATAGAAACAGCGGATCGCTTCGCGCGGATTGCAAACGATCGGTTCGCCCATGATGTTGAACGAGGTGTTGAGCAACAGGTATTCGCCCGTCTGCTTGCCGAATTCGTTGATCAGATTCCAGAACCGGCGGTTGAACTTCTGGTTCACCGTCTGCGGGCGCAGCGTCTTGTCCGCGTGCACCACCGCCGGCACCTTGTCCCACTTGCTTTTCTGCGCCGTGAACGAGGTGATCATGAAGAACTCGTCCCGGCCCTTTTGCAGATACTCATCCCGCTTCTCCCATAGCATCGAAGGGCAAAAGGGGCGGAAGGCTTCGCGGAATTTGACGCGGGCGTTGATGATGTCCTTGTTCTCGGCGCGGTTGGCGCTCATGAGAATGGAACGGTTGCCCAGCGCGCGCGGGCCGCTTTCCATCCGGCCCTGAAACCAGGCCACGATCTTGTCGCTGGCCAGTTGTTGGGCGGTGAATTCTTCGATGTTGTCCACGCGCCGGTAGGTCAGGTTGCGCGATTTGAGGATGCCCTCGATTTCCGCTGCCGTGTATTGTGGCCCCCAATAAACGTCCTGCACCGCGTGGATCGGCGCGCTGGGATTCGCCTGGTAATACGCGCACAGTGCTGCGCCCACGGCGAGGCCGGAATCGCCCGGGTTGGCGTAAGTGTGATGCTTCGCAATGCGACCCGATTCCCACAGGCGTTGATTCAACTTCACGTTCAGCATCACGCCGCCGGCCGTGGTCAGATTCTGCGTGCCTTCGCGCTCCATCCACGGGTAGGCGATGTTCTTGACCTGTTCCTCCAGCACGCGCTGGCCTTCGGCGGCGATGTGCTCGCGGCCATATTTCTCAACCAGATCACGGATTTCGTAGGCCTCGTCAAAATGCCACTGGATGGCGCCGGCATCATTCCAAAAACAGTTGCGCCCGAAGTCGTGCGGCTCGACAAGTTCGCCCTTCTCGTACTTCGGCACAAACTTGTCCAACACCCCCTGGCACTTGGTGTAATCGCCATACGGGGCCAAACCCATCGTCTTGCCTTCGCCGTCGCCATGCCACCAACCAAGGGCTTCGGTGACGTTACTGTAGAACCAGCCGAGCGAACCGGCATTCGGGAAGGCGTGCAGCTTGGTGATCTTCCCGTTTTCGCCGCGCCAGATGGCGCCCGAGAGACTGTCACCTGAGCCGTCTATCGTCATGATCAACTGCTTCTCCCGCGTGCCACTGGTGTAGTAGGCCGAGCCAGCGTGGGCGAGGTGATGCTCGATGTGGATGATCTCGGTTCGCGGATGGAGCGGGAAATTCTTGAGGTAGAGGGGCGGTTTCACCTCCGGCTTCCCGAGGCGCGCCTGCAAGAGCTCAAACGCCTGTCGTTTGCGGGTGAACTTCTCCCGCTTGCCGCCGGTGAGTCCGAAAACGAAATTCAAGTCCGGCACCGAGCTGCGCGCGGGCACGGCAATGGCATCCAGGTCCGCCATGGTCAAGTTTTGCGACTGGAGGCAATACTCAATGGCGCGGAGCGGCAGCCCCGCGTAATGTTTGAGGCGCGTGAACCGTTCCTCCGCCACGTCCGCCACGATGCGTCCATCCACCACCAGCGCCGCACTGCTGTCGTGGCCAATTTGAATTCCCAAAATGTTCATAATCACGCCGGGCTTGCCCCTTCGCCGTCAATTCTGAGCGACGCATCCGGGTAAGATTCGGCAGCTTGAAGAATGAGCATTGCGAAGCGCGGAGTTCAACGCAATCGAAAAAGCCCCGCGAATGCGGCCCGGCGCGCGGTTTTACGCGCCCGATACCATCGGGGCGTCGTCAAAGGGCTGCAGCGGTTTCGGGGGTAGAATGCGCGCGGGATTTCCCACGGCGAAATGTTCCGGCGGCACATCCCGGGTCACCACCGCGCCCGCGCCGATGACCGCGCGATCCCCAATTTTCACGCCCTTCAAAATCATCGCCCGGGCGCCGACAAACACGCCCCGGCCGATGATGATCTCGGCCATCGCTGCCGGATGCCGCGACAGATCGGAATCCCAACCCCAGTTGTCGCCCGGGACGTGAAAATCGTTGTCCATAACCATCGCCCCGGAACCAAAAATCGTTCCCTCGCCGACGGAGATGCCCTTGGCCGCACAAAGCACTGCGCCGCTGAGGCCCACGTTACGGTCCAGCGTCAAGCTGGCGCCCGGGAGCATCGTCCGCAGCACGCACGGCTGAAAGCACGCGAGGGGATTGGCGCGTACCGCGCTGTAGCAGCGCAGGCCCGCGCCCAAGGTCATGGTCGAGTTCGGCGCCACGCTGATGATAGGCCGCCCCAAGAACTGGCTGCGGCCTTCCAAGCGGGCGCCCTTGAGCCGCGCTTCCAGATGCCACAGGCAGGAGGTTCGTCCGCGCAGCCAGCCAAGCAACGAGCCCAGGGAAACCGCCGGTGTTGATTCGCTCATGGCGCGCAAACGGTTGAACTCATGGCTGGCGTCGCACCCGCCCGGTGTGTTGGGGATTGGCGCGGAACATGGGCCAGGAACTTTCCGCCAGCGGCACCGTGCTCACAAACGCAAACAGCTTCTCGGCGCGGCTCGCGGCGTAGATCGTGCCGTCCGGCCCGATGCACGGCGAAGACCGGCTGCCCGCCTCCAGCGTGGCAATCCAGTTCCACACGCCTTCCGGTTTGTAAACGATCAACAACAGGTCGGTGCCCGCCACGACGGGCATCCCGCTGCCAATCACCATCGGCGTGGCCACAATCCAGTCCGGCGGGAGATAACCGTTCGGGGACAAGTTGCCGCGCCACTTGATTTTCCCTTCGGCCGAAATCGCGCAGTGATTGCTGTTGATTCCAAGATAAATCGTGCCGTCCGGGCTGACGGCGGGTGAGGCCGCGGTGATGCCGCCGGTGTGCAGGGACCAGCGTAGCGTCCCGCCGGCGCTCACCTGATAGAGATTCCCGTCGAGTGAGGTTAACAGCAGGTCGCCCTGATCAGTCACCGCCGGCGAGGAAATGACCTGGCCGCGCGTGGGGAATTGCCAGCGCTTCGAGCCGTCCGGGTTCAGCGCGTAGAGCTTGCCATCATTCGAACCAAAATAAATCACCCCCTGCGCGTCAATGGCGGGCGAGGACACCACGGGGCCGCCCGTGGCAAACACCCATTTCTTCGTGCCCGCGGATGTAAGCGCGTAAAAGTTGCCGTCGAACGAGCCGAAGTAAATGGTGCCGTCGGCGCCAACACCCGCCGAGCCATCCACCCAGCCGCCGGTTTTGAAACGCCATTGCTTCCGGCCCTCCGGTGAGACCGAGTACAAATGCCGATCCCGATTTCCGATGAGGATGTTGCCATCATCAGCGATGGCCGGTGAGGAAACCATGTCGGTGCCGAGTTTGACCGACCAGCGTTTGGTGCCATCCGGATCGAAGGCGTGCAGGTAGCCATCCGGCGTGGCGAGATAAATCGTGCCATTGGTGGCCACGGCGGGCGAGGTGGTCGTGCCGGTGACGCGCGCGGTCCAGAGATTGGTGCCGTAGAAGTCCTGAGCCGCTCGCGCCACGGACGCGCACGCGAGCAGACTACAGAGGAGCCAAAGCCACCAACTGCGAACAAACATGACCGCACGCTAATCGCCGCCCGCATCCGGTTCAACTCTAACGTTGCCAGAACGCGCGGGCGGCTGATTGCATTGACACCCGCCGCGCGTTGCGCCGAACATGCCAACGGAATTTGCGCCGGCCTCGGGCCTCGACGGTCGCAGTGGCGGAACCCAACGATGAGAATCGCCTTATGCATTGAATATCCGATTGATCAGTCCGGCGGGACCGAAGTCCTCGTCACGGAGTTGATCAAAGGATTGGCCAGCCATCACGAGCTGGTGCTCGTTTCGCCCGACACGCCGGACTCCCTGCGCCGTTCGCCGGTCGCGCCGTTCGTGGCGCGGCATATACCCTGTGCGTCGGGCCAGGCGACGCCCGCCAATGCGCGGGCGCTGGCGGATCGCCTGACCGCCAGCCAGCCCTCGCTCATTCATTTTCACTTCGGTGGCAACTACGCCTGGGGCAACCGCTGGTTCCGGAACTGTCCGGTGGTTTATTTGAACCGGGACGCTGCGCCCTGCATCGCCACGAACCACGGCGCCTTTTCGATCCTGGAAGGCTACTGCTGGCACCTTCGGTCGTTGTGGGTGAAACTCGGTTTGCTTCCACCGGCGTGGTGGAGCAAACAGTACGTCACGTCGCGCTTGGATTGTGAAGTCGCGGTTTCGCAGCACGATTACCACGCGCTTCGGCGCTGGTATCCTCCCATCCGCGGCAAGTTCCGCTGGATCTACCACTCCCGGTTGCAGGAGCCGCCCCCGCCCGCCAACCCGGACCGGCAGAACGTCATTCTCTGTGCCGGCACCATTGGTCACCGCAAAGGGCAGTTGCTCTTGGTGCAGGCGTATCGGGACCTGGCGGCGGACTTCCCCGCGTGGCAACTCGTCTTGATGGGACGGGTCGGGGACCAGCACTTGATGGGACAAATCAACGCGTACATCTCCGAGCACGGGCTTCAGGACCGCGTGCAATTGTTGGGCCGTCGCTCGGACGAGGAATTGACTCAGTGGCTGGGGCAGGCCGCCATCTTTGCCATGCCTTCGCTGCACGAGGGGCTGGGGCTTTCCTTGCAGGAAGCGCAATTCCATGGCTGCGCCTGCGTGGCCAGCGCGGCTGGGGGCGTGGTGGATTTGCTCCAAGATGGCGACAATGGCCTGCTGGTGCCGGTCGGGCAGGTGCCGCCGTTGCGCGAAGCGTTGCGGCGCTTGATGCGTGATGCGGCCTTGCGCAACCAGCTGTCCACGCGCGGCCCCGCCTCCGTGCTGGAGAAAGGCATGACCGCCCCGCGGATGGTGCAAGCGTACGAGCGACTCTATGCGGAAATCCTCGCCGCCCGGCAAAGGAAATGACTTTGCAGGTGTCCGGGAATGACCTAGCTTCGCCGCCCGAATTCGGCAGGACATGACCAATCAAATCAGGCAAACCGCGCGAAGATTTCTTCCCCCCGGCATCCGGCGGCCGCTGGGGGCGCTGGCGGGACGCATCCAAATCGGGATTCTTCAGCCGATTCAAGGCACGATCTTCGACCTGTTCGTCCGGCGGTTTCGTGCGGACGGTTGCGAATTTGAAATTCCCCGGAAAATCACGTCTCGTTCCTATCGTGCCTGTTTTCTCTCGGGCAGCTACGAAGCGGAAGAACGCGAATTGATCCGGACGTTCGTCCGGCCCGCCGACCGGGTGTTGGAGTTGGGCGGCTGCCTGGGCATCGTCTCCTGTGTCACCAACAAGCTGCTGAAAGACAAGTCGCGGCATGTCGTGGTGGAGGGCAATCCGTTTTGCATCCCCTCCTTGCATCGCAATCGGGATCTCAACGACTGCGGCTACCTGGTCGAAAACTGCGCCGTCAGCAACGAGCGGGAAGCGACCTTCTATCTCCACCCGGTCTATGTGGTGGGCGGCACCACCCAGCGCAAAACCAAGCTGCCAGTGCGACTGCCGGGACGCTCGTTGAGTGAACTGACCAATCGTTACGGACCCTTCGACACGTTGATCATGGACATCGAAGGCTCGGAACTGGAAATCTTCACGCCCGCCGCGGCGGAATTGAAATCGTTCCGCCTCGTGATCGTGGAATTGCACGACTGGGCCATCGGTGAGGACGGTGTCCAGAAGTGCCGTGACTTGATGGCGGCGGCCGGCTTGAAATTCCAACGTCGGGTGGGCATCACCGAGGCATGGCAACGCGATTGAACCTTCGGCCCGTCGCATGAATTCCGGGGCCCAGCGTCAACGTTCGTTCGTGGTCGCCACGCCGCTCCGCTCGGTCTGCGACCATCACGCGCGTGTTTTGGAATCGCTCGGGCAGTTACGCTTCCTCGCGTTGGGCACGCGCCGCGGCACCAGCGGCATTCCAACTGAGCGGACGCGGTTGAATCCGCGCATCGGACTCTGCTCTTACATTGCGGCCAAGACGCTCGGGCCGTTTCGCGCCGAGTCCTTCCGGTTCGGACTCCTCCCCTGGTTCGATCGGTGGGTACTCAAGCAGTTGCGCCCGGGCGACAGCATCGTCTCCAGTTACGGCTACGCTAACGATAGTTTTCAATTCGTCCACCGGCAGGGAGGCAAAACCTTCGTGGATGCGGGCAATTCGCACATCGAAAACTTCTGGGAAGTGCTCTCCGAGGAACACGCCCGCTGGCAATGCCCCACGCCGCCGGTAGCGCGCCACTGGTACGAACGTTCGCGGGCCATGCTGGCGGGCCCGATTGATTGCGTGATGGCGCCGAGCGCGTACGTGGAGAAATCTTTTCTGGCGCGTGGATTCAAGCCGGAGCAAATCCTGCGGCTGCCGTATCCCGTGGACCTCTCAACCTTCCAGCCGGCGTCAGTCCCCCGGCCTGAAGGTCGGCCCCTGACCCTGATCAATACGGGCAGTCTTTCGCTGCGCAAAGGCACTCCCTACCTGCTGGAGGCCTACCGCCTCATCCGCCAGCGCCATCCCTCTGCGCGGCTGCTCCTCACGAGCAACATTCAGGATGATGTGAAGCCCGTGTTCGCCCGGTATCGCGATCTGCCGATCGAATGGTCGCCGGGGCTGCCGCATGTCCAATTGGCGGAACGTTTGCGCTCGGCGGACGTGTTCGTTTTGCCTTCGCTCGAAGAAGGCCTGGTGCGCACGGCGTGTGAAGCGATGGCCTGCGGCCTTCCGGCAGTTCTGACTCCGCACTGCGGCACGGATGATTTTGTGGAGCCGGGCGTCAACGGCGAAATCGTTCCCATCCGGGATCCGCAAGCGACTGCCGAGGCAGTCTTGAAATGCTGGGAGCGGTTGAAGACTGGCTTCCGACCGCCGGTCTCCCGTTTGCAGCAAACCCTGAGTTTCGCGGCGTTCGCGACCACCTTCACGCAGCACCTTGCCCGGTTGGGCCTGGGCGGCACCGCGACATCGCTTGAGTCCGGTGGCGAACTCACTAACATGCCGCGCCAATGAACGCGGAGAAGATATACGATCAGTACTGGGCCAGCGGCTTGCATGTTTCGCCGGAATGGGACACCCCGCGTTTCCAGCGGGTATTTGGTCCACTGATCGGCCGGGAACGGGTGCTGGATTATGGTTGCGGCTTGGGGCACGCCTACCAGAGCCATCTCGCCCGGGCGGTGAAGGCCTACGCCGGCGCGGATGTTGGTCCGATGGCCGTCGAGGACGTGCGGCGGAAAGGGTTTGACGGCTTTAAGATCAACCTGGATAACGGCACCATCGAGTCCCCGGACGCGGCCTTCGACGGCGCGGTATGTGTCGAGGTATTCGAGCATCTCTACGATCCGTTGCAGGCGGCGCGTGAACTGCATCGGGTGTTGCGGCCCAACGGCGTGTTGATTGCCACGGTGCCGAACTTCGGCTACCACGCGTGGCGGCTGATGGCGTTGCTGCGGGCGCAAGTGCCGTCCGAGCCGGAGAACCCGCGGATCAATCGCTTCAACGGCCCGCACATTCGTTTCTTCAGCAAGTTGATGCTCAAGCGGCTGTTTCACGCGGCCGGCTTCGTGGACGTCCAGATTGGGAGCTTCGACAACGGGAGCGTCTGGGATGTCTTCAAAGCCGCCGGTCACTTCGGTTACATCAGCCAGTTCGCGCTGAATCATTTTCCGAAGCCCCTGCACCTGCATTTCCTTCAAGATATCTGGCCGAATGTGTTCGCGATGCGGTTGCGGGCTGTCGGCCGGAAGCCACAAGCAAACTAGCGGCTGTTTTCCGCCCGGTTGCGGAATCGAGTGGTAAACTTTCCCAATTCCTGGCGTAACGAGGCGGGCAGGCCCAATCGCCACAATAGAAAGCTCCCCAGCAGGCCGTAGCCCGCGGCATCCAATCCCAAGCGAACGACCGGCGGCAACTGCCGCGTGCCGAACCACAGCGCTGCCGCCACAATCAACAGGCACACGAACAATCGGGCGGGGAATTTGAGCCAATCGAACAAGACCTCCCGGGCCGGGATCGAAAAGTATCCCCGCGTCCGGTTCAACCCATAAAGCCCGCTGCAAAAGAGATTCGCCAGGATGCCGGCAACGATGATGCCCGCCAATCCCAAGAGCGGCGCCAGCACATATCCCAACAGGATGAAGACCACTCCCTCGCCCAGGTAAATGAACTTCATCATCCCGATTTGCTTGGTCAGGCCGGCGAAACCGATGTGGCAGCGGGTGCTGGTGTAGGACAGGATAAAGAGGGCCATCAAGAAATCATTGGCCACAGGCCAGGAAAACTGACCGTGCATCCAGAGCTGTACGAAGCTGGCGTTGCCCACCACCAAGCCGACACAAAGGAACACCCCCAAGGAGCCAGTGAGCAACACCACGTCCCGAAACCGCGCGTGCAGCCGCTCCCGTTCGTTGCGGACCATCATTTCGGCGAACGGCGTGGAGGAGTAATCAAACATGCGGGCGATGAACTGCTGGGCCAGCATGAAGGTTTTGGTCATGGTGCTCCATACCGCATTCGCCTCCAACCCGAGCCGCAGCGTGATCAGCGGGGTTTGACTAATGGCAATCAACACTTGCGCTACCGACAGCAGGAAGATGTCGTTGGCGTAAGAGAAGATTTCCCTGAACTTTTGCCAGCTTGCGACGCCCCAGCGATCGGCCTTGGGGAACAGGCCCAATCCCACCACCGCCCCTAGGCAGCACAGGTTGTTGACGACCAGGCTGACCGCGGTGGCGAGCAGCAGGCTGTAAAGCCCGTAGCCTCGTTCAAAGCCAATCCACAAGCCCACGAGGCTCGCGACCAGGCTGCCCATCTGCGAGTAATTCGCCACGTCATACCGTTGATGTGCCTGAAGGAGAAACGTGTTCATGCGACCCACAAACGCCAGCCCCATCAGCACGCATTGGCCCGTCATGAGGTGCCGGAAGATTTCGTGAAAGCGCTCGTCAATGTTCATCCAGCGCGGCAGGCCCAGGGTGATGGCGCTGCCCACCAGCGCGATCAGCGCTCCTTGCGCCAGCAAGGCCAGCGCGCCGGTTTTGATGGTCGAGCCGTAATACGTCGAGTCGGAATCGTCCTTGTGATCAATCAAGATGCGCCCGATGGAACCGGAGATGCCCATATCCACGAGCATTTGCAGGTTGACGGACAGGCTGACGACTGCGGTCCAAAGCCCGAATTCCTTGGTGGAAAGATAACGGACGGCGAGCGGCCACTGAATGAGCGTGAACAGAATGTTGGCGCCCAGCGCGGCGTAACCCGAGGCCATGGACCAGGCAAATCGTTTGGAGCGCGACATTCGGAGGGGTTATCTGGATCGGTGTTTGATCACGGCAGTGGTCAGACAGGCGTTCCGCGAGAGTCGTTCAGAACTTGCGCGCCAAGCTCGCCGGTGTCGGCCACCGGCCACCCGCAGCCCTTTCAGCCCTGAAGAATTTCGGGTGTCGCGACAATGAAGCTGAATTCATGCGCGGGCAAGCTAGGGTTGTCGCTTGGACGGGGAAAGCCATAAATGCTGCGGGACTCCAGCCTCCGCCGGGCCAAGCCACGGGACTGCGTTCGTGGTTGAATCCCTTCCCTCGAACTCTATCATCGCGCCACAAAAGAATAGCCCTCGTTGACGAATGCCGGATGGCAACCCCGAGGCACCGCCGGTCGCGTTTCTAAAACCAACTGCATGAACCACGTCATCAAGCCCAGTTCCGGCCAGCATTGGGACATTCTGGACGGATTGCGGGGCCTGGCGATTCTCATGGTGGTGGCCTGCCACGGCGTTTACGCCAATCCGGAGGGTGCCACCTGGCAGTTGTGGCTGTCCGACTTCATCAGTTCCGGCGGCATCGGCGTGCAGATGTTCTTCGTGCTTTCCGGTTTCCTGATTTCGTATCCGTTCCTCAAGGCCCGGGACAGATCACTGGACGCATGGTATCAACCGGGTTATGCGACCCGGCGCTGCCTCAAGATCATTCCGCCGTACGTCGTCTGTATCGTTCTGTTCGCGGCCTTCTATTATTTCGAGCGTGGGGAAGTGGCGATGGTGAAAACGGGCCTGCTCTGGCTGGTGGGCGTGCCGCATGTGGTGAACGTCGAGCGGGCCATGGAATTCAACGGCTCGTTCTGGAGCTTGTGGGTGGAGATTGGTTTCTACGCCCTGCTGCCCTTCGCCTTCCGCTGGACCCGCGGACGTGACGCCATGCGCTCCGCGACGGTCATCGGCGGCCTGCTGATCGGCGTGTCGGTGGGAGCGAGTTTCCTTTCCTGGCCGGATGCGCCACAGAGTGTGCCCTACATGGTTTACCTGAACGGCCGTTTTCCAAACGGGCTCGCCAATTTCGGCTGGGGCATCCTGTTCGCCGGCTGGTTCGTGCGGCGACAAACCCAGAAGACAGCTTCTCCCGCCGGCGGAAAGCGCGGCTACGCCGGGTTGGCTTTATTGCTGGCGGCCTTGGTGTGGCAGACAGTGGTCTTCCGCACCGGGTTGGACGGTCGCTGGTTTGCGCACGCCTTGGCAACGCTGCTCACGGGCCTGGCGACCCTGCTGCTGCTGTTCCTGCTTTTGGAACCCCACACGTTGGCCGCGCGCGTGTTTTCCGCGCGCTGGCTGAAATACCTCGGCCTCATCAGCTACGAATGGTTTTTGTTGCACCAGCCGGTGATTCACTATTTCCGCCGCTCCGTCGGACACGCGCAGGGCAACCTCCTCACCTATTTGTTTATCGTGGTCACGCCCATGATCCTGACGCTCATCGCGGCCGCGATCATCTACGAGTTCTTCTCCGCTCCCATCATCGAGTGGGGGCGCGCCCGGCTGGCCAAGGCCAGGGCGAATCCGTCCTGAGGGCCGGCGCTTCAAGGCGGACTGCGCTCCGGCAATTCCATCAGCAGCGGCCGGAGCACTGCCGCCAGCTTGCGATAAGCCGAAGCATTCGGGTGCAGGCGGTCGGGAAAATCCTCCGGCGCGGCCTGGCCGTTGGTATCCGCCAACGCCACCCAGGTTTTCGCCACGCGCACCTTGCCCTGCGGGTCCGCGAGCCCGTCCAGCATTTGATTGAGCCGTTGCACCTGCGTATTCACGCCCGGCGGCGAATTTCCCGTCGGCAGGATCTGGCAAAGAATCACGCGTAATTCGGGATCGCGCGCGCGGCCCTGTTGAAGCATCGCGCGGATGTTCTCCCACGCTGATTCCGGCGGATCGCCTTCACTGAGGTCGTTGATGCCGCACAGAAGCACCACCGCCCGCGGGCGCAACTCCAGCACGTCCGGCTGCAAACGATAAAGCGCGCCCCGCGTCGTGTCGCCGGCCAGGCCGTGGTTGGCGACTTTCAACTCCGGGAAGGTCGCGCTCAGATTTGTCCAGCCGTGAATGATCGAATCGCCGAGAAACACGATCGCGCCGCGTTCCGCCGGCCGTTGCTCCCAGGCGATCAACCGCCGTTGCAGCCAGGCCAGCTTGAACCAATCCGCCTGCCGGAAGGAACCTTGCCCGTCCATTTCCTCTGGTCGGGGGAAATGCGTGACCGCCGCCGGTGCGCCGATCTTTTGCGCGTATGCCGTGAGCCGGGCTTCGATTCGTGACGAGCGCGAACAGGCGACGCCGAGCAGCAGCAATGCGCTCAGCCCCCAGATGGCGCGGTCGCGCGTCCGCCGGAGGCGATTATCGTTCGGTGAATCGGGCGAGCATCCACAGGACATTTCAAGCGCCAGTCAGCGCGAATCTAAATTGGCGTGCAAGCGCAATTCAAGCCCGCGCAAGCCAAGGGAAGCTGATCAAACGATCGCAACGGCACCCTGTCCTTGGAGCGGTCCGCGTGGCCCTTCGGGGGGATTCGTCCGACGAACCCAACTGCGCTGGCTCCGTTCCATGGAATGGGTTCAGCGAGTTGGCCGCTGGCCGCCGCCTCAAGGCGCGGGAATATCAGCGCCGCCCTTATACGGTCCCAAGCCGGCCCCGCCGGGCAGCGAGGCAATCGGCGGGGTGCCCACTGGATTGGGGGTGTAGGTTTCATTCATGACTTCCAGCACGCCACCCGCCCGCAGGTAATCCTTGAGTTCCGAAACGTCGGCCACGGCGGCGCCTACCTGCTTGTTGTTGGCCAGGGCCCACTGTTCCTTGGCCGAATCAATCGCGCGCAAGTTGTGGTAGATGGCGTTCAACCGGGCATTGTCCCGGGCTTTGGCAAAATTCGGCAGCGCCATGGTGGTCAACAGACCAATGATGGCGACCACGATCATGATTTCGACGAGGGTGAAACCTTCCGGGCGGCGGGCACCAACGGTACGACTTGCTAACATACGACTCCTTATACGACTTGGACTAACGACAACAAGAGTCCAATTGCAGAACGCGTGCCAGCGGACAAAACACCGTTGGGGCGGCAAAATTGTCCCGCTCCGGGACTACACCGGGACAATCTGCTTGTATTCGGGCACCACAACCTCCGCCTTCGGTTTCAGTTGCCGCAGGGTCTGCGCGAAAGCCAGCGCCGCTTCCTCTTCGCCGTGGACGACGCAAATCTTGCGGATATTTCCCGTGATCGCCGACACGTAACGCCGCAGCTCGTTCTTGTCCGCGTGGCCGGACCAGGCGTCAATTGAAGCGATTTTCGCCTTCACCGCGTGCGGCTCGCCGAAGATGTTCACGGGGTCTTTGCCCGAAAGAATCTGGGCGCCCAGCGTGTGCTCGGCACAAAAGCCGATGAACAACATCAGGTTCTTCGGGTCGCTGATGTTGTTCTTGAGGTGATGCCGCACGCGCCCGGCCTCCGCCATTCCCGAGGCGCTGATGATGATCGCGGGCGCCTTCAACTCATTCAGCTTCATCGAATGCGCTACTTCGCGAATGTAGGTGAGGTTCTCCATGCCGAACGGATTCGCTTTCTCGCGTAGAAATTTGTAGATCTCGTCGTTGAAACACTCCTGGTGCAGCCGGTGAATCTCCGTCGCGTTCACGCTCAACGGGCTGTCCACGTAGATCGGCACCTTCGGCAACCGCCCTTCCTCCGTCAGTTGATTCAGCACATACACAAATTGTTGCGTGCGCCCGACCGAGAACGCCGGCACGATCACCTTCCCGCCCGCCTTGAGCGTCTCGTTCAACAACCGGCACGCTTCGTTCTCCGCGTTCACCTTGATCGAGTGCTCGCGGTTGCCGTACGTGGACTCCACCTGCAAATAATCCACGTTCTCGACCGGCGCCGGATCGCGCAGGATTTCATCCCCGCCGCGGCCCACGTCGCCGCTGAAGAGATAGCGGAACTTCCGGTTGCCCTCGCGCACGTCGAGCACCACCTGCGCGCTGCCGAGAATGTGCCCGGCGTCGCGAAACGTCACCGTCACGCCGTCCACCACCGGAAACGGGCGGTCGTAATTGATCGAGACGAACTGCCGCACGGCTTTCTCGGCGTCCTTGGCGGTATAGAGCGGTTCGACCGGCGGGAGGCCCTTTTCGGCGCGCTTCTTCGAGACGAACGCTGCGTCCGCCTGCTGGATGTTGGCCGAATCTTCGAGCATGACCGCCGCGAGATCGCGCGTCGCGAAGGTGCAATAGATGTTCCCCTCGTAACCGTGCTTGCAGAGGTTCGGCAGATTGCCGCAATGATCAATATGCGCGTGGCTGAGCACCATCGCGTCCACGGTTTTTGGATCGAAGGGGAACGTGCGATTGCGCTCGATTGACTCGTCGCGACGGCCCTGGAAGAGGCCGCATTCGAGCAACAGCCGTTTGCCGTTGATCTCGAAGAGATACATGGAGCCGGTGGTGGTGCGGGTGGCGCCGCAGAATTGCACTTTCATCGCGCCCAAGAATGTCCGTGCCCCGCGGCTTGTCGAGTTTGGAAATGGGGCTGGCCGAAAGTGCGTCAGGCTGTCGGCGCAAAGGAACGCGGGGTGCGCGTTCAGCTTATCCTCTGATTAGGCCTCATGGTTGTGTGTCTTTCTTCTTCCATCTCTCCTCCATCTCACGATTCACACGCTTAATCTCGGCTCGAGACCGTGCGGCGTGACTCTCCAAGCCCATACTCTCTGCTGCTGAAATTAACAACTCAAGGACGCGCGAGGTCTCGAACGGCGACTTGAAGACGGCTGCCTCCAACGAATCCAAAGCCAACTCAAGTTCGCTGTGACTCAGGTAATCTTCAAACTCTGCAATCTCATCCTCACAAACTCCCTCAGCCTGTTCGGACAAATGTGCTCGTGCATCACGAAGCAGCTCCGTCGTCCGGCGCCAAGAATCTTGTAGCTCTGGAGATGCCATGCGTGTGAGATGCCTAACATTGATGAGACGCCTGACTATGCACTCTATCCTTTTTCACGTCGCGACCCTATTCCCGGCGGCAGTTCCTGTCCAGAATGCATTCGGCGGACATGGGTCGCAGGTGGTAGCGGTCGGCGCGCTGCGCCGACCACCGGCCCGTGCAGGGCCGGAACGATTGGGCCAGCACGTTTGCTGCGGGTGCTGCGTTGCGCCGCTAATGCGCGGCGCTGGTCAACGCAGCGCGTTGACCCTACCACCCGGGGGTGCCGGGCGGATTCGGGAGAGAGCTGGCGTCATTCAATTCTCAAATTTTGGCTTTTCGCCGTCGCCAAAATAGACGAACGGCCAAGCTTCCGGGCGCGCAACCAAGCCTTTTCTCACCGGGTTGGCGAGAATGTAATCCGTCTTTTGCCGCCGGCTTTCGTCATGGCGCAGCCGGTGCTCAAAGAAATCCCGCTGCCACTTGATGCCGATGGTTTTGGCCGTCCATTCCTTCCATTGGGTGACGATGAGCTTGAGCGGCTTTTCCGCCGGCGGAAAGGAGATGAGCGCATGCACATGATCCGGCATCAGTAGGAATAAGTGTGGCCACCACAAAAATTTGTTTTGCCGGTGATGGACAGTCTCGAACAGCCGGTCTGCAATCTCGCTTTCGGCCAGTTGGTTCGGCCCCCGCTCCTGACAATTGATGCTGATAAAATAAACTTCCTTGTGCGGATCCACCCAGAGCGGAATCTCGTGTGGGAGATATTTACGGTGGATGGGCTTCACGAGCGGCAAACTGTCGCAGCCACGCGGCGACCACAAGCGAAGACTGTGTGCGGCAGGCGCTGCGGTTGGTAGGGTCGGCGCGCTGCGCCGACCGCCGGCCCGTGCAGGGCCGGAACCATTTAGCCCACGCGTCCCTCGCGGGTGATCCGTTGCGCCGCTATTGGCGCGGCGCTGGTCGTCGCAGCGCGACGACCCTACCACTGGCGGGCTGGCGTGGTCCGAATCGTGTGACCGCATGGATGAAGTTTGCAACCGCGCGCAAAGCGGCTATTTTGCGCGGCGTCACACGATGAGCAACATCCCGCATATTCCCGCGCTACGCCGCGGCAGAGCTTACGAAAGCCTCGACACGGTCGAGGTGAAGGATTTCCGCACCGGCGAGGTCAAAGCCACGGTCAGCCAGGTCAATGCCGGCATTGTGCGCAAAGACCTCGCGCGCGTGAGCGAAGCACAGGCGGCGCTCAAGAAGTTTTCCGTCGCGCAACTCATCGAGATTTGCGCGAAGACAGGCGAACAGTTTCTCAACGGAACGCTTTCGCTCGGCGACAAGGGTCACACGCAATCGCCGCAGCAATACATCGAGACGCTTTCAAGTACGAGCGGCCTGCCATACGTCATGGTGCGGCGCAACATGGAAAAGGTTCACCTCGCGCTGACGAACATGAAGACCGTGCTCAACGGTCTGTCCCGCGGGCTGGATCTCTCCATCCTCGATTCCGGCAGCGGCGAGCAGTTCGGAACGCGGCTGAGCTATTTCCCGACGACAAGCGCGCTCGGGCTCGTGATGCCGAGCAATTCGCCCGCGGTGAATTCGCTCTGGTTGCCGAGTATTGCACTCAAGACGCCAGTCGTGATCAAACCGGGAAAGGAGGAGCCCTGGACGCCGTATCGGTTGATCCAGGCGTTCATCGCGGCTGGCGCACCGGCGGAGGCATTCGGGTTTTATCCGACCGATCACGAAGGCGCGGCGGCGATTCTCAACACCTGCGGACGTGCACTGATCTTTGGCGATAAATCCACGACGGCGCAATACGCGAACAACCCGGCCATCCAGATTCACGGGCCGGGCTGGAGCAAGATTTTGATTGGCGACGATTGCATCGAGGACTGGCGTGATTACGTGGACGTGATGGTGGCGAGCATTTCGGATAACGGCGGGCGCTCGTGTATCAACGCCTCGGCCATCGTCGTGCCGAAATACGCCGCGGAAATCGCCGACGCGCTGGCGCAAAAACTCGGGCCGGTTTCACCGACGCGCGCCGACGATCCGAACGCGCGGCTCTCCGGGTTTGCGAATCCGAAGATGGCCGACTTCATCGACGCGCAGATCGAGGACGGATTGAAAACGCCCGGCGCGGCGGACTTGACGGCCAAGTATCGTAGCGGCCCACGCAAAGTGAACCTCGACGGTGGCACGTTCGTGCGGCCGACGATTGTACTTTGCGATTCATTCCAACATCCGCTGGCAAATCGCGAGTTTCTTTGCCCGTACGCAAGCGTGGTTCAAGTCCCGCAGAGCGAGATGTTGAAGCAGATCGGCTATACGCTGGCCTGTTCCACCATCACCAAAGACCCGGCATTCATCGAACAAGTGATGGCGTATCCGCACATCGAGCGCCTGAACATCGGTCCGGTTTCCACGATGAAGATTTCGTGGGATCAACCGCACGAAGGGAACATGTTTGAGTTCCTCTGGCAGCGCCGCAGCATTGAGCGGGCGTGGTAACGCGCTCCACGGTTCACTGCGGCACGGCGTGGCCCGGGATGGAACACGTGGGGACGGTTCCCACGGCGCCGATGGTGTAGCTGCCGCCGTCCGGGCATTTCGGAATTCCATCTTTCAAGTAGTCCACGATGTCCCGCGCTTGCGGCGTGGTCGTGGCATCTTTGTGGTTTTCCAGCGCCCATTGCTGTTTGGCGCCATCGAGCATGCGGAGGTTATGGACGCAGGAGACTTGGGCCTGTCCGCGCGTTCCGGTGGCCAGGCCGTATCGCTCGGCTAACGCCCGCTGCTGTTCCGCCAGCGCTTGCGCGGTCACGGCTTGGATGTTTGTACTGATGGAAGCAACCTGTCCGCGCGCAGCTTCGGCCTGCGCTTGTGCAGCCTGAGCTTGGGCTTGGGCGGTCTGGGCTTGCTTGGTCAGTTCCTTCTTCTCACCCCGCAATTGCTGGAGTTCGTTGCGCGCCTTGAGCAGTTCCTCGCTGTTCTTGCGGAGGCGGACGATCTCTTGAGCCTGGGCCGGCGAACCGTTGCTCTTGAGTTGCTCCACCTCGGCGCGGAGCGACTCCACTTCGGTATTTTCGGTCCGCAACGCGGTGACTTCCGTGGCCAGCTTGCGATTGCCGGAATACAGGTAGGCCGCCGCGACCAGCATCACGAGCGCGACCAGCCAGGGGAGAAAGGATTTCATGCGGTTCCTTTGCCCGATTTCGCGCCCGGCGGCAAAACAAAACACGAAGGAGGGGCCGGCGCGGTTGTGAAAGTTTATTTGCAGAACGGAGCGCTGGTCTCCGACCCAGCCCGGCGGTCCAAACGGAAACGCGCCGGATCGGAGATCGGCGCTCCGTCCGAAGGCGGTGTTTGGACATCCATTCTGGCAACCGTTCCGGAAGGGTGAATTTACTCGTTGCGCATGGTTTGCGGGCCGGCAGTCCAAGCTGAAACGAACCGGCTTATTTGGCCGCGACGAGCAGGTTGGCGCTCCACGTGACGCGCCGGGAGCGGGCGAGCAGTTCAATGCGGTTATCTGCCCTCGGCTCGCCGAACCGGCAGATCGTGCCATCGTTGGCTAGGGCCAGATCGGTCTGCCAGTCGGGCAACACGGCGATCCAATCGGTGCGTGTGCCGTAGCGGGTCAGCGCCGGCCACGGCCAGTTGTACATATCATCGCCCCGTTGCACCCAAAGCGTCCCGTCCGTTTTTACGCCGGCAAACGCCTCCCAATTGCAACCGATGGCCGCCCAATTCGTGCCCGCGAGTTGTCGCGGTTCGGCAAAAATGCGCTCGCCCCATCGGATGCCGCTGAGTGCCGGAGGCAGGTTGCCCAGGCCCCAGAGCCGCCCAGCCGTATCAAGCACCAACTCATAATCATTTTGTCCGCCAATGATGCTGCGCACGCCGGGCAACTTGAGAGGCAGCTTTACTGGCTCATTTCCTTCCGCAAATGCCAGCAAGTTGTTGTTTCTCCGGGTTTCCTTGGTCCAGCGTCCCCATTTCCAGATTTCGCCCGCTCGATTGACCGTGAAACTGTGACCCGGCTTTGCAAAGACGGCGACCCAGTTTGACGATGTCCCCATTTGCACGGGCCCACTGATGCTGGATGATGGGGTTTCGCCCAACTGTTGATTGTCGTTGTTGCCCCAGCCCCAGATCGTGCCGTCGCGTTTGAGGGCAACAAAGTGCGACCAACTGGCGGCCACGGACGCCCAGTCGGAGGCACTGCCAACGCGTTCCAATCTTGGTTCCACCGGGCGTACCGCCGAGCCTTTCTGTCCAGGATGTCCGATGTGGAAAGGGGTGACGTGTCCCTGCTTGTCCACCAGCTCGAACCAGTAGGCGCTCCAGAGTGAGCCATCGGATTTTACACCGGCCAATTCCCGGCCCGTCGCTCCAATCGCCACCCAGTTCGAGCCGCCGATGAAACGGGCTTTTGGATTCTCGACCCTTCGCCAGGCAGCTCCAAATTCCGCGGTTGGCCCTGCATTGGTTTGAAGGTGTTGCGGGATGGGTTCGTATTGCCGGTAAGAAATCAGACGTCCATCCGGCAGCAGGACGAACGTCGGGTGGTCGGGAGACATGCCGGTGATGACCGGCTGGACCGGACCGCTCAAACGCGGAGGGCCCGCCGCCGGCGCGAAGGGCATCGCGAGTTCCCAGGCGCGGTTGTAAACGAGCGCGTTGATGACGCCCGCGAGAAGGATACAACTCGACCAGAGAGCCGCGTTGCGCCGCCACAGGGCGTAGGAAGTTTGCGTGTGCTTGAAATTGTCGGCGGCCAGGGCGAGCAGCAATCCCACCGGGCACAGCGCGGCCAGGGCGATCGTCACGGGGATGGGTTTGAAGGTGTAATTCTGGGCATCAACCGTGAGGCAAAATCCGATGAACATCTGGATCACACCGTTTGCCAGGCCGAGGGTCAGCACCGCCAGGAATCCAGCCCAAAGCCAGCGCAGCCGGCGCCAGGTCAGAACGAGGGTGAACAAGAGCATCACGCTGGCGACGGTGATCAGGATGAGCGGCCCGCGCCACAGGTTCACGCCAAACAATCTGAAGTAACCCGCCCCGCTCGAAAACGAGCCCGCTAGCATATTTCCCAGCAACAAGAACGTGACGATGAGGCCCATCGCCGCGCCGAGGGCCTGAAGGATTTGATGGGTCAACGTTGAAGCATAGAACGAAACCAGTGCGAGGCTGGCGCACATGAGCATCCAAGGCAGGGCAAAATCCTGAAAATTCATGCCCCGGGACGGATTGAAAAGCGAAAGCGCCACGGGCACGAGCGCTCCCAGCAGGAGGCCGCACACGAGCGCCACGGAGACCTTGATCGCGAATTGCCACGCGCGCAGGACCGGCAGGCAGAGCTGCGATTCGAGCGTTCCCAATTTGCGTTCTTCCGCCACCGATCCACAACCGACCAGCAAGGGCATGATCATCCAAATGCCCCAGAAGTTTTGCACCGCCATTTCGAGAACGGAATGCTCGGTAAGGTTCGCAAACCTTTGCAGCAGGAGCATGACGGTTTGCACGAGCAGCAGCAACCCGCCGAGCAGGAAGTTGACCTGTTGAAATTGAAATTCCTTGATCACCAGCGCCCGCAGCGGATGGGATTTTTGAATCATCCTTGTGGTGCGCCGCCACGGCAGCCAGCGCGCCAGGCCGGAAAGATTCACCTCGCCACCCGTCCAGGCGGTGTCCTGGGCATGGCGAAATTGCCAATGCGCAAACCAATATCCCGCCATGGAATAGAGAAGTAAGAGCGCGACGGTTACCGGCGGGCGGGCGAGATCATTGTCCACTTGCAACGCAATCGCCAACAGCGCGAAAGGCAGCAGAACGGAAATCCAGAACGCCGCCACGATTTGACGTAACAGCAACGTGGTCCACAAACCTCCCGTCACCGCGACACAAGCCGTGACGAACCAGATGCCCGCCATTTCCCACCGATCCGGTCGCGGCACGAATTGCAGATTCACGAGGCCCAGCAAAAGCCCAAGCCCGGCCAGCGCCACCAGCAAGACCTGCATTTTTGCCCGCCAGTAATCCGCCCGGGGCCGCGGTTGCGCCAACATGAGCGAAAAGGTGCGCGCGGCAATTTCCCGCCCCATCCCGGCCAAACCGAGAATCACGCAACCGATGGCGGCGCCGAACATGGTCAGCATGTTGGTGACGCCGGTGGGATGATTGTCATCAATCAATCGCCCCAGCAGAATTGGCGCGACGATCAGCAGCATGGCCGTCACCCACGCGGGCAACAGCAGGCGGATTTCTTTACGCAACAAACCACTCATGACTTCGCTCCCGAATTGACTTTCGATGCCACGAAGATCTCCTCCAGCGTCAGCGCCTCGGTCTGCACGTCTTCAGGCTGGTAGGATTTTAACTTCGCGATCAATTCTTCACTGCGACCGTTGGCGAGGAATTCCACTTCACGACCGTTTCGCTTCACGCTCAACGCGCCAGGCAGATCAAACTTCGCGGGCGCTTGGGCGAAGCGGGCGCGAATCTTCTTGAAGCGATCGCGCGCGGCGTCGGCCTCCATGGTCAACAACTCGCGGCCCTCCTCGATGATTGTGAACTCGTCAATCAATCCCTCGAACTCGGAGATGAGATGCGTGGAGACGAACACCGTGCGTTTCTCGGCGTCGCCGGATTGATAGGCGCCGATGACGGTCTGAATGAATTCGCGACGGACGATGGGATCGAGGCCGGAGGTCGGCTCGTCGAGCACGAGCAGTTCCGGCTCGGGCGCGATGGCGCTGATGAGCGCGAGCTGCGTCCGCTGGCCCTTGGACAACGCGCTGGTCTTCTGGCTTTCGTTCAGGCCGAAGCGGTTCAGGAGGTCGCCTTCGGTGTCGCGATTCCAATGCGTGCGAAACGACGCGAGATAATTCAACGTGTCGCGCACGGTCATCCACGGATAGAACGCCACGGCATCCGGCACGTAGGCGAGGCGGGATTTCACCTTCACCTCGTCCTGCTGCGGATTGAAGCCGAACACGCTCACGCTGCCGCCCGTCGGTCGGAGCAGGTTCAGCAGGCATTTGATGGTGGTGGTCTTGCCCGCGCCGTTGCGACCGAAGAAGCCGTAGCAGCGACCGGGTTTCACCGAGAGGCTGAGGCCATTGACGGCGTCGAGTTTTCCGTAGCGGCGAGTGAGGTTCTTGATTTCGATGACTGGGGTTGCGTTCATGATTTCACCTCGTGGCGGAACTGTTCTCCTGGAGATGGGTGGTTACGCTCGCCCTCACCCTGACCCTCTCCCCCGGGGAGAGGGAACAGCGCTTGGTTGTTCGCCGAATGTTGCGGGCGCGTTCGGCAAACTCAGGCTCAGGATCCTCGAGAAGTCGCCGGATGATTCTCCCTCTCCCGGCGGGAGAGGGCCGGGGTGAGGGGGAGCGGTGCAATTCACCCACGACGGCGGTAAGCTCTTCCAATCCGACTTTCATGCCTTCTCCTTTCCCGATTTGTTCTCGAAGTAGTCCAACCGCTCCTTCACCAGTGCCAGAAACGATTCCCGATCCACCTGCAGGTGATGTGCGGTGACGACGGCTTCATCCACCTCCTTGAGCAGGATTTTTTGCCGCACGGGTTTGGTGAACGGCGTGTTGCCGTCCTTGAGAAAACACCCCTTGCCCGGGACCGTCTCGATGACGCCCTGGTTTTCGAGTTCGGTGTAGGCCTTGGCGATGGTGTTGCGGTTGATGCGCAATTCTTCGGCGAGCTGCCGGACGGACGGCAACGGGTCGCCCTCGCGCAACCCGCCCGAGGCCGCGGCGTAGCGGACCTGGTCCACCAACTGGAGATAGGCGGGCTTGCCGGTTTTGAAATCAATATGAAATAGCATAACCATCACCTGTCATAGGACACTATGACAGTGATGCGGGGGCGTCAAGATTTTTTCCGGGCGGGCTTCATGACCTGAATCAGGTCCGGGTGCAGGGTGGCACGGAATCGTAGGCGAAGGGGCTGGCAGTGACAGCCACCCGGGCGAGGAGAGTTCTCGATCAACGGTTGGGGCATTGTCCGGTTCGGCCCGGAGTATGGATAACTTTGTCTGCGATTCCCCAACCCATGAGCCAGGAACACGCGGACTCGGCGGTCCGCGCTCCGCGCCTTTCGACCGCCGGCTATAGCAGGAAGCCCAGCGGCGGGGCACTGCCGCTCGTGCTGTAGAAGTTGCCGATGTTAGGAAAGATGAGCGGTAGGTTGCTCTTGCTCACGCCAAGCCAGAGGGCGAGTTCGGCGAACATTTGATCGCAACTGGTTGTGGGTATGAAACGGCCGCGACCGGTGTCGAGCGGGTTCGTTTCCGGTCCGCTCTCGGGATTCAAAGTGAGTGACGGATAGGAGCCGTAGATCTTCCTGCCCGCCACCGCGCCGCCAACCACGAATTGATTACCGCCCCAAGCATGATCCGAACCACGGCTGTTGCTGGTGAGCGTGCGGCCGAAGTCCGAGATCGTGAACAATGTGACCTTGTTTTCCACACCCAAGGCGACGAGCGCATTGTAGAACGCGCCCACGGCGGCGCTGACCTGTGGCAGCATGGCCGCCTGATTATCGAGCACGTCGCTGTGATGATCCCAGCCGCCCCAGTTGATGAAGAAGGTCTGGCGCGTTGCGCCCACGGCGGCCCGGCCTTGAATCGCTTTCGCAATCATCTGCAACCGCTGGCCGAGGTAGGTGCTAGGAAAGGTGACGCCATTCGGGAGTGACGGAGCGGTGGCGTTGGCAAAAATCTGGTATGCGTCCAGCGCCTGCTTCTTGCGGGCATTGAAGGTTTGCGAGAGCAGATTGCTGTAGGTTTGCGTGAGCTGGCTGTCCACGGCGGAACTTAGTGCGTTCTGCAAGTCGGCGTATTGCACCCAGTCGGCGTTGTAGCCGGTCAAGCCCACCGCCCCGCTGGGCGTGATGGAATACTCGGCCACCGTGTTGCCGGTTTGAAACACGTTGCTCCCGTCGAGCGAGATGTTCATGGGAACGGTCTGGTTGGCGTTCAGGTCCTTCAGCAAATCCGCCATGCGCCCGCCCCAGCCAATGCCGCTGCGCGAATGCGGGATACTTGTCTGCCATTGCTCGATCTGGTCCGAGTGCGAGTAAAGCCCAAGCGGGAGGCGTTTGAGATTCTGCGCGACCTGGGTACGATTCTGCACCGGCTCGATCAACGAACCAACATTGGCGATAAAGGCGGCTTTGCCGGTCTCGAACAGGTTCGCGAGTTCGGGCATCAGGTAATGCACGCCGAACTGCGGCAGGCCGATGGGATTGACGTTTATCAACTGCGCCGGAGTGAGCGCGAGGTTCGAGCGCGAGGCCTGGTAGGTGGCGTAAGCCGACGGCTCCCGCGGCACGAGCATGTTGAACGAGTCGTTGCCGCCCGCGAGCAGGATGCAAACGAGCGCGCGGTATTCACCGGTGGCGGGCGGCGTGTCGGCGCTGGCGACGCCCTGCATGAGGCGGAGGTTGACGAGCGTATTGAGCAACGGCAGCGCGCTCATGCCGGTGCAACCGACCTGGCGGAGAAAGGCGCGACGCGAGAATTGATTGGACGGTTTCATGTCAGGTTTCAGCGCAGCACGTTGAAGTCGGGGGAAGTGACGATCAGATAAATCGCCAGCCGCAGCCGCTCGCGGTGCCATTTCCAGGTGCCGGGGCTGACGCGCAGCAACGCTTCGCGAATGATTTGAAATTGAGGCGGCGACAAAGTGCCGCCTGTGAGCGCCAGATCAAGCCGGCGGATCAAGGCGTCGGGATCGGCGGCCGGGCCGGCGGGAACGTCCTGATTGATCTGCGCGGCGGGAACGACCATTCCGAGTTCGGTCGTCAGATTCAACGCCACCGTATAGGCGGCATCGCCGTGTCCCCAGCGATGCAGGTCGCCAAGGATCGCGTTCCAGAAATAATTCGGCCCCGTGACGGCGCTGCTGGCGTTGAGGATTTGAAACTCGGGCGCCACGAGGCCGGCCTGCGTGATCAGCCCAGGCGGGCTGTGCGCGGGCAGAAAGAAATTAAACACGCTCGGTGCGCTCATCGGATCCTGGACGTGATCGAGCGTGAATTGATCGAGCGCGTAGTGGCCCGAGGTCGAGGCGGCATTGAAGGCGCGGGCGAAGTTCACGACGCGCAGGAACGGTTCGCGCAGTTTTCCCCAAGCCGGCTGGCTCAGCATCGCTGCGTCGCGCGCTTCGGGATCGAGCAAGATGGCCTTGATGACCGCTTTCAGGTCGCCCCGCACGCCGCTGCCATTGTTGGCGAACGCCGCGGCCACGCGCGCGACATAACCCGTGCTCGGATTCGAGGTGACGAGCCGCTGGATGAGCCGCAAGCCGACGAAGGGACCGACGTTCGGGTGCGCGAAGAGATTGCTGACCGCGGCATTCACGTCGGCCAATCCCGCGACCCCGTTGCTGCCGGGGCTGGGGGTGCGCGCGGGCAGTTGCAGGCCACCCAGCAGCGTCTTGGCGTTGCAATCATGGGAATCGTCCCAGCACTTCATGGGCACGGTGAAATCGCGCGGGTAGAGCAGGAAGTTGGCGTTGTTCCCGAACGAGAGGCCCGTGAAGACGCGCGCCAGTTCCGTGATGTGGCTGTTGTTGTAGGTCGCGATCGGCTGGCCATTCGTGCCGAGGATGCGCGTGCCATCCGGGTTCAACTGCCAGAGGCCGGTGGTGAAAAGCTGCATGATCTCGCGCGCGAAGTTTTCGTCGGGGAAAATGTTGCTGCCGGGGACCTGCTTCTGGTTGCCGAGGTGGCTGAGGTAAATGCCCATCACCGGATGCAATGCCACGTCGTAAAGCAGATCCCGATAATTGCCGAAGGCGTGCTTGAGCATGAGATCATAGTAATTCGCCACGCCGCGCGGTTCGACGGCCAGTTGCTCGGGCCGGTCGGACGTGACCAGTATTTCGCTCAACGCGAACGCCACGCGCTGACGCAGCGGATCGGGCAACTGCGTGTCCACGGCATCAGGCCGCAACTTCGGCGACCCCATCGCCCGCGACCACCAGGAAAATTCCTTCCAGTTGCCGTAAAGCTGGATGGCGTCCGCATTCACCGCGGCCCAGTCCACCCAGGGTTGAATCCAGCCGATGGGCCGCGTGAACTGGTCGTCAATCCAACCCGCGAAGCCAAGCGCCGTCACTTCCGCGAGATTAGGCGGCGTGCCGTTGGCGGGCGCGAGGTCCGGGCCAAACGCGGCCTGGATGAGAAAGCGTGCGGCGGATTTCACATTGGGCAGGCTCGCGGCGGTTTCGTTCGCGAGCGCTAGACTCGCCACGTTGCTTGGGCCGATTGAATAACCCGCCCCCGGTTGCAGCGTCACGGTGATGCTCTCCGTCAATTCCGCATCGTTGGCATCCGGCACTGGATACAACTCCAGCCAGACTTCGCGCACGCCGGCGGGAATCACGATCGTGTTCGTGGCGCTGGCGGTGTAATCCGCACCCGCGGTGGCGGTGCCGCCGAGTGTGAAGTTCACGGTGAGCGGCGGCAAACCCCCGCTGCGCCGCACGGCGACCAGTCCGGGATCGGGCCAGCGCTCGAACATCACCGGGTCGAGCGCGGCGAGCGTCACCACGCTCGGCGCGGCCAGCCCGTTCGTGATGCGTTGCCAGTCGGTCTGATCGTTGCGGTCCGAATGCAGGCTGGCGGGGTTGAAGCCGAGCGCGCGCTCCTCGTAATCCAGCACCCCGTCGCCGTCGCTGTCCACATCATCAATCGAGAGCCGGAAATATTTTTCGCCAGTCGTGGGAAAATTGGTTTGCGCAAGCGCGCCGTTGGCGATGAGCGGCGCTTCATTCGACCACGCGCCCGTGAGGCTGGTGCGCGATTGGACGAGGTAGCGTTTGCCGGGGAAGCTCTGCCACGTCAGGCTGGCCGTGGAGGAGGAGAAAATGCCCAGGTTCAAGCGCGGATAAGATGTGGCGTCGAACGGATTCGTTCCTGCGCGCGCCTCGGCGAGATTGGAAAAGCCGTCGTTGTCTGCGTCCCCATTGGCCGGGAGCGCGCTGGCGCCGTAAATGATTTCCCAAACGTCGCTCATGCCGTTGCCGTTGCGATCCACCCCGGCGGAGCAGGCGCAGGCCGCCAGGCTAAAGGCAACCAGGTTGAAACAAAGTCGTCGGCTCATGGTGTCGGGTGGATTGAAAACAGGTCGGGGCAACGGGGGCGAAAGTCAACCGGCTGCCCGGGTGGAAAGGCCGCAGTGGACGGTGAACAAAAAATGCGTCATGAAAAACTCCTTCGCGCGCTCGTCGGCGTGAGCCAAGCGAAAACGGTGCCGCGCGGGCCCAGCGCGCGGCTGGTCCGGCCCGGTTCGATTTGTCTCAATCTATGCCGCCAGATCGGCAAAGTTTGAGACACCGCCGCCTGGCTCAGCTAATGGCCTGGCCATTCCATGCGGAATCCTTTCGTGGGGAAAAATCCGCTTGAACAAGCGGCCACCTCAACGAGTCTTATCGCCGTGCAAAATCCCGCTCGGTTGGAGCTTTTTCAGTTGCAGTCCCGGACGAACGTGGTGAGTGGTGCGGGCTGCGTTCAGCAGGCCGGAGTGCTGGCAGCGGCGCTGGGGCGGCGGCACGCATTGCTGGTGACGGATGCCGGCATCGTGGCGGCGGGGCATGCCGGTCGCGTGCGCGCCAGTCTGGAGCAGGCGGGTTTGCAGGTGACGACGTTCGACAAGTCGCGCGAAAATCCCACCACCCGTTGTGTGGATGACTGCGTGGCGGTGGCCAAAGCGGCGGGCGTTGATCTCATCGTGGGCTTGGGCGGCGGCAGTTCGATGGACACGGCCAAGGGCTGCAATTTCATTCTGACCAACGGCGGCCGGATGCAGGATTACTGGGGCGTGGGCAAGGCCACGCAGCCGATGCTGCCATTCATCGCCATCCCCACCACCGCCGGCACGGGCAGCGAACTCCAGAGCGCGGCGCTGATCGCCGACGAGGTGACGCACCAAAAGATGGCGTGCCTCGACGCGAAATGTGCGGCGGCCGTCACGATTCTTGATCCCACCCTCACCGTTTCTCAACCGGCGCGCGTGACGGCTTGCACGGGGATTGACGCGATCGCCCACGCGGTCGAGACGGCGGTGACGACGAAACGCAACGAGGTTTCCTGGCGGTTCTCGTGCGAGGCATTCCGCCTCTGCCGGATGGCGTTTCCCGAAGTGATGGCCGCGCCCGACCGGCTCGCAGCGCGGGCGCAGATGCAACTCGGTGCGGCGCTGGCAGGGGCGGCCATCGAAGCATCCATGCTGGGCGCGGCGCACGCGGCGGCGAACCCGCTCACGGCGCATTTCGGCATCGCGCATGGCCATGCCGTGGGTTTGATGCTGCCGCACGTGGTGCGGTTCAACACGGCGGACGCTACGACCGCCGCCCGGTATCGCGAACTGGCCGCCGTTGCGGGCGTGGCGGAAGACCGGCTGGCGCTGGAGATGGAAGCTTTGCTAAATCTGGCCGACCTGCCGGCCACGCTTCACGCGGCGGGGGTGGAGCGGGCTTGCCTTCCGGACCTGGCGGAGGAAGCCGCGCGTCAATGGACGGCCACCTTCAATCCCCGGAAGCTGGCGGCGGCGGATTTTGCGGAACTTTACGCGGCGGCGTTTGGCTGATTCAGGGCTTCATCCAACCCTTGTCCGAGATGCGGAGCGTGTACTCCTGTGAACTGGCGCTATCGCTTTGCGGCTCGGCACCCACGGCGTTGTATTTGAAATCGAACTTGTAGTGATACTGGATCGAGTTCCGGTTCGCGGGCACGGGCAGGAGGGCTTCCCAACGGTTGGTCATCATCAGGGTTGGCCGCATTGGGTAAAACTCCGTGCCGACGACCACCTGCGGGTGAATGGTTTCCCACCGGAGCGATTGCTGGCGGGATTGGAAGGCCACCTCCACCGGGTAGAGGTGGTTCGGATTCCGGGTTTGCGTCTGGGGCGTCAGGTTGGAAAAAGTCGTGGCGCAACCGGTTAGCAATAGCGGCGCGAGCAAAATCGGCAGAATTTTCTTCAGCATGACCGGCAGCGTGGCGCACGCGGGAGGGCTTGTAAAGGTGGTTTTGCCCGCTTTTTGCGTTTGACCCGGTTTGCGGAAGCCGGTTACGTTGCGCGCCCTTGTACAAGCTATGATCGGGACAATTCGCAAACATTCGAAGGCGCTGTGGGCGGTCATCATCACGGTCGTCATCATCACTTTCGTCTTCTGGGGCTCGAACACCGGGCAGCGGGACCGCAATGCCCGCGAGTACAATTTCGGCGCCATCGGTGGTGAACCCATCAAGGAATCCGAATACGTGAACGCGCGCCGCGAGGTAAACCTGCTGTATTTCTTCAGCGCGGGCGATTGGCCGGGCGAATCCGCCAACCGCATGGGCTTCGACGTGAACAAGGAGACTTATTTCCGCCTGCTCATGCTGCGCAAGGTCGCGCAAGCCGGCATCCATGTCGGCGACGAGACGGTGGTCAAATTCGCCGGCGAGTTCCTGCGCCGGTTCGCCCGGGGCGGCAACATCTCCATGGACGCCTTTGAGAAAAACGTCCTGGCGCGTGGCGGGCTTACCCTGCTCGATTTCCAGCGTTACATCCGCAATTTGCTGGCGATCCAGCAATTGATCGCCGATCAGGGCATCGCCGGGGACTTGGTGACCATGCAGGAGGCGCGGCAACTATACGAACGCGAGACCGAGGAACTGGCCACGGAAGCAGTGTTCTTTGTGGCCACGAATTATGTCCCGGGCATCCCGGCCAGCGCGGAGGCGCTCAGCCAGTTTTACACGAACCAGCAGGCGCGTTACCGTATTCCCGAACGGATGCAGGTGAGCTATGTGGCGTTTGAAATCACCAACCTGGTAGCCCAGGCCGAAACCGAACTGGCCAAAACGAATTTCAACGAGATGATCGAGGCAAACCTCCAGCGGCTGGGCACAAACTATTTTCTCGAAGCGAAAACCCCCGAGGAAAAACGCGCGAAGGTGCGCGAGGAATTGATCAAAGGCTACGCGATGTCGCTGGCGCGCCGGCAGGCGAATGACTTCGCGAATGCCGTGGACCTCATGGAGCCCAAGGTCGCCGCCAACCTGGAAAAGAAGGCCGCCGAACGAAACTTGGTCGTCAAAGTCAGCGAACCGTTCGACCATCAGGAAGGGCCGAAGGACCTGAAAGTGGGCGAGGATTTTGTCACCAAGGCGTTCGCCTGTACGCCGGAGGAGCCGTTCGCCGGTCCGCTGGTGGGAACGGATGCCGCTTATGTGATCGCCCTCAAGGGCCGCCTGCCTAGCGAGATTCCGCCACAATCGCAGATTCAGGACCGCGTGGCGGCTGACTATCGGCACTTTCAGGCGGCCACCGCCGCACGCCGGGCCGGTGAAGCCTTTGGCACCGCGGTCACAAATGGCCTGGCGAGTGGCAAGACCTTCGCCGCCATCTGCACAGAAGCCGGGGTGAAACCCGTCAGTCTGCCACCCTTCTCGCTGACCACCCGCTCCATGCCGGCGATCGAAGAACATGCCAGCCTGCAACAATTCAAGGCGGCGGCGTTCACCGCCGGGACCGGCAAGGCGAGCCAGTTCGTGCCGACCGTCGAGGGCGGTTTTCTGGTATTCGTTCGCGAGAAGCTGCCGATTGAACTGACCAAGTTGAACGCCGAGTTGCCGGAGTTCGCGCAACGCGTCCGGTCCGCCCGGCAGGGCGAAGCCTACAATCAGTGGTTCCAACGCGAAGCCAGCCGCGAGTTGCGGGATACACCGGCTCTGCAACAAAAACAGGCAGCTCCCGGCGCCCGCTGACGGGTCGCTTGCGGGCGACGCGTTGGGAACCGGGATCGTTGCCACGACGCGCCATGATCAAACTCTCTTCGCCCGCCACGCACGAGTTTTGGGAAATCCCCGTGCTGTTCGAGGACGAGCATTTGCTCGCGCTGGACAAACCGCCCGGCCTGCTCACGTCCCGGGATGGTGCGAATCAACAGCAACCCAACCTGATGGATTTGTTGCACGCGGGCATCGCCGCGGCCAAGCCCTGGGTGGCGGCGCATCAACTTTCCTACCTGGCGCAGCCGCACGAGCTCGAGGCGGAAACCGGCGGCGTGGTGTTGCTCGCCAAAAGCAAACCCGTGCTGGTGAAACTGGCGGATTGGTTCGGCACCGCACCGCTCGGACAGAAGCGCGCCGCGCTGGTGCATGGTTCGCCCGCGCAGGAGCACTTTGAAGTCAACGCCCGGCTCGCGGCGCACCCCCTGCGGCCGGAAATGGTCCGCGTGGACCCGCAGGCGGGCAAGAAATCCCGGACCGTGTTCGACGTGCTGGAGCGGTTCGCGCAGTTTGCTTTGGTTCGCTGCCAGCCCACGACCTGCCGGCCGCATCAGGTGCGCGTTCATCTCCAAAACTCGGGACTCCGTATCGTGGGCGACGAACTCTACGGCGGACGTCCGCTGCTGCTCTCCGGCCTGAAGTCCGATTACCGCCTCAAACCCGGGCGGGTGGAACGGCCGCTGATTTCCCGCGTGGCCCTGCACGCCGATGAATTGACGCTGCCGCATCCGGTGACCGGGGAAACCCTGACCATCACATCGCCGTGGCCAAAGGATTTGCGGGTGGCGGTGAAGTATCTCCGGGAATACGGGCGGTGAAGCGGCGGGGCGGCGGAGTTCAAGCCACGGCCCACTTCAAAACCGCCTTCTGCACGTGCAACCGATTTTCCGCCTGGTCGAAGATCGTCTCCGCATGGGCCTCGAAAGTCGCGTCGTCAATCTCCTTGCCGCGATACGCCGGCAGACAGTGCATGACCAGCGCGCCGGGCTGGGCCAGTTTCACCAGCGCCAGATTGATCTGATAGCCCTTGAGCGCCTTGAGGCGCGCCGCGGCTTCGGCTTCCTTGCCCATCGAAACCCACACGTCCGTGTAGAGCACGTCCGCGCCTCGGGCGGCGGCCCGGAGGTCTTCCGTGCAGGCAACTTTGCCGCCGGCCCGTTGCAGGAGCGCCGCGGCGGGCTGGAACTTTTTCGGCGCAGCAATGCGCAACTGAAAGTCGAGTTTCGCCGCAGCGAAGATCCAAGAGGCCGGCACGTTGCACGCGCCATCGCCAATGAAGGTGATCACCTTCCCTTTGATCGCGCCGAGCCGCTCTTGAATGGTCTGGATGTCCGCCAAAATCTGGCAGGGATGCTCCGCATCCGTCAACGCGTTGATCGTAGGAATGCCGGCGTACCGCGCGAATTCCTCGACGTCCGCCTGGGCAAACGTGCGAAACACCGCGCCATGAACCATCCGCCCGAGCACGCGCGCGGTGTCCTTGATCGGCTCGCCGCGCCCGAGTTGAATGTCCGCCGCGCTCAGAAACATGGGCCGCCCGCCGAGTTCGTGAATTCCAACCTCGAACGACACGCGCGTGCGCGTCGAGGACTTCGAGAAAATCATCGCCCACGTCTGGCCGGCCAGTGGCCGCGACCCGGCCCGGCCCCGCTGGCGCTTCATCACCGCGGCGTCGGCCAGGATTTTTTCCATGTCCGCCCGGGACAGGGATTCAATGCTCAACAGATGTTTCATGTCATCGGCTTTCGCGGTCGCAGTCGCCTGCACGTGCCGCAAAGGAAATGTTTTAATCAAAACGCCCGGGCCGCGTCACGCACGATTGTCAGCCGTCACGGCGCCGGCGGTTTGCCGTCGAGCCGCCAAAGCTCGAACTCGCGGCCCTTGAGATGATTGGTGGTTGGCAGTTTCACCGCGTCGGCGGTGTGACGCAACTGTTCGAGGTCGTCTGGCTGTTTGGCAAAGAGGAACAACGGTCGCTCACCGGGCAGTTCCTTCAAGCCGGGCGCGTAACGCACGCCGAACCCCAGGTGCGCCAGGATGCGTTCGTAGCCGGGGCGCACGGCGATCAAGTGCGCGCCGGGCGGTAACCAGGCCGCAAGCTCCCGCGCCGCGCGGCGTTCCGGACTCGGGAGGCGCTCCCCCAGCCCCAGCAAAGCCAGCCAGGCCACCCCCAGCGTCAGCGCCGCCACCCAGCCCGTCGCCCAGCCGAGTTCCTGCGGGTGGCTGAAATGTCCCAGCCGGCGCGCGATCACCACGGCGGCCCCCGCGATGGCCGCCGCCAGCAGCCAAAGCCCGATTCCCACGCGCAAATAACCCGCCACTCCGAGCGCGCCCAGCGCGGCGATGACCGCCAATCCCTGCAATAGCCGCCGCCAGCCGAGCCAGCATTTGGGCAGGTCGCTCTGCGCCATCGCCCAAGCCAGCAGCACGAAAAGCGGAATCAGCAATTGGATCGTGTAGCGCGGTCGCGCGCCCGGCAGGCAGCCCACGACGATGAACCCGACGACCAGCCCGCGGCGCACGGCAAGGAACAGGCCGCGTTGCACCTCCGGGAGTTGTTGCAATAACGCTGATCGCCAGAGCAGCGGCAGAAAAAGCACCCACGGCATGAAATTGAGCAAGCCGCGCAAGATCACCTCCAGATAGCCACCCAGCGAAAAATCCGGCGGCACCACGCGCATCGCGAGTTCCTGCGACCAGACGTTGGAGACGGTTTCCGCGCCCATCTGCCGTATCATCAAGCGCGACCAGATCACGAACGGCAACCAGGTGATCACCACGCAGACCAGGTGCGCGGGCGAAAGCAGCTCGCGCATCCGTCTCGTTTGCCACAGGTGCAGCCCCACGGGCAGATAGAAGAACAAGAGCAACGGCATCGGCCCTTTGGTCATCTGCCCAAGACTGAGAAATATCCCGGTCACGATCCAACGGATGTATTTCGATCCGTGAACCTCCCCATGAAGCCACGCGAGGAACGCGAGGCCGTAGGTTGTGATCGTGTAGCTCTCGAGTTCGGCGAGCCGGCCTTTTTCCAGCATCGTCGCGTTGACGAGGTACATGACGGTGGCGAGCAACGCGGTGTCCAAGCCGAGCAACCGCCGGAGGAACAGCAAGAGGCCCAGCGCCATCGGCAACACCGCCAGCGCCGAGGGCAGGCGCGCGGTCCATTCGTTGACGATGCCGGTGGCCCCGATGACGAGCGCGATGGACCAGTTGAGCAACGGCGGTTTGCGCGCGTAGGATTCGCCGCCCACCGAGGGCACCATCCAGTTGCCGCTCTCAATCATGGCCACGGCTGGCAGCGTGCGGCGGCCTTCTTCGCCTTTCATTTCCACCGTGCCCAGGCAGGGCAGGTAGAGCGCCGCCCACAGCAGAACGACACCGCAGGCCGCGGCGCGCAGCGAAAAGAGACTCCCGGGCTGGGAGGCGGTCGGATTCACGATGCGGATTTCGCCAGCGCGACGACGACGGATTCGATGAGGCCCAGCCCTTCCTCGGCTTCCTGACGCCGGAGGTTGAGCGCGGGCAACAGGCGGATGATCTGCGTGCCGGCCGGAATGACCAGCAGGCCGGCGGCGTGGAGGAGATTCGTGAAACGCACCGCGACGGATTTGGCCGGGTCGCCGGGGAGGGTGGCGGCGAGTTCCGGCTGGAGTTCCATGCCGAGCATCAAGCCCAGCCCGCGCACTTCACGAACGACATTGGGGTGACGTTGCTTCAGTTGCAGCAGGCCGGATTGCAAGAACTCACCGACCTCACGGGCGTTGGCTTCGAGCTTTTCCTTTTCGATGACTTCGAGAACTTTCAGTCCGACCGCACAAGCAAGCGGCGAGCCGCCGTACGTGGTGCCGTGCGTGCCTGCGCCGAGTAAATCCGCAAACGGCGCGCGAATCCAAAACGCGCCCATCGGGAAGCCGCTGCCCAGGGATTTCGCCATCGAGATCGCGTCGGGCAGAAACGACTCGCCGCCGGGCACGCTTTCGAGGATGCGTTGAAAACTCTGGAAACGTCCGCTGCGGAAGTGGCCGCATTGCACGCTGTCCATCATCAGCATCAACTTCTTCTCGTCGCAAAGCTGGCGCAGGCCGAGCAGGTATTCCGGCGTGGCGGGCGTCACACCGCCTTCGCCCTGGATGCCTTCGAGCAAAATCGCGACGGTCGCGGGCGAGATCGCGGCGCGCATGGCGGTGAGATCATTGTACGGCACCTGACGAAAACCCGGCACCATCGGCTCGAAACCTTTCTTCACCTTGTCCTGACCGGTGGCGGAAATGCCCGCGAGCGTCCGGCCATGAAACGAATTGATCGCCGTGAGGATTTCAAAACGGCCTTCATCGTGACCGAACTTGCGCGCGAGCTTGAACAGCCCTTCGTTCGCTTCGCCGCCGCTGTTGCAGAAAAACACCTTGCCCGGGCCGATCAAATGGACGAGCGCCTGCGCCAGCCGGCCCTGCGGTTCGTGATAATAAAAGTTCGAAGTGTGGACGAGTTTGCGCGACTGCTCGACGAGCGCTTCCGTGATGGCCGGATGTGCGTGGCCTAGCGCGCACACCGCGATGCCGCCGCCGAGATCGAGATAGCGGCGCCCGTTCACGTCGAAGAGCTGGCTGCCGAGTCCGTGGCTCAGCGCGATGTCAAAGCGCCCGTAGCTCGGGACCACGTTTTTGGCGAACAGCTCGCGGATCGTCTCGAATTGATTCCGGATGATCGGCGGCGGTGACGGAACGATTTCTTTCATTGTGCGGTGTGTTTCTAACGGCGGACGGGCGCGAGCGCAAAGAAATTGTCGCAAAGCGTAGTGGGGCAGGCGTCCCCGCCAGCTAGAGTCTGGCAGCCGTCCCGGCTGCGGGTTTTGAAGTGGGGGGGCTCTCCCAACCTCCAGCCGGGACGGCTGGAGGGACGGCGGCAGGCAGGGACGCCTACCCCACTACTACTGCGGCGGCCTACTTCCGCTCGCAGACTCGCAGGCCGAGTTTCTCCGGCGCGCTGGCAAAGGAGAGGATTCCCTTTTCCGCCGTCACGCCGCGATACGGATCGTCGTTGATGAGGATGTTTCCGTCCACGTCGAGAAAGTCACACAGCTCGGCGAGATGCGCGGCGGCGCTGATCAGAATGCTGGTTTCGATCATGCAACCGATCATGGTCTTGAGGCCGGCTTGACGCGCGGCGCTCAACGCCTCAAACCCGCCGCTCACGCCCGCTGTTTTCACGAGCTTCACGTTCACGCCGTGATAGCACTCCGCACAATGCGCCACGTCCTTCGCCGTGTGATAGCCTTCATCGGCGAGAATTGGCAGAGGGGAACGTTCCTTGAGCCATACCAAATCCTTCGGATCGCTCTTCGCCGGCATCGGCTGCTCGATGTATTGAATGTGCGGATCGCGTGCCAGCCATTCGAGCCGTGCGAGCGCTTCCTCCCGGGTCTTCCAGCCTTCGTTCGCGTCCACGCGCACGGTCTTCTTCGGCGCCACGTCACGTAACGCGGCGAGGTTCTCCTTGTCGCCCGGCACGCCGACCTTGAGCTTCAGGATGGGGAAGCGTTCCGCCTCGGCGACCTTCTTGCGAATCATGTCCGGCGTGTCAATGCCGATGCTGAACGAAGTGACGTGATGCTGCTCGCGGAAGCCCAAGCCGAAGTAATCATAGACCGGCTTCTTGACCAGCCGCGCCGCGCCGTCCACCAGCGCGATGTTGAGGGCACACTTGGCGGCCATGTTGCCCGGCGCCACGGTGTCCAGGTACTTCATGCTGCCCGGAACGTCGTTGAAGGAAAGTTTGCTCGCGTCCAGCTTGCCCAGAAACGCGGCGACGGTTTCCACCGATTCGTTGTAACGGGTGATGGGCGAGGACTCGCCGAGGCCGGTCACGCCCTGGGCGTCGGTCAGTTGAACGAGGTTTACCTTGCAGACGTTGCTGCTGCCGCGCGCAATGGTCCAGGTGTGCGTCAGGTGCAGGTCTTTGAGCCAGTGGTTGAGGTTCACAATACGCTCAAGAAACCGGAACCCTCCGCCGGAATCAACAAACTTGTGCGCCCTCGCGCTCCGCCGGTGCACCGGACGGATGGAACTTTGCGCTTTGATCTTCCAGCGTTGAATCCTATAACAACGCCATGCCGAATATACTGGCCAACGGCGGCCCGATGCTTTGGGTCCTGCTGCTCACCGCGGCGGTGGGAAGCGTGGTGTTTATCGAGCGCTTTCTGCATTGCCACCGCTCGCAGATCAACTCCAGCGAGTTTCTCAATGGCGTGCGCACCGTGCTCAAGCGTGACAACGTGGTGGAAGCGATTTCGATTTGCGACGCGACGCCCGGCCCGGTGTCGCGTCTGGTGAAAACCGCCATTCTGAACCGCGAGCATGGCCGCGAGCGCGTGCGCGAAGCGATTGAGGAAGCCGGCCTGATCGAAGTTCCCCGCCTGGAGGAAAAACTGAATCTGCTTGCCACCATCGCGCAACTGTCGCCCTTGCTCGGTTTGCTGGGCACGATCCTTGGCTTCATGCGGGTGTTTGGCAAACTGCAGGCGGCGGGCTTCAACGCGCACATCGGCCTGTTATCGCAAGGCGTGCTGGAGGCGATGATTTGCGCCGGCGCCGGGCTGGCCGTCGCGATTCCGGCGCACGCCGGCTATAATTATCTGGTCAGCCGCGTGAACTCCATCGTCCTGGACATGGAACGCGCTGCGACCGAGATCGTCAAAATCGTCACCGAGTCGAACGGGCCCGCAGCATGAAATTTCCCCGCAACGCCCGCATCCTGCGCAGCCAGCTCGACGCCGCGCCGGTGGCCGCGGTTTTTTTTCTGCTGGTGATCTTCGTGATTCTGGGTTCGCTCTCGTACACCCCGGGGGTCCATATCGAACTGCCGGTCACGGACAATATCCCCGGCGTGAACGATCTTCCCGGCACGGACGCGCCGACCGTCGCCGTGGCCGTGGACGCCAGCAATCGTTATTACTTCGCCAACCAGCTCGTCTCCGCGGCCGAGTTGAAAATCCGCCTGGCCCAAGCCGCGACCAACGCGCCCACGCCGCCCACGCTGGTGGTGCAGGCGGACAAGGCAGTCAGTCTCGAAAACTACGTCCGGCTTACGATGCTGGCCCGTGAAGCCGGCATTCGCGAAGCGTTGCTGGCCACGTTGCCGCGTCTCGTTGCGCCCCCGGCCCGGCCATGAACTCCGCCGCCTCCGTTCCGCCACCCGCGCCGGAGCCCGCCCGGGCTGCGGGAGATTGGTCGCGCGGCCGTTGGTGGAGTCTGGTGGGGTTCGTCTTGCTCGTTCATCTCGGATTCATCTTTGCTTTTGGTGAACGATCCAAGCCCGCTGCGTCCGTTGCCGTGCCGCCGGCGCGGTTGCGTCTGGGCGTTGAAAGCAGTGAATGGCTGGCGCTGCAAAGCCCCGCTCTTTTTGCCCTGCCCAACCTGCGGGGTGTGGCTGGCCGGACGTGGTTGAAACCGTATGTGCTGCCATTCGCGCCATTTCGCTGGTCGGAGCCACCCCGGCTGCTCTCCCCAAGCTTGGCTGATTTAGGCACCTCCCTCGGCCGGTTCACGGAGTCGAATACGCTCTCACCAATCGCCTCGGAAGCCAGACCTGAACCCGCGGCGCTGGAGATTGGCGGTGCCGTATTGACGCCCGCTGCCGTCACGAATTCCCGCGTGCGGCTGGCCCGCGATCTCGCCGACCGGTCCTGGTTGAATCAACCAGCGCTGCCTTCTTGGACCGGTACCAACCTGCTCGCGAACACGATCGTGCAGGCTTTGGTGGATCAAACCGGACGCGTCCTTTCCACGACCCTGCTGGCGGGGGCGGGGCAAAGGGAAGTGGATGACTACGCGCTTGAGTTGGTCCGCCAGGCGCGCTTTGAAACTCGTCCGGGGGCCGCGGCCCTGGCTCTCGGCACGCTGGTTTTTGAATGGCACGCCGCGCCGCCGGCCAGCACGCCTTGAGCCCCATGTCTGCGCCCGCGCTTATGCTCTGTTACGTGGTCAGCCTGCTGCTGGCGCTCAGCGGGCTGGGCATCTACTCCGAAATGCGGCGGCGGCGCTTTCACCCCGCGCCCAGCGAGGACCGCATTTTTCGCTGTCAGCGTTGCGGCTGTGTTTACACGGATGACGCTGACGTGGATCGTTCCCGTTGTTCACAATGCGGGAAGTTGAACGAGGCCATTGAATTTTAGCGGAGCCGCCTCAAAGCACCACCTCCGTGCCCACGCCGGCGTCCGTGAAAATTTCCAGCAACACCGCGTGCGCCACCCGCCCGTCCACAAAGGAAACCTTTTCGACCCCGGCTTTGATGGCGGTCACCGCGCTGTCCACCTTGGGGATCATCCCCTTGTCCACAATGCCGGCGGCCTTGAGGCCGGGCACTTCGGTCGTCTGCAAATGCGTGATCAGCGTGGCCGGAAGTTTCGGGTCGCGCATCAGCCCCGGGACATCGCTCATGAATACGAGCCGCTTGGCCTTGAGCGCGATGGCGGCCTGCGCGGCAGCCACGTCGGCATTGCAATTGTAAATCTTGCCGTCCTCGCCCCGCGCCGTGGGGCTGATGACCGGCGTGATGCCGTTGGCGATGCACTCCCGCAACGGCGCGGTGTTCACGCCGACCACCTCGCCCACGTAGCCTACATCAATCTTTGCACCCGGTTGCTCCTTGTCGTCGAGGAGCAGTTTGCGGCAGCGGAAAATGTCCGGCCCGGCGAAACCCTGCGCCACGCCGCCGAGCGAATTGATCGTTGCCACGACTTCGGGATTGATCTCGCGGGACAGCACGTCGTCCACGATCTGCACCGTCGCTTCGTCCGTGACGCGCTGGCCCTGGATGAAGTTCGCCTTCAGCCCGGCCCGTTCCATGGCGCGCGTGATCGCCTTGCCGCCGCCGTGGACGACGACGGGGTTGATCTCGACGGCTTCGAGAAACACGATGTCGCGCGCCACGCCGTGGCGCACGGCGGGATCCGGCGAGTCCATGAACGAGCCGCCGTATTTCACGACGAATGTTTCGCCGCTGAATTTCTGGATGTAGGGCAACGCTTCGAGCAGCGTCGCCGCTTTGGCAATCAGGTCTTGCATGTCAAAACAACTTCCGGTTCACATGAGCTTGAGCTTCGGCAAATCCTGCGAGTCCACGAGGCCCACCGGCTCGCGCCGCGCGTTCACCACGATCAAGTCGTCAATGTTCCGCTCGTTGAAAACCTTCAGCGCCTCGATAGCCAGCGCGGTGTCGCGGATGCAGACCGGGTGACGCGTCATCACGGCTTTCAACGGCCGCGATAACAAATCGGCGGCGGTGGACATCTGGCGCCGAAAATCGCCATCCGTGAAGACGCCCACCAGTTTGCCGCGCGCATTTACGACCGCAAGGCTGCCAGACTTGGCGCGGGTCATCACGAGCAAGGAATCCTTCACGCTCAGGTTTTCAGCCGCCACGGCGTTGCGCTCCCCGGCCCGCATGATTTCGCCGACGCGCAGGAGCAGCGCGCGGCCAATGGCGCCGCTGGGATGATACTTGGCAAAATCGCTTTGCTTGAACCCGCGCGCCTGGAGCACGGCCATTGCGAGCGCATCGCCCATCACGAGCATCGCGGTGGTGCTGGCCGTGGGCGCGAGGTTGAAGGGGCAGGCTTCCTTCGGCACGCGGACATTGAGCACCAGATCGCTGTGCCGCGCGAGCGCGGACTTCACGCCGCCGGTCAGCGCGATTATTTTTACGGAAAATCGTTTCAACGCGGGCAGCAGGTTGAGCAATTCATCCGACTCGCCCGAGTAACTGAGCGCAAGGATCACGTCACCGTCATTGACCACGCCCACGTCGCCGTGGAGCGCGTCCACGCTGTTGAGCACGACGCTGGTTGAGCCGGTGCTGGTGAGGGTGGCGGCGATCTTGGCGCCGACATTGCCGGACTTGCCGATGCCGACGATGACCACCTTGCCGCGGCGCTTGAAGGTTTCGACCAGAAGTTCCACCGCGCGGTCAAACGAGGCGTCGAGCTGTGCGCGCACGTGCTTGAGCGCGGCCAGCTCGATGGCGAAAACTTCCCGGGCTCGGGGCAGATGACTCACGCGCCGAGGATGCAAAAGGGAAAACCAAACTCCAAGTCTCAACTCACCGTGGAAAGCCCGCAGCCGCAGGTCAGAAGTCTGATATCGGCCTTCCGCCTTAACGCCAGCTCGTCGCCAGCCAGAAGACCCCCACGACCATCGCCGCCACGCCGCAGGTACTCAGCAGGCCGCGATAGACCTTTACGCTGCCAAGCGCAAAACGCTTGGTGACCAAACCCAGCACCCAGGAGAAACTGGCCATCGAGAGGATGGTACCAACGCCAAAGGCGACCAAATACGCGATGGCTTCGGTCTGGGTGGGCATGGCCAGGCTTGGGAGAATCCCCAGGAAATGTGAACTGCCGGCCAGCCCGTGCAGCGCGCCGATGCCGAAGGCGGCGTGTGTGTGCCGGTGCGGCGTCGCCTCGTCCGCCCGATGGCCGTGGCCGTGCGTGTGCAGGTGGACGTGCGGTTCGCCGTCGTGCGCGTGCTCGTGCGCGTGAACGTTGTGCTTGAGCGCGCGGCGCAAAGCCCACAACCCGATGCCGAACAGCATCACGCCCACGAGCCGTTCGCCCCACGAAGACAGCAGTTCTGTGGGCAACCAATCACGCAGCCAGAGGGAAAGCAATCCGATCACGGCCACGCCCGCCGAATGCCCGAAGCCCCAGCGCATCCCCGGCACCCACGCGCGGCGCGGCCGGCGCACCGCCAGCGGCGCGATGGCCGCGAGGTGGTCCGGTCCGGACCACACATGCACCGCACCGGCGATCAATCCTGTGATGGCTGAAATCATGAATCCGAGGTCAAGCCGCGCCCTGGTTGCGGACGCTGTGAACGACCACGGCAACCTTGCGCTATTTCCCCACGCAGCGCAAAGAAATCTCGCCGCGCCCGGTCCGCATCGAAAAGTGGCGGTTGTCATCCCGCCCGCAATTCGGGAAGCTGGGCCGATGAAAGCGTTTCTGAGTTGTCTCGCCTGGCTGACGCTTGCGGTTGTCGTTGCTGGCGCGGCGCCGGCCTCCCGCCCGCCGAATATCGTGATCATCTTCACGGACGATCAAGGCTATGGCGACGTCGGCGTGTTCGGCGCAAAAGGCTTCACGACGCCCAACCTCGATCGCCTCGCAAGCGAAGGCTGCAAGTTCACCAACTTTCATGTCCCGCAACCGGTGTGCTCCGCGTCACGGGCGGGACTCCTCACGGGTTGTTATCCGAATCGCATCGGCATTCACGGCGCGCTCGGACCCGGCGCCAATCACGGCATCAGTGACAGCGAGATGACGCTGGCGCAATTGCTCAAGCAGAAAGGCTACGCGACCGGCATGGCGGGCAAATGGCATCTCGGTCGACCAGCGCAATTCCTGCCGGTGCACCACGGCTTCGATGAATATTTCGGGTTGCCGTATTCGAATGACATGTGGCCGCTGCATCCCGAAGCCAAACCGGGTACGTATCCGCCGCTGCCGCTCATCGAAGGCGATCAGGTGATCAAACTCGGACTGACGCACGAAGATCAGGAGCAACTTACGACGCAATACACGGAGCGCGTCGTGAAGTTTATCGAGCGCAACCACGATCGACCGTTTTTCTTTTATCTCGCGCATTCCATGCCGCATGTGCCGCTGCATGTGAGCGACAAGTTTCGGGGCAAGTCGAAGCAAGGTCTGTACGGTGATGTGATTATGGAAATCGATTGGAGCGTCGGTGAAGTCATGAAGGCGCTCAAGCAGTTCAATGTGGAAGACAACACCTGGATCATCTTTACCTGCGACAACGGCCCGTGGCTCAGCTATGGCAATCACGCCGGTTCGGCCGGCCCGTTGCGTGAGGGCAAGGGTTCATGTTGGGAAGGCGGCACGCGCGAACCGTGCATCATGCGCTGGCCCGGGAAAATTCCGCGGGGCAAGACCAGTGATGCCATGTTCATGACGATCGACTTGCTTCCCACGATTGCACAGCTCGTGGACGCGAAACTGCCAAACCACCAGATCGATGGCCTGGATGTCTGGCCGATCATCTCCGGCCGGAAGGGCGCGAAAAATCCGCATGAGGCCTATTTTTCTTATTACGAAAACAATCAGCTGCAAGCGGTCACCAGCGGGGATGGTCAATGGAAACTCCAACTCCCGCATGCCTACCGAACGCTGGGTGGGCGGCCCGGCGGCACGAACGGTATTCCGGCGAAATACGAACAGCGAAAACTTGAAGCGCCCGAACTTTACAACCTCAAACGGGACATTGGAGAAAGCAGAGACGTCGCCGCCGCAAATCCGAAGATCGTTCAACGCCTGCTGGCGCTGGCTGACGATGCGCGGGCCGATTTGGGCGATACGCTTACGGGCCGGAAAGGCAGCGGCGTGCGCGAACCGGGACGGGTCATGGAATCGAAATGAGTGCAGCCAGCAAACGCCGTCGCCGCGATCACGGCCAATCACGAGCCGAATTAAACCAATGAAAAAATCCCTGCACATTTCGATTTCGATCCTCGTCGGCGCTGCGCTCTTCAGCCTCGGCGGTTGCGCTACCTCTCGACCCGTCCGAACCACCGCCGCCGAATCCGTCGCGCCGCCCAAGGTCGATGCGGCCATGCGTTTGATTGGGGCGACCGCGCAATTGACGGAAACAGCCCACGTCACGCGACTGCCTGCGAACTACATTTGGGCGACGCTCAAGGACCGCGCACAGGATGCGACGATCAATGCCGCTTTCGAAGCGGCCTTGGCCCAGGATACCCGTGAATCCCGCCTGGCGTTGCTCCGCGCATTGGAACTGAAATTCATCCACGATCCGAAGGTTTCCGGGCTCGATGTCCTCGGGCCGGAATTGAGCAAACACTTTCGCGAGTTCGGGTGGCACGAGGATGATTTTCCCGGCGGACCGAAAGGACCCAACGAACAATTCGCCGACGTGATGGTGGACACGCTCGATCTCGTGCGCCCCGAACGTCGCGCCAACAGCACGCGCGACGCGGTCGTCCTCCGCGCCGAGGCTACCGAGCCGGTCTGGAATTACATCACCAATCAATGGGTGACCGTGCCGGGTCAGGAGCGTTGGAAACTTAATCGCCATGCGCTGGAGTCGTTCATTCGCATGCGCGCGCAGGCGCAGGCCGAGGGCGTTGATCTGATCATCGTTTCGGGTCATCGTTATCCGCAGGTCGCCCAAGCGAACGCCGCGCGCGCTGGCAATCCCAATGCGGTCGCGAGTTTTTCCTCCCATTCGCTGGGCCTCGCGATTGATTTCAAGATGAGTCACCGGGATGATTTCAAAATCAAAGAGACCGGCACGGATTCGATGCCGGAACTTGTGCGCATGCGCGAATCGCCCGTGCACAAATGGCTGCTGCTGCGCGGCGAAGAATTCGGCTGGTATCCCTACCAGAACGAACCGTGGCATTGGGAATACAATCCGCCGGGTTTCCGCGAAATCTACTGGGCCGACTTCCCCGGCGGCGCGCCGGAGCGGGAAATCATCTTGGATGACCCGTGATTTACTGAAGCTGCTGCTTTCGGGAAGCCGCGCCGCAGCGCGTGTCTACCATAAAAGAGTAGGGCGGCGCAGCTGCGCCGCCCCATTCGCAATTCTGAAATGCTGCCCTAGATAATCCCCGCCAGCTCTTGTAACACGCGCCAATTCTCCAACCGCTCCTGCCGCGCCTTCAGAATCGCTTCGCTCGGGTTGCCGTCTTTGTCGAAGTGTTTCGAGAACCGTCCTTCGGTTTTGGCGAAGCGGATGAAGTCATAGACTTCGTTCGTCTTCGGCTCGATGAAGAAATCCAGTTTCTCGGACGGGTTGCCCTGGAGACTGAGGCGTTGCGCGATCTTGTCGCCCTTGCGAGGATCGTAGATCAGCACCGGGAACGTACGCGTGTCCACGGCGAGTTTGCTTTGCTGCATCGCCATGTTGTCGCCGACGCCATGTTCGGGCTGGCACGTCGTGTAAACGCTCACCACCGCCGGGCCGTCGTATTCGTTCGCCGCCATGATGGATTTGTAGAAGTGATTCGTCATCGCGCAACTGGTCTGCGCCACGAACGTGTTCGGGTGCATCATGCAGATCTGCGCGATCTCTTTGCGGCGCTCGACCTTGCCGGGAATTTCTTTGCCGTGGACGGTGAACTTGGTGTTCTGGCCCATCATCGTGGCGGTGGAGGATTGGCCGCCGGTGTTGGAATAAACCTGCGTGTCGAGCACGAGCACCTTGATGTTCATGCCGCTAGCCAACATACGGCTCAAGCTTTGGAAACCGATGTCGAGCATCGCGCCGTCGCCACCGATGACCCAGAGTTTTTTGTCCTTCCAGCCCATCTGATCCCAACGCGCGCGAATGCCCATCGCATCGGCGGGCGCGTTCTCGAACAGTGAATTCGTCCACGGCACGAGATACGGATTGTAGGGATACGTCGAGGCGTAAACCGTCGAGCAACCGGTCGAGTTCACGATGCCGATGTTTTCTTTGCCGTAAACAAAGCCCGTCGCGGCGAGCATCATGCGGAGCGCCGTGCCTTCGCCGCAGCCCATGCACGAACCGGCACCGCCGACGTAGAGCAGTGACCGCTCGGCGAGCATCATATCCGTGAGCAATTTCTCGTTGATGAACTTCTTCGGCGTCTCGGGCATTTTCGTGTAGAAATTCCATGTGCGCTGATATTTTTTCAGCGTGCGGTCATCCTTCTTGAGCATCACGAGTGCGTCGTGATCGCCGCAGGCGTCCACGCATTCGGCGCAACCTTTGCACTTGGTCGGGTCAATGAAGATGCCGAAGTAACCCGGCTCGTCGCCCTTCTTCTCGTACACATTCCAGAACTTGGTCGTCTTGCCGAACTGCTTGCGATAATGCTCGCGCTCGGCTTCGTCCGGAATCTTCGCGAGCTCCTCCTCGAGCTTCGCCTTGGGCACGACCTTACCGAGGATGGCGGTGTCCGGGCACTCGGTGACGCACGCCATGCACGCGACGCAATTCTCGCTGTTGAGCAGCGGAATCTCGGGCGCGATGTAGGAAAAATCGCGCAGGATGCCCGTGCCGGCGGGGATGAACGAGCGCAGCGTGGAATCGTCCGCGGGCAGGCCGAGTTCGGCGCTGCCGTCGTTGTAAGCGCCGACGATGCGGTTGTTGAAATCGGCGACGTTGAGGACATCGTCGGTGATGGGCACTTGGTTGACGCGCGCGGCGGCGGGGGCGGTGAGGGTTTCGCTCATAAAATCTTTGGGTAGTTCTTAATCTTAATCTTTTTCTTAATCGCAATCAGCTCCACAAGCGCTCTGGTACTCAATTATCTGTGCAGGTGAAGAATCAGTAGAAGCTGCCCATAACTAACCCGTTTGTCCCCATCTTGTACACTTCAAGTGATGCCACTGGCACTCGGTCAGACATCCTGCGGTTCTGCGGCAGGCTTATGCTTCCGGAAGGCATCGCCGCATGTAATGCGTTCTCCATGTTCAAAGGAAGGATTTGCCCCGCCTTTTTTAGAACGTCAATTTCTGTGGGGTTGGATGTCCGGAAAATCTGCAATGGCTGGACGGTAACCCAGCAGCCGGGTTGACAAGTTCGAGGCTGCGATTTCGAAACTGCAACCAGCCTACGAATAGATTCCATTGGCTTTCCCAGAGACGTCATTATCACTTCGCTATCGTTCCACTGCACCAACGTGGCTCGCTGGACCGGTTGCCTGTAAATCTGGTGAGATTCTGCATCGAAGACGATGCTGAGATCCTCAGTCCACGTAATGTTGGCGGCGGCGGCTTGCGCTTCTGCAAACGCAACCTTGGCATCGGATTCGGAGACTGAGCCCTTGAAATACTCCAACAGCTTGAATACCGGCAAACCACTGCGCTTGGAGAATAGCTTGGCCACTTCGACATCGTGGGTTGTTGGTCCTTTCGCATGAACCCCCTCGCATTCCCCTCGGGCGTCGATTCGAAACACTCCGAGTTCGCAATTCGTGTAATTGATCTCGCGCACAATGATGTAGGCCCCCGATTCTGCAAGAGCAACCTGAACCCAAAACCATCCAAGAAGAAGAAAGGCATTTCTCATGTATCATTTCCAACTGCCCCATTCGTTCCACAATCTCCGGATCGAGTAAACAAATCTCTCTCGCTTGGTTTTTCGTGGCCCATACCGGACGAATGGCGTGAGGCTTCCGTAATGCACGAAGACGGCGAGCATTTCTCCCTCTCCCTGGGGGAGAGGGCCGGGGTGAGGGCGGTCGTAAAACCATTCTTCTCAAACCGCTCACAGCGCCCTAATCTCCCGCCATGCCCAACACCGAACGCGCTCGCGCCCTGCGCAAGAAGCCGACTTGGGCCGAGAAGCTCATGTGGAGCTGGCTGCGTGACCGGCGATTCAGTGCTTACAAGTTTCGGCGCAGTTTTCCGATTGGGAAATACTTCCTCGATTTCTACTGCATGGAAGCAAGCCTCTCGATTGAATTGGATGGTGGGCATCACGGGCATCTCAGCCAGCAGGCTCACGATGCGGAACGAACCAAGTTTTTGACCTCGATGGGAATCAAGGAGCTTCGGTTCTGGAACGGGCAGTTGCGGCGGGAGAAGCAATTCGTTCGCGATGTGATTTTCAATGCGCTGCAGGAACGTGCGCCGCATCCGTTGCCGGCTTACACGCGGACGGGAATTGTGGGTGAAAAGAAAAGTTAGCAGGACGCTCGCCCTCACCCTAGCCCTCTCCCCCGGGGAGAGGGAACAGCTATCGGCGCTCTCGTAAAGCTCGTTAGTCTCTCGTGCTTTCTCCGCTGCTTCTGACTTCGCTCCAGAACGCACCGCAAATCGAACACCTCCGCATTCACCCGCGACGGCGGAGCGTTTCTCCCTCTCCTGAGGGAGAGGGTCGGGGTGAGGGCGGGCGTTCAACATTCTTCAGTCAGGTTACTTCGCAAACACCACTTCCTCCTGTGCCTGTCCTTTCGGCTTTACCGGCGCGGAGATGATACTCCACGGAACTTCCATCACGCTCTTCAAGCCTTCGCGCACGCACTTCAGGTTTTCCTGCACCACGTGCTCGCCGCGTTTGCCGAAGTATTTGCGGATGTATTTTTCCACCGCACCAAGCACTTGGTCGTCGCCCATGCCCGAGCGCGAAGCAAACGGCGTCACCTTGATGAAGATGCCGACGAGGCAGACGCCTTGCATGCGTTGCTGCAGGTCGGGATCAGTCGCGATCTCTTTCGCGATCTTCACGGTGTCGAGGTAGAAAACCTTCAGCCGCTTGTTGCGGATGATTTTCTGGCCGTAGGCGGGGATGTGACTCCAGACCTTGTTCGGGTCGGTCTCCGGGCTTTGGATGAACACACTGCCTTCGTCGGCAATGCCGTCGAGCGGATTGCCAAGGTTGAAGGCGTTCACGTCGTTGAGCGGAATGAATTCCACATGCGCCAGCTCGCTGTGCGTGCGGATGTGTTTCTCCGCCACGGTCAGGTAATAGGTCGTGGGCAAACCTTTTTTCTCCGAGCCGTATTTCGGATACGCCTGCACGTGCAGGTTGAATAATTCGCCGACGAACGATGCGATGAGCTTGTTGGTCGTCACCGAGCCGAAGCCGCCGACGGAATGGCCGCGCATCGAGAACGCGCCTTCCGGACGCAAATCCGGGTCTTCGCTCTCGGTGAGCGTGAGCGCGTGCTTGATGCCGACCGTGAAATACTCGCGCGGCTTTTCGGCGAGCATGTTCTTCACCATGGCGATGAAATGACCGCCGATGACATCGCGTGAACCCAAGCCCGCCGAGCACGCAACGATCTTCGGGATGCGCGTGACCTTCGGATATTTGAATTCGCCATTCGAACCGTAGCTGTTGCCGGTGAGCGCATCGGCGAAGGCGGCTTTGATGGCCTGCACCAGCGGATTGGACTGCGCGAGCGGATTGTCCATGCGCTCGATGACCGTGAACGCGCGAACGTTCTTGAGTGCGTCCACGAGTTGCGTGGCCGGGAACGGTGCGAAGCTCGTCACGTGCACGACGCCGACTTTTAGATCCATTTCGTCGCGCATGTAATCCGCGGCGGCTTGCGCGGTTTCCATCATGCCGCCCATGCCGACGAGCGCGTATTCCGCGTCGTCCATGCGATACGTATCCACCATGCGATAACGCCGACCGGTCTTGGCGTAAAATTCGTCCATCGCCTCCTGCACGGCGGCGGGCACTTTGTCGTAGAACGTGCGCTGGGCGATCTTGCCCTTCATGTAGGAATCCTGGTTCTGCACCACGCCGGTCATCATCGGGAACTTGGGATCGAACATGCAGCGGAGCTTTTGATTCGGATCGCCGACGTATTCCTTCATGAACGCCAACTCGGGGAACTTCACGTTCTCAATCGTGTGCGTCGTCAAGAAGCCGTCTTGCACATTCATGAACGGCGTTTCGCTCGCCTCCGCCGCGCGCCGCGAGATGAGGGCGAGGTCGCAAGCTTCCTGCGCGTTGCGACCGAACAAAATTCCCCAACCGCAATCCGCGACGCTCATCACGTCGTCGTGACCGCAATGCACATTCAGCGAATGCGACGTCAATGCACGCGCGCCGATGTGGAACACAACGGGCAGACGTTTGCCGGAAATCGTGTAGAGCACCTCTTTCATCAGCACGAGCCCCTGGCCGGAGGTAAAATTCGTCACGCGACCGCCGGCGAGCGCGAAGCCTTCGCACGACGTGGCGGCGGAGTGTTCAGATTCGGGCTGGATGAACACGAGTTTGTCGCCCCAGAGATTGTGTTTGCCGTTAGCGACCTCGGTTTCGTAGCCCGAGCCCATCGTGGTGGACGAGGTGATCGGGTAGGCGCACGTGCCTTGGGTGATGTTGGTCTCGACCCACACGACGCCGCCCGCGCCGTCAGAAGTGCCAGGGATGCCGGGGAAAGGAATGGATTTGTTGTCAGTGCTCATAGAAAAACCAACTGGTTCAAGGGTGTTGAAATCTTCAGCGCGCTGCCGGAGCAAGCACGCTTCACGCGAACCGCGGGTGTACCGAAAGAATCTGTCACGTCTGCATCTCCGCAAAACACCAAGGGCGCAAAGACCGCGCACGAGGGGTCAAAAAAATCTAGGAGCAGCCCGCCGCAGCCGCAAGGCATTTAATTGCTTGAACACTACTTTTATCGCTCGCAAACCGAACGGACGGAAAACACCTTTTCCCATCCGCCACGGCATGGCAACTGCCATGCCTAGGCGGCAGAATAATGAATCCGTGGACCCAGCCCGAACTGGCGCAGGACCCGGCCGAATGGCTGGGGGACGCGCATCCGCTCGTCGAGCAACTCGGCTCGGCGGACGGGCTGGCGTCGCTGCACGCGCTGGCGGATTCGTTGCGGGCGCGCCCGGTGACCAGCCGGCCGGCGTTGGGCGACTTTCTGCTGGCTTACCGCGAGCGCGTCCTGTTGCCGCACGAACTGCCCGCAATTCAGACAGCCTTCGATCATGCGAGCCGGAATGAACTGCGCGAGTTGCTCGCCTTTGACCGGCGTCTGGCAAACGAACCGGCGCTGCGGGATTTTGGCGGCGCGAGCCAGCGGGTCGGCCGGGGACAATTGCAGAAGCTCCGTCCCTTGCGCGACGAGCGGATGGTGCAGCGTTATCTCGCGGCGGTGGAAAGCCGCGAAGCGCATGGCTGGCATACGCTGGTGTTCGGTTTGACGCTGGTGGTTTACTCGCTGCCGTTGCGGCAGGGCCTGCTGGGTTACGCGCACCAGACGACGCGCGGGTTTATTCAGGCGGCGGCCCGCCCGCTGCGACTGACCGAAGCGCAATGCCGGGCGTTGTTCGACGAGCTTTGCGCGCCGCTGCCGGCGGGCGTCGAATTGATGCTGGCCAAAGCCGCGGCGTGACCTGGCCGGACCTGAGCCGGTTCTGAGGCGCGCAAAAAGTTTGCGCCGTCGAACGCCCGCGCATTAGCTTCTGATTATGAGATTACACCAGTTGTCTCTCCTCGGTTTGGTTCTGTTCACCGCCGGTTCGGTCGTTGCGGCAAGCCCGCGAGTAAAACTCGGGAACGAAGTGCTGGCTGCGCAACAGTTCAAGGCCCTCGCCGGCAAGCGCGTCGGCCTGATCACAAATCCATCCGGAGTGAACGCAAATCTGGAAAGCACCATTGACGTGCTGCGCGAGGCGCCGGGGGTGAAGCTGGTGGCGCTCTTCGGTCCGGAGCACGGGGTTTATGGCGACGTGTGGGCCGGCGACAAAATCGAGAGCGCCACGGACCCGCGCACCGGGTTGCCGGTGCATTCACTTTACGGCAAGACGCACAAACCCACGCCCGAAATGCTGAAGGGCATTGACGTGCTGGTGTATGACTTGCAGGACACAGGCTGTCGTTCGTACACATTCATCAGCACGATGGGCGTGGCGATGGAGGCGTGCGCGGAAAGCGGCGTGGAGTTTGTGGTTCTCGACCGGCCGAATCCTTTGGGGGGCGAACGGATCGAAGGCGCGTTGATCGAGAATGAGAAGTATCGTTCGTTCGTGAGCAAGTGGGACGTGCCCTATGTCTATGGCCTGACTTGCGGCGAACTGGCGCGGATGATCAACGGGGAAGGCTGGATCAAGCAACCGTGCAAGCTCACGGTGATTCCGCTCAAAGGCTGGAAGCGTTCGATGGTCTGGCGCGATACGGGCCTGCCGTGGGTGCCGACTTCGCCGCACGTCCCGAATGACGAATCGGCGTTGTTCCAGGTCGCGACCGGCATGATCGGTGAAATCGGCGGCGCGAGCACGGGCATCGGTTATCCGCTTCCGTTCCAGTGCGTGGCCGCGCCGGGCGTGGACAAACACAAGCTGGCCGACGCGTTGAACGCGTATCACCTGCGAGGGGTGCGGTTCGTGCCGGTGAGTTACAAGCCGTACTATTTCGCGTTCTCGAACCAGCCCATTGCCGGCGTGCAGATTTACTTCACGGATCCGCGTCGCACGCCACTGACGGCGATCAACTTCTACGCGATGGAGGCATTGCAGCGGGTGGCCGGTCGCGATCTGTTTGCCGAGGCGCTCAAGGTCGGCAAGAAATTCGACATGTTCGACAAAGTGAACGGCACGGACGCAACACGGCTGGCCCTGCAGGCGGGAAAGTCGGCGGCGGAAATCGTGGCGGCCTGGCAGCCCGCCGAGGACCGATTCCGGGCGCACCGACGGAAGTACCTGCTGTATTGACGAGGCGGGCGAAGCACCGAGGTTTTGACTTTGCGGGCCGGGTTTGCCACCTTACGCGGGCATTCGTTGCGTGTTGTGCCATGAAGAACTTACTGCAAAACCTCCTGATTTTTTTGTCGCTTTGCCTGTGTGCGCTGATCGCTTTTCAATGGCATCGCGAGGCCAAGTTGCGCCAGGACATTCAGACGCTCCATGACGAGATTCACAATCACAAGGAGAACCTCCAAAACATGCAGCAGGCGCAGAAGCACGCAGATGAGGAAATCAAGCGGCTGGACGGGTTGAAATCGGAACTGACGGAAACGGTGAAGAGCAATCGCACGGAGATTGCCAGCTTGGTAAAAGACCTGGCCCAAAGCGACAAGGAAATCAAGGACGGTCAGGAACGGCTGGTCAAATATAAGGAAGCTTTGCAGCAGGCCAATGAATCCATCACCCGGCAAAATGAGAGCATCCGCAAACAGAACGAGGATATGAAGACGCTGCAAAAAGTGGCCGAGGAGCGCAATGAGATGGTGGCCAAGTACAATCAGACCGCCAAGGAGTTCAACGAACTGATTGAAAAGTGGAACGCTTTGCAGGCCACGCTGGCGACCAACGCACCCCCGGCAAAGAAGTAATCAAACTCCGCGACCCGGCTGGCTGGCTGAGGGCCAGCCAAATCAACTCTATGCCCTGCGGTGGAGCCGCCCGTGCATCAATTGAATCCCCTTACTTCGTCTGCTGAGGCGAGATGGCGAAGGAAACCCGTTGGATGCCCTCGCGCCGGACGAGATCCAGCACGTTGATCACGGTGCCGTGCGTGGCGTCCTTGTCACCGCTGATATAGACCGGCACATTCGTATTCGCGCGGAACTTGTTCGAAAGGTAGCTGCGCAAGTCCACGTAATTAATCGGCTTCTTTTCGACGTACACATCGCCCGCCTTGTTGACGGAGATGTTGACGATGTCCGGCTTGAAATCGCGGCTGGCCATCGTGGCGGTGGGCAGGTCCATCTTAATGGACTGCATTTTGATCATCGTCAGGCTGGCCATCATGAATGCCGCCAGCAGGAAGAACATGATGTCAATGAGCGGAATGATCTCGATGCGGGCTTTCTTTTCCGGAAGCGGAGAGCCGATTTTCATGGTGACAAAGGGGGCGGCAGGGAGCGGCGGTTCAACTGTTCTGGCGGAAGACCTGGGTTTCAAAGCCGCGTTGTTTGGCCGCGGACACCATGACCTCGACGTTGGTGGCGGCGGATTCGAGCTCAAAATGCAGTTGCGCCACCTTGCGCGTGAAGAAGTTGAACGGGATCAGCGCGAAGATGGCGATGCCGAGGCCGCACATCGTGGCGATCAACGCCTCGCCGATGCCGCCGGTGATCGAACCCATGGCGCCTTCCACGCTTTGCGCGCCCAGCGCGATGAAGGTGCGGAAGATGCCGGAAACCGTGCCCAACAAACCCAGCAACGGCGCCAGCGTCACCAGCGTATCCATCACCACCAGGAAACGGCCCGCCTTCTGGAGTTCGGCGCCGGCCGCCACCGCGAGCGCGCCTTGGAGAGAGGAATGGTAGTGGTTCATGCCGTGCCAGACCATGCGGATGATCGGGTCCCGGCTGTCCTTCGAGATTTTCGAAGCCTCGCCGAAATCGCCGGCCTCCAGCGCGCCAAAAAGTTTCTCCAGCGTCTGGGCGTCGCGTCGCGTGCTTTCCCGCCACCACCAAAAGGTGCGCTCGCCGACCACGGCCACGGCGACGATGCCGGTGACGAGAATCGGCCACATGATGGGACCGCCAGCTTCAAAGTATTTGATCAGGATGTTTGCCAACATAAGGTCTTGCTTCGGGGTTCTGGATTCGGAGGTTCTGGGAAACTTGAATGATTTATTGCAGCCGAAAAGTGAATTCCTTCGTGTAAACCCGGGTTTCACCCGGCGCGTTTTTCATGCGGAGACTTTTGCGGACCTTCTCCAAGGCCGCATTGTCGAGAATGCCGAAGCCGGAACTCTTGGCCACCTTGGCCGACAACAGCCCGCCCGACCCGTCGAAAGTCAACTCCAAGGTGACTGTGCCCTGATACCGGTTGCGCAGTGCGGCGCCGGGGTATTCCGGTTGGCTGCCGGCACCGCCCCAATCTTCTTCCGCGGCGGTGAGGCGCACGGGCTTGGAGGTTGGGGGCGGGGGCGGCGCAAGATTTTTCGGGGGCGGGGCGGCAAAGCGCGTCGGCGCCAGGACCACCGGTCCCTCCACGGGCACCGCGAACGCCGCGGCGGAAGCATCGGCTGCCACGACGGTCGCCACGACGGGGGCATCGGGCGCCGCCTCGGTGGTTTCCTCTGGTTCCGGTGGCTTCTCGTTGGAAGGTTCCGGTGGCTTCACTTCCTCCGGGGGATTGATGATCACCGGAATAATTTCCACGACTTCCGACAGGGGTTTGATGATGACAGGTGGCGGTTTGAAACCCACCGCGCCGATGGCCAGGAAGAGGCAGCAGATCGAATTGGCCCACGCCAGCCGCCGGCCCGAATCCTTGTATTCCTGCGGCAGACAAAGCTTGGAAAGGTCGGAAGCCACCGAATAATCGGACGCACTGGCGGTGGATGTGCTGGAATCCATGTGAAACTTGTTTGCGGTTCGTCCCCTCAAAATTCCCGGTACAACTCGCGGTGAAACTGCGTAGGCGCGTTCTTCGTTTGCAACTTTTCTTCGATCATGGAAGTTCCGCCCGCTGTTTCTCAGCCTGCCCGGCGCGTCAAACTCGCCGGACATAATAATCCGTATTGACCGACGCGCAATACATTCTTCGGGGGCAATAGGCAGGGAAAAAAAGCCAGATTTTGCATTGCAACTCTTTCGGCACAGGATTAAAAGTCGCCTGTAGTTCGGATAAACCCTTAATCGAAAGTTATGAGCAAACCATCGCTTGTATTCTATTCCCGTGCCGCCTTTCAATCCCTTGGTGTGGCTTGCATCGGCGCAACCTTGCTGAGCCAGATGGCCCAAGCACAAAGCCCCGCCGCCGATTCCACGCTGCCGCCCGTGTTGGTGACTGGATCGTTGATTCCAACCGCTAGCACGCTTGACGTTGCTCCGCTCGATGTTGTCTCGGCTGAGAAAATTCAAACGCTGGGCAACAGTGACATTTTGCAGACGCTGAAAAAAATAACCCCCAGTTTGAGCGGCAGCCTCAATGTTGGTCAGGAAGTGAACAATGGTGGTTTCGGTGAATCGAATATCGCGATTCGCAACCAGCCTACGCTAGTGCTGCTCAACGGCCGGCGGTTGGGTAATTCCTCGTTCAGTAGCGGCCAGTTTGTGGACTTGAACACCATTCCCATGGCGGCAATTGACCGCGTCGAGGTTTTGAAGGATGGCGCCTCCGCACTTTATGGTTCGGAAGCCATTGGTGGTGTGGTGAACATCATCACCAAAAAGAATTACACCGGCACGGAAATCGGGGGTAAATTTGGCTCCGCCACCGGCAAAGGACAGTTCTATCAGTATGAGGCTTCGATTGTCTCCGGTTTGGAAACCGATCGGGCTTCTTTCGTGGCCGCAGCTCAGTTTTTCCATCAGGACCCGCTCAAGACGACCGACCGTTCCACGGCTGGCATGGATGCGGCGGAACTGGACGCACTGGGGATTTATTCTGGCGGCCAGAGTTTCCAGAGTCCGTCCTTCGATGGTGAGGTTCAGACCGGCGGGCAGCGATACCTGCTCAAGGGTCACCCTTTCCTGATTGGCACCGGTGACTACGATGCCTCACTCACGACGCCGCCGGTCTTTGCCGGCCAAACTTTTACGACAGTCGATGATTACAACAACTACGCGATCAGTCACGGCTACCCCAATGGAGTTTATGTTCCGTACGGCGGACTCATCAACACGACCAAGTTCGGCACGCACACGATCCAATCGCAGCAACGAGCGACCTTTTTTGGGGATGGCAATTATCAATTGCACGGCAAGGAACTCCAAGTTTACGGGACATTTCTCTACGCCAACATCGAAAGTGAAGGCGCGTTGGCGCCGTCACCTGTCGTAGGGCTTGCCCCGAAACAGTCGAATATTGATATTCCCGCCAATAACCCCTTCAACCCGTTTGGTATTGCTTTGGGCCCGAGTGGCACATTGCCTCCTGGCGGTCCGCGTATTCGCTCGCGCTTTATTGACAGCGGCAACCGGCTCTTCCAATCACAAACCGATTACTATCATTTTGTCGGTGGATTGAAAGGTGAGTTTGAATCCGGCTATACATGGGATGCTGGCTACACCTACAACCGTTACGATCAGGTCCAATATACCCGCAACGCAATCAACGGTTCCGCGCTGGACAAAGCGTTGACCCCAAATAGCGATCCAACCAAAGCGGCCCTTGGTCTCAGCCAGCTCCAAAATTCTAGTGGCGATTACGTGCCGGTCTGGAATTTGTTTTCGATCCGCGGCTATAATTCTCCGGAGACCATTGACGCCGTGCGTACCACACTATTCCAAACCGGTGTCTCGGACGACTGGAGCGCAGCTGGCACCATCACCGGTAATCCGTTCGATCTCCCGGCGGGCAAGGTGGGTTTGGCGGTGGGCGGGGGCTTCAACTCCGCTTCGTTGCAGGTTGATTTTGACGGCCTGACCCAAATCGGAAAGGTCCCCGGGTTGAATGCTGCCGATCCCACCAGCGGACATCGCGATTCTTGGGCCGGGTTTGTCGAAGTCCGGCTACCAATAACTTCACCCGAGCAAGATCTCAAGTTGCTGCACAGCCTTGAAATCACCGCTTCAGGCCGGTATGAGACGTTCGACCCCGGCGGAGATTCTGCCGTGCCCAAAGTGGGCTTGCGGTGGCAGCCGTTTGATGAGCAGGTGATGCTCCGTGGTAGCTATTCGCAGAGCTTCGTTGCTCCCACAACCTTCCAACTGTTTGGTGGTTCAGCCGTGAACAATCCGTTCCTGCTGACGCCGGACAATTTCGCCCAGGAAACCACCGTCAACTTGTCCAACTCTGGACTAAAACCGGTGGATGCCGAGAATTACGGCGTTGGCATTGTGATCTCG
>WBZT01000040.1_pt1 | contig 107115 bp, 98 predicted proteins | sample 5204241 | NCBI WGS metagenome assembly WBZT01 (sample SAMN12344358, study PRJNA552823) | activated sludge metagenome | biome: Activated sludge suspended growth; feature: Nitrification reactor; material: Wastewater; isolation source: activated sludge from nitrification reactor of wastewater...
AGTATATTGAATCGTTTTATAACCAAAAACGACGACATTCATCATTAGGCAATATTTCGCCTGTAGAATATGAGGCTAGGCAACAAAATGTCTCTAATTAAGTGTTTCAGTTTATTAGACCATTACACATTCGCTCTCTTAGCATTGGTAGCTATCGCTGTTGGCTTGTTAGTGGGTGTCATTTCTTTATTCCTAGCTAAAACCATTTGGATTTGGTGGCGAGTATTGGTCGGGGTACTGTATATACCAACTGCCATATTTTCTCTATTGGGAGCTGGCTTTTAAGTTGCAATTTACAATGTTCCATTCACAGCCTAACATTACGCTCAAGCGGGACGCGCCTTTTCGTGGCGGTTTTGGAGGTTTGCTGTTTTTCCGGCTTCGGTGGCTTCGCCAATCTTCCGTGACAGGCGCGCCCCTTAGCTTTACGTTAGAGTGCGCTTCGCGCCCCCTAACTCCTCATTCGAACGTCACCGCTTCGCGGCTTGCGCCCTCGCTTAATTCAATCTATGCTTCGCATATCTTAAATTAATCCGGGTGACGCTCAATTCGCACCCCCGTTGGGCATCAAGAAATGACTATTGAACTTTTATTACCTCTTATTGCCGGCATTTTTATTATCGCAGCACTTTACTCGTCCGTCGGTCATGCTGGTGCATCAGGTTATATTGCAGTTATGTCACTCGTGTCCTTAGCACCGTCCGTTATCAAACCAACGGCTTTATCACTTAATATTTTAGTGGCTTCTATTGCTACTTGGCAGTTTTATAGGGCGGGTCATTTTTCATGGCGTTTGTTTTGGCCTTTTGCCGTGCTTGCGGTGCCGTTTGCTTTTATTGGTGGGCATCTAAACCTTCCTACTCACATTTTCAAGGTAGTATTGGGTGTTGTGTTACTTTACTCAGCAATACGCCTGCTTTTCCAATCTAAACAATCATTGCAGGTTCATGAACCACCACGCGTTCAGGCTTTGGCTTCAGGTGCTGGCATCGGCTTTTTATCTGGTCTTACTGGTACTGGCGGCGGTATTTTTCTTACCCCACTTTTGCTTTTCATGGGTTGGGCTGACGCAAAACGAGCCGCCGCAGTTTCTGCTCTGTTCGTTTTGGTTAATTCTATTTCTGGGTTGGCTGGTAACCTCTCTGCTACAAAGTCACTACCGCCATTCATTATTCCGCTACTTCTAGCAGCTGCCTTAGGGGGTAGCATTGGTTCATATTTTGGCAGTCGCCGCGTTCAGTCGGCTGCAATTAAAAGGCTTTTGGCTGTAGTGTTACTTATTGCAAGCTTAAAGTTAATTTTTACCTAGCCATGCCCAACCCATTCATCAAGGGGGACGCGCTAAAGCGCGCCCCTTATGTCAAATGTTAGGCAGCACGAACGCCCCACCACCTCAGAGTGGCTCATGTCAGTTGAAGATAGAACAATGCGTACATCGCGAACCTTGCCGTTCTCCCCAATGGTGGTCTATGGTGCGTTTGCATCGCCAGATCTTCTGGCCATGTGGTGGGGACCGGATGGCTTTACCAACACCTTCGAGGTATTCGAGTTCAAGGTTGGCGGCAAATGGAAGTTCGTCATGCACGGCCCAGACGGAAAGAACTACCCAAATGAAAGCGTGTTTGCTCAACTTGAACCGGACAGCAAGGTCGTTATTGAGCATGTATGTGTTCCGTACTTCACACTCACCGTTAAGCTCGCTCCGGTGGCGGGCGAAACCCAAGTGAGCTGGGAGCAGGTCTTCGCAGACGCCAAGACTGCTCAGGCCGTCAAGCGTATCGTCGAACCAGCCAACGAACAGAACCTTGATCGAATGACTCAGGTGCTGACTAACGCAAATGCCGCCTAACCCATCCATCAAGCCAGACGCGCTAAAGCGCGCCTTTTAACCAGACGTTTTTCTTTAAAAACCATCGCCCTGCAGCCCGCATGGGTATTGCCTTGCAGGGCATCTAATTTTTCTTGGTGTTTTTGTCTTTTTGGGCTTGCGCCGTCTCGCAATTAAGCCTATGCTGAATCTATCCTAATCATAAATAGTGCCGCCCAGTTTGCCGCCATGTTTGTATATTCTCGCAAGGAGCTAACATGAAAATTGAAATCAGTGAAGACATCAAGGCATTAGCGACCCTTTGCAAGCATGATTTTGCCTGCCTGAAATCAGAAAATTATTCGTTATGCAAAGTGCAGGACTGCATTAACGGTAAAGTGCTTTTTATCGAGTGCAAAGACCATAATCCTTGCGTGTATAAAACATCGTTTGGATATGGGCATATTTGCGGTTGCCCAGTGAGAAAAGAAATTTACAATAAATATAAACTATAACGCCCGCAAGCGTTGCTTTGCCCACTGTGTCTAGCTTCATAGAACATCAACATGACGCGTATTCAGAGTTTTGAACCCATTGAAGATGAAAACGCAGAGATACTTATTCTCGGCAGCATGCCGGGACGCGCATCGCTGGCCGCCGGCCAATATTATGCACATGGCCAGAATGCTTTCTGGCGCATCATTTGCCATCTGCTTCAGCTTGATATTGCATCTACCTATGAGGCAAGAACTCAGGCGCTAAAGTCAGCCAGAATTGCGCTTTGGGATGTGCTGCATTCATGCAGGCGGCAAGGCAGCCTGGATGCGATGATTGAGTGCGATACGCAGGTAGCCAACGATTTTCAGACATTCTTCCAAACGCACAATAAAATCACGCATGTATTTTTTAACGGCGCCAAGGCCGAGCAATATTTTTTGCGCCATGTGCTGAAGTATATTAGCGACAACTCCATCAGTTTTACGCGTTTGCCCTCCACAAGCCCGGCGAATGCATCCATGTCTTTTGAGCAAAAACTCAGCGCCTGGAGGGCTATTGAGGCCATTGTGCAAAACTTTGATCATGGCCCACTGAGTTTGGCAGTTGGCGCGTAGAGAATAAACAGCTGACGAAAAGAGCCATATAAACGCTGCAAATAATTCAACCTTCCAGTTCTATTTTCACCGGTTTAGTTTTAAACTAGCCGCATGAAAACTCCTTTTATTTTATCTTCCGCACTTGCCATACACGCCGCCATTGTTGCGAATGAAGCCGATATTGAATCGCTCGACCGCGCGATTGGCGATGGCGACCATTACATCAACATGAAACGCGGCAGCGAGATCATTGCAGGCATGTATAACGAGCTGCTGCCGCTGCCGCCGGAAGAAGCGCTGCAAAAAATCAGCATGAAGCTGCTCAGCACAATCGGCGGTGCTTCCGGGCCATTGTTTGCGAGCTTTTTCATGGGCATGTCTAAATACCTGAAAGAGCACCACGCCAAAATCAACGAAACCAATATGCACCTAGAAACTGCAGCCGCTTTTGCCTATGGGGTGCAGAGCATGATGATGCGCGGCAAATCCAACGTGGGTGAAAAAACCATGCTGGATGTGCTGGTGCCTGTTTCTACCACATTCACCACGATGGCGGCGCAAGGCAAACCTGTTGCGGAGATATGCACCGCAGTGAAAAACGCCGCCGATAATGGGCTGGAATATACGCGCAACCTGCTTGCCACCAAAGGCCGCGCTGCAGGCCTGGGTGAGCGCGCCATTGGGCACTTGGACCCCGGCGCAAAAAGCTGTCAGGTGATGACGCATACGGTCTGCGATTTGGTTTTGAAAGAGATTAAACCATGAAAAAATTTATCAATTCTGCCGACTCTTTGTTAAGAGAAAGCCTCACCGGCTTTGGTCAAGCGCATGCCGATTTAGTCCAGGTACATTTCGAACCCGCCTACGTTACCCGCGCCAAACCGGCGCATAATAAAGTTGCCATAGTTTCTGGCGGCGGTTCTGGGCACGAGCCGTTGCATGCAGGCTATATCGGCTATGGCATGCTTGATGCCGCCTGTCCGGGCCAGGTGTTCACCTCGCCCACGCCAGACCAGATGCTGGCTGCTGCCGAAGCGGTGCACGCCGGAAAGGGCATTTTGTTTATTGTGAAAAACTATGCCGGCGATGTGATGAATTTTGAAATGGCCGCGGAAATGCTGCCATTTGACCATGCCACTGTGCTCACCAGCGACGACTGTGCCGTGATCAATAGCACCTATACGACCGGCCGCCGCGGTGTTGCTGGTACGGTGATTGTCGAAAAATGCGTCGGTAGCCTGGCGGAAACCGGTGCCAGCTTACATGACTGCAAATCACTCGGCGATAAAGTGAATGCCCGCACCGCCAGCATTGGCGTGGCTTTGACCAGCTGCACCGTACCCGCCGCCGGCCGGCCTACTTTTGATATTGATGACAACGAGCTGGAAATGGGTGTAGGCATTCATGGCGAGCCGGGACGCAGGCGCGAAGCCATGCGCGAGGCGGATTCGATCGTGGGTGACTGCGTTGCCGCCATTTTGGCAGATTTGAAAACAACCTTGAAAAACGATGCCTCCAGAGACATCCTGCTGCTCGTCAACGGCCTTGGTGCAACCCCGCTCATGGAACTCTACCTCATCTACAATACCGCGGCAAAGCTGTTAGGCGATGCAGGGTTAAATATATCGCGCAGCCTGGTCGGCAACTACACCACGGCCATCGACATGGCGGGCGCTTCTATTACCGTTTGCCTGCTGGATGATGAAATCAGGCAGCATTGGGACAACCCGGTACATACGCCGACGCTACGCTGGGGGCGCTAGGGCACTTCTATAAATTCACCTTTTGGGCGCATTACTTTGTTGCGCGGTACTCGCAACCTCGCTGTATACCCCATACTATCTCGGCTTCTGTGTTCCGTGCGCCGCGTGCTGCATCCCAAACCCTGTATTTATAGAAGCACCCTCTACTCACGCCCAAAAACAGCTTTCCAAAGCGTTAATACGGCTGTTTGCTGTTTTTCAACTTCAGCCGATTTTACTTTTGCGGCTTGTGCCTGCAGTTTTGTGGCGTGAATCAGTTTGCGGTATTCCCTGTAGGCGTTCGCTACTTCTTTCGCCAGGTTTTTATCAATAATACCCAATTCGCCCAGCACTTTTAACAAGCCAATATTGCCAATGTTTTCAGTGAGCTGGGGGTATTGTTTTGCATGCGCCAGCACCAGATACTGCACCAGAAACTCCACATCAATAATGCCGCCTGCGCTGTGCTTGACATCAAACCAGTCTTTTTCAAAACGCTGTGCCGCACGCATTTTTTCGCGCATGGCCATGACGTCTGCTTTCAATTTTTGCGTGTCGCGGGTTTGCGTCATCACTTCAAGGCGGATAGCATCAAACGCTTTGCCAATAGCGGCATCGCCCGCCACAAAGCGGGCGCGGGTTATGGCCTGATGCTCCCAAACCCACGCCTTATTGAGTTGATAATCCCGAAACGCCGCGATGCTGCTCACCAGCAGGCCGCTATTGCCATCCGGACGCAGCTGCAAATCGGTTTCATACAGCAGTCCCGCATTGGTTACGCTGTTAAACCAGCTGTTGATGCGTTGCGCAAAGCGTGCATAATTTTCTGAGGCATCGGGATCATCATCATCGTATAGAAAAATAATATCCAGATCAGACAGATAACCTAACTCCTTGCCGCCGAGTTTGCCGTAGCCAATCACCGCGAACCTGGGCATTTCACAATGCCTGAACTTTAGCGATCGCCAGATCGTTTGCAGGCTCACTTGCAGAATAAGATCTGCCAGTGCGCTCAAATAATCCGATAACGTTTCCAGGGTAAGTCTGCCCGCCACATCCTGCGCCGCCAGGCGCAAGATTGCAGCCTGCTTGAAATGGCGCATGGTGTCCATTTGCGCTTCGGTATCCCCTTGCAATTGCAGCATGCTCTCCTTGAGCTCTTCCTGCATTCTGGCGAAATCAGGCGGCGCGTATAAATTTCGCGTGTCCAGCAACTCATCCAGCAAAATGGGATGCGCCGCTAAATACTGCGCTAGCCAGGGGCTGGCCGCACATAGCTTGATCACCAGGTGCAATGCCTCCGGATACTCGGCCAGCAAAGCAAGATAACTCGCACGGCGGCAGATATTCTCCAGCAGATTGATCGTACGCAACAGTGCGACGTCTGCATTTTTTTCCTGGCCAGATTGCCGGATAACCAATGGCATTAGGCAATCAAAGCGTTGGCGGCTCAATTCTGGCAGCTGTTGATAGCGGCTGCTAGCCCTGAGCATTTGCAACTGCTGCAGAACTTGCGATGCATCGCCAAACCCTCCATGCGTCAAGGCTTGCAGGGCAGCATCATTCTCTAGAGCGCCTTGCCACACGGCCGTTTCCTGTACGGTTTGCTGTTGGCTCTGTTCGCTATCGCTATCGTCGTTAAACGTTGCGTCAAAATGCTGCTGTACCAAGCCACGGTGGCGGTTGAGCGCAATGAGAAACTCTGCCCAGCTGGGGAAGTTCATGGCGTGGGCGATGCGCGCTTTTGCCTCGTCGGTTTTAGGCAAATCCTGCGTTTGCCGGTCTTCTACATACATCAGGCGATGTTCCAGATTGCGCAAGAACACGTAGGCTTCGGTCAGTTCTGCAACCATTTTTTCGGACAACAGCTTTTTATTTTGCAACAGATTCAACACCGTCAATGTAGGCCGGATTTGTAGGCTTATATCGCGCCCGCCACGAATCAGCTGGAACACTTGCGCGATAAATTCAATCTCGCGAATGCCGCCCCGCCCCAGCTTGATATTGTCCTGCAGCCCTTTTTGCGTCACATCGCGATGAATTTGCAGTTTCAGGTCACGCATGCTTGCAAGCGCGTTGTAATCGAGATACTTTCTAAAAACAAATGGCCTGAGAAGCGCATGGATATTGGTCTGCGGCCCGGCAACCACACGGCCTTTAATCCATGCGTAACGCTCCCATTCGCGGCCGTTATTCTGGTAATACTCTTCCAGCGCGTCCAGATTCGAAACCAGCGCACCCTCGCTGCCAAACGGCCGCAACCGCATATCCACACGAAACACAAAGCCGTCTTCGGTAATTTCATCCAGCGCCGCAATCAGTTTTTTGCTGAGCCGCGCAAAAAAATCCTGATTGCTGATGGAACGTTCGCCCTGTGTCGCGCCTTCATTCTCATAAGCAAAAATCAGATCAATGTCGGACGACACATTGAGCTCACCGCCGCCCAGTTTGCCCATGCCGATCACAATCAGGCCTTGAGGACTTCCCTGCGCATCCACCGGCTGACCATAGGTTTCCACCTGCCATGTATTCAGGTAATTGATTGCCGTGCTGATCGCGCATTCCGCAAGCAGGGATGTCGTACTCATCACCTCCTGCAGCTCTGCCAGACCATTCAGGTCGCGACAGATCGTGCGTACCAGTACACGCTGCCTGAGCTTTCTTAATGCTTTTTTTAATGTATGCTCATCGCTTATTTTTTGGCTTGCCAAAAATTGTTGCATTTCTGCCAATCCACACGAAACCTGCAGATTGTCTAGCAAATCTTCGAGCAGGCCGGCATCATTGACAAGCAATCTGCGTGCAAACGGGCTGCAAACCTCCAGCCTGTGCAGACATGAAGCCTGCAATGCTGTTAATGCACGGTTTCTGGCGATTTCAGACAGTGTTTGCATCATTTTTTTAAGGTAATATAGGCGCTGGGCAATTTAATTACATCTTACATTATTCATAAATATTAATAGCGTTTTGGGGAGTGCAGCAGCATGTCAATTGAATCGGTTCTTCATGAAAATCGCGTTTTTGAACCCAGCGAGGCGTTTAAACAACAAGCCACCGTATCTGGCATGGCAGCCTATAACGCTTTGTGCGAAGAGGCCGCTGCCGATTATGAAGGATTTTGGGCTAAACTGGCACGCGAGTTATTGATTTGGCACAAACCCTTTACAAAAACCCTTAACGAAAGTAACGCGCCTTTTTACAAATGGTTTGAAGATGGCGAAATGAATGTTTCAGCCAACTGCCTCGACAGGCACTTAAATACCATCCCCAATAAAACCGCGATTATTTTTGAGGCTGACAATGGCGACAGCAAAAAAGTAAGCTATAAAGAGCTGTATCACCAAGTCTGCCAGTTCGCAAATGGCCTTAAAAAACTGAATCTCAATCTCGGCGACCGCGTCATCATCTACCTGCCGATGGGCATCGAAGCCATCGTCGCCATGCAGGCCTGCGCGCGTATCGGGCTTACCCACAGCGTTGTATTCGGCGGCTTTTCAGCCAAAAGTCTCAACGAGCGTATTATCGATGCAGGCGCAAAGGCCGTCATAACAGCCGACGGTCAATTCCGTGGCGGTAAAACCTTACCGCTGAAACAGGCAGTCGATGAGGGAATCGCCATGGGCGGTTGCGACAGCATTCAACAAGTAGTTGTGCTGAAAAAAACCGGCCAGGAAGTTACCTGGAATGCACGCAACATTTGGTGGCATGACCTGATTGACGGCTGCGCAGACACCTGCGAGCCTGTGATGGTGAATGCAGAACATCCATTGTTTTTGCTTTACACATCAGGCTCCACAGGCAAGCCCAAGGGCGTGCAGCACTCATCGGCGGGCTATCTGCTGCATGCCATGAATACCATGCGCTGGACATTCGACATTCACGCCGATGATGTATTCTGGTGCACCGCCGACGTAGGCTGGATTACCGGCCACACTTACGTAGCTTATGGGCCACTCGCTATGGGTGCGACGCAAGTGGTGTTTGAGGGCATCCCTACCTACCCTAACGCCGGGCGTTTCTGGCAGACGATAGAAAAGCATCAAGTATCGATTTTTTACACCGCGCCTACGGCGATACGCTCACTGATTAAGGCTTCTGAAACCACGCCGGAAGTGCATCCTAAAAATTACAATCTAAGCAGCCTGCGTTTATTGGGCTCGGTAGGCGAACCAATTAACCCCGAAGCATGGATATGGTACTTTGAGAACGTAGGCGGTAGCCGCTGCCCGATTGTGGATACCTTCTGGCAAACCGAAACCGGCGGTCATGTGATTACCCCGCTGCCGGGCGCAACCGCGCTGGTGCCCGGCTCATGCACGCTGCCTTTCCCGGGCATTGATATCGACGTAGTGGACGAAACGGGCAAGGACGTGCCTTGGGGCACCGGTGGTTTGCTTGTCATTAAAAAACCGTGGCCAGCCATGATACGCACCATTTACAACGACCCTGAGCGCTTTGTTAAAAGCTATTATCCTGCAGATTTAGGCGGCAAGATTTATCTCGCAGGCGATGGCGCTATACGCGATGCGAAAACCGGCAACTTCACCATTATGGGTCGTATTGATGATGTGCTGAATGTGTCCGGCCACCGCTTAGGTACTATGGAAATTGAATCCGCCCTTGTGGCCAATCATCTTGTGGCCGAGGCTGCCGTGGTGGGCAAGCCGCATGACATTAAAGGCGAATCTGTGGTGGCTTATGTGGTGTTAAAAAGCGCTAGGCCAACAGGCGAAGAAGCCAAAAAAATCGTTGCTGAACTACGCGACTGGGTTGGCAAAGAAATTGGCCCGATCGCCAAGCCGGACGAAATCCGCTTTGGCGACAATCTGCCCAAAACCCGCTCCGGCAAGATTATGCGCAGGCTGTTGCGCAGCCTGGCCAAGGGCGAAGAAATCACTTCAGATATTTCCACACTGGATAATCCAGCAATACTAGACCAACTTAAAGAAGTAATTAAATGATGGTGTATCACAAACTCAGGATTGCGGCGCAGGTTAAACTTTAAGTTAAGCGAAGCGGCCGAAACCATAATCCGACGATCCTAGAGCAGCTCAACTTAGAGATGGTGAGATAACAATTGGAAAGATTGCTGGCATTTATGGCACAACAACCATTAACTTTTTTTTAAAGGCATGATAGATAATAGTGTGCAACATGCACACCAACTACGTGGCTAAGCTCTAGTTAAGCAGCCGCATACTCTTGCGTCATTGGCCTGATGATAATCCGCAGGCAGTGTCTGCCGAAGTTTTCCACTTCGTTAAAAAATAACGCGCAAACAAAGTGTACACCGCTGAATCCAATCATTTCGAAGCCGTAGCCAATACGCGAAAGAAATCGCAAATTAGGGTTAATCTTTTCGCCCAGCATCAATGCATTCTCTGCGAGTTGAGGCAAGAATGTTGAGATATGTTGCCAAGTCAGCTTGCTCGGTGCGCAACCTAGCAACTCTCCCGCCGCCTGGTTGCATTCGCAAATCGTGCCATTGTCGTAAAGGGTTATTACCGCTGTAATCTCTTCGCTGTGGCAAATACTGGCACTAGCGGTACTTTTACTATTACTACTGGTAGCATTGTCACAGGCAACATGATCATTAGCAGCGCTATCACTGGTTGTTACTGCATCGGAGTCAACCCGGTATTCAATTAGCGCGGTGTTCATTCGCCTGCCACCTCCGCTTCAGCAGTTAGCCAGTCTTCCATCTCATGGCCAGCTTCAAAACCTCTTGCTTCTGCCTTGCAGTAAGCACGCACGGCTATAAGATCGCGTTTATCTCCAACCTTCAATATCTGTCTGGATTCATTGCCAGACTTAACTTTGGTCTCAATGCCAATAACCGGAATAGGGTTCTTCGTAATCATCGGGGATGTTTTTGCAAGTTCCATAATACCTCCTGTCAAACATAGCAAAAAAGTCGACGGTACAGAGAGGGAAAATAATGTAACGAGTAGTTACTTTGGACGTACCGCTGAATCAAGTATATTACTGAACTAGCCCACCGAGAGTAAATAAGTGCTAGCACGTATAAGCGCCCCCTAAGATACATGCACAAATGCAACCTGACCATTTCTCCGGGTTCCCGCCTACGCGAGAATAACGAGCATGAGCGTATTTCGGGTAAAATAGCGCTTTTCCTATTTCAAACCCACCATGTCATTGCAACAAGAAATCACCCGCCGCCGTACCTTTGCCATTATTTCCCACCCGGATGCGGGTAAAACCACGCTGACCGAAAAACTGTTGTGGTTTGGTGGTGCGATTCAGGTGGCAGGTGAGGTGCGTGGCCGTAAAGCAGCACGCCATGCGACATCGGACTGGATGGAACTGGAAAAACAGCGCGGCATTTCGGTAACCTCATCTGTCATGCAGTTCCCATATCGTGAGCACATGATTAATCTGCTGGATACGCCAGGTCATGACGACTTCTCGGAAGATACCTATAGGACGCTGACTGCCGTGGACTCTGCCGTGATGGTGATTGACTCGGTAAATGGCGTGGAAGCGCAGACCATCAAGCTGCTCAACGTCTGCCGCATGCGCGATACGCCAATCATCACGTTCATTAACAAGCTGGATCGCGAAAGCCGCGCGCCGATTGAACTGCTGGATGAGATCGAATCTACCCTCGGCATGGAATGCGCGCCGATGACTTGGCCGATCGGTATGGGTAAAGGCTTCCGCGGTGTTTACCATTTGTATAACGACGAAATTTCGTTCTTTGACCCGCGCGCGGAAAAAGGCACTTCGGAAACCATCAAGGGCTTGGATAACCCGCGTCTGGACGAGCTGCTAGGCCATGTAGCGGACGACCTGCGCGTGGACGTCGAACTGGTGCGCGGTGCATCACACACATTTGATAAAACGCGCTATTTAAGCGGCAAACAAACACCTGTGTTTTTTGGCTCTGCCATTAACAACTTCGGCGTGCAATCCCTGCTGGACGCGGTAGTTGACCTTTCCCCACCCCCGCAGGCACGCAACACGGCAAGCCGCAAGGTTGCACCAGACGAAGACAGATTTTCAGGCTTCGTATTCAAGATCCAGGCCAATATGGATCCGAAACACCGCGACCGCATCGCCTTTCTGCGCGTGTGTTCCGGCCGTTTCGAGCGCGGCATGAAAATAAAACAAGTTGCCACCGGAAAAACACTCGGCGTGAACAATGCCATCACCTTTATGGCGCGTGACCGCACCACCATGGATGAAGCCTATTCCGGCGACATCATTGGCATCCCCAACCACGGCACGGTGAAGCTGGGCGATACGTTCACCGAAGGCGAAAATCTCAAATTCATCGGTATTCCATCTTTTGCGCCCGAGTATTTCCGCCGCGCGCGTATCAAAAACCCGATGAAGATGAAACAGCTGCAAATCGGGCTGAAACAGCTGGCGGAAGAAGGTGCTGCGCAACTATTCCGTCCGCTGCTCTCCAACGACCTGATTCTGGGCGCCGTCGGTATGCTGCAGTTTGACGTAGTCGCTCACCGTCTGGAACACGAATACGGCGTGGACATGGTGTTTGAGCCCTATGACTGCTACACCGCGCGCTGGCTGCGCGGCTCTGATTCCGACCTAAAAACCATCGCTGATAAGTATGGCTTTAACGTGGCGCTGGATAGCGCGGATGATTACGTGTATCTCGCCCCCAACCGCGTCAACCTTCAGATGGCTCAGGAACGTTACCCCAATATTGAGTTTTTAGAAACGCGTGAAATTGCTTAGAACTTCTTATATGTTTTATTTTTTACTTGTTATTTTGCATCAAGTTTTCATTCATAATGCTTAAAAAATTTAGATAATTTCAGGAGTAATTTTATGTCTGCAGGGACGCGCTTTTCTGACTATTTCCAACAAATATATATTATCAATCTCCCCGAAAGAAAAGATAGGCGTGATGAAATGGAAAAGCAACTGGCATTAATTGGCTTATCTCTTAATCACCCCAGGGTTCAATTGTTTGCAGCAACTAGACCTACTGATGCGGGGGAATTTGAGAGCATAGGTGCAAGGGGCTGCTTTATGAGCCATTTAGAGGTTTTACGAGATGCCAGATTAAAAAAGCTGGATCGGTTATTGATTCTTGAAGATGACTTGAATTTCTCCAACGACTTCTTACATAGAATCAACGATGTGCTTAATCAGCTCGAACAATCAAATTGGAGTGTATTTTATGGGGGTTACAACATTCAATTTACACCTGAAGACAAAAGCAGGACTAGCGATATAGCATTGCACGCTACTAATGGCGTGATTGAGATACCAGCTAGTACTGGGGTTTTGTTAGCACACTTTGTTGCTTTCCAAAGTAAAGCCATTGGCGAGATGGTAAGCTACCTAGAGCTTCTATTATCTCGAAAAGGAGGTGATCCTCGAGGGGGACCTATGCACGTCGATGGAGCTTATTCTTGGTTTAGAAACCAAAATCCAACTTACAAAACTGTCATCTCAATCCCAGAGCTCGGATATCAAAGATCATCTCGGACTGATATCCACAAATTACGCTGGTATGATCAAATGCCATTAATACGCTCCTGCATAGAATATCTGCGTAAACTCAAAAATCAAGCTCGTAGGGCGGATTAGCTTGGCGTAATCCGCCGTATGAAAGATTTTTCTTTCGGCGCATTATGCTGCTCTATTGACGCCCTGCTAAAACTGGATTCCCGCCTACGCGGGAATGACGGAACGGAAAAACGAGGGGCTAAAACACCTACCCTGCATCCCAATATCCATGAGCCTTCCAGAGCCATTATTTTGAATCAGGCCGCTTCAAACGCTTCGCACAACTGGCTGAGCAACTGTCCAAATAGTGGCAACACTTCTTCTTTGCTGTGCGGGCTGTCATCATCAGTGCCGGCAATCACGAAACTCACCGTGAGTTTGTCCAGGTTCTCACGAAACTCCATCCAGTGTTCAGCTTCTGCTTCGCCAATCAGCTTAAACTTGTTGAAACCTGATTCGATAATTTCCACCAGCTCAGCCTCCGGCAAACCTGCGAACAGGGTTTTGGCAATGATGATTTGTGCTGCTGTAAGATCCGGTGTGATGTTTTCTTGAGCCAATGGCGCAGTAAAAAACGCAAACGCCAACAACGCATAGGCCTGATACACGCTTAACATGTCAAAGTTATTTTTATGCTCGAATGCGGGCTGCCTATCCGCCGCCTGAATCGCCTTGAATGTCACATAACTGGACAGATAATGCGCAGAATCCAGCGCGTCGTATTCATTTAAATTGATATTAGGTTTAGCGCCATCGTCTAAGGTTTCCGCTAGACATAAAGCATGCAGCAAGGTGAGTCGTTTTGAGTAATCCATGTTTATTTTCTCTAGTTAGTTAATTAATTTCTGGGTATGCTTCGAGTTGTTCATGTAGCTCCAGCCAGCGCATTTCAGCTTCATCTATTTGGCTACCAAGCTCTGCCTGGCGCTTTAATAAGGTTTGCAGCTCAACTTTATTTTCAGAATCATACAGGCTGGATTCACTGGCGCGCGCATCCAACGCAGCTTTTTCCTGCTGCCATTTTTCGAGTTGCTTCTCAATGTGCTCGGTTTCTTTCAGCAGCGGCCGACGCGCCACAATGCGCGCTTGCCGCTCGGCCTTATGTTGCGCATAAGTGTTTACAGAATCTGCCTTGGAAGCCAATATCTGCGCGTCTTCTGGCGATGCACTTTGTTCACTTTTTTGTGACGCAAGCCATAATTTATAATCTTCTAAATCGCCATCAAACGCTTCCGCTTTGCCATTGGCAACCAGCACAAACTGTTCGCAAGTGGCGCGCAGCAAGGCTCTGTCATGCGAAACCAGAATCACGCCGCCCTCATAGTCCTGCAACGCCAGCGTTAAGGCGTGGCGCATTTCCAAATCAAGGTGGTTGGTGGGCTCATCCAGCAAAAGCAGATTTGGGCGCGTCCAAATCAGTAAAGCCAAGGCCAAGCGTGATTTCTCACCCCCCGAAAAATTTTCACAAGGACTGCGCGCCATGTCACCTTTAAAATCGAACCCTCCGAGGTAATTTAAATGCTCCTGCTCGCGTGTGGCCGGATCGAGCCTCATCATATGCTGTAACGGCGATTCATGCGGGCGAAGTTGCTCCAATTGGTGCTGGGCGAAATAGCCAATTTGCAGATCTTTGCCTTCTACGCGCTTGCCGCCTAATGGCTTAAGTTCTGCGGCCAGCAATTTTATCAGCGTTGATTTGCCCGCACCGTTTTTACCAAGCAAGCCAATGCGTTCACCCGGACGAATAGTCAGCTTGATTTGATTTAAGATTTTTTTATCTGCGTAGCCTGCATCCACGTCGTCAAGCACCAGCAGCGGATCTGGCGCACTAATAGGCTTGCGAAACTCGAAGTTAAACTGCGAATCGACATGCGCAGCTGAAATCATTTCCATGCGCTCAAGCGCTTTAATGCGGCTTTGCGCCTGCCGTGCCTTGGTGGCCTGCACGCGAAAACGGTCGATGTAACTGTGCAAATGGGCAACCTTGCGTTGCTGCTTTTCATACATCGCTTGCTGCAACGCCAGCTTTTCGGCGCGCTGGCGTTCGAAATCACTATATCCGCCACGGTACAAGGTGATGCGCTGCTGCTCGATGTGCAGCACGTTATCAATCACGTTATCCAGAAAATCCCGGTCATGCGAAATCAATAGCAAAGTACCGCGATAGTCGCGCAGCCAGCCTTCCAGCCAGATAACCGCATCCAAATCCAGGTGGTTTGTCGGCTCATCTAATAGCAATAAGTCAGAGCGACACATCAACGCACGTGCCAGATTCAAGCGCACGCGCCAGCCACCAGAGAAATCGCTGACAGGCCTTGCCAAATCAGCCTGGGCGAAGCCTAAGCCATCCAGCAAGGCCGATGCACGCGCTTTGGCACTGTAGCCATCCATATCACTTAAGCGATGGTGCAGCTCGGCGATTTTCTCACCTTCATGATTGTCTTCTGCTGAAATTAAAGCAGCTTCAACTTCACGCAATTCTGCATCCCCATCCAGCGTGAATTCAAGCGCCGGCTGATTCAGTGCAGGCGTTTCCTGTGCCACATGTGCAATTACCCAGTTTGGCGGCATTTCCAGATCGCCGACTTCGGGCTGCAACTCACCGCGCAACAAGGCAAACAGGCTGGATTTGCCCGCGCCATTGGCACCGATCAGACCGACTTTATGGCCTGGATGCAGCTGAAAAGATGCGGCTTCCAGCAGCACCCGTACCCCGCGCATGAGCGTTAAATTTCTAAATTGAATCAATGTGCGCCTTAACCAAACTTGAACTTTTGGGCCAAACGTCTGCCAAATTTGCCAAAAGGCGTTATTCTAAAGCAATCCTGCGGGATTTCTAACCAGATGTTTACGTTTTATTAACAAGTTAGTCACATAAATTAAAGTAAAATAAACAATGATTTCAATGCGCCCTATTACCAAAACAAGCTCATTTTTAAAGCAAGAATAAAAACATAAGATGATTCACCTAAAAAAATTATACCACTGGGTGCTTTATATATTCTTATCGTTGCTAATCATCTTCATATTGGCAGCGCTTGCCGTGCGCTTTATCGTGTTCCCCAATATCGACCAGTACAAAGATGACATTGCCGCTTATGCCTCTCAAAAGATAGGCCAGAAAATCACCATTGGGGATATTGAAACAGGCTGGGATGGCATTTCGCCGCATTTTTCACTTAAAGATATTGAGCTATTTGATGCAGAAAGCCGCTCGGCATTTCATTTAAATAATGCGGAAGCCAATATTTCGTGGCTAAGTATCCCGTTATTGCATCCACACCTATCTAATCTGGTCATCAATCAGCCTGAAATCACCATTCGCCGCAAAGCAGACGGCAGTATTTATTTAGCCGGAATCGATTTATCGGGACCAAGCAAACCAGACTTTACCAACTGGCTGCTTAGCCAGCGTAAAGTGAGTATTAAAAATGCCCAGGTAGTTTGGCTGGACGAATTACGTAAAGCACCGCCATTATCACTCAAACAATTAAACCTGACGCTTGCCAATCCCACATGGCGGAGTCTGTTTGGCCAGCATCAGCTTGAACTTACTGCTTTGCCCTCAGTGGGTACAAATCAAGCCATAACGGCCAATGCCCGCTTTGTGGGACGCGATATCAGCAAACTCAATACCTGGCATGGCGAATTGTCCGCACAGCTCAAACAGACCGATTTGGCTGTATGGCGGCCCTGGCTGGATTATCCGGTAAACATACAAACAGGCACTGGGGATGCGCAGATATCAGTTGGTTTTGCTGACGCAAAAATCGAGAGCATCAAAACACATGCCGCATTAAATAACCTATCTCTCGTGCTGAACAAACAAACAACGCCATTTGTCGCTAGGCAATTCACTGGCGATATCAGCTGGAGTGACCTAAAAAATACAAAGACCATCCTTGCAGACAATATCAAGCTCCGCACCAATACTGGCCTGAACATCAACAACGGCCGAGGCTATTACTCAACCAGTACAAAAAACGGCAGACCCTGGGTAAAGACGGATGTCAAACTGGATCAATTTAATTTGGCTACCATCAAGCAGCTGGCGCCTTATCTTCAGCTGCCGGAAAATATGACTGCGAAATTGAACGGACTCGCGCCCGTGGGTGAACTGCAGGTGCTTAGTTTGGGATATGAGAGCGAAGCAGGTAAAACCACTGCATATAAAATCAACACCTCTTTTAAACACTTGGGCTTAACCGCTTACCAGAAAATACCCGGATTCAGCAATTTAACAGGCAAAATCGAAGCCGATGAAGGTGGCGGCAAAATCACCCTGCAGTCACAAAAAGCCATGCTTGATTTAAAAGATATTTTACGCTGGCCGATTCCCGCAGATAAATTAGACGGCCATATCAGCTGGAAAATCGATGGTGATCAAGCCGGGATAAAGGCCGAAGACGTTTTTATCAGCAGCCCGCACATTACCGGCACTGTAAACGCCAGCTACGATATGAGTGGTGTAAAAAGCGGGAACTTTAAGAAAGGGTTCCTGGATTTAAGCGGAAAATTCGGTAAAGGCGATGCCAGATTTGCACCTTTTTACTATCCTATTATGCTAGGAAAACCAACCCTGCATTGGCTGGATACGTCTATTTTAGGGGGTCGCGCAGAAGATGTGAATTTAACGGTTAAGGGCAATCTGGCCGATTTTCCTTACGTTAATGCCAATAACCAGCTTGATAAAAAACTTGGGGTTTTTAGAGTCACTGCCAAAATCAGCGATGTCTTACTGGAATATGGCACAGGCTGGCCCGTGATTGAAGGTTTGGGGCTGGACATGCTTTTTGAAGGCAAGCGCATGGTGCTTAACGCCAATAAAGGCCATATTTTTGGTAATAAAATCATCAAAAGCAAAGCCGAGATCGCTCAACTGGATGCAGATTCCCCGATGCTGCATATTGTAAGTGATGTTGAAGGCCCCGTGGCTGATGGGGTCAGGTTTGTGAATGAAAGCCCGGTAAAATTGGTCACGCAAGGCTTTACCGATGATTTAAAAACGGTAGGGAATGGGAAATTAAACCTGGAATTAAAAATCCCCATGCAAGACTTGGAGGCAGCGAAATACAAGGGAGTCTACAAAATTACCAATGGCACCATATTTGCCAATGCGAATGCTGGTTTGCCGGAACTTGGCAAGCTGAATGGTGTGCTGAACTTTACAGAAAACAGCCTGACTGCGCAGAATGTCAGCACTGAAATTTTAGGCGGTCCAGCGCAGTTCAGCTTGCGCACAGGCAGCGATAAAATTCTGCGCGTGAGTGCGAATGGCCGCGTGACTGATGCCGGCATCAGAAAACTGGCCTCGAACCGGTTGACAGATAGCATGCAGGGAAGCACGGACTGGACCGGCGAAATTACCATCAAAAAACCACTGACAGATGTTAGCTTGCGTTCAAACTTGTTAGGCATGGCCATTCAGCTGCCGCCGCCTTTTGGAAAGACGGCTAACCAGTCATTGGCTTTTAATATCGAGAAAAAACAGCTGGTCCCGGATAGCGACAGCATCAATATCAGTTATGGTAACGCAGTTTCAGCAAAAATATTGCGCACCGAACGGGCTGGAAAACTTGCGCTCGAACGTGGTGATATCGGCATCAATGTCGCTGCCGAACTCCCTGCCCAAGCCGGTCTGTCGCTCCACGGGAAAATGGATTATGTTAATGCTGACGACTGGCTGACACTCTTTAACAGACCTGACAGCAATGCAGATTCTCGCGCCTTGACGATTGATAAAGCCGACATCGCGATACAAAAACTGGATATTTTTGGCCGCAGCTTAAATGCGCTCAAATTATCCGCTCAGCCCGGCACAACCGGCTTGCTGTTGGCAGTTTCCAGTGAGGAAATCACTGGCAACGCCGAATGGCAAGGTGACGGTAATGGGAAAATTATCGCCCGACTGAAAAATTTAACCATTCCTGGTAGCGGTGAGACCGCCAGCAAACCTGCCATAAAAAAGGATATTAAAAAACTGGCCAAGGGCTACCCCGCGCTTGATGTCGTTGCAGAAAATTTTCAATTGGGCAATAAGAAACTGGGCGGTCTGGAACTTAACGCATTTGAAAGCAATGATGTCTGGGTGATCCAAAAGCTGAAAATCAGCAATCCGGACAGCACCTTGGCGGCTGACGGCAACTGGTATAACTGGACACGTAACCCCAACACAAGCCTGAAATTCTCTTTAAGCGTAAGCAACATAGGCAATGCGCTCAAACGTTTTGGCCAGCCCGACGCAGTCAAAGGCGGTGAAGCCGAGATTGCGGGTCAATTGCAGTGGTCTGGTAGCCCGCATGAATTTGAAACAAGCAGCTTGAATGGCAGTTTCAGGTTAGAGGCCATCAAGGGACAGTTCTTAAAAGTGCAGCCCGGGGTTGGACGTTTATTCGGCTTATTAAGCTTGCAAAGCCTGCCGCGCCGCTTAAGCCTGGATTTCAGAGATTTGTTCAGTGATGGGTTTGCTTTTGACAAAATCAGCGCAAATGCAAAAATTGACAATGGCATAATGCATAGTGATGATTTCTTTATGACCGGCCCTGCCGCAGAAACCAGAATCAAAGGCGAAACCAATTTGGTAACCGAGACACAAAAGCTAAAAGTCAAAGTCACGCCGCATGTAAGTGACAGCCTGTCACTGGCAGCCTTGGCGGGCGGCCCAATCGCCGGTGCTGCCGCCTTTGTTGCGCAAAAGATACTAAAAGATCCTTTCAACAAAATTGCCTCGAGTGAATATATCATTATTGGTACATGGGATAAGCCACAAGAGGTAGAATCTGATAAAAGTGAATCGCAAAAAACAAACAGTGTTTCGCCAATGCGTCCATAAATCTGGCTAACTCGTTAGCACAGGATTAAAAACAAGAAAGTAATTTAATCATGCCAATTACATCGCGCAATAAAACTACAAACCCTGCCAAGACTGCAGCTGGAGTGATCAAGGTGGCGGGCATTCAAATGGCTTCCAGCCCGCACGTATCCTCTAACCTCATCGAGGCGGAGCGCCTGATTGCGATTGCAGCTAACCAAGGTGCAAAAATTGTAGTGCTGCCAGAATATTTTTGTATTATGGGAGCAAAAGAAAACGACAAGGTACTTGCAAGAGAAAAACCGAATGACGGACCGATTCAACGTTTTTTATCCAGAATGGCCCGTGAACATAAAATCTGGCTCATCGGTGGCACAGTTCCTTTGGTAAGCAACTATCCCAACAAAATACGCAACAGTTGCCTGGTTTACAATGACAAAGGTGAGCAAGTCGCACGCTACGACAAAATACATTTGTTCGGGCTGGATTTAGGAGCTGAGCATTACCACGAAGAGAATACGATAGAATCTGGCGACACTGTAGTCACAGTCAACACACCTTACGGAAAGATCGGCCTATCGATTTGTTACGATTTACGCTTTCCGGAGTTGTACCGCGCCATGGGCGAAGTCGATATAATCGTGGTGCCGTCCGCCTTTACCGAAACCACCGGAAAAGCGCATTGGGAAAGCTTAATCCGCGCACGCGCGATCGAGAATCTATGCTACGTGATTGCACCGGCACAAGGCGGTTACCATTTATCCGGCCGCGAGACCCATGGCAACAGCATGATTGTTGACCCCTGGGGCGTGATCCTGGACAGGCTGCCGCGCGGCTCTGGCGTAGTGATTGCGTCCATGAATCGGGATTATCAGGCCAGTCTGCGTAAAAGTCTGCCTGCGTTGAAACATAAAACCATCAAAGCAATCTAACTAAATTAGTCTATTTCACGAATATACCTGGCAACGTCTGTATGCGATGCTGGTATAGTGTTTCTCTATGTGTTTCTCTATAAGTAAAGTTAATTGAATATTGAATGAACATCACAGCCCGAACAAACCACTTTGATACTGCACATGACGTGCTGCTAAAACCCACAGGGCTTGATACACAAGCCCTGCAAGGCGTGTTGGGCAACATTATGTCGCACCAGGTGGATTATGCTGATTTGTATTTTCAGTACAGCCGCAGCGAATCCTGGAGCCTGGAGGAAGGCCAGGTAAAGTCAGGCAATTTCAGCATAGACCAGGGCGTGGGCGTGCGCGCGGTGAGTGGAGAAAAAACCGCCTTCGCCTATTCCGATGACATCAATTTGCCAGCCTTGCAGCAAGCCGCAAACGCGACCAAATCCATTGCCGCTTTGGGTGCAGAGCAAACTGGTAAGAATATTCTAACGCGCCAGGCGCAAGCACTTTATTTGCCGCAGGATCCTATTGCCTCACTTTCTGCAGATGCAAAAGTTAAATTACTGGAACGGCTGGAACAGTTTGCCCGCAAAATAGACCCGCGTGTCAGCCAAGTCATGGCCTCTATCGCAGGTGAATATGAAGTAGTGATGGTGGCGCGCAGTGATGGCGTGATGGCGGCGGATGTGCGCCCGCTGGTGCGCATTTCGATACAGGTCATTGCCGAGCATCATGGTCGCCGCGAGCAAGGCTCCAGCGGCGGCGGCGGACGTTTTGACTACAGCTACTTCAGCGATGAAATCCTGCAGGATTACGCGCAAAAAGCCGTGCATCAGGCCTTGGTGAATCTGGATGCACGCCCTGCCCCTGCCGGCAGCATGACGGTAGTGCTAGGTGCTGGCTGGCCGGGTATTTTGCTTCACGAAGCCATTGGGCACGGTCTGGAAGGCGATTTCAACCGTAAAGGCAGTTCTGCCTTCGCCAACAGGATGGGCAAACGCGTAGCGGCCAAAGGCATCACCATTGTCGATGACGGCACCCTCACGAACCGCCGTGGCTCGCTCAGCATGGATGATGAAGGCAACCCGACCAACAAGACCATCCTCATTGAAGACGGCATCCTGCGCGGCTACATCCAGGACAGCCTCAATGCGCGTCTGATGGGCATGCCGCTCACTGGCAATGCACGCCGCGAGAGTTACGCCCATGTTCCCATGCCGCGCATGACCAACACCTATATGCTCAATGGTGACAAAGACCCGGCCGAGATTATCAAATCGGTCAAGAAAGGCCTATATGCTGCCAATTTTGGCGGGGGGCAAGTGGATATCACCAGTGGTAAATTCGTATTCAGTGCGGCCGAAGCCTACATGATTGAAGACGGCAAAATCACCTACCCGGTAAAGGGCGCTACCCTGATTGGCAACGGGCCGGATGTGCTCACGCGCGTTTCGATGATAGGCAACGACATGGCGCTGGATAGCGGCGTGGGCACCTGTGGCAAAGAAGGTCAGAGCGTACCTGTCGGCGTTGGTCAGCCCACACTGAAAATAGAAGGCTTGACAGTAGGCGGTACGGTTTAATACTATAATAGTGCACCAGTTAGTGGGTACAAAAAGCTTGTGTAAGCTAATTTAAGAATCTTCAGAAAAGGAACTCATCATGGCAACCGCAAAAGCAACTGCTGAAAAAAAACCGCCAGCAAGCAAAGCTAAATCAACAGAAGAAAAAAAAGTTGCTGTAAAAAAAGCACCGGCCAAAAAAGCCAGCACATCGAAATCCAAAAACATCGATCCTGGAGAACGCTATAGAATGACCGAAATAGCGGCTTACTATATGGCCGAGCGCAACAACTTTGCTGGCTGTGCAGTTGATTACTGGATTGCGGCTGAAGCAGAAATTTCCAAAAAACTAGCTAAATAAGTTTTCAGTCCTTATATGGAATAAAAAAGGGCGCAGATTGCGCCCTTTTCAATTTTAAATACTCGCTTATTTCATCACACGGTTACGGTATTCACCCGTGCGTGTATCAATCTCGATTTTGTCGCCCTGGTTGCAGAACAACGGTACTGGCACTACAAAACCTGAAGCGATTTTTGCTGGTTTCATCACCTTGCCGGAGGTATCACCCTTTACGGCAGGCTCGGTATAAGTGATTTCACGTACCACGGTCGTTGGCAATTCAACCGAGATGGCTTTGCCTTCGTAAAAGCGTACGTCGCAAGGCATGCCATCTTCCAGATACGGCAATGCGTCTTCCATAAACTCGGCATCCACGTCGTACTGGTTGTAATCCCCATCCATAAACACATAGGTTGGATCGGCAAAATAGGAGTAAGTCACTTCTTTTTTCTCGAGCACGATCACGTCGAATTTATCGCCTGCGTTGTACACGGTTTCGCTTGGCGCTTCAGTAAGCAGGTTTTTAAATTTCATTTTAACCACAGCGGAATTGCGGCCTGATTTGTTGTATTCGGCCTTTACCACCACCAATGGTGCGCCATCCACCATAATCACGTTACCGGCGCGAAGTTCTTGTGCTGTTTTCATAATTTGCCTTGCAGATTAATTGCGTTGAATATTGAAGCCGCGCATTATACCTAAACTATTCTTTTTTCTCTAGTTTCACTGGATTTTATTACAAAAAATCACCAACTTAGATGCAAGGTCTGCTTGTTTTGCCAATTGTTGCGCCTGTTGCCGCGCATGGTGTCGTAACGCAGGCAAAGTATTCAAAAAATGATTCCAGGCCGTTTCTGGCATGTGCCCTGCAGACCAATACCGGTGCGCCTCGCAAGCCACCTGTTTTGCATCAGAATGCGCATAAAACACCTCCAGAAACGCGTCCAGTTTTTTCATGTGGGTGTTTTCGGTTTGAAAATACGGCTGCCAGATAAACGGCTTGCCCGCCCAGATGGCACGGATCCAGCTATCTTCGCCACGTACAAAGTTAATATCACAGACGGCCAACAATTGGTCGTAATCTTGATGCGACAGAAAAGGCAGCACATGCAAATGGAGGTTTTTGTGCGTCAAGTTCTCGCCTGCAGTAATAGCGTCCTTATCAAAAAAACGAGAGATTTGCTGTAGGTCACTGCTGGCAGGCACGTAACAATCGGCGGTTTGCTGGCCGCTTGCCATGATCGTGAGCAGATCATGGACCGGTGCATGCGGATAGTAAAACAGCGAAATTTTTATATGCGCATCATGCGCCAGATTCAGGCGTTTCCAGAACGCGTCCTGCAACTGTATATCGTTGGTCAGCGATTGATTCTGTTCAACGATATTGCGCTCCCGGATCAGGCCGCCGGTAGCCTCGGTAAAGCCAGGAAAGTAAAAATGCCGCGTTAAATTGTGTTGCGGCCGCGGTGAAGGTTTTGCATGAAAATCTGCCACCCAGGGTTCAGCGGACAAATACTCCAAGTTGACCCATTTGGATCTTTTCTGTGACATCGCATCTAAATAGGCTGGCGGCAACTCGCAGCCAAAAGCCTCAATCACCACTTCTGCCGCCTGATCAAACACAGTGCCTGCATGCCATGAAACAATCGTGATGCCTTGGATAACCTGCCTTTGCAGCGTCACATCTAAAACAGGGACAACTCGCCTGGCGACGCTTAAATCATCAATCCAAAGCTGAACCTGCAAGCCATGCTCCATATGCAGCTGCCGCGCCAGTCGCCAGCAGACGCCGATGTCACCAAGATTATCGACAATCTTGCAGAAAATATCCCACCTTAGCATGTATGACATCCATGACTGTGTTGCGAGGTGCTCACTTCCTCGCCGTACCGAATGTACTGTCTTTGTCGCTCCGCGCCCTGCGCCTTGTCCTGAAAGTAATACTTGCTAAGTTCGTGCATTTCTAAAATCTACAGCAAATAAACGCCAAACTGTTTTAGCACAGTCGCATAAAGATAAAAAACAACACTGGTAAACACTGCGCAGCCTAACAAGGTAAGCCAAAAACCCCATTTGGGCAGCAGATAAGGGAATAGCAAAAACATGGGCAAAGTGGGGATAACGTACCAGAACGTGTAATAGGCGTGATTGGCGATTTTAATGCCGGGTTGCTTTTCCACAAACAGCCAGATCAAGGTCAGAATCGTCACCATCGGCAAGGCGGCAACCAGCCCGCCCAGCCTGTCGCTGGCTTTTGCCACCTCTGACACCAGCACGACAACAGCGGCAGTGATTAAATACTTTATAAAAATATATGTCATGGCTTTTCTCTAATTTTTGAGCACTATATTGAATAAAACGACTTAGCGGATGATAACTCTTTTCAATAAGATATAAGCAGCAGGCAACACAAATAACGATAAAAGTGGTGCAGTCAGCATGCCGCCCACCATCGGTGCCGCGATGCGGCTCATCGCTTCCGAGCCTGTGCCAGTGCCGATTAAAATAGGGATTAACCCAGCCAATATCACAGCCACCGTCATGGCTTTTGGCCTGACCCGTAACGCGGCGCCTTCAATCAGCGCGGCGTGTAAATCCTCTTTTGTATTGAGCTTGCCTGCGGCTCGATAGCGTTCAACCGCACCATCCAGGTATACCAGCATGATGACGCCAAACTCAGCTGCCAGCCCTGCCAGCGCGATCATGCCAACACCACTGGCAATCGAAAAATGATGTCCCAGAAAATACAGAAACCACACCGCTCCCACCAAGGAAAATGGCAGGCTGCCGAGAATCAAAATGGCTGGCGTAATGCGCTTGAATGCCAAAAACAGCAGGACGAAAATAATGGCCAAGGTCATTGGCACTACATAACTCAGGCGTTTTGCAGCACGCTCAAAATATTCAAACTGACCAGACCAGGCCAGTGAATAACCTGCCGGCAACTGCAACTCTTTATCCAGTGCGATTTTTGCATCCTGCACAAAGCTTCCAAGATCTCGGTCATGAATATCGACATACACCCAGACATTTGGCCGTGCGTTTTCACTTTTGATCATCGGCGGGCCGCCGGTCACTTTGACTTCAGCTACATCATCCAACGGCACGGTTGCGCCCTGTTCGGTAACAATAGGCAAGTTTTTAAGTTTCTCCATTGAATCACGCAGTTCTCTCGGAAACCGGACGCTGATCGGAAAGCGCGCCAGACCATCAATCTTTTCAGCAACATTGTCGCCGCCAATGGCTGTCGATATGAACGATTGCACATCCTCAATATTCAGGCCGTAACGTGCGATTTTAAGCCTATCAATTTTAATGTTGATATAACGTCCACCAGTCACACGCTCGGCAATCACCGAACTACTGCCAGGTACTTTCTTCATGATGCGCTCGACTTCTTCGCCGAGTTTTTCCAGCGTAGCCAAATCCGCCCCGCCAATCTTGATGCCGACAGGGCTTTTGATACCTGTAGAAAGCATGTCAATACGGTTGCGGATAGGCTGCACCCAGACGTTGGCCATGCCCGGTATCTTCAGCCTGGCATCCAGTTCTTCAATCAGTTTTTCGGTGGTCATGCCGGCGCGCCATTCTGCGCGCGGTTTGAACTGAATGGTCGTTTCCAGCATTTCCAGCGGTGCGGGGTCGGTTGCGGTTTCTGCCCGGCCTGCTTTACCAAATACTGATTTGACCTCGGGGACGGTTTTGATGAGGCGGTCACTTAATTGCAGAATTTCCGAGGCTTTTGAAACCGACAAACCCGGCAATGCCGTCGGCATATAGAGCAAATCGCCTTCATCCAGCGGCGGCATGAATTCACTGCCAAGCCTGCTTAATGGATACAGTGTAATTAAAACCAGAACTAAAGCGAAGCCTAAAGTGATTTTAGGATAATGCAACACTTTGCTTAATAAAGGCTTATAAATGGCAATCAGCCAGCGATTGAGCGGATTGCCATGTTCAGGCCGGATGCGCCCGCGAATGAACAGGGTCATCAATACCGGTATCAATGTGACAGATAATCCAGCTGCAGCTGCCATGGCGTAAGTCTTGGTAAAAGCTAATGGCGCAAACAGCTTGCCTTCCTGTGCCTCCAGTGTGAACACGGGGATAAAAGATAACGTGATGATGAGTAGTGAGAAAAATAGAGCAGGCCCTACTTCACTGGCAGCATCAATAATCACTTTAATGCGTTGGCTATTGTTTGGTTCGCCATGTTCATTGTTGTAACTTTCAAGCTGCCGGTGCGCGTTCTCAATCATCACGATTGCCGCATCAACCATCGCACCAACGGCAATGGCGATGCCACCCAGCGACATGATATTGGCATTGACACCCTGATAATACATGACAATAAAGCTCACCAGCACACCGATTGGCAAGGCCACAGTCGCCACCAAAGCTGAGCGGAAATGCCATAAAAATACAGCACACACCAGCGCGACGACGATGAATTCCTCAATCAGTTTATGCGTCAGGTTATCTACTGCGCGTTTGATCAGTTGCGATCTGTCGTAGGTAGTCACAATCTCCACGCCTTCCGGCAAACTCTTTTTCAGTGTGGCAAGTTTTGTTTTTACCGCATCAATCACCTCCAGTGCATTTTGCCCGGCACGCACCACGATCACACCACCAGTCACTTCACCTTCGCCGTTAAGCTCTGCAACACCGCGCCTGAGTTCCGGCCCGATTTGCACACGTGCCACGTCAGACAATAAAATCGGCGTGCCACTACCACTCACACGCAGTGGAATATTGCGAAAATCATCCAGTGATTCCAGATAGCCGTGCGCACGCACCATGTATTCGGCCTCGGCAGTTTCCACCACGGCGCCACCTGTTTCCTGATTGGCAGACTGTATCGCCGACACGACTTGAGATAACGGAATACGGTAATTTCGTAACTTGTCCGGGTCTACCTGCACCTGATATTGGCGCACCATACCACCCAGCGTAGCAACCTCCGCGATACCCGGGATGGTTTTCAGCTCAAATTTCAAAAACCAGTCCTGCAAAGCACGCAACTCACCCAAATCGTGCTTGCCGCTGCGGTCAACCAGCGCATATTCATACACCCAGCCTACCCCGGTAGCATCTGGCCCTAAACTGGGATTCACCCCTTTGGGCAAACGTGAAGAAATCTGGCTCAGGTATTCCAGCACGCGGGAACGCGCCCAGTATTGATCGGTCCCGTCGTTGAACAGAATATAAACAAAGGAATCACCAAAGAATGAATAGCCGCGCACCGTCTTGACTCCGGGCACTGACAGCATGGCGGTGGTCAATGGGTAGGTGAGCTGATTTTCAACAATCTGCGGCGCTTGCCCGGCCCATGGCGTACGGATAATGACCTGGGTGTCCGATAGGTCAGGAATCGCATCCAGCGGTGTTCGCAACGTGGTGAATATCCCCCAGGCCACCACTATCAATGTGGCCAGCAGCACCAGCAAGCGATTGCCGGCCGACCAGCGTATGAGTCCCGCGATCATGGTTTTGCTCCCTTCATGCCAGGCGTGCCACCCATCATCTCCTCCTGTTGAGTCATATTTTGATTAGAAAGCCTCGCCAGCACCCCGGATAAAGAAGCCTCCGAGTCGATCAGGAACTGGCCTGATGCCACCACCTCTTCGCCTTCGGATAAACCGCTTAATATCTCGGTATAACCATCACGCTCCTGTCCTGTCTCGATTTCTACCGGACGATAACCATGCGCCTCTTTCACAATCACGACTTTGCGTTTGCCTGTCGCGATGATGCTTTCGCTTGGCACTGATGAGGCTTCATGGATTTGCCCGGTAAACTTGATATTGGCGTACATGCCTGGACGAAGAAAATTGCGCTTGTTAGGTAACTCAACACGCACCTGCAATGTTCTTGATACTTCGTTCAAGGTTGGATAAAGATAACTCACCTTGCCTCTAAACACCTCGCCTGGCAGGCTTTGCAACTGCACTTCGGCAGCCAGTCCCGGTTTCAATCTGGCTGCATCGCGCTCTGGCACTTCTGCAATCAACCACACATGGGATAAATCCGAGATTTGCATCAGCGAACTGCCCGCCATCAGTTGTCCGCCTTCACGCACCCCGAGTTCTGTCAGCACACCGGAGGCGGGCGCATAAACGCCAAAGCGCGGGCTGGATTTACCCGCTTTAGAGATACCAGCTATTTCGCCCTCTGACATGCCAAGCAATTTTAGCCGATGACGTGCTGCTTGCTTCAGTGAGTTGTCGCTATCAACATCGTTTAAGGTAAGCAATGCCAAATACTCTTGCTGGGCAGCCAATAATTCCGGCGCATAGATTTCTGCGATTTTCTGGCCTTTACTCACAGGGTCGCCCACCGCGCGCACGAACAATCTTTCTACAAAACCGGGAAGACGGGTCTGTACCACATAAAAACGCCGCTCATCCGGCTCGATACGACCAATAGCAGATAGAGATTCGCCAAAGCTTCTGGTGGCGACTTTCTCCAGCCGAATTCCCAAATTCTGTGTGGTTTGTGACGAAATGGTAACGCCAGCGGCTTCACTACCGCCACCTTCATCAGCGTATTTGGGTTCCAGTTGCATGTCCATAAATGGCGATTTACCCGGCTTATCAAATTTTTGGCCAGGCACCATCGGGTCATACCAGTAAAGCACCGTTTTGCCGCTTTTGTCTTGCACAACGCCATTATTCGCAATTTTTTGTGTTGGCATAGCATCTTGCCTGGAGGCCGATAATTTCTGCCAGGCAAACCAGCCAGCCACAGCAGCCAACATAATGGACCCTATCAGGATGAAATGGATACGTTTCATGATTAAGGAACCTCTGATTAAGTCCCACATGGCCGCGACAACGGCTTTGCGGGATGGGATGGAAGAAAAACGACGCGTTGAATGGTTATTCCCTTCACGAGGAGTTTGACACCGCAGACCGCCCGCAAAGCCAAGTCCCGTAAGGGTTGTATCAAAAATGGGTACTCGCTGTGTTGCACTCCTTGGCTTCGTACATCAAGTACGACCTGCGTCATGCGCCTGGCGATTATCCCATTTTTGACAACAACGCGGTTCATGGTGGACTTAATCATAGGTTCCTCACCCTTTTCATTTTATTTAAGTACATGACTGTCGCCAGATGGGCCACTACCAAATGGATCACTATTAGTGAGATAGGCCAATTTGATTGCCGCGCGCTGGATGTCCGTTAAAATGGCCCAGTGCTCCATTTCTACTTCAATCAAGCCTCTGCGGGCTTCCCATACCTCGGAGAGGTTTTGCTTTCCCGCCTGATAGCCTGCCTGCGCAAGACCCAGCAGCGCTTTTGCAGTCGGAATGAGCCTTTGCTGATGTTCGTCTTCGCGCACCTTGGCGGCTTCCTGGTCTGCCAGCACATCGGCTAATTCGGCAGATAATTCCAGACGACGGTCCTCCGTCAATTTGCGCGCCTTTTCTACCAGAAGCATTTTCTCAGCCGTGCGTTTGTCCTGCCGATTGGGTCTGTCCCATGGCAAATCAATCGCCACCTGCAATGTCAGCATATCGCTCAGGTCAGAACGCCGTTTGCCGTACATCATCTCCCAGCTCCAGTTCAACTCACGATCTGCTTTGGCACGGTCGGTTTCTGAAATGGCAACCAGCTCTATCTGTTTTGCATTGACTACCAGGGGGTGTTTGTCGATTTGCTCTTTGAGTGCATCCCGATTCATTGGGATAGAATAGATTGGCAGCTCGGATGAGATGGGCTGATTGGCTGCAACCCCAATCCATCTTGATAAAAGCGCACGCGCTTTTCTTTCATCGCGTTGTGCTGAAATAAATAGATGATGGGTATTGGAAAGCTGGGTGTCTAACTTGAAAACCTCAGCCAACTGAGCGCCTCCGGAAGCAATGCGCGCCTTTACTAAATCGCGCTCTGCTGTCATTTCATCCATGATACGCTTATATAGCTCTACTTTACGTTGCGCCTCATAAACATCCAGCCATGCCAATCCTGCATCACGTTGGATAGATTTGGATATGGCTATTTTTTCGGTCTGATATTGCGCCGCAGAGGCCTGCATGGCTCTTGCGCCTGCTTCACGTTTTGCCAATGGCACCATTTCTTGCATGACGCCAATCGTTGACATGGTCATGTCATCCCGGTTAAAACGAAAAGCATCATTCGAGGTTACAGGCAAATTAACGACACCCAGTTTCAGGCGCGGATCCGGCAACTGGCCTGATGCGACCGCTGCCGCCATTGAGGACGAAGCGGCATCATCCAGCGACTCAAGCAACGGCTGATGTTGAGTGGACAAACGCATCGCTTCAGCCAGCGACAATCCTGGCTCGGCATGTACATGCAGACTGGCCAGAAACCAAAAACACGCATGGAAAAACAACTTCCATTGATGGGTAAACATAACAACCTCCGATACTGACTAAAAAATAGTCAAACTAAAAAACTGGGCGGATTAACCCTGTGTGATTTAATTCAATATCGGTGGTTTATAGGCGGGAGGATAGTCCTGGGAAGCAAACACTACGTTTACAAGAAGTGGCGCGGAAGGGTGATTGATCGTCAAATTAAAAGAAGGCACTGTGCTGAAACTGGCGGACGCATTGGCTAGCGCGCATATCCCGCAGGCAAGGCAACGATGCGTTGGATTGCCATGGGATTTATTGCCCTGGGTTTGATTCATAGTTTCATGGCAACTCATCTGTGGTTTGGCTGCGTCCTGATGTGTCTGAACAAATTGCGTTTGCTGCTCATCCAGCGCCATCTGCATATTCATTGCCCAAGCCGAAGCCATAAACAATGGCAGCCACAGCGTTAAAAATAAGCAAATAAACCTCTTCATGCGGGTATGATAGATTGATAACGGGATTAGTTCAAGCGCTTACGCTGCCGGCAGCTGGTAACGGATATCAATCACTTCAAATTCCTCCTCACCCTTCGGCGTCTGAACGCGCACCGTATCGCCCAGACCCTTGCCCAGCATGGCTTTTGCTAGCGGCGAAACCCAGCTGATATAGCCCTGTGAGGGCGCCAACTCGTCTTTTCCTACAATACGGTACACATGCTCAGATTCATCATCCAGGTTAAATAACGTTACCCAGGCGCCAAAATAGATTTTTTCCAGACTCTGTTGCTTGGTGGAATCCACGATTTCGGCCAGATCCATGCGCTTCATCAAATGTTTCAAGCGTCCGTCAATCTGCCGCAAGCGGCGTTTACCGTAGATATAATCGCCATTCTCGCTTCTATCGCCATTGCCCGCCGCCCACGCCACCGTGCGCACCACTTCCGGCCGCTCGACTTTGTAAAGCTGATGAAACTCAGCCTGCAAAGCCGCAAAGCCTTCGGGGGTAATGTAATTTTTTTCGTCAGTTACGGCCATTACTGCTTATCGAGCAACTGCACATCTTGCACAAAGTATCCTGTCTCACCAAAACAATCTGTCGGAATGCCTTTATGTTCCTCATAAATCAGGCGTACGCGCTTGCCTACGGTCTCATCAATTCTTTTGGCGACTTTTTTATCCCTTACCGTAAAGTGAAACTTTTCTGCCTGTGTGCCGGGCATGGAAACCAATATCAACTCGCCCTCGTAGGTTTTGCACACCCAGCCCTTTTGCGAGAGTTTCTGCACATAGCCAGCGCGCTCGCCGGACGAATACACCCACGTTAAAGCCGCCCAAGTGTAGAGCGCGAACAGCAGCAATGGAATCAGTAGCAACCAAATAAAATATTTCAAAAATCTACCAATCTGCACGAGCATTGCGTTTCTCCGTTTAAGCGTTTTATTTGCTAAGCCAGCATTATCCAATAGAATGATGCAATGTTAAACACCTTGATTCTTTGCCCTTCCGCACGTCTCGCACGCAGCATTCAAAACAACATTTCGCGCCGGCAATTACACGCCGGGCAAAAGCAATGGCAAAGCGCGCCAGTGCTGACGTTATCTCAATGGCTGGACAAACTTATCGAAGAAGCCTTGCTCAGCGGCGAAATCGCCGAACCGCATACGCTACTAAGTCCATTTAACGAGCAATTATTGTGGGAAGAAGTCATCACGCAATCGCTTCAAAAAAATGCCTTTGGCGATTTGTTTGATGTTGCAGGCCTGGCCAGCGCAGCGATTGAAGCAAACCGCTATACGATTGCGTGGAAACTGCATGTGCCGCGCGAGCATCAGGCCGAAGAATCGCGTCAATTCATGCAGTGGCAGCGTGCATTTCAGCAGCGCTGCAGCCAGCTGAATGTGCTTGAAAGCGTGCGCCATATGGATTGGCAATTGGATTGCCTGGCACAAAGCACACACAAACTGCCCGCCCGTATTGAGTTTGCAGGATTTGACCAGACCGCACCGCAGGAGCAGCGCTTACGTGAAATTCTGGCAAATCTCAACGTAGAAGTGACTGAATACGTTACAACACGCGCCGAGCCTGCACAAACCAATCATGTGAGTCTGGAAAATCAGGAAGCTGAATGCCGTGCTGCAGTGGCTTGGGCGAAGCAGCGGTTGGACGAAAACCCGAGTGCGAAACTGGCGATTATCACACCGCTGCTCAATGAGACCAGAAACCAGCTGGCCGATTTGCTGGATGATGTATTTTACCCCTCCAGCGTGCGCCCCGGTCTGGCGGACAGTGCGCGCTGCTATAATTTTTCACTCGGGACTCCATTAAACCAGCAGCCCATCATCCAGGCCGCATTGAATCTGCTGCGCCTGGTCAGCAGTTATCAGTTGCAGCAAACTGATGTCTCAGGCATGCTGCGCTCACCGTTCTGCTCCGCCAGCCAGCAAGAGGCCGACGCACGCGCCTTGCTGGACGCAAAAATACGCGAACATCTGCCCGTGCAATTTACCTGGGCAAACTTAATCACCTTTGCCAGGAATCAGCATGAAAAAGGCCTGGGCATCTCCCGCTTACTGGTGGACATACAAACTGCAAACTCGCTTGTCTCAAGTAAAAAAGCTGCCGCATCACAATGGGCGCTAACGCTGACTGCCTTGCTGGATGGGCTAAACTGGCCTGGCGAGCGAGCGATAACCAGCCTTGAATATCAGGCTGTCAACGCCTGGCAAAAAGCGTTGCAGCAACTCGGAAAACTCGATGTGCTTGGCAAAAGTTTATCCCTAACCGAAGCCGTGCACGTGATGCAGCAAATTTGCACAGATCAGGTGTTTCAGGCTGAAACCTTAGATGAGCCTGCGATACAGATTCTGGGCATGATGGAGGCGCTGAGCGCGCCGGTGGACGCCATGTGGGTGATGGGCATGAACGACCATATCTGGCCGCCGGCATCTCGCCCGAACCCGTTGTTACCAGCGTTTATTCAACGTGCGGCGGCTGTGCCGAACGCGGACAACAGCGTACAAGCTGCGTTTGCAGCCACCGTACAACAACGCTTGCTGCACTCTGCCGGTCACATTATTTTCTCCAGCAGCCAGACTGAAAACAATAGCCAGTTGCGCGCCTCGCCACTGATGAAAGACATCGCGCCCATGGAAACCATGCCGCTCGCTGAAACGCTGGCAGAGACGCTGAGCCGCTTAGGCAATGATGATTTGGTTCATGTGCAGGACCATCTCGCCCCCGCGGTACAGGCTGGCGAGCATGTCTCCGGCGGTACCGGATTATTCCGGGCACAGGCCATCTGCCCGGCATGGGCGTTTTACCAGTATCGGCTTGGCGCGAAGGCGCTCAAGACGTCCAGCAACGGCCTGGACGCAATGGCACGCGGCATTTTGGTGCATGCTGTGCTGGCGGCATTTTGGCAGAAGCGGCATTTTGCAGATTTACAGGATATGCACGCAAACGACTTTTCGCAAGCGTTGACCCAGGCGATTCAGCAGGCATTACAGGACTTTTCGACCGAACAGAATATTGTTTCCTCCGGCTTATTGGAACTGGAACAAGAGCGGCTGTACAAACTGGTCGGTGATTGGCTACGCTTTGAAATAGAATATTGGGAGAAATCACGCGGTATTGCGTTTAATACCGTGGCGTGTGAGGCAGAAAAAAAGGTCGTGATTTGCGGCATCGAAGTCACCCTGAAAATTGACAGGATTCACCAGCTGGAACATGGTGGGATTGAATTCATCGACTATAAAACTGGTCAGAAGCCCGACATCAACAGTTGGGGCGAAAACCGTATTACAGAGCCGCAATTGCCGATTTATGCTGCATTCTACGGCGAAGACGCCAGCCATATCACCGGCGTGCAGTTTGGCATGGTAAAAATTACCGAGCACGCTTTTTCGGGTGTCAGCGAGATAGATTTTGAAGCTGAAATCGAAAAGCGTAAGCCTAAATTTATCCAGAAATTCACGCATTGGCAGGATTTGCTAAACCATTGGAAAGCCAGCATTGAAGCCATGGCATTGGAAATAAAATCCGGCGAGGCTTCGATAAAATTCATTGATGAAAAAGATTTGATGTATTGCGAAGTCGTTCCTCTGTTGCGTCTGCCCGAACGAAAATTGCAGTTCGAGCGCTTTCGCACGCTTGAAGTAAAAACGGATGAAAGTACCGGCGCATGAACACGTTGAATTTGATGGAAGACGAAAAGAACCGCAAGCGTGCACTGGAACTCGCTTCGTTCATTGTAGAAGCCCCTGCCGGCGCGGGCAAGACCGAGCTGCTCACGCAACGTTTTTTGAAACTGTTGCAGACCGTCAACGCGCCAGAAGAAATTATCGCCATTACTTTTACCAATAAAGCAGCGGCAGAAATGCGGCTACGCATTCTGGATAGTTTAATCAACGCTGCAAACCAGACACCGCCGCCAGAACTGCATAAACAAATCACCTATGAATTAAGCCTGCAAGCCCTGCAGCATGCGCAGACCCACGATTGGAAGCTGATTGAGAACCCGTCACGCTTGCGCATTTTTACCATTGACAGCCTGTGCGCACACTTGGCAAGGCAGATGCCACTGATGAGCCGCTTCGGCTCACAGCCAAAGGTTGCCGAAGATGCCGGCATCTTGTATGCGCAAGCGGTTGAGCAGGCGCTGGGATTATTGGAAGATGCAGAACACGGTGAGGTGGTTAAAACCGCGTTGCGTTATGTGGATAACGATGCCAGCCAGCTTAAGAAACTGCTGATCAAGATGCTGGAAAAGCGCGATCAGTGGCTGCATCACGCGCAATATGAGATTGATGCCAGGCAGCTGCAAAATACGCTGCATAGGCTGGTAAAACAAGCCTTGAATGATGCAGCCACTGCTTTGCCTGCCACTTTGCAGCAGGCATTGATGCCGGTCGCGCGCTTTGCTGCCTCGCATCTGCCTTGTGATCATGCGATGGCACTGCTGCTGGATTGGGAAACGCCCATTACCCCCACACCGGAAGCGCTGCCGATGTGGTGCGCGGTAGCCAATTTAATGCTGACCGACAAAGGTGAAGCGCGCAAGGAAGCGGGCCTTAACATAAAGTTTGGATTTCCGCCCACAGAGGCAGGGCGCGCGCAAAAACAGGCTTTGGTGGAAATCATGGGAGCAGTTGATGACCTGCCTGCTTTGCATCGTGTGCGTGGCTTGCCGCACATCGCCAGCCTCGAAGAAGATTGGCGCATGATTACGGCGCTTTCCAAGCTGCTTAACCTGGCGGTGGCCCAGCTATGGTTGGTGTTTCAGCGTGCGGGCGAGGTCGATTTTGTTGAAATTGCCCAGCGCGCAACGCAGGCGTTATCCAATGACGATAGCGAACCCACCGAGCTTGCCCTTAAACTGGATTACCAGATCCGGCATTTATTGGTGGATGAGTTTCAGGATACCAGCCCGAGCCAGATTGATCTGCTAAAACAGCTTACCATGGGTTGGCAAACGGATGATGGCCGCACCCTGTTTGCAGTGGGCGACCCGATGCAATCGATTTACCGCTTTCGCAAAGCCAATGTGAGCCTGTTTATCCATGCGGCAAACAATGGCATCGGCGATATTCGCCTGCAAAGGCTGCGGCTTTACCGCAACAACCGCGCCTGTCCGCCTGTGGTCGACTGGGTCAACCAGACGTTCGCATCGATTTTCCCCGAGGTTGACGATGAAAGCCAAGGCGCGATCCGCTATCGCGAATCGATCGCAGACCCTGACCATCAGGCGCCTGACAGCGGTATTGCAGTGCATGCGGTTATCCGGCACGAATCAGCGGCAGACGCCAAACAGCTTGAAGCCGAGGCGGTAATTGGAATTATCCAGCGCGAACGTACGAAACACCCGGATAAAAAAATAGCGGTGCTGGTCAGCGCGAAAAAGCACTTAACCCCGCTGGTTTCGCAACTGCGGCGTGCGCATCAGGAGATTGCATTCCAGGCCGTGGAAATTGAGGCACTGGCAGGCCGTCAGATAGTGCAGGATTTGCTCGCACTTACGCATGCCCTGCATCACCGCGCGGACCGTGTTTACTGGCTGGCAACCCTGCGCGCGCCATGGTGCGGCCTTACTTTACATGATCTGCATATGCTCGCGGGGCATGACCACCACAGCACGGTCTGGTCGCTGATGCAAAATGATGAAATTGTGCAGCGCCTGTCTGCGAATGGACAAACACGTTTGCAGCATGCGCGCGCGATTTTTGCAGAAGCTTTTTCAACCCAGGGGCGTATGCCGGTAAGCCGCTGGATCCGCGGTGTCTGGCTCATGCTCAATGGGACCGCATGCCTGTGGGAACAAAACGATGTGATGTATGTGCAGGCGTTTTTTAAATGCCTGGATGACTTGGACAAACGCAATCAATTCTCGCTGGAACGTATGGATATGGAAATCGAAAAACTGTTTGCCGCACCCGATAACGAGGGCGAACTGCTGCAGATGATGACGATCCATAAATCCAAAGGCCTGGAGTTTGATACAGTGATTCTGCCTGGGCTCGGCACACAGACCGGCGGCAATAACAGCGAGAAGCCGCTTGTACTATGGGAAGAAATTCCTGTGGAACAACACGCCGAACTGCTTGCTGCGCCTTATATTCCGAAAGGCGCGCGCGATAAGGATAAAGTGAGTCCGTATGATTATCTGGCAACGCGCGAAAAAGTGCGCGACACCAATGAGGACGCCCGTGTACTGTATGTGGCAGCGACGCGCGCAGAACGAAAATTGCACCTGGTAGGCGTCGCCGGCAAGAATGCAAAAGGCGAGATCAAACCCGCCTCAGGCACGCCGCTGGAGCTGCTATGGCCTGCAGTAAGTCGGTATTTTGAAGACATCGGCTCAGCCGAACAGCCAAATAATATCACCGTAGATGATATAGCCGATTTCACGCCGCATCTGGTGCGCCTGCAGCATCCGCATATCCCGGCGGTGTTGCAGACAGAAAAAACGGTTCTCGCGAATGCCGACACTGCCAAAATAAAGCCTGCCAAGCCTGACAGCCATGGCAGCCTAGAGACCGATAGCGGCACGCTCGTACATCGCTACATGGAAATCATCGCCCGGCAGGGATTGAAGGACTGGCCACCGGCACGCATCACACAGTTAGCATTGGCCATGCAGCATTGGCTGCGCGAACGCGGCCACAGCAGCCAGAATGCAAGCCTCGCCACGAGCCATGTAATACGCGCCTTGCAGCGCACGCTTGCCAGCTCTGATGGGCAATGGGTGCTGCAAGCTCGCGAGGATGCGCATTACGAATATGCACTCACCTCGCAAGACGGCGAGCAGCATGTTATTGACCGCACGTTTATAGAACATAGCGTACGCTGGATTATCGACTACAAACTTGGGCTGGATGTCACCGAAACCAGCGCAAGTGCCGCCGCACAAGGCCACAAGCCGCAATTGGCGCGCTATGCCGGCTTGTTTGCCAATGAAGGCTTAAGTGCTAAACAAGCGGTATTTTTCTTGAGTTTAGGCAAATTGATTGAAGTCTGACTTCTTAAGGTAGAATGCGCAAACCTATGAAAATATTTTCTCTGCTTTATCAAAAAGTCATGGCCTGGTCGAGGCTGCCAAATGCGCAATGGTATTTGGGTGCGCTGAGTTTCGCTGAGTCTTCGTTCTTCCCTATTCCGCCCGATGTGATGCTTGCGCCAATGAGTCTGGCCAACCCTTCCAAGGCCTGGTGGTTCGCCTTGCTGACCACCATTGCTTCAGTACTGGGCGGGCTGTTTGGCTATTTAATCGGTGTTACAGCATTCGACTTTATCGAGCCCTACCTCAAAGCAAGCCATTACTGGGAGCATTTTCAGACGGCTGAGTTGTGGTTCAAAGAATGGGGCTTCTGGGCGATATTTGTCGCGGGATTTTCACCCATTCCCTACAAAGTGTTCACCATCGCCGCAGGTGCGCTCTCTATGGCGATTGTGCCTTTTACGATTGCTTCTTTGATTGGTCGCGGTTCCCGGTTTTTTATCGTAGCCAGCCTGATGAAATGGGGCGGCGCACGCATGGAAGCCAGCCTGCATAAATATGTCGACCGCATCGGCTGGGCAACGGTAGCGCTGGTGGTGGTCGCGATTATTGTATTCAAGTAATTATTATGTAAACTCGCATCAAAATCAGGCAAACTCTTTGAGCAGTTGCCTGATAAAGTCGGTGCGCAACTGCATATCATTAAACTGCACGGTGACCCTGAGCTTATCCGGCCCATTCATACGACAGCGGCGGTCACGCTGCAGTAAATTAATCAGCTTCATCGGATCCAGTTCGGTATTTTGTAAGAATTGTAATTGCACCGCGCTATCTGAGGCATCTATCTTGCTGATGCCCAGCGGTTTGGCGGCAATACGCAGCCTGTGGCAAGCCAGCAAGGCCTCGCCCTGCTCCGGCAGCAAGCCAAAGCGGTCTATCAGCTCTTCCTGCAGCGTGTCCAGTTCATCATCGGTACTGGCGTTGGCAAGGCGTTTATAAAGCACCAGACGCTCGTGCACATCGGGACAATAAGCGTTGGTGAGCAATGCCGGCACATGCAGATTGATTTCGGTGGTCACGCCAAGCGGCGCATTTAAATCCGGCTCCTTGCCCGCTTTTAGCTGTTTCACGGCATGGTTCAGCATATCAGAATACAAGCTAAAGCCGATTTCCTGCATCTCGCCGCTTTGACTGTCGCCCAGCAATTCACCCGCGCCGCGGATTTCCAGATCATGCATCGCCAGGTGAAAGCCTGCGCCTAAATCTTCCAGCAATTGAATCGCGTCCAGACGTTTTTGCGCCTGCGGGGTGATTTTGCGGTGTTCATCGGTAAGCAGATAAGCATAGGCTTGGTGATGGCTGCGCCCTACCCTGCCACGCAGCTGGTGCAGCTGCGCCAGCCCAAACATATCGGCTTTGTTAATGATGATGGTATTGGCGGTAGGAATGTCGATACCTGTTTCAATAATGGTGGTACATAGCAGCACGTTAAAGCGTTGCTGGTGAAAATCGCGCATCACGGATTCCAGCTCGCGCTCTCGTAACTGTCCATGCGCAATGCCGATGCGCGCTTCCGGTACGATTTTTTCCAGCTTTTCGCGCATCACAAAAATGGTATCGACTTCATTATGCAGAAAATACACCTGTCCGCCGCGTTTGAATTCACGCATCATTGCCTCGCGGATAATGCCTTCGCCATAAAAAGTCGCAAAGGTTTTTATGCTCAAGCGCTTTTGTGGCGGCGTGGCGATCACGCTAAACTCGCGTAAGCCTTCCATTGCCATGCTTAAGGTGCGCGGGATGGGCGTCGCAGTCAATGTAAGCACATCCACTTCGGCGCGCATCGCTTTGAGCTGCTCTTTCTGGCGCACGCCAAAACGGTGTTCTTCATCCAGAATCACCAAGCCGAGGTTCTTGAATTTCACGTCTTTCTGAATGAGGCGATGCGTGCCGATGATAATATCCACCTTGCCCGCAGCCAGATCAGCCAAAGCCTGCGTTTGCTCTTTGGCACTTCTGAAGCGTGAAATTTCGGCAATCTTAATCGGCCATTCTGCAAAGCGGTCACAGAAGTTCTGATAATGCTGTTCGGCAAGCAGCGTAGTGGGTACGAGCACAGCTACTTGCCTGCCGCCCATCACGGCGACAAAGGCCGCACGCAGCGCGACCTCCGTTTTGCCAAAACCTACATCGCCGCACACCAGTCTATCCATCGGCCGGCCAGACTGCATGTCCTTGATGACGTTTTCAATGGCTTCCAACTGGTCCGGGGTTTCTTCAAACGGAAAACCCTCACAAAATGCTTCGTAATCTTTCAAACTGAGTGTAAACGCATGGCCGCGCCGTGCAGCACGCTGGGCATACAGATTCAGCAGTTCAGCTGCGGTGTCGCGGATTTGCTTAAGCGCTTTTTTCTTGGCTTTTTCCCACTGGCCACTGCCAAGCCTGTGTAATGGCGCGCTTTCCGGCGGGCCGCCTGAATAACGCGAGATTAAGAATAACTGCGAAACAGGCACATAAAGCTTGTCATCACCAAAATATTCCAATAGCAAAAACTCGGTTTCGCCCTCGCCAAAATCCAGGTTCACCAAACCTTTGTAGCGCCCGACGCCATGCTGCTCGTGCACAATCGGGTCTTCCAGATGCAGCTCGGATAAATCCTTGAGCATGCCCTCGGTATTGCGTGCTTTTTCTTTTTCGCGGCGGCGCTGCTGGCGCACAGTCCCCGAATAAAGCTCGGCCTCGGTGATTAATACGAAGTCATCATCAGCAAATCCGCTGTGTAGCGGCGACACTCCTAGTATCAAGGGTTGCTGGCTATTTTCAAACTCAGCCCAAGTCTCGCAAACAGGCATCGGCAGACCATGTTCGGCAAATAATTGCACCATGGTCTCGCGACGGCCCAGACTTTCTGCGGTGATTAAAATGCGTTTTTTAGTTGATTCAATAAACGCCTGCAGCTTATGCAGCGGCTTATCTGCTCGCCGCTCGATTTCTAACGCGGGCAATGGCTTTGCTGCTTCATGCGTCAAAACCAGGGTTGGATAATCATGCGTTTGCGCAAAAAAATCATCGGTTTTAATCAGTAAGTTTTCTGGCTTCAGAATTGGCCGTTCCGCATCGTGTGCCAGTAATCGATACCGGGCGTTTGCATCTGTCCAGAATTGCTGTGCCGCCTTGTCGCAATCGCCGTGCAGACAAAGATTGGCATAGCTCATATCTTTGTCTTTGGGCAAGTAGTCCAGTAAACTTGCGGTTTCATCAAAAAACAGCGGCAAATACCATTCAATACCGCCGCTGGCCACGCCTTTACTCACATTTTTATAAATGGTTGCACGCTGCGGATCACCTTCGAATTGTTCACGGAAGTTGCTTCTGAATTTGCTGATACCGGCCTCATCCAGCGGAAACTCACGCGCCGGCAGCAGCCTGATTTCAGGCACGGGATACAGGCTGCGCTGCGTATCGATGTCAAAGGTGCGGATCGTCTCGATTTCATCGTCAAACAAATCAATGCGATAAGGCAATGCACTGCCCATCGGAAACAAATCAATCAAGCCGCCACGCACACTGAACTCGCCGGGAGAAATTACCTGGCTCACATGATGGTAGCCTGCCTGGGCGCATTGGTGGCGCAGCGCCTCCAGATCGAGCTTCTGGCCTTTTTTCAGCATAAAAGTATGCGCTGACATATAAGCCACCGGCGGCAGTCTCAATAAGGCTGTAGCGATTGGCACTATCACCACGTCGCATCGATTCTGGCTGATCTGGTACAAGGTCGCCAGGCGTTCGGAGATTAGATCAGGGTGTGGCGAGAACACATCGTAGGGCAGTGTCTCCCAATCCGGCAGCAAATGCACACTCAAGTCAGGCGCAAAATAAGGCATTTCATCCAGTAAGCGCTGCGCTTCAAACGCGCTGGAAGTAATAATCACCAGCGGCGCCTGCTTATTTTCTGCTGTTGTTTTTAAGCGACATGCAAGTAAAGCAAGAGATAAGCTATCTAAGCCATTGGCAGAATAAGAAAAACGGCTTTTTTTTCCTGGCTTAGGCGGGGATAACTGCATAGATGAACTTGAAAATGGCTTGGTTTAAAATCGGATTTTACCTATTATAACTGTAAGCATGTCGCATCAATTAAGCCTATTTAATTAAACTTAACCCGATTAAGCCAAAAATAATAAAATATTGAGGAGACAGACATCATGAATGACAAACAGCTTGTTGCAATTCATGCAACGAAGTACGTCAAGGATGGCATGTTGGTTGGCTTAGGCACCGGCTCTACCGCCAATTATTTCATTGAAGAACTCGCACGCCGCCAAACAGAAGAGAATCTCAAAGTCACTACCATCGCCAGCTCGCAGGTAAGCATGATTAAGGCACAAAGCCTGGGGTTGAATGTCATCGCCCTGACGCAGGTTGCTGAAATCGATTTATACGTGGATGGGGCGGATGAAATCACGCCGGACATGACGCTGCTTAAAGGGCGCGGCTATGATCTGGTGCTGGAAAAGCTGCTCGCCAAAGCGGCTAAACAATTTCTCGTTGTCGCCGATAAGAGTAAACTGGTGGATCGCATCGGCACCAACTACGCCATTCCCATCGAAGTGATGCCATTTGCCTGGAAAGCCGCTAAGCGCAGCCTGGAAACGGCTAGCGGCATAGGTGAATTGCGGCAGAACGTTGCCAAGGATGGCTTGTCCATTACATCTTATGGCAGCCTGGTGCTGGATATGGCATTCGACAAATCCATTTCGGAGGAATCGCTCAATCACCTCATCAACAATATCCCCGGTGTAGTGGAGCATGGCATTTTTTACGGATTAACTGATGCCGTGCTGATTGCCGGCGATGGAAAAGTAGAGGAACGCTGGAAATAAATCGAATCACTCGAGACTAACTTTTGCTCAAATTACGCTACATGTTGATTTTATGCACGCTCATGATTGCTGGCTGCGATAAGCCTGGCGGGTCACCTGCACCCCAGACAAAACCGGACGCAGCATTACCAAAAGAACAAATCATTACTTTTGTCACCATGAATAGCCCGAATACTTATTTCGTCGATGGCAACAACGAGTTTGCCGGGCTTGAGTATGATCTCGCCAAGCTCTTTGTTCAGGAACTGGAAGATGGAACCCAATTAAAATTTATAGTAGCAAAACATATCGATCAGGTTTTACCTAATCTGATCAACGGCAATGCAGATATTGCAGCAGCAGACCTTACTGTGACAGAATCTCGCAAGAAGCGGGTCCTTTTCACAATTCCATATCAGGATGTGCAGCAGCAAATAATCTACAACAAAGAAACAAACGAAAAACCGCCAAAAAAACTGAAAGATTTAGTCGGCTTGACCATTACTGTGCCAACCGGCACCAGCTTTGCTGAACGTCTTGCAAAGTTGCGTGAAACTGAGCCTGGCCTGATGTGGAAAGAACGGAACGACGCCAACTCCGAGAAGCTGATGAGTGAAGTCGCCAGTGGAGATATTGAGTATACGATTGCCGATAGTCACCTGGTTTCCATTTTGCAGAATTTCTACCCCAATATCGGCGTGGCATTCTCGATTGGCGAGCCGGAGAAAATTGCCTGGGCATTCTCGAAAGATTCCGATCCAAAATTACTGGAAAAAGCCAACGCATTTTTTACCAGAATTAAAAAGGATGGCACTTTACGTAATTTGATTGACCGCTACCACGGCAGTTCAAAAAGACTTAACCTATTGGATATTAAGACTTTTTTAGTGAATGGCAATAAACTGCTGCCCAAGTACATCCATTTATTCAAGCAGGCGCAGGAAATTACCAGCATTGACTGGCGCTTGCTTGCGGCAATCAGTTACCAGGAATCGCATTGGGATACTTTCAGCACCTCACCCACCAATGTGCGCGGCCTGATGATGCTGACCGAAGCGACGGCAGACCGCATGGGCGTCACCGATCGGCTGGATCCCAAGCAGAGCATTCCTGCCGGGGCGAAATACATCAACCTGATGATAGAAACAATTCCGGAACGCGTTCCGCAGCCTGACCGCACCTATATGGCGTTGGCGGCATACAATGCCGGTTATGCGCACGTAGAAGATGCGCGAGTACTGGCGCAGCGTCTGAAGCTTAACCCTGATAGCTGGGCGGATGTAAAAAAAACCTTGGTTATGCTCACTAACCCGGATTACTACTTGAACGCCAAATATGGGTATTGCAGCTGCGGCCAGGCAGTGGTTTTTGTAGAATCGATACGCAGCTACCACAACATTCTGGAACGCTACCAACCTAGCCATAATCCAGATCAAAATACCTTTAAGATTGCGCGCTTCAATCAGATTCTGGCTGCTAACCAATAGCCAGTTTTTGCTGGCCACCCATGTATGGACGCAACACGCGCGGCACTGTTACGCTGCCATCTGCATTCTGATAGTTCTCTAACACAGCCACTAAAGTACGTCCTACTGCCAGGCCAGAGCCATTCAGCGTATGCACGAGTTCTGGCTTGCCATTTTCGTTTCTAAAGCGCGCCTGTAAACGGCGTGCCTGAAATGCCTCGCAATTGGAAACAGAGGAAATTTCACGGTAGGTATTCTGTGCCGGCAACCACACTTCCAAATCATAAGTTTTAGCGGCGCCAAAGCCCATATCACCTGTGCAAAGTGAAACCACGCGATACGGCAACTCCAACGCTTTCAGGATATTCTCGGCATGGCCGACCATCTCCTCCAGCGCTTCATAGCTTTTGTCTGGATGCACAATCTGCACCATCTCCACCTTATCAAACTGGTGTTGGCGTATCATGCCTTTGGTATCTTTGCCGTAAGATCCCGCCTCAGAGCGGAAACAAGGCGTATGCGCGGTAAGCTTAATCGGCAAGGCTTCCAGCGGCACGATTTCATCACGTACCGTGTTGGTAAGCGTCACTTCAGAGGTTGGAATGAGGTATAAAAGATCGCCCTCACCTTCTTGTCCACCCTTTTTCGCAGCAAATAAATCTGCCTCAAATTTGGGCAATTGCCCGGTGCCACGCAGTGTTTCCGCATTCACAATATAGGGGGTATAGCATTCAGTATAACCATGCTGCTCAGTTTGTATGTCTAACATGAACTGCGCCAATGCCCGATGCAACCTGGCAATTTGTCCACGCATCAACGTAAAGCGTGAACCTGACAGTTTCGCGCCTGTATCAAAATCCAGTCCCAGCGGCGTGCCGACATCCGTATGGTCCTTGATTGCAAAATCAAATATGCGTGGTGCACCTACTTTACGTACCTCCACATTGTCTGCTTCAGAGCTGCCAACTGGAACGCTCTCATGTGGCAGGTTAGGCACGTCAAGCAACAGTTTCTGCAATTCCCACTGAATAATAGTGAAGCGTTCCTCGTCTGCCTTAAGTTGCTCACCCAAGCCCGCGACTTCCGCCATGATAGCGTTTGTATCCTCACCTTTGGCTTTCGCCATGCCGATTTGCTTGGAAGCGTTATTGCGCTTGGCTTGAAGGTCTTGCATATGGGTTTGAACGGTTTTACGCTCTTGCTCCAGGGCTGAGAACGCCGCTGAATCAAACTCGAAACCGCGTTTTTTTAACTGGCTCACAACGCCGTCTAAGTCATTTCTTAATGCTTGAATATCTAACATGCGATTCCTATTTCTTTGCTTTTTTATTTAGTTCTTTAAGGTCAAGCTCTTTAAAGTGAGCCAATTTTTCGCTTATTTTACCTTCCAAACCGCGCGGTGTGGGCGTATAAAATTGCGGCGGCGATTTTTGTTGAGATAGCTCATCGGGAAAATACTGCTCGCCAGCCGCGTAAGCCTCAGGCTCATTATGCGCGTAGCGGTATTCCTTGCCGTAATCCAGCGATTTCATCAGTTTGGTTGGTGCATTGCGCAAATGCAATGGCACAGGGCGCGATTTATCATTACCCACAAAGGCCTTGGCTTGATTATAGGCGCTGTAAGCCGCATTGCTCTTGGGTGCAACAGCCATGTAGATTACCGCGTTAGAGAGCGCCAGTTCGCCTTCCGGCGAGCCTAGCCGTTCGTAAATGTTACAGGCTTCCAGCGCCATGGTTTGTGCACGCGGGTCTGCCAGGCCAATATCCTCAATCGCCATACGAATGATGCGCCGTCCCAAATACAGCGGGTCTGCGCCGCCATCTATCATGCGCAAAAACCAATACAAGGCAGCATCCGGATTTGAACCGCGCACCGATTTATGCAAAGCAGAAATTTGATCATAAAACGCTTCGCCGCCTTTATCAAAACGGCGCAGCTTTTCTGCCATCGTGGTTTGTAAAAAGGCTTCGTCAATTTGTGTGATACCTGCGCCAGCAGCCGCGTTAAATAGACCTTCAGCGAAGTTAAGCAAACGCCTTGCATCGCCATCCGCATAAGCCAGTATCTGCTCGCGCACTTCGTCCGCAATGGTGATGTTTTCAGCAACCAACAGTCTCGCCCGCTCCAGCAGCACGGCCAGCTCAGATTCCGACAGGCTATTCAGCACAAATACTTGTGCACGGCTTAAAAGCGCGCTGTTGACCTCAAACGAAGGATTTTCTGTCGTTGCGCCGATAAAGGTAATCAAGCCACTTTCTACAAAAGGCAGAAAAGCATCTTGCTGACCTTTATTGAAGCGATGCACCTCATCCACAAATAAAATGGTCTTTCGGCCATGCTGCTGCAAGGCAAGTTCGGCGCGCTCTACCGCATCGCGGATATCCTTGATGCCGGATAACACTGCAGAAATGGGGATAAAATCAGCATCGGCCGTGTTCGCAATCAGCCTTGCCAGTGTGGTTTTGCCCACACCTGGCGGCCCCCATAAAATCATGGATGGCAATTTACCAGATTCAAATGCAAGCCTGAGCGGCTTATTTTCGCCCAACAGGTGCGATTGTCCGACGACTTCATCTAATGTTTTAGGGCGTAGCTGCTCAGCGAGTGGCGCTTGTGGAGTTGCGGGTTGAAATAAGCTGTTCACTTATTTTCACTTATCAAAACTATTCACCCACCACATCTACACCCTTGGGCGGCGTGAATAAGAATGTCGAATCTTGCAAAACAGGGTTACGCTCAACTTCGTTAAATGTAATGTGAGTAATGTGGTTAAAACTGTCGTACAGCTCCATTTTGCGCAGCTTATCGGCCTTAAACCCAAGCAGCACGCGATCAAACCCGCTTTCTTTATCTTTAGGCAGCGCCAATACCCAGGTCAGACCGTCCTTGCGTATCGCATTCTTAAGCGTAAAGCTTTTTTCCACATCTTCGCCACCCGCCAGCATGGCAGCTGGGCTTGAGCCCAGCGTTTTGCTCAATTCCCGAATTGTCACTTGCTGCAGCTCGGTATCAAACAAAAACACTTGTTTGCCGTCGCTCACAATCTGCTGTTCGTAAGGTTTTTTGTAATCCCAGCGGAATTTGTTCGGGCGCTGCAATTGCATGGTGCCTTCTACTTCCTGCTCCTTGCGGCCCTGCTTATCATTCACCACCTGGATGAACTGCGCCCGCATGGTGTTGGTATTATTGAAAAAATCGCGCAGGCTGGATACGCCATCCGCCATGGCCAGATTGGCGAATGCAACCAAAAAACCAAATAATAATTTATTCATTGTTTGTGTTGCCGCCACCGGCCAAGACCTCTCGATTACCATTGCTCTGCATGGCAGAAACCAGCCCCGCGCGTTCCATATCCTCTATCAAACGCGCAGCGCGGTTATAGCCTATGCGTAATTGGCGCTGTACCGATGAAATCGATGCGCGACGGCTTTTTAGCACGATAGCCACCGCCTCATCATACAGCGGGTCTTTCTCTGCACCGTCATCGCCAAAATCACCAAGCTCACCACCACCTTCAGTTTCATTGGTCAAAATACCTTCAATATAGTTCGGCTCACCCATCGCTTTTAAGTAGTTCACCACTTCGTGCACCTCATGGTCACTCACAAACGCGCCATGAATGCGCTGCGGGTAACCACTGCCCGGCGGCATATACAACATATCGCCCTGACCCAATAACGCTTCAGCGCCCATTTGGTCTAATATGGTGCGTGAATCAATTTTGCTGGATACCTGAAACGCCACGCGTGTGGGGATATTCGCCTTGATCAGGCCGGTAATCACATCCACCGACGGGCGCTGCGTCGCCAGTACCAGATGAATGCCGGAGGCGCGTGCTTTCTGTGCCAGACGGGCAATCAGCTCTTCCACCTTTTTTCCGACCACCATCATCAAATCGGCCAGTTCATCAATCACCACCACGATCAGCGGCATTTCTTCCAGCGGCTCTGGGTTATCCGGCGTCAAACTGAAAGGGTGCGGGATTTTTTCTCCCGCTTTCTCGGCATCTTTGATTTTCTGGTTGTAACCCGCCAGGTTGCGAACGCCTAAACTGGACATCAGCTTGTAACGGCGCTCCATCTCTGCCACACACCAGTTCAGGGCATTCGCTGCCTGGCGCATATCTGTCACTACCGGCGCCAAAAGATGCGGAATACCTTCATACACGGAGAGCTCAAGCATTTTCGGGTCGATCAGAATCATGCGCACTTTGCTGGCTTCCGATTTATACAGAAAACTCAAGATCAGCGCGTTAATCGCCACCGATTTACCTGAACCGGTCGTGCCCGCCACCAACACATGCGGCATTTTTGCCAAATCCGCCACCACAGGCTTACCCGCAATATCTTTACCCATGGCGATAGAAATCGGTGAGTGCATCTCTGCATACACCTGACTGCTCATGATTTCTGATAAAAATACGATTTGCCGTTTGGGATTTGGAATCTCCAGGCCCATGCAGCTTTTGCCGGGAATCGTCTCCACCACGCGGACACTGACAACAGACAATGCGCGTGCCAGATCGCGCGCCAGATTGGTAATCTGGCTGCCTTTTACGCCAGCCGCCGGTTCAAACTCAAAGCGCGTAATCACCGGGCCGGGCTGGGCAGAGATGACTTTCACCTCAATGCCGAAATCCATGAGTTTTCGCTCGATCAAGCGCGAAGTAAAATCTAGCGTATCGGCGGAGGGCAGATCAACTGTATTATGCGCTTCATCCAGTAAATGCAGCGGCGGTAGCGTGGAATCCGGATCTGAGGCAAACAGTGTGGTTTGTTTTTCTTTTAATACGCGCTCGCTCTTGGCGATTTCTATTTGCGCGGGCTTAATCTCAAGCGGGGCGCGGTCTTCAGCGCGCTTGCGCTCATTCTCCACAAATTCTTCGCGTTTCAGTTCAACCGCCTTGCCTGCTTTTCTATCTTGCCAATCGTAGTATTTATTATAGGTCCATTGGTAGCTGGCAATTAAGCCGGCGCCTAGTTTCTCGGTCATCATGATCCACGACCAGCCGGTAAACAAGCTAAATCCGATTGCGAATAACAGCAAAAGCATCATGGTAGAACCTGCAAAGCCAAACATGTCGCGCAGCAAGCTATCTACCGCGTTACCCAGCATGCCACCCGCGCCAAGCGGTAGCGAAGCAGGCAGCGCGATCAAATGCCCAGCCTCTAATGCGCAGGAAGAGATGAGCAGCAGGCCAAAGCCGACCAGATTAAATACTAAAAACGGGCGCTCAGAGATGGTGAGTTCCAGACGCAGATACACCAGCCACATGCTGTAAAACGCCAGCACCACCCACCACCAGGCAGAAAAGCCGAACAGGTAAAGCAGCATGTCGGAAATCCAGGCACCTACTGCGCCGCCGGCATTATAGATGGTGGAGTTCTCACTCGTCATGTGCGACCAGGAAGGATCTTGCCGGTTGTAACTCATGAGAATGACCGCGAGATACAGTCCGACCAATACCAAACCCAGCCACCAGGCTTCACGAACCAATTTAACGCCATGCTGCTGGGTTGGGCTGAGGGGCGCTTGCACACGACCGTTGACTGCGGATGATTTTTTATTAAAAAACAATATGTTACAAACCTTAAGAAATAGTCACGTAGAGTTAAAATTAATTGTTGATTATAGCAAAATCAAATTGCGTAAAGTATGCCTAAAATCTAAAATACCAGTAATAAAATATTGGTAAATTGAATCAATATAAAAGCCTGCCCGGTTTTGCACCTTGAAAATGAACTTAAACAACGCCATCTCTAACTTATTCATTTAACATTTCCAAAGAAAGCATTAACACATGTCTACCAAACACGCCCATCTCCTCATTTTAGGCTCTGGTCCAGCGGGTTATTCTGCTGCTGTTTATGCAGCACGCGCCAACCTAAAGCCCGTACTCATTACCGGCATCGCACAAGGTGGCCAACTGATGACTACGACAGAAGTTGACAATTGGCCAGCCGATGCCGATGGCGTACAAGGGCCAGAACTGATGGAGCGCTTTCAGAAACATGCCGAGCGTTTTAATACCGAGATGATTTTTGACCACATTCATACCGCGCATCTCAAAGAAAAACCCATCCGCCTGGTAGGCGATAGCGGCGAATACACCTGTGATGCGTTGATTATCGCCACCGGCGCTTCAGCACAGTATTTAGGCTTGCCAAGTGAAGAAACATTCAGCGGCAAAGGCGTTTCGGCTTGCGCCACATGCGATGGATTCTTTTATAAAAATCAGGATGTTGCGGTTATCGGCGGCGGCAATACAGCCGTGGAAGAAGCGCTTTACTTAGCCAATATCGCCAGCAAAGTGACCTTGGTGCATCGCCGTGATAAATTCAAAGCCGAAGCCATTCTGGTGGATAAGCTCATGGCGCGCGTGGCAGAAGGTAAAATCGCCTTAGAGCTTTTCCATACACTCGATGAGGTGCTGGGCGACGACAGCGGCGTAACGGGCATGCGCATTAAAAACACGCAAACCGGCGCTACTAAAGATATCCCGCTCAAGGGCGTATTTATTGCCATCGGCCACAAGCCGAATACCGATATTTTTGAAGGCCAGCTTGAGATGGAAGGCGGCTACATCATCACCAAAATGGGCCGTGGCGGCAATGCTACCGCCACCAGCGTGCCCGGCGTATTTGCCGCGGGCGACGTGCAAGACCACATCTACCGCCAGGCGGTGACCAGCGCCGGCACGGGCTGTATGGCTGCGCTGGATGCAGAACGTTATTTAACCAGCCTGAAATAACAAAAATTAATCGGCCTGCAAGCCGCATGGATACTGGCTTGCAGGCCGGTTAATTCTATAACTTAAAAGCAATTTTCTTAGTCCGTCATTCCCGCGTAGGCGGGAATCCAGTTAAGGTTTTAAAGTCAAAATGGATTCCCGCCTACGCGGGAATGACGAACATGAGTGATTTTAGGATTTTCATATGGCAGCGGATGAAAATTTAGACGAAGCCAAACTGTTCCACGAAGCGGTGAAAGATGCGCGGCCGCTAAATGTTGAGCCTATTCACACCCCAAAAGCGCGCCCCAAACCCATCGCCAAGCACTTTTTGCGCGATGAAAAACAAGCCCTGCGTGATTCACTCAGTGATGATTACATTCCCGCACACGAGCTGGAAAGCGGCGAAGAGCTGCTTTACCTGCGCGAAGGTCAAAGCCCCAATATTCTAGGCAAATTGCGCCGCGGTTTTTGGGTAGTGCAGGCGCAAATCGATTTGCACGGCTTGGTGACTGATGAAGCGCGCCTGTACGTGGCGGATTTTTTAAACAGCTGCAAAAAACGTAACATTCGCTGTGTGCGCATTGTGCATGGCAAAGGCTTAGGCTCGCGCAACCGCGAACCCGTGCTTAAACACAAACTGCGCAGCTGGCTGATGCAGCGCGATGAAGTCATCGCCTACGCCCAGGCCAAGCCAGAAGACGGGGGCAGCGGCGCGGTAATTGTGCTGTTAAAGGCTTAAAAATAGTTAGATGAAATGAATACAAAAAATACCAATTTTGACGATGAAATCATGTGCTCTTGCAGCGGCACCACGCGCGGGGAAATTCAGACCCTGTTTAAAGAAGGCCTTGATATAGATGCAATTTCGAGAAGAACAGGTGCCCTATCAGGTTGTGCTGGCTGCGAGTGGGATGTTGCGCAGTTTTTAAAAGCGCTGGCTAGTACTTCGGGATGAAGTCATTGCCTACGCCCAAGCCAAGCCGGAAGACGGCGGTTGCAGTGAGGTGATTGTGCTGTTGAGAGCCTAGAAAAACAGCTTATTTATAAATTGTTGCGCCCGTACTTGCTATTTATTATTATACGGACAGAGAAAACCTTAACTATAAGATTTAAAAAGAAAAATAACATGCCAAATTCAACATTCACAATATTATTATACGGACCAATGGGTCCGTATAATAACTATTAGACAGCAATGGTGCATCCCGCCGCGGCCTTCTTCGCTGAACGCGACTATCCGTCCCAGCTTTTGGAGGCTGCTTGCGACATGCTCGAACGCGAGAGATACGAGGTCTCTGTCGTCACTGCCCAGATGGCCTGCGAAATCTGCACCGAGCGTGTCCTTCGAGCTTTCTTCCTAGCGAGGGGCGTTTCGTTCCTGGAGGACTCAGTTGACGACCTGCTGCCCAGCTACAACCTGTCAAATGACAAGGTTCGCAAGGTGTATGTCGCCCTTTCCGGTGATCCCATTCAGCAGCAGTTCTTTTGGTCTGAGTACAAGGTGGTGGTCTCTCTTCGCAACAAGGCGGTTCACTCAGGTGCCCGCATACAGGAAAGCCAAGCCCAAATGGTGCTGCGTGTCGCAAAGCTGGTCGTTAAGCACCTCCAATCAGTCGAGCAGCGAGCGTCAAAGCAGCAGACTCCATCCGATCCTCCCAAGAATGCTGTCTAACCCTTCGCTGCAGCCGACCTATTCCGGCTGGCTTCACCAGCCTACGCAGACGGCTGAGCTCAAACGTTAAAGCCCCAGCTCACTCAAACTCGCATGATCATCCGGCCTGCGGCCTAGCGGCCAAAAGAATTTCCGTTCGGTTTCTTTAATCGGTAAATCGTTAATGCTGGCATAACGCAGGTCCATTAAACCGTTGGCATCAAATTGCCAATTCTCGTTGCCGTATGAGCGAAACCATTGCCCTGCATCGTCATGCCATTCGTAGGCAAAGCGCACCGCGATGCGGTTATCGGCAAACGCCCATAGCTCTTTAATCAGACGATAATCAAGCTCTTTCGCCCATTTGCGCGTTAAAAATTCTACAATCTGCGCACGCCCTTTAGGAAACTCCGCGCGGTTGCGCCATTGCGAATCGGGCGTGTACACCAATGAAACGCGCTGTGGGTCACGGCTGTTCCAGCCATCTTCCGCCATGCGCACTTTCTGTATGGCTGTTTCGCGGGTGAAGGGTGGCACGGGTGGACGGACTTCTGTATTAGCAGTCATGATTTAACCCTGATAAAACGTAATTAAGTTTCTAGCCTCTTGCTGTCATTCTGACGAAAGTCAGAATCTTTTACAATGAAGAATTAGATTGCGGATCATGCCCGCAATGACAAGTATGTGCTTATTCGCCCAAAAATCCGCCACTTTGATGCGCCCAAAGGCTGGCGTATAAGCCTTTATTAGCTAAAAGTTTTTTGTGGCTACCTTCTTCAATAATTCGCCCATCATCGAGCACAATCAGCCTGTCCATCGCGGCAATGGTAGATAGGCGATGTGCAATCGCAATCACAGTTTTGCCTTCCATGAGCTGGTAAAGGCTGCTTTGGATCACCGCTTCCACCTCACTATCCAACGCGCTGGTAGCTTCGTCCAGCAGCAGAATCGGGGCATCTTTCAGCATCACGCGCGCAATGGCAATGCGCTGACGTTGCCCACCCGAGAGTTTTACGCCGCGCTCGCCCACATGCGTATCATAACCTTTGCGACCTTTGGCATCAGCCAAGTTAAGTATAAATTCATGCGCCTCAGCCCGTTTGGCGGCGGCAATCATTTCCGCTTCAGTGGCGCCCGGGCGGCCGTATAAAATATTATCCCGCACGCTACGATGCAATAAAGACGTGTCCTGCGTGACCATGCCAATGTTCGCCCGCAGGCTGTTTTGCGTCACGCTTTTGACGTTTTGACCATCAATCAAAATGGCGCCGGATTCAACCTCGTAAAAGCGCAACAGCAAATTCACAATGGTGGATTTACCTGCGCCTGAACGGCCTACCAGCCCCACTTTTTCGCCAGGTTTGATGTGTAAATTAAGTTCTTTCAACAGTTCATTTTGGTTGCCATAGCTAAAGTTCACTGCTTCAAACTTGATTTCGCCCTGCTTTACCTGTAGCGGTTTTGCGTCCGGCGCATCGATAATTTTATTGTGCGTGGTAAGCGTATTGATGCCATCCTGCACCGTTCCAACCTGCTCGTAGAGCGTTGTCATCTCCCACATCACCCAGTGTGAAATGCCGTTGAGCCGCAATGACATCGCTGTAACCGCGGCCACACCGCCTACACCCACTTCGCCCCTGCTCCATAACCACAGCGCTAACCCGCCGCCGCTAATCAGCAGGCACATATTCAGAAAATGATTGATGGTTTCCACCGCACTCACCAGACGCATTTGTTTGTGCACTGTGCCCAAAAACTCGTGCATGGCAGATTGCGCATAGCCCGCCTCGCGCCCAGCGTGTGAAAACAGTTTGACTGTGCTGATATTGGTGTAGGCATCGGTGATGCGCCCAGTCATGAGCGCGCGCGCATCGGCCTGGTGCTGCGAGACTTTGCTCAATCTGGGCACAAAATACAGCAAGGCACTTGCGTACAAAACCAGCCACGCCAGGAATGGCCAGATAATCAACAAGTTAAAGCTGCCGACGACGGTTACCATAGTCGCAAAATAAATTGTCACGAATACCAGAATATCCGCCACGATAAACCATACATCGCGCACTGCCAGTGCGGTTTGCATGACTTTTGCCGCCACACGTCCGGCAAACTCGTCCTGATAAAAACTCATGCTTTGATTAAGCATTAACCGGTGAAAGTTCCAGCGCATGCGCATGGGAAAATTGCCGGCCAGCGTTTGATGTTTGAACATAGTCTGCAAGCCAATAAACACAGTGCTTGCGATAAGAATAACGGCCAGCCAGGTTAAGTGCGTACCTTCACGCGCCCAAAGCCCGGAAGGTGGGATATTCGCCAGCCAATCGACCACCTTGCCCATCATGCCGAACAATAAAGCCTCGAACGCGCCGATGATGGCCGTCAGCAGCGTCATGCCCAGCAGATAAGGGCGCAGGCCCTGCGTGCAGCCCCACGCGAATTGCCAGAAACTTTTTGGCGGCGTGGTGATTAGGCTTTCTGGAAAAGGCTTGGCCAGATTTTCAAAGTAATTGAATCCGTGTTCAAACCATTTAAACATAGCTATTTTTGTACGATTGTACACACAGCCTCGGCCGCTATGCCCTCGCCACGACCGGTAAAACCAAGCTTCTCGGTGGTGGTGCCTTTTACATTGACCCGTGAAACATCCACATTGCAATCAGCAGCGATGTTGGCGCACATTTGTGCGGTGTGCGGTGACAGCCTGGGCGCTTCGCAAATCACAGTTGCATCAATATTATTCACCACGTAATTTTTAGCCCCAAGCAATGCCACCACATGGCGCAGCAGCTGGCGCGAATCAATGCCTTTGTAGCGATTGTCACTTGGGGGGAAATGCTTGCCGATATCACCCAGCGCCGCAGCACCCAGCAAGGCATCGCAAATGGCGTGCAGCAGCACATCCGCGTCAGAGTGGCCTTCCAGCCCTTTTTCATGCGCGATTTCGACACCACCGATGATACATTTTCGGTCGACTACCAAAGCATGCACGTCAAAACCATGACCTATGCGCATGATGCTGATCCTTTGTTTTTTTCATGCTCAAATAAGGCTTCCAGCAGCGCTAAATCTTGCGGATAAGTGATTTTCAGATTGCGCAGGTCGCCTTGCACCAGTTTGGGCTGCAGGCCAAGCGCTTCAATCGCTTCGGCTTCATCCGTCGGCATGCCGGTATAGCGCTCCAAAGCCGTCTTCAGTGTTGCATAGCGAAACATTTGCGGCGTCTGCGCTTGCCATAAACCGGCTCTTGGAATCGTTTTATTCACGCGGTTTTCCTGATTGCCCTGCTTGAGCGTATCAGCCAGCGGCAGCGCCAGCAAACCGCCCACCTCATCGTTTTCGAGCGAGTTCAGCAAGTTATCCAGCAACCGGTCTGTCAAACCGGGCCGCGCGGCATCGTGCACCAGAATCCAGTCATCGTCGTTCACCTGTGGCGCGATGGCCTGCAAGGTATTCAACACGGTCCTGCTTCTGCTGTCACCGCCGGTGTAATGCAGCTTAAGCTTGCTGGCAGGCTCCAGCGTCAGGCTGCGCCAAAATCCATCGTCAGAATTTAAGGCCACATGGATATTCGTAATACGCGGATGGTTAAAAAATACCTGTATGGAATGTGAAATGATGGGCTTGCCGGCCAATGGCAGATACTGCTTGGGCAAGGCGTTAGCCATACGGTTGCCAATGCCTGCAGCTGGAATGATTACATGAAAAAACGCCATGCGTAAGTTTAGCATGGCGTTTAATGTTTAGTCTAAAGCAGAGGAATCTGTGCTTAATGGTCTGCAGTTGCGTTAATTTTATGTATAGACAAATCTGCGCCGTTAAATTCTTCCTCGGCATCCAAGCGAATGCCAACCAATTGTTTAAGCACACCATAAACAATCGTGCCGCCAACAAGCGCAACAATCACACCCAAACCTGTGCCCAAGAGTTGCGACATAAAGCTCACACCACCAAGGCCGCCCAAGGACTTAAGCCCGAAAATACCAGCTGCGATGCCGCCCCATGCGCCGCACAGGCCATGCAATGGCCACACACCCAGCACGTCATCGATTTTTAAGCGGTTCTGCGTCATGGTAAAAGCCCATACAAACAGGGCGCCCGCCACTGCGCCCGTGGCTAACGCACCAAGCGGGTGCATGACATCCGAACCGGCACACACAGCTACTAAGCCCGCCAGTGGACCATTGTGCACAAAACCCGGGTCATTTTTACCCATGACCAAAGCCGCTAAGGTACCGCCAACCAAAGCCATCAGCGAGTTAACAGCCACCAGGCCAGAAATACCCTGAATGCTTTGCGCGGACATGACATTAAAGCCAAACCAGCCTACAGTGAGTATCCATGCGCCTAACGCCAGGAATGGAATATTGGAAGGCGGATGCGCATGAATCCGTCCATCTATACCATAGCGACCACTGCGGGCACCCAGTAAAAGCACGGCGGCTAGCGCTATCCAGCCGCCCATGGCATGCACCACAACGGATCCGGCAAAATCATGGAATTTGGCGCCAAACGCGGCATTGAGCCAGTCTTGAAAGCCATGCTGGTTATTCCACGTGATACCCTCAAAAAATGGATATATAAACCCGACCAGTAAAAATGTCGCAGCCATTTGCGGGTTAAACTTTGCGCGCTCGGCGATGCCGCCGGAAACAATGGCCGGGATAGCTGCAGCAAAGGTAAGCAGGAAGAAGAATTTAACCAGATCATAGCCATTTTTCGCAGCCAGCACCTCAGCACCGCTGAAAAAATTAACACCGTATGCAACACTGTAGCCAATAAAGAAATATGCAATGGTCGAGATTGAAAAATCGACCATGATTTTTACCAAAGCGTTGACCTGGTTTTTACTGCGGACGGTACCTACTTCTAAAAACGCGAAACCCGCATGCATGGCCAGCACCATGATGGCGCCAAGCAGCACAAATAACACGTCATTCGCAGAAACTAATGCTTCCATTAAAATCACTCCCCAAAATCAAGATTAAATTTAATTTTTTATTATGGCTGGCTTAAAAACTAACGTCAGTAATAAGCAAAATTCAAGCCATTAGCTGGGGAATTGATTTTAAAGGATTTTTATAAATGGTGGATAATATAATGCACCTTTTTTGTGCATTCAAAAATGCATTGCACCATTACAAAGCAGATATAGCTATTTTTACAGCATGCTTACAGTATGACTGTTCAGCACAAACTTCTCTGCCTCCGGATTGCCTGCCCAGAAATGGAAGAATTCACGCACCACGACCAGAAACAGACGGCGGTTTTTCTTCACTTCAAATAGCGGCAGCGTCGCATCAACCGCTGTTCGGTAGACCTTGTTGTCCTTATCGGGCGCATCCCTTAGCCGTACCAGCAGGATTTTGGCAAGCTTCAGGCGCGTGTCAATCAGCGCCTGTTCCGCATTCTCGTTGCGCAGCGCCTTGGCATAGCCTTTTAGTGCCCAGCTGTCGGTCGTGCCAAATTTTTCCTCATCCACGCTATGCCACAACTCGCTTAAGCTGATATGCACCGGCAGCCAGTCGATGGGCAAAGTGTCTTTAGTTGCATTTTTACTTAGCAGCGCTACAGCCTTTATGTCATTGATCCAGAAAGGATAATACTCACGTGCGATGACCAGGCTTTCCGGCCAGTCGTCCTCACCAACGGTATCCATCAGCGCTTCGATGACATCACGATATATGCGGCCATTAAGCTCTTTGTTGGCTAATAATGGCATTAATCTATTCAGGAAATTAATCCGCGGCACAAAGGTATCCGGGCCAAACCCTTTAGTGGTCAGCAGCTTGATGTACACTTCTAGTGCTTGTTGCTCACGTGGCTGAATCGTCATGAAATTTCCACTTAACTAATATTTTTAATTCTACGGCACAATCTATTGAAAAATATAATAAAACTCTCATATAGTATTAGTACACGCATATTGTGCACATCACTAATAAAAAAGTAAATCATCATGTTTGAAGTCATCCTGCTAGCACTGCTCATGCTCGCCACCTGGTTCTGGCTGGACAGCATCTCCAAGCGAGAAATCGCCATCCACTTTGGCCGAGAACTGGCAAGCCGCTGCAATCTGCAACTGCTGGATGAAACGGTGGCCTGCAGCATGATCCGGTTGGGGCGCGATAGCCGCGGCCATGCGCAACTGCTGCGTTTTTACGAGTTCGAAGTCAGCGCCAGCGGCGCGGAGCGCATGCAATGCAATCTGCAACTGCTCGGCAAGCAACTGCAAACCTGGCATATTCCGCCTTATATTCAGCCGCTTCAATAACCATGCCCTATGTTGGAAGATTCGCACCCTCGCCTACCGGCCCGCTGCACTTTGGCTCATTAGTCGCCGCAGTGGCGAGTTATTGTGACGCCAGGACCAACGGCGGCCAATGGCTGCTGCGCATGGAAGACCTGGACAAACCACGCGAAGTAAAAGGTGCTGCCGACGACATATTGCGCACTTTGGAGGCATTTGGCTTTGCATGGGATAGAGAGGTTTGGTATCAAAGCCAGCGTGCAGAATTTTACGAAAGCACGTTGCAAACGCTTAAAGACAAAGGGCTGGTTTACCCATGCACATGCAGCCGCAAAGAGATTGCAGACTCTGCCATTACCAGCGGCATTGAAGGAGCGATATATCCGAAAACCTGCTTGAACCATGCCCCCCGATTAAAACATTCGGGGGCTGGCCTAATGCCTAATATCCATGCGGCTTACAGAGCACTCACTAAAGATGAAAATATCGTCTTTTTGGATGAAATTCAAGGTGAAATCACTCAAAATCTGGCCCGCGATGTCGGCGATTTTGTTTTAAAACGCGCCGATGGTTTATTCGCCTACCAGCTTGCCGTGGTGGTGGATGATGCCGCACAAGGTGTTACCAACATCGTGCGCGGCGCCGATTTGCTCGATTCCACCCCGCGCCAGATTTATTTGCAGCGGCTTTTGGGATACGCCGCGCCGCACTACGCGCATGTGCCGGTTGCCAGCAATGTAGCTGGTGAAAAGCTCAGCAAACAGACCCTTGCCAAGCCAATAGATATGCGCCCTCCGGGGCATGCATTATTTGATGCTCTAAGCTTTTTAGGCCAACAACCACCCGCAGAAATAAAAAATGCCACGCTGGATGAGATATGGCAATGGGCAATGATGAATTGGCGCATTTCCAATATTCCCAAACAGCGCGCAATTATTTTTCACGATTAGTGACCTTTTGCAAAGATCTCGATTAATGTTGCGGTTTTTTTCGCACAGTCCGCAGATAAATCCAGACGCCGGATAAAGAAAGCACGACCAGTACTATAGCCGCCAGATCCATCAGCAGTGGACCGTAGCGGCCAAAAATGCGGCCGCTGTGTAAATCCAGAATAATGCGTTCTAACGGGAGCGATGGTGCGAATGCTTGTTTTATATCCTTTAACTCAGCACTTGGCAATGCTTCCAAGCTGGACCAGTCTGGCGGCTCGCCATCATACGGCTGCCAGCTCAAAGCATCGTTAGTCACAAAGTGGCCACGCGCGGTTGCAAGCACTAGCTTGTCGCCCACCAGCCCTAGCTGCTTTACTGGCTTGCCCGGTAGTTCCGCATCGGACAGCTTATCTATTAGCTGTCCTTCAGCGGTATACAAATATAGTGCTTCTGCGCTGGCAATTACACGCATCTGATTCCATGTCACAGCGCCTAGCGGAGGCTGCTCAGCGCCCTCACGCAGGATATGCCCGTCCATCACCCAGCGCCCATCCGCTGCTGCCAAGTACCCATCATTAAATAAATAGCCTTGCTTCGGTATCGTCGACTTGAGCCCGTACCATTGCATTAGCCATGATGCCTTCACATCGCGCTTTGCCAACGACAGCGCATTCGTGTGATTCAACGCAAGCCCACTGATGGCGAGAAACAATAGAAACAATGCCGCAATCACGCCCGCGCGGGCATGCCAGTGGCGGACAAACCGGATCATTCTGGTTCTAAAACTCATTCCGCCCGGCTCAGCTTGTCAAAATACAGGGCCAGCCGCGCCATGCGCACCATCGCATTGACCGAAAGCGTCGCGCCTGAAATACCGTCAACATGCTGATTCAGGTGATCATCCGCCTGCAACTGCGCCCCTTGAAACTGCTTGAGAAATGCCGGGTAGCGCACTTCCCAGCCCCGGCTTTCCCGGTAGGCGAGGATGCGCGCCTGGGCAATCCTGCCGTCGGTCACGACAAACCCTGCCGTAATCGGCTCTTCCTTGCCAATCTCTTCTAAAATCCAGGCACTCGAATTGCCGGTTCTCCAGTAGCGCTGCCGCGTTTGGTGAGGCGCATGCCCAAGTATTTTCTCTACCTGTTTCGCGGTTTCTTTATTCAGCCACAATGCCTGAGGCTTGGAGACCTCGTTACCAAACGCTTCAGCCAGAAACTGCTCTGAAGTCAGATATTGCTGAATGGCTTGTGCACTGCCGGCCATCACCAGCAATAACAGTGCACAAGCTGCCGCTATCATGTTTTTATTCATAACGAGATTATGAATCAATCCCTCTAAAACATATAGCCCAAACCAAGATTGAAGCGCTTGTCACCTTTGTCGCCATCCGGCTTGTCAAACTTCTGGTAATCGGCTTTCAGTACGACTTGCGGATGCGGCCAGTAATTGGCGCCTACCGTCCATACATGGTTTTCGCTCTCGTCACTACGCACAACATTGTTTGGAATATCTGCTTGGGTATCCCATTTTTCGTAACGCACAAAGGGTGCAAAATCCTGTTCACCATTTTTCCACACATGATAAGCGGCTTCCATATACCAGCCATAAAAGCGATTTGCTGCTTCATAACCAAAAGCGTCATTGATTTTTGCTGCGTCACTTAAATGGCCTTGCGCATACAACGCACGCAAATCGAATTTGTCTGCCTGGTAACGTCCATGTACATCCCATAAGGTCAATCTAGCATCGGCCCCATTTAATGCAGGATTATCCTGCCCAGTGTTACCCGTGAATATGCTGGCACCAACTGTCAGGCCAGGTAACCCGCTGTAATCCAAACGTCCGTGAACACAAAAATCTTCTGCTGGCGCTTCCGACACATTGCGTCGCGCCTCGCGCACACCTTTAGTAGAAAATTTCTCAAAATGTTCGGCAGCCAGGCTGGAAGTTACGCCTGCCTGATATTTCCAGCCAGGCGCCACCTCACCGTATAAACTGGCGCCTGCTTCCCACCAGGTACTGGGGATAATGCGCGTTTCAACAAAATTACGTTCAACACCATAGAATGTAGGGGGCTCGTGTGTTTCATTGATAAAGCCAAGCGGCATCAAAAATATACCGGCCTTGGCATTTAGTTTTTCACTGAAATTAAAATCCAGGTAGGCTTGCTCCAGTTCGACCGCGCCGCCATTTTCTGTGTTGGAATGCTCCAGCTCCAACTCAGATTTAAAGCTGATCCAGTCATTGAAGCGGTGGCCAAAAAATAACACGAAGCGATGGAAGTCGATTTCATCTTTTGCACGCTTTTCACCAACAGGCACATCGCCCCTAAAGTTGTTGTAGTGCAGTTCGCCATAACCACCAACCGTAGTTCTATCGACAAATCCCTGTACACCGCCCTTGTTCTTCTCGGCATTGGCAGCCTGGGCTTTAAGCTGGTCGATTTCGTCCTGCAACATGTCAATTTTATCTTCAATCGATGTTGCCATGGCGTGCCCGGAAAGCATGCTTAAAATAAGCAGGCTCAATAATTTTTTCTGCATATTCAATTTCCCTGTAATACTGTTAAATACTATACATATAAAATGAGAACCATTCTCAGTTAAATATAAATATACATGAGAATCATTATCATTACAATAAAATTATCTGGAGTTGATATTTATGGATAAAACCTGAGCAGTGATAAAATGCGGCTATGGATAATTTCGATACGAATAACTTCAAAGATACGCTGCAGCATTTTTTGTTTGTAGACACACCCATTCGCGGCAACATCGTTCACCTTAACCACACGTACCAGCAGGTTCTGCAGCATCAACTGCTGCCTTTGGCGTTAAAACAAGCACTTGGTGAACTGATGGCGGCGAGTGCCCTGCTCTCAGCCACGCTTAAAATGGATGGCGCGATGGTGCTGCAACTGCAAAGCAAAGGTGCGCTTAAACTGCTGGTGGTGGAATGCAGTTCGGCGCTGGAAATGCGCGCAACGGCCAAGTGGACCGGTGAAATCAGCAATCAAAGCTTCATTGAACTCATTCAGCATGGCCAATTTGTGATTACGCTAGATCCGGAACAGGGCGAGGCTTACCAGGGCATTGTGCCGATTGAGGGTGAAACGATAGCGGAGATGCTGGAAAATTATATGCAGCGTTCGCAGCAAATCGATACTTCGCTGTGGCTGCATTGCGATGGCGAAAATGCGGCCGGCATGTTACTGCAAAAGCTTCCGGAGCACCCTGACCAGCACCATCACAATCAGGACTACGATGCCTGGAACCGGGTCAACCATTTGGCCAACACTGTAAGCAGTAATGAGCTGCAGAATCTTGCCCCTGAGCAGCTATTAACAAGGCTGTTTGCAGAAGAGGACATTCGTCTGTTTGAGGAGAAACCGGTAAGATTTCACTGCAGCTGCAGCAAAACGAAAGTGAGCGCCATGTTGCAAATGCTGGGCGCTGATGAGATCAACAGCATCCTGGCCGAGCGTAAAAATATTGAGGTAAACTGCGATTTCTGCAACAAACATTATCTGTTTGATGCCGTAGACGCCGCTGCGTTATTTACCAGTGAAATTACAATTAGTTTAGGAAATTCAAGGCATTAGTTTATTTACACAAACGCGGTAAGTATTCTTCTGGGATATTCGTTCTATTTTCGCCTTTTACCGTCATTTGATCCGGCACTTTAGCATTGCCGCACACCCAGGCAATCGGTACAACCTGCGATTCCTCGATCACAGCAGGACGCAGTGAGAGTATTTTTCCCATGATTTTAGGATGCGCTTTGTTGCCAAAAGTCATGTGAATCACGCCATTTTGCACTTCCAACGCGCTGATAAAATTACTCACCACTTTTTCCGGCGCTGGCAACCCGGCTTCCTTGTTATCGGCTGGCAAAGTCTTTGTGGCTTTCCATGCCGCTGCAATCGGCTCTTTGGCTGCATCCGCCAATGGTAGCGCCGCAACCACATTCTCTTTAATAATCCGCCCCATACTGGACGGAATCGCAATCATCGCCAAAATGGCGATAATCGCCACCACCACCATCATTTCCATGGCAGAAAAACCAGTCTGTTTATCAGTCATATAAATTCATCCTTTAATCAAGAAACTTGCCGTTTACGCTCGAACAAGCAAACTGCCGCCGCCGCTGCCGCATTAAGCGACTCCAGGCTGTGATGCATGGGAATGCTCACCCGGTGGCTCGCAGCCTGTAGCACTGCATGGCTCAAACCTGCGCCTTCGTTGCCAATCACAAACGCAGATGGCTTTGTTAAATCCTGGGCGTATAACGATTCGCCATCCATCGCCATCGCATAAGTATCGCCTGCAAAACTCTGCATTGTTTCCAGCAAATCCACACCCTCAATCACCGGCAGATAAAACTGCGCGCCCTGTCCTCCGCGCAAGGCCTTGGGCGACCACGCATCAGCACATCCTTTAGATAGATATACTGCATCTACCCCCGCGCCTAGGGCGGTGCGCAGCATGCTGCCCAAATTGCCGGGGTCCTGAATATCTTCGAGCATCAGGGCGAAACTGATATGACTAGGTAAACTTGAATTTGGTTTCTTAACCATTGCCAAAATGCCTGTTGATGTCACAACCGGCGTCAGCTCTGCAAACATCAGCGTAGGGAACATGATGGTATTGACATGCTCAAGCCGCTGCATCAGGTTGGTCGCTTCCAGCGAGCTTTTGCCTTCTGGGATAATCACTAATTCAGGCTCGCCAAACACCTCGCAATAGCTCTCTATCAAATGCACGCCGTCGAGCAAGGTCTTGCCTTCTGCGCGGCGCTCGCGCGCATTTTCTGCCAGTTTTTTCAAGTATTTGAAAATCGGATTGTCGCGCGAGACTATATGTTTGAAAGACATGATGTTTAAAGCTCTTTTTTGATAAACCTATTCTAACTTAAGCCGCTTGTTATCCAGCCAAATTAGGCGTAAATTATTTCAGCAACACTGAAAAATTAAAAACCCTAGGGAGGATTCAAATGTCATTAACTAAACGTGCGTTGGCAGAATTAATCGGTACTTTTTGGCTGGTCTTGGGCGGTTGCGGCAGCGCAGTGCTAGCCGCCGGCATTCCAGAATTAGGATTGGGCTATTTAGGCGTTTCACTCGCATTCGGCTTAACGGTAGTAACGATGGCCTACGCCATTGGCCACATTTCAGGTTGCCATCTCAACCCCGCCGTATCTATTGGCTTGGTGGCTGGCGGAAGATTCAAATCTAGCGAATTGCCACACTACATCATCGCGCAAGTATTGGGCGGCATTTTAGCGGCAGCGACTATCTATTGCATTGCCAGCGGGCAAGAAGGCTACACGCTGGGCGGGTTTGCATCGAACGGTTATGGCGAGGCATCGCCGCATGGTTACGCACTGCATGCTGCGTTTGTGTGTGAAGTGGTGATGACTGCCGTATTCCTGTTCATTATCATGGGTGCAACGGATAGCCGCGCCCCTGCTGGCTTGGCGCCGTTGGCCATTGGCCTGACATTGGCGCTCATCCACATGATCAGCATCCCCGTGACCAATACTTCCGTCAACCCGGCACGCAGCACCAGCCAGGCCATATTTGCCGGCGGCATTTATCTGCAGCAGCTTTGGCTGTTCTGGGTAGCACCTATTCTTGGCGGCATTATTGGGGCGCTGGTGTATAACTTTGTGGCCAAAAAAGACTAGCTATTTGTCTTGTCATCCCGCGCTTGTTTTCTTGTCATTGCGGGCTTGACCCGCAATCTGATAAAAGCACGAGATGCTGAATCAAGCATGCCCTGTACTACGATACGGGGTTCAGCATGACAGCAACTTAAAAGTGCCACAGTAAGTGGGCGTTTTTATTTGTGCCTTATAATACTCGCATGGCGAAAACTCTCGATTTAGAACGCATATTGCACAAGCAAGGCTTTGGCTCGCGCAAGCTGTGCCGCATTATGATAATCAACGAAGAAATCACCGTGAATGGCACAATCTGCGACAACCCGGACGCGGAATTTTCGCTGGATAATTTAAGTTTTACGGTAAAAGGTGAGCCCTATGGCGTTAAAGTTTGGGATTACCGCGAAAAATCCTACCTGATGATGCACAAACCAGCCAATTACGAGTGCTCACACAAAACCCAGCACCACCCCACCATCTACAGCCTGCTGCCATATCCGCTGGTAGAACGCGGCGTGCAGTGCATTGGCCGGCTGGATGAAGATACCACCGGCTTGATTCTGATTTCGGACGATGGGCAATTTATTCACAAAATGAGCTCGCCCAAACACAAAGTGCCAAAAATATACGAAGTGACATGCAAACACCCTATCGTGGAAGCCAATATCCATGCGCTTCTTGAAGGGGTTAAATTGATTGATGAAGATGAAACCATTGCCGCTTTGGATGTAAAACAAATCAGCGAGCGCGTCATCCACATGACGCTGGCAGAAGGCAAATACCACCAGGTAAAACGCATGATTGCCGCCATCAGTAACCGTGTGGAAGGCTTAAAACGCATTCAAATTGGTGAACTAAAACTGCCAGATGATCTGGCGGTGGGCGAATGGCGCTGGATAAGTAAAAGTGATATGTTAAAGCTTGAAAACAAAAACTAAAATTAATAACAGGAAAGCCTGTGCAAAAAATTGACCTCAAAAAGGACTTAAAGCACCTATACCAACCATCAGCCAAGGAGGTTGTGCAAGTTGAGGTGCCGACGTTCAATTTCCTAATGGTCGATGGTAAAGGCGACCCTAATAAATCACAGGAATATGCCGAAGCCGTAGAAGCTTTGTTTTCGGTGTCGTATACGGCCAAGTTTATGGTCAAAAAAGGCGAGCAAGCATTGGATTATGCCGTTATGCCACTGGAAGGGCTTTGGTGGGCAGATGATATGTCCGCCTTCGTCGCGAATGACAAGTCCAACTGGAAATGGACAATGATGATTATGCAACCATCTTTTGTTGGTACCGAGGTTATTAATGCGGCAATTGCAGAGGTTGGGAGAAAGAAAAAATTACCGGGTCTCTCAAAGCTGCGGTTTGAATCGTTTACAGAAGGGCGCTGTGCTCAAATTCTGCACATTGGCCCGTTTTCTGAAGAAGGACCAACCATTGAACGTGTTCATGATTTTATAAACTCACTTGCGTCCCTTACGGGTAAGCATCACGAAATTTACCTTAGCGATATTCGACGGGCAGACCCCAAAAAATGGAAAACAATTATTCGTCACCCAATGCTGTAGCCCGCGTAGGGCACAATAGCCATGCGTATTGCACCGTATGGTTTTCAATCCCCTTGCCGCGCCTTCGGCTTGAGCATAAGCTGGGTTAAACGGAGGACTGTTTGGCGAAGCGAGTTCCGCAGCCGCCCCAGATGCTGCGCTAAGACCGAAGGATGAAGCGGCAATGGGGTAGCCTTTTCTTTCCCCTATTTCTTTTGGCTAAGCAAAAGAAATAGGGTCGCTAACAAAGCGAAAAGATAATTTTAAATTCAAAATAGATTCCCGCTTCCGCGAGAATGACAATGTGAAGTGTGATTTTGGCTTCGGCCGTTCGTTTCACTCACTTAACCTGAAAGTTAGCCTACGCCGCAACTTTGTTGTCTTTGATTACTTTCTTTTGCAAAAACAAAGAAAAAAATTAGCCGTCGGGCTACCTCCGACATAACTCTCACATACGCGTGCATTCATTAGCAAAACCACTGCCCTGAAAGGCAAGCAGGATGTGCTTTGCAGACCGATTGAATTTATAATGAATGTAAGTACTCTTAACACTCATCATTTATATCTTTTGAAAGTACACCGTGAGAACTTTTAGCTTACTGATTTTTGTTCTGTTTACGGCTGCATGCAGCAAAGAAATGCCGCAAGCCGCAAAAGATAGCGTAGTGCTAAGCGTGGATGCAAACCAATACTTAGGTACTTGGTACGAGATTGCACGGCTGGATAACCGCTTTGAAAAAGGCCTGGAGCAGGTGACTGCCAATTATAGCCTGGAAAAAGATGGCAGCATAAAAGTAGTAAACCGCGGCTATAATCCCGAGACCAAAGAATGGAAAGAAGTGACTGGCAAAGCACTGTTTGTTGACCCCGCCAATGCGGACGGCACACGCACGGGGCGGCTCAAGGTAACATTTTTCTGGCCATTTTATGGCGCATACAATATCATCGAGCTGGACAAGCCTTATTACAACTATGCTTTGGTAAGCGGCGGGCTGGACTATTTATGGATACTCTCGCGCACGCCGCAATTGAATTACCCCGTGAAGCAGCATTTGATGGCTCAGGCGAAAGAACTGGGCTACGCGACTGATGAACTGGTATTTGTGAAACAGGCTAACCAGGTGGAGTATGAGGCTGGCCGGCATGTGCTGCATTAAACTGAATTTTTGCTGATTTATTTGGGCATCTGGTTGGGTATCTGGCTTAATTTAAAGCCCGCCTTTTTAAATGCTGCAATTAAGCCATTGTCGCCAGCCAGGTGCGATGCACCTACTGCCACAAACACGGGTTTCTCGCTAGCGACTTTAATGGTGCGCTCTGCCATCAACACGTTGCGTTTATCCAGCAATCTATCGCGCATTTTAGCCCATAGCTCCTTAGGCAGCATGCCGCCTGTAATCTGCTTATCCAAGGCGGTGATCTTATCACTATCGCCCTCCAGATAAGCGGCCATAAGACGCTCGAAATCGGCCTGTTTTTGCGCCGGTGTGCGCTTCAATACAGCGCGCAGCATAACCATTTGCTCGTCTAGGCTAAAGTCATCCATCACGCCAAAATGCTCTTTGGCTGTTTCAATCCCTATCACATCCTTTAGATTCTCTTCTGCTTTAGTCATCAGCAGATTATCCTGTGCAAACGGCGTTTGCGGTCTAGGCAAATCAAACACCACCGCCAGCAGCCAGGGTTTCATCTGCATGGCCGCACCCAGGTGCATGACGTGGAAATCTGCCAGTTCGCGCACTTGTTCAAACTCTGCCTCTGTTAGCAGCGAAGCTAAATTGCCCTCTTTCAGCATCATTACGCTCGGGTCGCGGTTTTCCGCCACTTCCATCACAAAGGTATCCACTTGTTTCATAGCCGCAATCACGCTGGGGCTGATTTCGGCCACGCGGTTGTCATCTGTGTGGATAGTGCCAAACAGGTAGCTGGTCACGCCGCCGGGCGATTCCATTTTCCAGAACAGCCCTTTTTCTGTAGCTTGGGCTGCAAACGTGAAACCGGCAATGACTACACCAATAAGGATTTTTTTAAGCGCGGTAGTGAACATATTGTTCTCTTGTTTTGAACTTGCTGTAGTGACTTTGACGCGCGCGGTTTAGTTCTGCCAAGTACCAACACTAACGTGGTTTGGGGGTTTTACTGTGTGCAGGCCGTGCCGGATTTTTAAGCTGGTTAAAGTTTTTGGGCTGAAACGCACTGCCATCAGATTGCCGCACGGCGCCCATCACCGCTGGCTGAAATGCCGGCACCAAGTGTTTTTTGCTGTTGCCGATTAAATCTGTCCTGCCCATTTTTTTAAGCGCCTCGCGCAGCATCGGCCAGTTGGCTGGGTCATGGTAGCGGATAAACGCCTTGTGCAGTTTGCGCACACCGCCTGCTTTGGGAATAGGCACATTCTCGGAATCCGCCGTGACTTTGCGTAATGGGTTTTTACCGCTGTGGTACATGGCCGTCGCCATTGCCATCGGCGTGGGTGTAAAGTTCTGCACCTGGTCCAGGCGAAAATCGTATTTCTTCAGCCACAGCGCCAGATTCAGCATGTCTTCATCCGTGGTGCCCGGATGCGCGGCAATGAAATACGGAATGAGATACTGCTTTTTGCCTGCCTCGGCACTGAATTTTTCGAACATGGCTTTAAATTCATCGTACGCGCCCATGCCCGGCTTCATCATTTTGCTGAGCACGTTTTCTTCACTATGTTCAGGCGCGATTTTTAAGTAGCCGCCCACGTGATGTTGCACTAGTTCTTTGACATATTCTGGCGACTTTACCGCCAAGTCATAACGCAAGCCGCTGCCAATTAAAATCTTTTTAACGCCTTTAATGGCGCGGGCTTTGCGATAAAGCTGAATGAGCGCGCTATGGTCGGTATTTAAATTCTCGCAAATGCCCGGGTAAACGCAGCTTAGCTTGCGGCAAGCCTGTTCTATTTTCTCGCTCTTGCAAGCAATGCGGTACATATTGGCGGTGGGGCCGCCAAGGTCAGAAATGATGCCGGTAAAACCATCCACTTTGTCGCGAATCTCTTCGACTTCTTTCAAAATAGATTCCTCGCTGCGGCTCTGAATAATGCGGCCCTCGTGCTCGGTAATGCTGCAGAACGTGCAGCCGCCAAAGCAGCCGCGCATGATGTTTACACTAAAACGAATCATCTCCCAAGCGGGGATTTTGGCGTTTTTATAGTTGGGGTGCGGCCTACGCGCATACGGCATGTCGTACACGTAATCCATCTCTTTGGTAGTAAGCGGAATCGGCGGCGGGTTAAGCCACACTTCACGATCGCCGTGCCTTTGCACCAGCGCACGCGCATTACCCGGATTAGCCTCCAGGTGCAGCACGCGCGAGGCATGAGCGTACAATACCGGATCTTGCGAGACTTCTTCATAGGCCGGCAAGCGCACGACTTGTTTGCTTCTGTCAGCTTTGCCTGATTTTGATTTTATGGTGCGGATAATTTCAATCGCTTTTGCGCCTTCAGGCAAAGCTGATTTAGCTTCTTCTGTCGCACAGCTAGCGTCAGCCTTACCCATTTTCATCTCGTACGGATCAATATGCTTATCAACCGGACCCGCTCTATCTAGATGCGTAGATTCAATTTCAACAAAATCTTCAGGAATGCTTTTTCGCAGAAACGCCGTGCCGCGAATATCCTGAATCTCGCTTACTTTCTCACCCTTGGCGATGCGGTGACTCAGCTCTACCAGCGCGCGCTCGGCGTTGCCGTAAATGAGAATATCAGCTTTGGAATCTACCAGAACACTGCGGCGCACCTTGTCGCTCCAGTAATCGTAATGCGCAATGCGGCGCAAACTGGCCTCGATGCTGCCAATCACCAACGGCACTTGCGAATACGCCTCGCGGCAACGCTGGGAATAAACTAAGACTGCTCTATCTGGCCGCTTGTTGGGCGCGGCATCGGGAGTATAAGCATCATCAGAACGGATTTTGCGGTCGGCAGTATAGCGATTGACCATGCTATCCATATTGCCGGCAGTGATGCCAAAGTAGAGGTTGGGTTTGCCAAGTGCCTTGAAAGCTTTGGTATCTTGCCAATCCGGCTGCGCGATAATGCCAACGCGAAAACCCTGCGCCTCTAGCAAACGCCCGACCAAAGCCATGCCAAAGCTGGGATGATCGATATACGCATCGCCCGTCACTAGAATGATGTCACACGAATCCCAGCCCAGTGTGTCCATCTCGGCACGCGTCATGGGCAGCATTGGTGCGACGCCAAAGCGCTTCGCCCAGTAAGGACGATAAGCGTGGATAGGTTTGGCTAGACTGTTGGTATAAACTTCCATGCTTTGTAATTAAACGGCTTCATAATAAAAACCAGAACGCGCATTCTACGCATTTTTTATTTAATTACAATGAGTTATGTGGCTTATTTTTTCAAGAACCTAATGCAGGATCTCAATATACCCATCACTCTGCAGCACTAAAAGCACGACATCCACTTCAATCAAATCCGGATGTGTCCGCTGGATTTCATCCGCTGATTTTGTACCATTCACCAACTTAAGATACTCGCGAAGCCTTAATTGCAGACCTTGGCTGCGTAGTGCGGTCTCCTCGACCCCTTTAAGTGTTTTTTTGTATATAGTGTTCATAAAATAAATAACTTTCTAGAAAATTTATTATCTAAACTTCGCTGTTATTAATTTACTACTTTATTTGGTACCACGGATCTAGAAGTCTATCACGATGAAATCACAATTAACATACTCTATGACAGGTTTATTTTGCGATCACTGCGTTGCCAGGGTAAAGGCCACTTTAGCGCCTTATGCCGACGCAGTTGAAGTGTCGCTAAACCCCCCACAAATAAGGCTTACAGGCCAGACGGCTGATGTAGAAACGCTGAACGCCGTTTTGAATGGTGTAGGCGATTATCGAATTGGTGCGGAAGTATAGGAACCTAGCTTGAGTAGGGGTTATTACCAGCTTGAAAATGGTCGTGTCGCGGCAATTGAAGGCAACTGCCCTTTTCCGCCGCTTACAGAAGCGCTTGCCGAACCCAACGGCCTGATTGCGATTGGCGGCGATTTATCTGCAGCGCGCCTGTTAAGTGCTTACAAGCAAGGCATCTTTCCGTGGTTTAGCGAGGGCGACCCCATCATGTGGTGGAGTCCCGACCCGCGCATGGTGCTGTTTCCGGAAGAGTTAAAGATTTCAGCTTCACTCAAAAAAACGCTCAGGAAGAATTTATTTGAGCCTCGCTTTAATACCGCATTTCGTGAAGTGATGACAGCCTGCAGTGAAGCACCTCGACATAGACAAACCGGCACCTGGATTACGCGGCAGATGATTGCAGCTTATTGCGAATTACATGCGCAAGGCTTCGCGATATGTTCAGAAAGCTGGCTGGACGGCAAGCTGGTTGGCGGTTGCTACGGCGTTAAAATCGGCCGCATGTTTTATGGCGAAAGCATGTTTCATCATGTCACCGACGCCTCAAAAGTGGCATTTGTGCATTTGGTGGAATTTCTTAAAAATCAGGGCGTTGGCATGATAGACTGCCAAATGAAAACACCCTTGCTCACCAGTTTCGGCGGCCGTGAGATTGCGCGCGATGAATTCATGCAAAATCTTACAAAACTGGTAAACTTTTAGCATGACTTTGCCAAGCGAACCAGCCTTACACAAACTTCAGTTTTACGTCACCACGCCGTATAAATGCGGCTATTTGCCCGATAAACTCGCGCAAAGCTTAATCGCCGCGCCACACCATCTGGTAAACGCTCAAGTATATAGCGGGCTTATCCAGCAAGGCTTTCGGCGCAGCGGAAAATTTGCCTATCGCCCACACTGCGAGCATTGCAACGCATGTATTCCCGTACGTATGGTGCTGAGCAAATTTGCACCTACGCGCAGCCAGAAACGCGCATTCAAGCAACATAGCGACTTAACCGCGCACATCATGCCCGTAAGCTACCATCAAAATCATTTTGAGCTATACGCAAGCTACCAGGCTTTGCGCCATGCAGAAGCAGAAATGGTCAATCAGGCAGAAACAAAAGATGAGGCCGAACAATACCGCCAATTTTTATGCGAAAGCAATGTAGAAAGCCTGATGGTGGAATTCAGAAACGCCGAAAACCAGATCAAAATCGTCAGCGTGATCGATGTAGTAAGCGACGGTGTTTCGGCAGTTTATACCTTTTACGATGCATCTGAGATCAAAGCCAGCTATGGTACGTATACCATCATGTGGCTTGCTGAATGGGCAAAAAGCCTAAATTTGCCTTATTTATATTTAGGCTACTGGATAGAATCCAGCAAAAAGATGTCGTATAAACAAGCATTTAACCCGCAAGAAAAATTGATGGATGGTGAGTGGGTTTAGAGAATAATCCGCCCAATTTCGTTATCACCAACTGCCCAAACAACCAGCGCTCACATGCTACAATTCTGTTTTTAATTTTTTTAGCATTATCCATTGAAAAAACTCGTCATATTCGGTGTGGGCTTGATTGGCGGCTCGGTTGCTTTGGCTTTGAAAAAAGCAGGCCATGCGCCCCACCTCGTGGGCGTTGGGCGTAACACAGAAAGTCTAAATCAGGCACTTGATCTTGGTGTGATTGATGCCGCAGAGATCAATATCCATGCGGCTATTGAAGGCGCTGATTTGGTGCTGATTGCTGCGCCGGTCGCGCAAACTGCAAGCATTCTGCAAAGTATTAAACCGCACCTTAACAAACAAACAATTATTACCGATGCAGGCAGCACCAAGAGAGATGTACTGGCCAGCGCGAAAGAAATTTTAGGCAACCAATTTAACCAGTTTGTGGGCGGCCACCCGATTGCAGGCGCCGAGAAAAGCGGAGTAACAGCGGCAACAGCCGATTTATTCACAGGCAAAAACGTCGTTTTAACACCTGCCCAGGAGACCAATAGGGACGCGGTTGCTGGCGTTACCCAATTATGGCAAACCTGCGGCGCAAATGTAAGTGAGATGTCGGCCGAAACGCACGATGGTATTTTTGCCGCCGTGAGCCATCTGCCGCATTTGCTGGCATTTGCACTGGTAGATGAAATCGCCTCGCGCCCTAACGCAGCGCAGTTATTCAGCTTTGCCGCCAGCGGCTTTCGCGATTTTACGCGCATCGCCGGCAGCCACCCCGAGATGTGGCGCGACATCAGCCTTGCCAATAAAACCGCTTTGCTGAGTGAGTTAACCGCCTACCAGGATGAATTGGAACATCTAAAAAAATTGCTTGAGCATAATGATGGCGCTGGCTTGCAAGCCCTGTTTGAACGTGCCAGCGTAGCGCGTAACAATTGGACTGAATCGAAAAAGACCTAAAATGGATTCCCGCGAAAACGGGAATAGCGGACTAATCTAAATTATATAAAACAACAAATGGAACAGCTCACCCTCCCCGCGGCCAATTACGCCGAAGGCACCATCACGCTGCCTGGCTCAAAAAGCATTTCAAACCGCACCTTATTGCTGGCGGCTTTATCCAGTGGCGTCACGGAAATACGTGATTTACTCGCTTCGGACGATACCGCACGCATGCTGGAAGCCTTGGATAAATTAGGCGTTAAACTGGAAAACTTTGCCGAAAATGCATGGCGCATCACAGGATGCGGCAGCGATTTCCCCAACAAAAACGTAGACCTTTTTCTCGGCAATGCAGGTACTGCATTCAGGCCGCTAACTGCCGCACTCGCCTTCACGAACGGCCATTACCTGTTAAGCGGCGTGCCACGCATGCATGAGCGCCCGATTGGCGACTTGGTGGATGCCTTGCTTCAAGCCGGTGCGCAAATTGAATATCTGGGAAATGCAGGCTTTCCTCCGCTCAGAATCTCACCAGCAAAAATTGACGTCAGCAAACCCATTAAAATCCGTGGCGATGTTTCCAGCCAGTTTTTGACTGCATTACTCATGGCATTGCCGCTTACCAAACAACAAGCCAGCATTGAAGTTGTCGGCGAGCTGATTTCCAAGCCTTACATTGAAATCACGCTTAATTTAATGGCGAAATTCGGCGTGACTGTAAAGCGCGAGGGCTGGCAGCGTTTCACCATACCTGCAAATAGCCAATATACTTCACCAGAACAGATTTTTGTAGAGGGGGATGCCTCAAGCGCATCATATTTCCTGGCTGCAGGCGCGATTGCCGGCGATGTGCGTGTGGAAGGTTTAGGCAAAAACAGCATACAAGGAGACGTACGCTTTGCCGAAGCGCTTGCCATGATGGGCGGAAAAATCGAGTACGGCGACAACCACATCACTACCCATAAAGCCAACCAAATAAAAACGATTGACCTGGACTGCAACCATATCCCCGATGCAGCCATGACCTTGGCGATTCTGGCGTTATTTGCCGATGGCACGACAACGCTTAGAAACATCGCCAGCTGGCGCGTGAAGGAAACCGACCGCATCGCCGCAATGGCAACAGAATTGCGCAAAGTGGGCGCGATTGTGGAAGAAGGCGCGGATTACATCAAAATCACGCCACCAGCCAAGCTCACGCCCAATGCCGTCATTGACACTTATGACGACCACCGCATGGCGATGTGTTTTTCGCTGGTTTCTTTAGGCGGCGTGCCGATTATCATCAACGACCCGAAATGCGTTGCTAAAACTTTCCCGTATTATTTTGACGAATTTAAAAAGATTACGCATGATTAACGTTATTCCCGTCATCGCTATAGATGGCCCTTCTGCCAGCGGCAAAGGCACCGTTGCTCAGCTGGTCGCAGAAAAACTCGGCTTTCATTATCTGGATTCCGGCGCGCTGTATCGCATTGTGGCATTTGCCGCGCAGCAAAAAAACATCGCGTGGAGCAATGCCGAAGCACTTGGCAAGCTGGCAGAGTCACTTAACATTGAATTTAGGCAAGGTGAAATTTACTTAGATAATGCGCTTGTTACCGAAGCCGTCCGCTCCGAAGAAATGAGCCGTGGCGCGTCTGAGGTGGCGGTTCACCAGCAGGTGCGTGATGCCTTATTTGCCTTGCAGCAAAGTTTTCGCCAATTGCCAGGCCTGGTGGCCGATGGGCGCGATATGGCCAGCGTGGTGTTTACCGATGCGAAACTCAAAATCTTCCTTACCGCCAGCGTAGAAGTGCGTGCTGATCGGCGCTACAAGCAGCTTATTGGAAAAGGCCTGGCCGCCGATTACGCTGAGATTCTGCGCGATTTACAACAGCGTGATCTGCGCGATAGCCAGCGCCGCGCCGCGCCGCTCATTCAAACACCAGATGCGGTGCTGCTAGATACCACCCATCGCGCAATTGACCAAGCCGTAGAATTTGTTCTCGCCACCTATAAAAATATTTCATAAAAAATTCTAATTTATTTGGCTAAAAACGGTTTAAGTCATTGAACATAAGCTATTTTTTGTGTAGTATGCACGGTTCGTGTTATGTTCTCGCATTCAAATCAAGAGCTCATAACGTTTAATTAACTGCCCCACTGCTAGGTGGGAACTTTTAGGTATCTTTAATTTAATGGCTTCTACTTCTAAATCAACTCCATCTTCAATGGAATCCTTTGCCGCGCTTTTTGAAGAAAGCTTAGCGCGCCAAGAAATGCGCTCTGGCGAGGTAATCACCGCTGAGGTTGTTTCAATCGATAACGACCATGTCATCGTGAATGCCGGTCTTAAATCTGAAAGCGTGATTGACGCTAACGAATTCAAAAATGCTCAAGGTGAGCTTGAAGTTGCCGTGGGCGACTTTGTAAAAGTATGTATCGAAAAACTCGAAGATGGTTTTGGTTCTACCCAGCTTTCTCGCGAAAAAGCGAAGAAAATGGAAGCCTGGCTTGATTTGGAAGACGCAATGAACGAAGGCCGCGTTGTTAAGGGCTTTGTAAGCGGTAAAGTTAAAGGTGGCCTGCGCGTTTCGGTCAATGGCATCATGGCTTTCCTGCCAGGTTCATTGGTTGACGTACGCCCAGTGAAGGACACCACACCCTTCGAAAATAAAGAATGGGATTTCAAAGTAATCAAATTAGACCGCAAACGTAACAATATCGTGGTTTCTCGCCGTGCCGTGATGGAAGTCAGCATGGGCGCAGATCGCGAAGCTTTGATGGGCACGCTGACAGAAGGCGCAGTTGTTAAAGGCATCGTTAAAAACATCACCGATTACGGTGCATTTGTGGATTTAGGCGGTATTGACGGCTTGCTTCACATCACTGACTTGGCATGGCGCCGTGTCAAACACCCTTCTGAAGTACTCACGGTTGGCGAAGAAGTGGAAGCGAAAATCCTGAAATTCGATCAAGAAAAAAATCGCGTTTCACTCGGTATCAAACAATTAGGCGATGATCCTTGGGTAGCATTAACACGCCGTTACCCGGTAGGCACACGCTTATTCGGCAAGGTTTCAAACCTGACTGATTACGGTGCGTTTGTGGAAGTAGAGCCAGGCATCGAAGGCTTGGTACACGTCTCAGAAATGGACTGGACCAACAAAAACATTCACCCAGGCAAAATCGCACAGTTGGGCGACGAAGTTGAAGTGATGATTCTTGAGATTGACGAAGATCGTCGTCGTTTATCACTCGGCATGAAACAATGTAAACCGAATCCATGGGATGACTTCTCAGCCACCCACGCCAAGGGCGACAAGGTTTCCGGTCAAATCAAGTCTATCACCGATTTCGGCGTGTTTATTGGCTTGCCAGGCGGCATCGATGGTTTAGTGCATTTATCTGACCTGTCTTGGACACAGACTGGCGAAGAAGCGATTCGTAACTTCAAAAAAGGGGATGAGTTACAAGCTGTGATCCTGGCTATTGATGTGGAAAAAGAACGCATTTCTTTGGGCGTGAAACAGTTGACTGAAGATCCATCAGGTGCTTCATCTGCTTCTACTGAAGAAAAAGCGGCCAAGCCAAAAGCTAAATCAGCAAAAACCAAGGCAGAGGATACTAAGGCCGAAGATAATGCTGCCGCAGCCGGCACTACTAATCTTGGCGCATTGCTCAAAGCAAAATTAGACAGCAAGAAATAATAGTTTTTTTAAATTAAACTAAAAAAGGCAAGCATAAGCCATGACAAAGTCTGAATTAATTAATCTATTAGCAGAGCGCTTCCCGCAATTAGTAGTGAAGGATGCCGAGTTGTCAGTTAAAGCGATTCTAGATGCAATGACCGACAACTTATCAACCGGCCAACGCATCGAAATCCGTGGGTTTGGTAGTTTCAGTCTGAATTATCGTCCGCCGCGTTTAGGGCGTAATCCAAAAACCGGCAGCAAAGTGCAGGTACCTGCAAAACATGTACCTCACTTTAAAGCAGGCAAAGAATTACGTGATCGTGTGGACTCAGCCTCTTAAAGCTTTAGCCTGCATTTGTTCTGCTTCAATAAACGGCGCTCGCAATAGCGTCGTTTTTTTATGCCCTCAATTATGCTGCTTTAATAGAATGATTAGCCAGTACGCTCCAGCTTAGGTAAAATGACGGCATCTAATCCAACTTAAAGCAAATGACTGTCGAATTCGAATATTGGTGGCTTCTCGTACTGCCGCTGTTTTTCACACTGGGCTGGATAGCCGCGCGAGTGGATATTAAACAACTGCTATCTGAATCCACCACACTTCCGGCGGCCTACTTCAAGGGCTTGAACTTTCTGATCAGCGATCAACACGATAAAGCGGTCGATGCTTTTTCTGAAGCAGTGCAGGCCAACACCGACTCCCTTGAGTTACATTTTGCACTTGGCAGCCTGTTCAGGCGCACCGGCGAAACCGATCGTGCGATCAACATGCACCTGAATCTGCTGGAAAAAAAAGAACTCACCCCTAACCAAAAAAGCGCAGTAAAAGCCGAACTTGCACAGGATTATCTAAAGGCAGGCCTGTTCGATCGTGCCGAGGAGTTGTTTAAAGGCCTGGATGACACACGTTACCGCCAACCCGCCCTGCGTGCCTTGCTGGAGATTTACGTACGCGAGCGCGAATGGGTACAGGCCATTGAAACTGCGACCGAGCTGGAGCGCTTGTCTGGCGTACCATTCAGGCGGGAGATCGCGCAATATTATTGCGAACTGGCCATGAATGAGATTATCGCGCAAAACCACGATGCTGCACGCAAGCAATTAGCCTTCGCCTTGGATGCGAACAAAAACTGCGTGCGCGCCAATGTATTATTGGGTGACCTGGAAACAACAGAAGGTGCGCACCAGGCGGCTATTACACATTGGAAGCGTATCGAGTTTCAGCAGCCTGAATACCTGGGATTGGTCGCGGGCAAAATGCTCAAAAGTTACCGAGCGATGGACAACCTGAACGAGGGTATGGCGCAGCTCAACACTTATCTGGAAACCTACAAACTGCCTGCGCTCATGTCGGTGCTGTACGAAGCGACATTGGCCGAGGAAGGCGCGGAAAAAGCCGCCAGACTCGCCAGAAACGAACTGATACGCCAACCCAGCCTGACGACACTGGATCAGCTTTTACAAGCGCGAGCAATGGCGGACGACGTCAATAACCAGGATATTCAGCTCATGCAGCAGACCGTGCGCAATGCGATTGGTAACCGCGCCGCTTATCACTGTAACCAATGCGGCTTCCGCGCCAAGCAATATCACTGGCAATGCCCAGCCTGCAATGCTTGGGAATCTTTGCCAGCAGAGCCTTCCGAGGCAGTTAGCCGTGAAATGACTATTAAGAAAAATAATGCGAAATAATGACAGTAAAGTGATCGTTGCGCTGGATTATGCCGATGCCGCCAGTGCGCTTAAGCTGGTTAATCAACTGGACCCGGCGCAGTGCAAACTTAAGGTAGGCAAAGAGCTGTTTACCGCAGCGGGGCCGCAACTGATTGAAAAATTAATCGCCAAAGACTTTAAGGTTTTCTTAGACCTGAAGTTTCATGATATTCCCAACACCGTTGCCAAAGCCTGCGAAGCTGCCAGCAACCTGGGCGTGTGGATGCTCAATGTACACGCATGCGGCGGCAGCGCCATGATGCAGGCCGCGCTTGAGGGCGTGAACAAAAGCAGTCAGAAACCCTATTTAATCGCTGTCACGGTGCTCACAAGCATGAACCAAGCTGGCTTGAACGAAATTGGCATCGAAGGCAGTGTAGAAAATCAAGTGCTGAAACTCGCCAGACTAACGCAGCAAGCGGGTCTGCATGGCGTAGTATGTTCTGCGCTAGAGGCGCGATTATTAAAACAACATCTGCCCGATAACTTTATGCTAGTCACGCCCGGCATACGCCCATTTCATGTCAACCAAGACGATCAGTCGCGCGTTGTCACGCCAAGCCAGGCCATGCACATGGGCGTCAGCTATTTAGTGATAGGCCGACCGATTACACAAGCGGCAGACCCGCTTAAAGCACTAGAAGCGATTAATGCTGAATGTTTGTTATAAGCTAAGCGTATTAATTTGGCAATGTAAGCTTGGCGTAAGCTTGAGTGTGGCATGATGTCGCTGTAGGTTGTGGCAGTTTGTAATGTGCAGATTATTTAAGTTATTATTACAACCGCATGTTTTTATTAAAAAAGAAGTTTTTTACTCACCAGTTTATAACACGGAGAATCAAAAATGAAAAAATTGTTATTAGCATTGTTAGCTTCTATGGCATTCAGCCTTAGCGCCTTTGCCGCAGTCAACTTAAACACAGCTACACAAGAAGAGTTGGAAAGCCTTAATGGCATTGGCCCAGTGAAAGCGCAAGCTATTATTGACTATCGCAAGAAAAACGGTGGGTTTAAATCTGTCGATGAACTTGAAAAAGTGGATGGTGTTGGCCCCGTAACATTACAAAATGTGCGTAAAGATGTTGCAGTAAGCGGTAAAACAACCATTGCGACACCTGCAACTGACAAACCAGCCAAAGAAACTAAAACTAAGACCGTTGGCACCGAGAAAGCAGCTGCTAGCGGCAAAACTGCTGATAACAAAGAAGTAAAATCTACTAAAGAATCTAAAGACAAAAAAGATTCTAAATCTGACAAAGCAAAAGAAGCAAAAGAAACGAAATCTACTAAAGCTGACAAGCCGGCTAAGGAAATGAAAGCAGAAGACACCGCTAAAGCGGACAAGAAAGCTGAAGATGACAAAAAAGCCGCAGACAAAAAGGCTGCTGCTGAAGAGAAAAAAGCTGCCAAGAAAGCTGCAGCCGAAGAAAAGAAAGCCGCTAAAAAAGCTGCTGCCGACAAAAAGGCCGCAGAAGCAAAAGCTAAGCAATAATTTTAAACAGATAATTAGGGTACAAGCACCAATAAAAAAGCCCCTTTCGGGGCTTTTTCACTTTTAGTATACAGCTACCAGTCGTGACGTCCTTCGTCATGATCATCATAATGTTTATCATGCCCATACGCATGACCTTTGCCATGCTTATGTTTATGCTTGTAGTGCCGTTTATGATGATGCGAGGTCTTTTCCGGCTCGGCAATCACTTTACCTACCACCGCGCCGCCAGCCCCGCCAATGCCTGCGCCTACCACCGCACCCGTGCCGCTGCCGCTGACTTTACGTCCAACCACTGCGCCAGTAGCACCACCAGCCGCGCCGCCAATTACTGCGCCGGCCTGGCCTTCGCCTTTAGTGGTTACCGCTCCTCCCACACCACCGCCCACAGCCCCACCGAGTACTTCACCAGTTCTACCCCCAACCACACCGCCAAGTGCGGTACCCGCAGCGGCGCCTAAGCCACCGCCCACAGCCGTTTTAGCATTGCTATTCTCTGCAAATGCGTTGCTGCTGACCAATACGCCAGCGATCAGAACCGCATGAATTGTTTTAATATTCAATTGTTAACTCCTTTAGTACATCGAAAAAAATAGTTATTATTTAACGCGCATGCCAGCTTGTGCGCCGACATCTGGTGAGAGTATAAAAGGGCCGCCAAGTTCATTGCTTGCCGCCAACACCATGCCCTCACTCATGCCAAATTTCATTTTGCGCGGCGCCAGATTGGCCACAATGACAGTCAAACGCCCCACCAAAGTAGCTGGATCATAAGCCGATTTAATGCCTGCAAACACCTGACGTTGCTGGTCTTCACCAATATCCAGCATGAGTTTGAGCAGTTTCTCCGCACCTTCCACATGCTCGGCACTGACGATTTTCGCAATACGCAAATCCACTTTGGTAAAATCGTCAATGCTGATGTACTCGGTTTCAGCTACATCTGCTTTCACTTCGTTCTGCTGATGCACTGCATGGCGCTGCTCAGAATGTGGCTCTGGAACTGCTTGCAGACTCTCTTTATTAGCCTCAACCATCGCTTCAATCTGCTTTAGCTCGATGCGAGTGATTAAATGCTCATAAGATTGAATCTGATGTTGAGCTAGTAACGAGGCATTCACAGCCTGCCAGTTTAGCGGAGCAATATTCAAAAACCGTTCTATTTGACCAGCCAACTTTGGTAATGCAGGTTTCAGATACAGTGTCAACAAACGAAACATTTCAAGCGCATCTGAACAGACTTGTTGCAGCACAGCATCTTGTCCTTCCTGCTTTGCAATAACCCATGGCGCTTTCTCCGCCACATAGCCGTTAGCAATATCAGCTAAGCGCATAATTTCTCGCAAGGCCTTGCCATACTCACGCGCGTTATATGCTTCTGCAACAGTTTGCGACGCAGACTTAATTTCAGAAATCACGGCATTGTTTGTTGAAGGGATTAACGTTCCGTCAAAACGCTTATTGATAAATCCTGCCGTGCGGCTGGCAATATTAATGTATTTACCCACCAAGTCACTATTCACGCGTGCGACAAAATCTTCCAGATTCAGGTCGATATCTTCCATGGTGCTATTGAGTTTTGCCGCATAGTAATAGCGCAAATATTCAGGGTTCTTAATATGGTCTAAGTAGCTACGCGCGGTGATAAACGTGCCGCGCGATTTACTCATTTTTTCGCCATTGATGGTTAAAAAACCGTGGGCGAAAATCTGTGTAGGCTTTCTATGGCCACTGTATTCCAGCGTCGCAGGCCAGAACAATGCGTGAAAATACAGAATATCTTTGCCAATAAAGTGGTAAAGCTCGGTTTTACTGTCTTTTGCCCAATATTCATCAAAGTCAAGACCCTGCGTTTCACACAGTTTTTTGAAACTTGCCATGTAGCCAATCGGCGCATCCAGCCATACATAGAAATACTTGCCAGGCGCATCAGGGATTTCAAACCCGAAATAAGGCGCATCGCGCGAAATGTCCCAGTCATTCAAGCCGTTTTCGAACCATTCGCCCATTTTATTGGCGGCTTCGCCTTGCAATGTGCCAGAGCGTGTCCAGTCTTTCAGAAACGCTTCGCATTCGCTTAATTTGAAAAAGTAATGCTCAGTTTCCTTGCGTACCGGGGCAGCGCCAGAAACCGCAGAGTAAGCGTTAATCAGCTCGGTGGGGTTATACGTTGCCCCGCATACTTCACAGCTATCGCCGTATTGGTCTTTGGCGTGGCATTTCGGACATTCGCCCTTGATAAAACGGTCTGGCAGAAACATGTTCTTAACCGGGTCGTAAAATTGCTCAATCGTTTTAGTCGCAATTTTGCCGTTGGCCTTAAGCTTTTTATAAATTTCGCTAGATAAGGCACGATTCTCTTCAGAATTAGTAGAATAGTAGTTATCAAACTCCACCAAAAACTCTACAAAGTCCGCACTGTGCTCTTTATGTACAGCGTCGATCGAGGCTTCCGGCGTCATACCCTCTTTTTCCGCGCGCAGCATAATCGGCGTGCCATGCGTGTCATCCGCGCACACATAATGCACCATATGCCCCTGCATTTTCTGAAAGCGCACCCAAATGTCAGTCTGGATGTATTCCACCAAGTGGCCGAGGTGAATGCTGCCGTTGGCATAAGGAAGTGCAGAGGTAACCAGAATCTTGCGAGCCATAAAATGCTTTGTTAATTAAATAAAGTGCTATTTTAGCAAATTAAGCAATGTTTCGCTTTAAGCATTGGCATCAGCTAGAATAATGTCTTTCAAATCAGGCATGCAAATATTATGGCCATCACCGAAATTAACATCCAAAACGCGCTAAAAGAGCTGGTTGACCCGAATACTGGGCGTGATTTTGTTACCGGCAAATCAGCAAAAAACATTCAAATCAGCGGCAATGACGTTAGCGTTGATATTGTTTTAGGTTATCCCGCCAAAAGCGTGATGTCAGACGTGCAGGTTTTGGTGACAAATCATCTTAAAAAACTTGCAGATGTGGGCAGTGTGGCAGTGAATATCGGCAGCCGTATCGTTGCGCACAAGGCGCAGCAAGGCGTAAATTTATTGCCTAATGTGAAAAATATCATTGCGGTAGCCTCTGGTAAAGGCGGCGTTGGTAAATCAACCACTTCAGTCAATTTAGCGTTAGCGTTGGCAGCAGAAGGCGCAACGGTAGGCTTGCTGGATGCAGATATTTACGGGCCAAGCCAGCCGCAGATGCTAGGCATTAGCGGCCGACCTGAAAGCAGCGATGGTAAAAGTATGGAGCCTATGCTGGCACATGGCATACAGGCCATGTCAATCGGCTTTTTGGTAGATATCGATACGCCTATGGTATGGCGCGGCCCAATGGTGACGGGCGCGCTGGAGCAATTATTACGCGATACTAAATGGAACAATTTGGATTACTTAGTGATTGATTTACCACCTGGGACGGGCGATATTCAACTTACCCTTGCACAAAAGATTCCTGTCACTGGTGCGATTATCGTTACCACGCCACAGGATATTGCTTTGCTGGATGCCCGTAAGGGTTTAAAAATGTTCGAGAAAGTCGGCATTCCGATTTTAGGCATCGTTGAAAACATGAGCACGCATATTTGCAGCAAATGCGGCCATGAAGAACATATATTTGGCGCCGGCGGTGGCGAAAAAATGTGCGCGGACTACAACGTGGATTTACTCGGCAGCTTGCCGCTGGACATCAGCATCCGCGAACAGACCGATTGCGGAAAACCTTCCGTAATTGCTGCGCCTGATTCAAAAATAGCCGGCATTTACAAAGAAATCGCGCGTAAAGCTGCGATTAAAATCGCCAATGCCAGTTTGGATCACAGCAGCAAATTCCCGAATATTGTGATTCAAAATACTTAGCGTAAAATCGTCCAAATGACACATAAAAACCACAGTACTGCAGAAAAACTCATTGGTTCGCCTTATGAATCGATGGACGAACGCACCAAGAAAGTGGCGCGGCATATCAACGAACGCAAGCACATCTCAAGAAACACGTCAAAAGAATTTGATGAATCAATCACCTTTGGGCAACGCGCAGCAGATGCCGTAGCCAGATTCGGCGGATCTTGGACGTTTATCATTTTATTCGGCGTTACTTTAGTGTGCTGGGTGGTTTTGAACTCATATATCCTCGTCAACTACGGTAAAGACTTCGACCCTTATCCGTACATTCTGCTGAATTTGTTTCTGTCGATGCTCGCTTCGATTCAGGCACCGATTATCCTGATGTCGCAAAACCGGCAAGCAGAAAAAGACCGCTTAAATGCCGAGCATGATTACGAAGTAAATCTGAAGGCTGAACTTGAGATTATGTTGCTGCATGAGAAAATAGATTTATTGCGCGAAAACCAATGGAGCGACCTCATTGCGATTCAAAAAGAACAGCTAAGGCTATTGGGCGATTTAATAGAAAAAAACACCAAGTGATTGGTGTTTTGTAAGTTAATTCAACGCCACTTGGTAGCAATACACATCTACACCATTTTTACCGTGAATCAAAGTAGCGGGAATTTTCACGCCTTTGCGCCAGTGATCAACGGCCTCCTGTTTGCCCTTGCCCGTCACCAAAAATAATACTTCATGCGTATTATTGAGGCGGTTTTGGCTGACGGTGATGCGGTCTGCCGGTGCTTTGGGTGCATTGAATACAGGCACGGCATCGGCGCTGTTATCCACTGCCTGATTCGGGAACAGGCTGGCCGTGTGGCCATCTTCTCCCAGACCCAGAATTACTAAATCAAATGCACGCACGCCTTTGAGCGTTTCTGCATACGCTTTAGCACCGGCGATGTTGCCCAACTCTGCCGGAATATCGTGAATCTGATTTTGCGGAATTGCCACATGATCCAGCCAGACATCTCGCGCCATTTTGCTGTTGCGCTCAGCGTGGTCGACAGGCAGGCAACGGTCATCGTTGTGATAAATATGCCATTTTGACCAATCTGCCTGCCGTTTGCTTAATAGCTGGTATATGCTTTTTGGCGTGCTGCCGCCTGCCAGTACGATTAGAAAGCTGCCATGTTTGGCGATAGCCTCATCTGCGGCTTGCAGGATACGCTTAACTGCAGCCTGGTTAATATCCTCTTGCGAGTCAAAAGTGTGCCAACGGGTATTACTGAGCATCATTAAAAAACCTATTAAAACTTAAAAAAATAAAAAGCAGCCTTTGGAAGCCAAGCTGCATTTGCTATAATTATACCCAACTCAAAAAGATAATTCGCTAAGAATTAGCGATAATTAAACACTTGAGTGCATCATATCCAAAAGATGGATGTTTCTTACTAATCCTCTACAAAAGGTAAAAATACGCAATGAAATTAGCAATGTTAGGTTTGGGCAAAATGGGTGGCAACATGGCCGCGCGTTTGCTACGTCACAAAATAGATGTGGTTGGTTTTGATTTCAATAAAGACTTTGTCAACAATCTGGTAGAAAAAGAAGGCTTGATCCCTGCAACTTCTGTGCAGGATGCAGTGAATAAACTAGAAGGTCAAAAAATTATCTGGATGATGTTGCCAGCAGGCGAAATCACCGAAAAGCAGATCAAAGATTTAATCCCCATGCTAAACAAAGGCGACATCATTGTCGATGGCGGAAACTCTAACTATAAGCACAGCCAACGCCGCGGCGCTATGCTGGCTGAACATGGCATCGGTTTTATGGACTCTGGCACCTCAGGCGGTGTATGGGGCCTGGATAACGGTTATTGCCTGATGGTGGGTGCTACGAAAGAAGTGGCCGAAACCGTTACCCCGATATTAAAGGCGCTGGCTCCTGCAGCCCACCGTGGTTGGGCACATGTCGGACCCGTAGGTTCTGGCCATTTCACCAAAATGATTCACAACGGCATTGAGTACGGCATGATGCAAGCGATGGCTGAAGGCCTGGATCTAATTAAGGGCAAAACGGAATTCAATCTGGATCTGGCGCAAATCACCGAGTTATGGCGCCATGGCTCCGTAGTGCGCAGCTGGTTGCTTGACTTAACGGCTGAATCACTCAAAAACGACCAGACATTGGATGGCGTTGCACCATATGTGGCAGACTCAGGCGAAGGCCGCTGGACGGTAGTGGAAGCGGTTGAACAAGGCGTGGCGGCACCTGTATTGACACTGGCACTGCAAATGCGCTTTGCATCGCAGGAAGATGACGGTTACAGTTATAAACTGCTTTCAATGATGCGTAACGCCTTTGGTGGCCACGCCGTCAAATCATCAAAATAGTAATTGGCAAACTGAGGTTAATGAAATGACTAAAAAGATCGATCCATGTACTCTTGTATTATTTGGCGCCAGCGGCAACTTGTCTCGAATCAAGTTGATGCCTGGTTTATTCAGGCTGGATGCAGCTGGCCGCTTGCCAGAGCATATGGCGATTCTTTCGGTAGGCCGCAGCGAAGTCTCGCGTGAAGCCTGGCAGGCCGATATTAAAGGCATGCTGGATGCCAAATTCAAGAATGGCTATGATCAAAAAGTCTTTGAACGTTTCATAGCGCGTAACCATTACCATGCTAACCCGCCGACAGACCCAGATGCTTTCAACAAAATGAAAGCGCTTCTGTCAAATGAAAGCGTATTCCCACAGAATCTGGCATATTTCCTATCGGTGCGTCCAACCGATTTTGCGCCGGTTGTAGAACAGCTTTCAGGCGTGGGCTTGCTGGATGAAAGCAAATACTGGCGCCGTGTGCTGATTGAAAAACCGTTCGGCACCGATTTGCCAAGCGCGCAAGATTTACAAGCGAAAATCACCAAGCACTTAAAAGAAAGTCAGATTTACCGTATCGACCATTACTTAGGTAAATCGGCAGTGCAAGGCATTATGCTCACACGTTTTGCAAATGCCATGTTTGAGCCGCTCTGGAATAAAGAACATATTGACCACGTGCAGATTACCAATAACGAAATTTTAGGCGTGGGCGACCGCACTACTTTTTACGATGCCACAGGCGCATTGCGCGATATGTTCCAAAGCCATCTGCTGCAAACGCTGGCAGTTACCGCAATGGAAAAACCAAAAGATTTGCAGCCAGAAAGCATCCGTGCTGAAAAAATCAAGCTGCTGCAATCTATCCGCCCTGTCGATGTAAAAAACCTGAATAAGCAGGCATTTCGTGCGCAATATGCGGCGGGCCGCGTCTGCGTGGGCGATGGCCACGGTGAAAACGTGCATGGTTATTTAGAAGAGCTTAAGCGTGATGGCATTGAATCTAGCCATACCGAAACCTACGCCGCAGTTAAATTGTTTATCGACAACCCGCGCTGGCAAGGTGTACCCTTCTACGTGCGTACGGGCAAACGTATGCATGAAGGCAATACGGCAATTTCTATCCGCTTCAAAAAAGCGCCGATGCAATTGATTGATAGCCAACACCAAAATTGGCTCAGCATCAACATTCAGCCACGCGAATGTATCAAACTGGAAATCGAATCAAAAATCCCGGGGCTGGACATTGCCACACGCACCTTGAGTATTGATGCGCCGCAACGTCAAAAAGACGATGAAACCATCGACTCTTACGAAACCTTGATGCTCAACCTGATGGAAGGCGATCCGTCGCAATACCTGCACATTAACGAAGTGGAAGCACAATGGCGTTTGGTGGATCCTATCGTGAAGGCGTGGGCTGAAGACAAAACGCCTCTGCATCAATATCGCGCCGGCAACCGCGATCCAGAAGAATCCAGTGTCATCTTCGAATCGCAAGACCAGTTCTGGCGTTACAGCATTGAATTAGGCGGCGATAAACACTAGTTAATTGAGCGCTTATATAAGAACGGCAGGCAAGGCCTGCCGTTTTTTATTTTGCAGTGATTAATTATGTAGGTGTTGAGCTTTCCTCTATCGGTTTTGCTTTCACCTGCACAGGATGCAGGGTTTTGGTCGTAGGATCGGTCTCATTCTCTACCCACCAGTTCGCCCATAACCGGTCTTTATCATCCGGCTCTAGGCTTAAAAAGTTGCGCGCCCCGATTAAACGCCGCGTGGTTGCAGGAAACTCATACATCGCGGCGGTAATGCCTCGGTCAACCGTCTCTATATTTTTGCAGGCCTGTTCTAGAAAATAGCGCACCATGGCTGGTGGTGGCGGATGCACAATGCCCGAAGAGGTCAGCTGGTTAATCACGCGTGCATTTGGCGGCACATCGTTACGGTCTGATTCAATCACGCCCACAGCGGCCACATGCACATCGCCTGATAGTAATGTGACACGACATTTTTTCTCCGCAGAAAACCGCAATAACCTATGCACCATGCGCAGCCGCTCCTGCATATGCGGCGCGCTCGTCCAATGGTCGCGTAAATCATCCTCCAACTCTTGCTGGCCTGGTATAAAACCTAACATTTTTTCTAACAGGCCGAAGGTAGGATGCACCACCGGGATGCTCGACACTACCAGCAAATGTTGCAATTGTGCTGTAGCCACATGCTGATCCAGCCACTTATAAACTGCATTCCAGCTCGCTTCAGACATTACCTGATCAGGCATGTACTTATCGGCCGCACCATTAGGCGTGTGCGGTTTGCGCTCACTGCGCATATCCAGCACCAGGATGCCCAAATTGCCTAAATTGTAAGCCTGGTTAAAAGCAGGCTGCTCCGGCAGCTCGGCAGGATCTGACGTATCAATGGATTGCTGCTGAAACAACCTGAAATAAAGTTTTGCAACTTCAAAAATACCTTGATATACAGGACAAGTGTGCTGCTGATGTGGATATGAGCCCCAGCCGTCAAAAATATCATGGTCGTCCCACATCATGATGCTAGGCACACTGGCCAATACGGCAGCCACTTCCGGCTGCGCCCAGTTTTCCAGATACAATCCCTCAAAAAACTTTTCAACCTGGACGCGCATGGTCTGGTTAAACGACCTTTTCGCGCGCTGAGACCAATCCAGATCAACCCATGCCTTAAGCTCCGGCACCACTTGCCACATGGCGTCTGAATACACTTGATCGCCGCCCAGCAACAACAAGTTCCATGGCCCGTAACTGCGGCCGCGTATCTTGTCATCACCTTGATGCAGGCGGCTTATGCGATTCCACAGCGTATTCTTATTAGAAACCTGCTTCATGAGCTTAGGGTCTGAAAAGCCATTGCATGAGGCATACACGATTGCAGGCATGCTGTTTTTTGCAGGCACTTGTAGTTTATATGTCTTGCCATTGAGCTGATATTCTATGCTTTGTGCTGCCGCTTTTTGCGGGATTTTGCACTCCCACCGCCATGCAGTGGTTTTGCTATAGCTTAAATCGCACAATTTAACAGGATTAATGGCGCCGAGTGTGCCAATGCTGAAACCAGGCGGGCTATCTGCACGATCTGCCAATGCCATCACACTGATGTGCCACCCGGTATCCGTACATCCCAAAAACTTTACTATTGGACCTAATTTTAGCAAGATAAACCCTCCTAAAAATTCAGATTAATGCCACTAAATTACCCACATTCATCTTATAATGCTCTACTTTTATTAATCATAAAACAATTCAACTAACATGAGTATTAAATCAGACAAATGGATACGCCGCATGGCGGAGCAGCACGGCATGATCGAGCCGTTTGAACCCGATCAGGTAAAACAAAGTGCGGATGGACAGCGCCTAGTATCCTATGGCACGTCCAGTTATGGCTACGATATTCGCTGCTCAAAAGAATTCAAGTTATTCACTAACCTGAACAGTACCATTGTTGACCCTAAAAATTTCGACCCCAATTCATTTGTCGAAGTGAATGCCGATTACTGCATCATTCCGCCTAATTCTTTTGCGCTCGCGCGCACGGTGGAATATTTCCGCATTCCGCGCAATGTGCTGACCATCTGTTTAGGCAAATCGACCTATGCGCGTTGCGGCATCATCGTCAACGTGACGCCATTTGAACCAGAATGGGAAGGCTATGTAACACTCGAGTTCAGCAACACGACACCGTTACCTGCCAAAATATATGCCAATGAAGGCTGCGCGCAGGTACTGTTTTTTGAGGCCGATGAAGATGACGTGTGCGAAACCAGCTATAAAGACCGCGGCGGCAAATATCAAGGGCAAGTTGGTGTAACGTTGCCGAAAATTTAAGGTAAAGAGATGAAATTTAGATTTCCAGTAGTCATCATCGACGAAGACTTCCGCTCTGAGAACTCTTCAGGCCTGGGCATCCGTGTGCTTGCTAAAGCCATTGAAGCCGAGGGTATTGAGGTGTTGGGCGTGACCAGTTACGGTGATCTGACCTCATTCGCGCAGCAGCAAAGCCGGGCTTCGGCATTTATTCTATCGATTGACGACGAAGAGTTCATCGAAGAAAAACCCGAAGCGATTGAACAGTTACGCAAGTTCGTCGCTGAAATCCGTCACCGCAACGAAGAAATTCCAATTTTCCTGCATGGTGAAACCCGTACTTCACGTCATATTCCAAATGACGTATTACGTGAATTGCACGGATTTATTCACATGAATGAAGATACCCCGGAATTCGTCGCACGCCTGATTGTTCGTGAAGCCAAAGCTTACCTGGATAGCCTGGCACCGCCCTTCTTCAAGGCGCTCACGCATTATGCGGCTGATGGCTCCTATTCATGGCACTGCCCTGGTCATTCCGGCGGCGTGGCATTTTTGAAATCCCCCGTCGGACAGATGTTCCATCAGTTTTTTGGTGAAAACATGCTGCGTGCAGACGTGTGTAATGCGGTAGATGAGCTAGGGCAATTGCTCGACCATACCGGCCCTGTAGCTGCTTCAGAACGCAATGCGGCGCGCATTTTCAACTGTGACCATCTGTATTTCGTCACCAATGGCACATCGACTTCCAACAAGATTGTGTGGAACTCTACCGTCGCACCTGGCGATGTAGTGGTTGTAGATCGCAATTGCCATAAATCTGTATTACATTCCATCATCATGACTGGCGCAATTCCTGTCTTTTTAATGCCGACACGCAACCACTTTGGCATTATCGGGCCGATCCCTAAAAGCGAGTTCGAGTGGGAAAACATTCAAAAGAAAATCGACCGCAACCCGTTTATTATCGATAAAAAAGCAAAACCGCGCGTGCTCACCATCACACAATCCACCTACGATGGTGTGCTATACAACGTAGAAGAAATCAAGGAAATGCTGGATGGAAAAATCGACACGCTGCACTTTGATGAAGCCTGGTTGCCACATGCCACTTTCCATGACTTTTATGGCGATTACCATGCGATTGGCGAAGGCCGTCCGCGTTGTAAAGAAAGCATGGTATTTTCTACGCAATCCACTCATAAGCTGCTTGCTGGCCTAAGCCAGGCCTCGCAAATTCTGGTGCAAAATGCGCAGGACATTCAACTTGATCGAGACGTGTTTAACGAAGCCTATTTAATGCACACCTCCACCAGCCCGCAATATTCGATCATTGCCAGCTGCGACGTGGCAGCCGCCATGATGGAAGCGCCCGGCGGCACTGCACTGGTAGAAGAATCATTGATGGAAGCATTGGACTTCCGCCGCGCCATGCGCAAAGTGGACGAAGAATGGGGCGCAGACTGGTGGTTCAAAGTGTGGGGGCCCACCGATCTTTCTGAAGAAGGCATTGAAGAGCGCGACGCCTGGATGCTGAAAGCCAACGATGTCTGGCATGATTTTGGCGATCTGGCACCAGGCTTTAATATGCTGGATCCCATCAAGGCCACCATCATTACACCGGGGCTAGATATTCATGGTGACTTTTCAGAAGAATGCGGCATCCCGGCCGCAATCGTCACCAAGTATTTAGCTGAGCATGGCGTGATTGTCGAAAAAACAGGGCTTTACTCATTCTTCATCATGTTTACCATCGGCATCACCAAAGGCCGCTGGAATACCATGGTAGCCGCGCTGCAGCAGTTTAAGGATGACTACGACAAGAATCAGCCATTATGGAAAGTGTTGCCGGAGTTTGTGCAGAAACAGCCACGTTATGAGCGCGTTGGTTTGAAAGAGCTGTGTACGCAAATTCATGCCGTATACAGGGCTAACGATGTGGCACGCCTCACGACTGAAATGTATTTGTCGGACATGGTGCCTGCCATGAAGCCAACCGATGCCTTTGCCAAAATGGCGCATCGCAAGATTGACCGTGTGCCAATCGACGAGCTGGAAGGCCGTGTCACCGCCGTGCTGCTGACGCCCTACCCGCCTGGCATCCCGCTGCTGATTCCGGGCGAACGCTTTAACAAGGTCATCGTGAACTACCTTAAATTCGCACGTGAATTTAACGAAAAATTCCCAGGCTTCGAGACTGACAACCATGGCCTGGTAAAAGAAATAGTGGACGGCAAGGCGGTATATTACGTCGATTGCGTCGAAAAATAACGCTAATTATTTTCGTTGATAAATCAAATCACTATATTCAAGACCACTCGCTGAAACGTGGTCTTTTTTTTCGCTTAACTGCCAATGATTTAAATCAATGTCAGCAAAAAACGCATCACCTTCAAACTCAGCATGCACCTGTGTGATGTAGAGCCTGGTAGCAAGCTTCAAACCCGCCTTATACAACTCGGCGCCGCCAATCAAAAACGGCTCGGTATCGTTATTACACAGCGCAATTGCCGCTTCCAGTGAATCGGCGATTAACGCGCCCTCCACTTTGTAAGATTTATTTCTCGTCACAATCACGGTAGTGCGGCCTGGCAACAAGCGCCCAAGCGATTCATAGGTCTTGCGCCCCATGATAATATGATGTCCCATCGTCAATGCCTTGAACCGCTTCAGATCCTCCGGCAGGTGCCACGGCAGTGCATTCTTGTTGCCAATAACATTGTTTTTGGCAAACGCGACAATAAGAGAAAGTGTTTTCATCAGCATATTATACTAGCCCAGCGCCATAGTTTTAACGCGATCATTCGCTTCATATGAAATCTTTACCTGATAAGATTGTCCATACTGGCTTGCAAATCACTTACCCAAAATCATTCTTAAAACTATTGCTGTTTGGCTTTGCGTTAGCCATGCTGCCTTTATTGGCAGCTTTTGTGAATGGCAATGTCTATTTTGACAGGCTCACCAGGCAAAGCCTGTTTAACATGTCGCAGGCGGTTGAAACCACACGTGCCAGCCGCATCCTGCTTGAAGAGCTTGCTGTCATGGAACGCAGCGCGCGGCAGTATTTTGTGCTGCATGATAAAGTGCTGCTCACTAACTACCTCAATGCACACGCTCAATTCACTCAAGCCGTCGATACCTTATCGCAGCTACCCATTGCCAAACCGCTCACACCAGAATTAATGCAGTTTTCCAGGCAGGAAAATAGCTTGTTCACCTCCATCAGCCATGCCAATGAAACCATGGCATTTGACCAGAACATGGTTGACGCATTTACTGACTTAACCAGCCAGGCAACTACAATTGTCAATAAAAACAATCAGTTAATTGACAAAGAAGCCGCGTTGTTTAAAGCCAAAGTGACGCATACTCAGCAAGTGTTGTTTTGGCAAACGCTTACGCTAATTCCGCTGGCGATATTAATAGCTGGCTTGATTACCTGGATGATCGCCAGACCCATTCGCCGCATGGATGCGGCCATACACCAGCTTGGCAAAGGCAATTATGAACAAACCATCGCGATAAACGGCCCAGGGAACTTGCGCCAACTGGGATTCAGGCTGGATTGGCTGCGAATCGCGCTAAAAGATCTGCACCAGCAAAAACAACGCTTTTTACAACAAGCTTCGCATGAACTTAAAACGCCTCTTACTGCCATTAGGGAAGCCAGTGAGCTGCTCAATGACGGCGTTGCAGGGAAGCTTAACCAGCAGCAAAGCGATGTAATCCGCATATTGCGCGACAACAGCCTACGCCTGCAAAAAATGATTGAGAATCTGCTCAACTATACTGAAATTCAATTTAACTCATCGAAACTTAAAGCCAGTCGGCAAGCTCTTAAAAATATAGTCAATGAAATAGCGCAAGCTTACGCCCTCACCATTGCGAACAAGAATATTACGATGCTTGTAACCATTGAAGACATTGCCATGCAGGTGGATACCGAAAAATTGCGCACGGCGCTGGATAACCTGATCTCTAACGCGGTTAAATTTACACCTGAAAATGGTGAAATCAGCATTTCAGCCATACAATCGAAATCCATGGTTACCATTGAAGTCAAGGATACCGGCCCTGGTATTAGTGAAACTGTCAAAACCGGACTTTTTGACCCATTTTATCGGGGCGAGCAGCCCAATAATAGTTTAGTTGGCGGTAGCGGGCTGGGCTTGTTTATCGCAAAAGAAGCCGTCAGCGCGCTAAAAGGTGAAATCAGTCTGGCGCCTACACGAATTGGCGCGCATTTCATATTACATCTACCTGATTCCGCCTAAGGCTGCTTAACATTATGAAAATACGCACTTTATTGATTATGTTTTTCATTTGCCTGCTCTCCGTCGCCTGTGTGAATTCTGCTGCCAAACAGAGTGCTGGCATAAAGGTTAGTCCGACAAAAAATAATGATGCAAACGAGTTTTTAAATTATGCTGAAGCGTTTTCTAATCTGTCTGCTGATGCTCAAAAACAGGAACTTGCTGCGACCAATCTGGCACTGGCGCTTAACCCGAATGCGCTTTCACATCGCATGAAACTGGTCATGATTTACGGCTTACCTGGCAGCAATTTGGCCGACACGCCAAAAGCGCAGAATTTGTTACAGCAAATATTACAGGAAGATATTTTATCTAACGCGCAATTAGCCTTTGCCCATTTGTTATTCGATCATTTGGTTGCAGCCAATAAAGTGGCTAAAAATAATCGGGATGACCAAAAGCGCATTGAATTGCTACAGCAAAAAAATGAAGCCTTGCAGCTTAAATTAGAAGCGGCCCAGCAAAAACTGGATGAGCTCAAAAATATAGAGAAATCGATGGGTGAACGCGAAGTCGCACCTAAAAAATAGCTATCCTGGAAATAATGATTCTGGAAAATAATGACTAAACACATTTTAGTGGTAGACGACGACGCAGACATTCTAAAGCTATTAGAAATGCGCCTGAGTGCGGGCGGCTACCAGGTTGCCACTGCGCACTCTGCAAAAGAAGCGCTCTCGCTATTTAATATGAAGCCAGCGGCACTGGTCATTAGTGACTTGCGCATGCCGGATATGGACGGCTTTGCCCTGTTCGAAGCAATACACCAGCTGGATCCAACGGTGCCTTTTATTTTGCTTACCGCACATGGCTCGATACCCGAAGCAGTGCACGCCACGCAACAAGGTGTATTCAGCTTTATAGCCAAGCCTTTCGAGAGTAAAGAGTTGTTACAACAGGTGGCGAATGCGCTAAAAATCACGTCAAGCAACTTTAACCAACAGTACACCGGGGATGATAGCTGGCGTGCCGCCATCATCAGCAGCAGCCAGCAAATGCAAAGCTTGCTAGCCCAGGCAAAACTGGTAGCAGTATCAGATGCGAGCGTATTGATTCAAGGCGAGAGCGGCACCGGTAAAGAGCTTTTTGCAAAGGCCATTCACCAAGCCAGCCCGCGGCGTGAGCATCCATTTGTGGCCATTAACTGCGCCGCCCTGCCCGAGGCCTTGCTTGAATCCGAGTTATTTGGTCATAGCAAAGGCGCATTTACGGGTGCGACGAGCGATCACCAGGGTTTAATCAAAAACGCACATGGCGGCACGCTTTTTCTGGATGAAATCGGTGATATGCCGCTGGCTATCCAAGCCAAGCTGCTACGCGCATTGCAAGAGCGCATGATTCGCCCGGTCGGCTCATCCAGCCAGTTTGCTATTGATGTACGGATTATTTGTGCCACTCATAAAAATTTAATCGAGGAAATGCAAGCGAACCGGTTTCGGGAAGATTTTTACTATCGCATCAATGTCGTCAGTCTGGAGATTCCCGCACTGGCATCCAGGCGCGAAGACATTCCATTATTAGCCAATTATTTTCTGGCCAATTTGATTAAAAAATATCATAAAAAAATTAATGGATTTGCCCCGGAAGCACTTGAAATAATGCTCACAGCACCGTGGCCAGGCAATGTGCGGCAATTGCAAAATATTATCGAGCAAGTTGTGGTGCTTTCAACCACACCGATTATTACCAGCAAATTAGTGCAAAAAGCACTGCAGGACAATATCTCGAGCATTGTTTCATTTGATGTTGCACGTAAAAACTTTGAACAGCAATATTTAATTAATCTGCTTAAAGCCACACAAGGCAATGTCACGCAATCGGCACGCATCGCTGGCCGGAACCGTACCAATTTTTATAAACTGCTGCAGCGGCATCAAATCAATCCCATTTTATTTAAAGATTCTCAATCAACAGAATAATGTCGCTTTTGAGCGACAAAAAAAATCTTTATTATTCATAGCGTTGCAAATTTAGCCGCAAAACCTGTCTCCAATCAGAGACGATCTATTTGTCTCAATAATCCTGAATTTCATCTTAACTTATTGTTTTTAATAAACAAATTAACGCGGCACAACAATTGCTATATATCCATTACTGTATGTAATGTGCAGTAACCCTTTTAATTGTTTAGGAGTACATTCATGTTGAAATTACACATTTCAAATCCCACATATAAAACAGTTGCTATTACCTCGCTGGCAAGCTTATTTTTCTGTGGCATTACAGCTCAATCCGCAATAGCAGAGACCAAAACCCCGACTAAAGATATGGTTGCCGAAGCACCAGCTGATGCCGATTTTAAGAAACTGGACGCGAACGGTGACAAGAAAATTTCACTTAAAGAAGCTGTTAAAGATAAAGCCCTGGCGACGAGCTTTGATGTAACTGATATGAATAAGGATGGCAATATTACTGCTGACGAATATGCAAGTTACAAAGCTGCGAAAAGCATGGACAGCTCAGCGCCAACATCAGCAGCACCAAGTTCTGCTGCGCCAACTGAAGCACCAGCTTCAAAATATTGATTAGTTTAAATCCTACAATTCTCCCCTTAGAATTGTAGTCTCTGCCACACTGTTATGCAGTGTGGCTTTTTTGTTAGCATTTAATACGGATAGCTTGTCTATACTGCAACCAGCCCTTTAATGGCGGGGTGTGGATCGTAATTTTCCAAAATAAAATCTTCAAACTTGAAGCTGAAAATATCTTTAACCTCCGGGTTGATTTTCATTTGCGGCAAGGCGCGAGGCTCTCGCGTAAGCTGTTCCTGCACTTGTTCCATGTGATTCGTGTAGATGTGCGCATCACCTAAAGTATGTACAAAATCACCTAGTTTCAAATCACACACTTGCGCTACCATCATGGTCAGCAGCGCATAAGAGGCAATATTAAACGGCACGCCCAGGAAAATATCTGCACTGCGCTGATACAGCTGGCAACTCAGCCGGCCATCTGCTACGTAAAACTGAAAAAAAGCATGGCACGGCGGCAATTTCATGCGGTCAATATCCGCCACATTCCAGGCAGAAACAATCAGCCTGCGCGAATCCGGGGTTTTCTTAATTGCATTCACGACTTGGCTGATCTGGTCGATGTGCGTGCCATCCGGCTTGGGCCAGTTGCGCCACTGGTAGCCAGTTTCCATTTAGCTTGCCATTGTGTCAATAAAAGAGCTAACAAATTGCGCGGTTGTAGAGGCGTCTGCAACATCAAATAAATTCATGGTTTCACTCGTACTGCATTCACCCTCAGTGCCATTTTCATGAACAAAATATGTCACAAGCTTGTTAGTAGGATGTACTACTTCCGCCAAAGAACCAGACAATTTATTTTTTATGATTGTGCCATCTGGAAGTACATTCATTGTAGATAGCTTTTCTTTACAATCATCACAGCTACAATCTACCGCAGACCGAACCTCAGACATCGCTTCATTGACCGTATCAAAACCGCGCGTATGCTCCCCAGTGCCAACGTCTGCATTGAATTGCTTACCAGGCACCAGAGCCACGATTAAGCTATTGCCCAAACTACGCTCATCATCCCAATGTAGGATGTTTTTATGTCGCTGCTTTTTCAGTTCTTGCGTCATGACACTTCCAGTTATTTATTTAACTTAACGCCAGCATGAAGTATATTTCGCTTCGTGTCAAGAAGTATATTTCACTTTCTCATCACAACGGGCAAAGCTTTGACCGCATCATCGTAGTAACGGCCTCGATCAACATCCGCCACAAGTTGCTGCACCCGGCGTTTAGTCATACCCCAGCGCTTAGCCAACATATCAGCCGTCCACCCGCGTGATTCAAGCTCTGCGCGATAGGCTTCCGGTGACATCGGGATAATTTCTTTTATTTCCACTTAAACATTCCAAACTTTATGAAGGATATTGCATCATAGCACGACTGCATACATCTCATGCAAGCAGATTATCTGTTAGTAATACTTACTCTCTATTTTTGCGTCTATTCCATTTACCTCTAGGCCAAACTTTGGCTTGAGATAAGATTTCATCTTGAAGGACTAAATCTAGCTTTACTTCCCTGTCTACCTTTGGCAGCACTTGATTCAATGGCGGGTTATATCTTTTAATCATTACACTTTCAAATTCATTTAACTGCTCCAAAGGCACTGCTAATACAGCGGCTTTTGAAAATGCCAAAGATTTTCTCTGATCGCGCAAGTGAGTTCCGATCCTTGCAAAAAAATTGGTGGATTGCCCTATGTAACACTTGAATTCTGTAATTGAATCCATTAGGATTTGGTCTGGCTTTATCAAAGCCAGCCGCCGACGTGGCGAATCACCTTCGGGTGGATGATGTTTAATTTATTCTTTGGTTTGCCTTTTTTATAGTGGCTACCGGCAGTCGGCACCGAGAACCCACTTAAAAAGGAGACCTAATCATGAAACACATCCCAACAACTGCTACTGCAATCCGCAAGATTAAATTAGCAGCAAAACTTATCAAATCTGAACAAAAACTTACCCTAGCTAAGGCACTTGATCTTGCTGCATTAAACGCTGGCTATGAGAACTTCCATCACGCCAATCATTGTGCCTCAAACACTAAGCCTGAACCTACATTCATCGGACTTGGCACGCTGGCTTTTGTGATTGACGAAACAACCAGCAACTGGGAGCTGCTTGATGATGATGGCTATACTCAAGAGATCGTTAATGTGCATGGTGGAAAGTTTGGTGTAGGTAAAAATCACAAATCACTTCGCGACGTGAGGGATGCGCTTGATGAGTTAAGTGATGAAGTCGGTGGTGGCACTGGCGATATGACAGACATATCAGACCTTGGCTTACTGGAGATTATTTCTGGTTGCAGAATTTATACTGCGCGCGAGCCTGCATTCATTGATGGATATGCGCACTGGGCAGGGGCTCTGGTGTCACTTGAACAACACGAAGAGTGTATCACTATGGCATCACCTGTTTTTAATGCAGTGTGTGCATTAATACCCTCAGATTTCAATGGTCTAATTCCTTATTCATATTTATCTAGGCTATATGCATTCTAGGGTTGGATGAGCCAATTTTTTATGTCTAAACTGTTTAACCAACAATCGTTGCCATGGTTGGAATCAGCCACTTGCAACAACTGTATCTAAATACCAAATGGTTGGATCTGATCATCATGCGTAAGCCAAATGGTGAGAGCCACACCTACGCTTGCGTTACTGAACGGCAGCTTTCTGGCAAGCAATTTTCAATCATGTATATCCGCAAACAAACCTATCCAGCCATACGAAAATCAAAGCTGGCCGGCTGGAACATCCCCAAAGCTGACGGCCAGTCTAAATTTACAATACACTACCACGGCTCCAAGCGGACACTGCAGTTAACCTTGATTTATCCGGTTTCAGTGTCCGGAATTGGAAAAAACGTTCATCGTTACGACCCCAGCGATAATTAGACTAATGCCAACAAGCGCAGGAATATCTAGTTTTTGACCAAAAAATCCCCAGCCAATAATAGTAATCAGAACAATTCCTACGCCTGACCAAATTGCATAAGCAATACCGACTGGAATCGAGCGTAAGGTTATTGAAAGAAAGTAAAATGCTATTCCATATCCTATTATCACAACTACAGAAGGTATTAGTTTCGTAAAGCCTTCACTTGACTTCAATGCCGCAGTAGCAATGGTTTCTGCAACAATTGCTGCACCTAAAATTAACCATTTGTTCATCTAATTCTCCATATGAAATTCATCTCAAGACGTCAGATCATGACTTTATTATTGTATGCTGCACAATCTAGACAAAAGATTTAGCTTGTGAGCAAATTGCAGCGCAAGTCGCACTTTCACTTATTTCTTGTAGCTGGCCTAGCTAATCGGGATTGTCCGCTTTGTCCCGAATTTCCGCTGAATCCGCATAGCGGAAGCCCAAGAAAAATTCTGTTACTTACACAAGTCGCATGCATCGCTCACGTAATATCTCAGAATATAAAAGGCCGAAATTCCGGCCTTTTATATTGGTTTACAGATTAACGAATTGATATTGGAACCAATGTCCCGGCCTTCATATCGGGCATCAGTATCGTTTTACCATCGGCTGATAAGTTAATGTCCGCTGACGACCGATGACCTTCGCTAATCAATTGCGGAGTCGCCTTGGGTTCGCTTAATTGCCAAACTTTGCCGCCAGCCCAATCGCTGATGTAGAGTACACCGCTAGGATCACGGATCAAACCATCAGCAGCACCAAAGCCTTGATTCAGCAGCGTCAAATTAGACTTAACTTTGCCGTCTTGTTCAGAATAGTCTATGCGGAACAGTTTGCCTGTACCAAAGTCTGCGACCAACAATGCATTGGGGCCATCCATTAATAAACCATTTGGGCGTTTTATGCCGGATTTATCGCTGATGATTTGCACCACTTGCCCTTGAGACGTAATTTTGTAAATGGCAGCATGTTTACCATTATCCTCCCCGCTATCGGATACATACACGTTACCTAAGCCATCGATTTCAATGTCATTCAGAAAAACTGGTTTGCTCTGGAAATCTGATGGTTTTGCAATTACCGTTTTATTACCTTGCAGATCAATACGTACTACCTGATCCATATCTGCAACATACAGCTGATTATTGAACATATCGATTCCTTTTGGATCATTCAAACCATCAGCTAATGTAGATTTTGAACCGTCAGCATTAATCACAGTCACCTTACCGTCACCGCTCTTGCCAAACTCACCGATTTCCGTAACAAATATACGGCCATCCGGATGGGCAATCGAAGATTCAGGCATTTTCAAACCCGTTACAGTGCCGAATGCTGTAGCAGTAGCTGGTGCTTTAGCGTCTTCGCCATAACTAACGCGGTAAATCACGCCGTTGTAGTCATCAGATACCAGCAATGAGCCATCCGGCAATTGCAGCACATCCGTTGGGCGTCCCCAGATTTCGCCATTATTCAACCAGCCATCAATGAACACCTCAGTTCCAGTCACGCGATGCTGGGCGTCGAATTTCAACTTCATCAGTTGATAACCAACAGGCTTGCTGCGATTCCATGACCCATGTTGGGCGACAATTGCGCTACCTTGGTATTCAGCAGGAAACTGCGTACCGCTGTAGAATTTGAAACCCAGGTTGGCGCTATGCGCCTGAAACTCAGCTGCCGGAAAAACGACATTCTTTGGTGGTGTTTTATCTTTCAACTGCGGGGAACGAGCGTCACCACCCGCATAATAAGGGAAGCCGAAGTGCTGGCCTGCTTTGACCGCTGCGTTTAATTCGTCATGCGGGATATCGTCGCCCATCATGTCGCCGCCGTTATCGGTGAAATAGACCACATTGGTGTCTGGCTGAAAGTCGACACCTACCGAGTTGCGAACACCTTTTGCAAAGGTTTCTACGTTACTGCCATCCGGATCCATTCTGATGATAGAACCTTCAATCCCTTTTGTTTCACAAATATTGCAAGGCGCACCCACTGTTACATATAGCTTGTTATCCGGACCGAAAGCGATATATCGCCAGCCATGGTGAGCCTTATTCGGCAGCTTGTCATAGATGACTTCGCGCATTTGCTTGAATGGCAGTGTCAAATCAAAATCTGGCGCAGCATAACGTGTAATACGGTTCTGTTCTGCCACGTACAGGTTACCCTTGTACATCGCCACACCATTACCAATGTTCAAATCGTCTAATATGGTAATTACTTGATCTGCTTTGTGATCTTTGTTCTTATCAACGACTGCATAGACCTTATTGCCACGCGTGCCGACATATATGTTTCCATTGGTGCCTAATGCCATTTGGCGTGCATCTGGTACATCCGCATAAACTTCGATTTTAAAACCTGCAGGGACGTTTAATTTACTTAAATTCGCCTGGGCATCTGCTGCTTCAGCATAAGTATTTAGCGATACCGCACTAAATGCTGTTCCCAGCATGAATGCAAGTAGGTTTAATTGCACTTTCATATTTACTCCTTGTTATCGAAACGAGACCAAGGCTAGTTTACTGAGGCAATGAGATTTTTTGAATACATAAAACTCCTTATTTATTGCCTAAAACTATTTATAAATATGAATTTATAGTTGATATAATATAGTTTTGTAACCTAAATATATAATTTTTATGACTAAGATGAACTGCTGGCAGGAGTCCGATCAAAGCGACATATGCGACCTCCTTAAGCGTTTGGCGCCGACTGAAGGCTTTACTCTCACCCCTTTAGAAGGTGTGAAGCTCATGCGCTGGAACCGCTCTTTGCCGCGCAGTCCGGTTTTATATGAACCAAGCATCGTGGTGATTTGCTCAGGTCGTAAAATTGGTTATTTAGGTCAAGAAGTTTTTCATTACAACCCGCAGCATTTTTTGGTGCTGTCAGTTCCACTGCCATTTGAAAGCGAAACCATCGCCAGTGAAGAGGAACCTTTAATGGGTATTTCGATTCGCATTAATATACCCATTCTCTCCGAACTGATCTTGATGCTTGACCAAGGGTCTTCCCATTCTGAGCTTGGAACCCATGGGATGGTATCCACCCCATTGGATGCCAAGCTTTCCAATACAGTTCTAAGACTGTTGCAAGCATTAACTTCGGCTAACGATACGGATATTCTTGGGCATTCAATCTTGCGGGAAATTCATTATCGGGTTTTAATCAGCAATCAAGGTGAAGCTATTCGCGCATTACTAAGCCAGCAAAATCACCTGGGTAAAATCAGTAAGGCCTTGCGAAGGATACATTCCGATTTTGCAGATGATCTTAACGTCGCGAAACTGGCTGATGAAACCGGGATGAGTTTGGCTGCCTTTCACGCCAGTTTTAAAGCCGTGACTGCAACATCCCCAATACAATATCTGAAAACAACGCGGTTACACAAAGCCAGATTACTCATGTTTCAAGACGGTACTTCAGCAGCGCATGCTTCCGCTAAAGTTGGCTATGAGAGTCCTTCACAATTTAGCCGTGAATTTAAACGACTGTTTGGTAAAACCCCAATGGAAGATATGGCCGCTATGCGAGAATCACTCATCACATTACCCTTCGACCCAGCTTCTAAATATGTAACCGTTCAGCCGTAAAGAGGAGCTTTGTCCCGTATTCTGCTTAATCCGCTTAGTGTCTTTTTATAAATTAGGAATAATTCGTTGAATTGTTGCCAACTAAAATAATGCAATTGATAATGGCGTCTGAGTAATCACTTAACTTTTTGCGGTAGCTTTTAACACCGCGTTTAAAACCCCTGGATACTTCTGCTCAATTTCCTCAAGTCTCAAAGAGTTCATGTGTTCTGTCCCTTCTATCAACGTTTCAACAAGCCCTGCGCTTCGAAGGATTTTGAAATGATGCGACATACTAGATTTTGGACGATTCAGGTCAATTTCCCCGCAAGTCATCTTTCTACCCGCTTTCGCAAGTAAAGTAACAATCTCTAGGCGAGTCGGATCTGCCAGCGCATACATGATGTCCGTCAATTCGACTTGGTCTATGGTGGGATGTTTGATTTGCCTCATATGATCAATTTACCACATCTCTTGATAATATTCTATAGTTCTATTATATTCGAACAATGATACAATGGCATTTATAGTTTCCACTTAATCATCTCTGAATATCAATAAAGGATCACCATGACAGATTTATTTTCATCCTATCAATTGAAGGATGTCACATTAAAAAATAGAATCGCTATCCCACCCATGTGCCAATACATGGCAGAAGATGGCTTAGTGAATGACTGGCATAAAGTACATTATACGAGCCTAGCGCGTGGCGGTAGTGGACTGGTCATTGTGGAAGCAACTGCGGTGGCGCCAGAAGGACGTATCACACCAAACTGTTTAGGAATTTGGAATGATGATCAAGCGGATCAGCTGCGCGAAATTGCATCAGCAATCAAAGCCGCAGGTGCCATTCCAGGGATTCAGATTGCACATGCCGGTCGTAAGGCTAGTGCCAATATTCCATGGGAAGGCGATGACCATATACCGGCAACAGATGCACGTGCATGGCAAACTATCGCGCCGTCTGCAATAGCGTTTGGTGGTGATCTGCCACGTGTGCCTACTGAGATGACAATTGCTGATATCAAACGGGTACAAAATGATTTTGTTGTAGCAGCTCAGCGTGCGCTTGACGCAGGATTTGAATGGCTTGAACTCCATCTTGCACATGGATATCTGGGTCAGAGTTTTTTCTCACCTCATTCAAATCATAGAACGGATGAATATGGTGGAAACTATGAAAACAGAGCTAGATTCAGTCGAGAAACGCTTTCGGCTGTGAGGAAAGTTTGGCCAGATAATTTGCCGTTAACCGCTCGATTTGGTGTTCTGGAGTTTGATGGCAAAGATGAAGAGACATTGAGCGAGTCGATTCAATTGGTTAATGACTGGCAGCAACTTGGGCTGGATATGCTAAGTGTAAGCGTTGGATTCACTATTCCAGAAACCAATATTCCATGGGGACCAGCATTCATGGCCCCTATTGCCGAACGTGTCCGCAATGAAGCTAAGATACCTGTTTCATCTGCATGGGGCTTTGGTACACCTAAGCTTGCCGATCAAGCTGTGCGTAAAGAACAGTTAGATTTGGTGATGATAGGACGGGCTCACTTGGAGAACCCTAATTGGTCATATCAAGCAGCAAAAGAATTAGGCAAGGAAAGTCCGGCTTGGATTCTTCCGCCACCATATGCTCATTGGTTATCCAGATATAAAATCCCAACAGCGGACTAAGCGAATAAACTTAATTGGGTTGGGTGCAGTAAAGTATCATATTGCACTCAAGTGTCCGCTTTGGGCCGAGCCTGTGTCAAAACGCCCATAAATTCATTCTGAAATAAACACATTAATCTAGATATTGTATAATGTAACCATCTGATTACATTGTTTTTATTTAAATATGAAACGATTTATACAAGGTCAA
>WBZT01000041.1_pt1 | contig 106548 bp, 109 predicted proteins | sample 5204241 | NCBI WGS metagenome assembly WBZT01 (sample SAMN12344358, study PRJNA552823) | activated sludge metagenome | biome: Activated sludge suspended growth; feature: Nitrification reactor; material: Wastewater; isolation source: activated sludge from nitrification reactor of wastewater...
CCTGCTCCTGCTCCTGCTCCTGCTCCTGCTCCTGCTCCTGCTCCTGCTCCTGCTCCTGCTCCTGCTCCTGCTCCTGCTCCTGCTCCTGCTCCTGCTCCTGCTCCTGCGGCTGGTTCAAATATAATACAAGTAGGCCTAATGCCAGCAGTGGACATCAGCAAAAATATCACGCCTAATCCAGGCGTCTCAGATGTTCGCATTCAAGCCACTAGTGAAAAACCAAAAGCCAGTGATGTTGGAGCGTTTAGAGTTCAGTGTGATCCTAGCCACATGTCGAATGACGATCCTATCGTCTATCCGAACCAGCAAGGGGCGGCACACCATCACACGTTTTATGGCAATACTTCAGTCAATTATAAAAGCAATTTAGCAGCTTTATCGACCACAGGTAATAGCACTTGTACCGGCGGCAGCATGAATCGTACCTCTTACTGGCATCCTACGCTGATTAATACGGCTAACAACACCCCTGTTGTGCCTGATAGAGCACTTTTTTATTACAAAACTGGTTATGATGGCGTTCCTCCTAGCATGGTGGTTGCACCACCTAAAGGACTTCGTATGATTGCTGGGAATGCTAAAGCCACTACAGCAGCTGATGTTGCTCATGGAGTTCAATATTTATGCGTATCTGATAGTAAACCATTCCAAGGGTGGAATGACCACATTCCAAATTGTGCAGCCGGAGAAGTAATGGAAATTTCAATCGATTTTCCACAATGCTGGGACGGGAAAAATCTGGACTCTCCTGACCATATAAGCCATATGGCTTTCGCCAGCGAATCTAATCCTACTGCTAACAAATGTCCGGCAACTCATCCTGTCGCCATTCCTAAAATAACTATGACTGTTAACTATAATGTCACTACAGCGAATGAGGCTACAAAATGGCGATTAGCTAGCGACAATTATTCTAAGTCATTACCAGGCGGTTATTCAGGACATGCTGATTATGCATGGGGATGGGATGAGACTATTATGGCCGGCATTGTCAAGAACTGTCTGAATAAACAACTAGATTGCCATGCTCACTTATTAGGTGATGGCAGGATGATTTACTAAGCTATTTATTAGAATCAGCGCAACAACTTAATAAAAAAGCCAGACCAAAGTCTGGCTTTTTTATTTGCTATATTTTTCTAAGAACCCTAATAATAAGAAGAAAACTTACTATTGCAAACTTCTAGCAATTGCAGCACCACAAATATTCATTAAGGTTTGCGGCATTAAACCAAGCGCAAGTAGTGCCATTGCGTTGATGCTTAGAATAAATCTCATATCAAGAGGAGCGTTGATAGCCAAACTGTCTTGCGGCACATCAAAATACATCAGTTTCACTATACGTAGATAGTAGAATGCGCCTATCACCGCCATCAGCACTGCAAACACCACAGGCCATATATAGCCCGCCTGCAAAGCTGCCTGCAGCACCGTAAACTTGGCGTAAAAACCAAGCGTTGGCGGTACGCCCGCCATGCTGAACATGGTGATAAGCATCAAAAAGGCTGCCCATGGACTACGCTGATTGAGGCCTTTCATGTCATCCAGATTTTCAGCTTCAAAGCCTTGACGAGATAACAATAGAATCATGCCGAAGCCTGCCAGTGTCATCAGCACATAAGCGCTGATGTAAAACAAACTTGAAGCAAAACCGTTTAAGCTGCCGCTCATTAAACCAAACAATAAAAAACCGATGTGCGAGATGGTAGAGTACGCCAGCATGCGTTTTAAGTTAGTTTGCGCGATAGCGGTGATGTTGCCGATGGCGATTGAAAGCACAGCCATAATCAGCAACATATCCTGCCAGTCGGCAGTCAGCGGTTGTAAACCTTGTGCCAACAAGCGGATAGCGATGGCAAACGCTGCAAATTTTGGCACCGAGCCGATTAACATAGTGATACTGGTGGGAGCGCCCTGATATACATCGGGCACCCACATTTGAAACGGCACTGCGCCAAACTTAAACGCCAAACCTGCAACAATAAACACCAAGCCCAAAATCAGCACTGGATTATTGGGGCTAGATTCTTGCAGTACGCTTGTAATTTCTGTCAGATTCAAGCTGCCTGTCATGCCGTAAATCATGCTCATGCCGTAGAGCAACATGCCGGACGCCAACGCACCGAGTACAAAGTATTTCATGGCGGCTTCGGATGATTTTGCGTTATCCCGATCTAGCGCAACCAATGAATACAGGCACAGCGAGAGCAGCTCCAGCCCAATATAGATGGTCAACATGCTTTGACCTGACACCATGATCATCATGCCCAATACCGAAAACAAGACCAGCGCATAATATTCGCCACGGAACATATTGCGCAGCTGCATGTATTGCCGCGTGTACACAAACATCACCGAAGTTCCCAATAAAATCATCAGCTTGAGTACATCGCTTAAAGTATCATCAACAAACATGCCGCTGAATGCGTATCCTACAGCAGGCGTATGTGTACCCACAGTGAAATAAGCCGCTGCAAACAAAGTAAATTGTGCCAATCCATAAATAACAATTTTATTTTTAGGCTTTAAGAATAAATCTGCCATTAAAATAAACATCGCCATAATCAGCACGGTAAGTTCAGGCAATACAGCCATCAGATCGAATTGAATATTTTCCATGCCTATAAACCTGCCACCGGTAATTTGCTGATAGCCATATGATTCAGCCATTGCATTGCACTGACGTGGGTAAGATCGGTAATGAGTTTAGGGTACACACCAAAACCAATCACCATTAGCGCCAACACTGCCAAGATTAAAAATTCACGGCGATTCAAATCGTTAAGCTCCGCCACTTTTGGATTAGCAACATCGCCGTAAAACACACGTTTCACCATCCATAACGTATAGGCCGCGCCGAATATCAGCGTGGTTGCTGCTAAAAATGCCACCCAGAAATTGTATTTGACCGCAGCCAGGATCACCATGAATTCACCCACAAAGCCCGATGTGCCTGGCAAGCCGCAATTGGCCATGGCAAACAGCACCATAAACGCAGCAAAAATCGGCATGGTATTAACCACGCCACCGTAATCGGCGATCTGGCGACTATGCATGCGGTCATACAACACGCCGACGCACAGGAACATGGCTGCAGATATAAATCCGTGTGAAATCATCTGCACGATCGCTCCCTCGAGTCCCAATTGGCTGAATATAAAAAAGCCCAGCGTCACAAAACCCATGTGCGAAATGGACGAATAAGCGATGAGCTTTTTCATGTCTTTTTGCACCAGCGCAACCAAGGCAATGTAAACGATGGCGATTAAAGACAGTGTAATCATAAAGCCGGATAAGTAATGCGCAGCATCGGGCGCAATCGGCATGGCAAAACGCAGAAAACTGTAGCCGCCAAGTTTCAGCATAATCGCTGCCAGCACTACAGAGCCGCCGGTAGGCGCTTCCACGTGGGCATCTGGCAACCAGGTATGTACCGGCCACATTGGAATTTTTACTGCAAACGCCATGAAAAATGCCATAAAAATCAGAACTTGCTCATTCAGTGCAAGCGGCAATTGATAATAATCCATCACCTCAAAACTATTTGTTTTGTGATAAAGATAGATAAAGGCAACCAGCATCAACAGCGAGCCTAGCAGCGTATACAGAAAAAATTTAATCGTTGCGTAAACGCGATTTGCTCCACCCCAGATGCCGATCACCAGAAACATGGGGATCAGCATCGCCTCCCAAAACACATAGTACAGAATGCCGTCCAGCGCACTGAATACACCAATCATGAGACCGCTCATGATTAAGAACGCCGCCATGTATTGTGAAATATTTTTTGTAATCACTTCCCATGCCGCAATCACCACAATCACGGTGGTAAAACTGGTCAGCAATATCAACGGCACAGCAATACCATCTACACCCAAGTGATAATTGATATTGAAGCTGGGAATCCATTGCACCATTTCCTCAAACTGGAAAGCGCCTTTAGAAAAGTCGAATTTTGTATAAAGCGGCAAAGTGGCGAAAAAAGCTGCAAGACTGCCTGCCAGCGCTAGCCAGCGCGTAAAGACCGCTTTGCTATCGCTGCCAAGCAACAATACGATAATACCCGCCAGTATTGGCAGCCAGATGGCCACACTTAACTCATGGTGATTTAATATATTCAAGAGCAGCATTTAGTTTATTTTTATAAAGAAAGTAAGGAATAAAAATACGCCGATAATCATGGCGAACGCGTAGTGATAAATGAGCCCAGACTGCAGTTGCCGAATAATTCCCGAAATACGGCCAATCAATCTTGCAGTCCCATTGACCATTGCGCCGTCGATCAGCTGCACATCGCCAATCTGCCACAATTTATTTCCAATCCAGCGCGCACCGCCAGCAAATACGCGTTCGTTGAAGCTATCGAAGCCATATTTATTTTCTAAAATCTGGTAAATACCATTAAATCGCTGCTGGATAATTACTGGAATATCAGGACGCTTCATATAGAAGAACCAAGCCAGAGCCACACCCGCAGCTGCTAATAAAAATGGTAATGTCAGCAAGCCATGCAAAGCCATGCCCGCTGGGGAGTGTAGGATTTCATGATAATGATGACTCATCTGTTCCATAGCAGGATGACTGGTAACATCAACAAAAATCACACCCTTGAAGAAATCACCAAACAGCATTGGTTCGATAGCTATATAACCTATAAAAAACGATGGGATAGCCAGCAGAATCAACGGCAGCTTCACTACCCAGCCCGGTTCATGCGGGTCATCATGTGGGGTTAGTCCATGATGATGACCATGATCACTGTGATGCGCATCATGTTTTGCCTCGCGCCATTTCTCTTTGCCGTGGAACACTAAAAAGTAAAGCCGGAATGAATAAAAGGCCGTCACAAATACGCCCGCCAGTACCGCAAAATAAGCGAAGCCGCTGCCGGGAATAGTCGAGAATTTAGCCGCCTCGATAATGCTGTCTTTTGAGTAAAAACCCGCAAAAAATGGCGTGCCGATGAGTGCCAGCGAGCCAACAAGCGACGTAATCCAGGTCACCGGCATATACTTTTTCAGGTTCCCCATATTGCGAATATCCTGGTCGTGATGCATGCCCATAATCACCGAGCCCGCAGCTAAAAACAGCAAAGCCTTAAAGAAAGCGTGTGTCATTAAATGGAAGATCGCGACAGAATAAGCCGATGCGCCAAGCGCCACCGTCATGTAGCCTAATTGCGATAGCGTGGAATAGGCCACCACGCGCTTGATGTCGTTTTGGATAATGCCCAGAAAGCCCATAAATAGTGCGGTGATGGCGCCGATAATCATCACAAATGATAAGGCTGTGGTTGAAAACTCAAACAACGGTGACATGCGCGCCACCATAAAAATCCCCGCTGTCACCATCGTCGCAGCGTGAATCAATGCAGAAATCGGTGTCGGGCCCTCCATCGAATCCGGCAGCCATACATGCAGAGGCACTTGCGCCGATTTGCCCATTGCGCCAATAAATAGCAAAATACAAGTTACCGTCATAAGTGACCAAGGCACGTTCGGAATAATGTTGACTTGCGTGTCTGCCAATATTGGAGCTGCCTGAAACACTGAGGCGTAATCCAGGCTGCCAAAGTAATACAACACCATGCCAATACCCAGCAAGAAGCCAAAATCACCGACGCGGTTCACTAGAAACGCTTTAAGATTCGCATAAATCGCGGTTGGGCGCGTGTACCAGAACCCAATCAGCAAGTATGAAACCAGGCCAACCGCTTCCCAGCCAAAAAACAGCTGCATGAAATTGTTGCTCATTACCAGCATCAGCATCGAGAAGGTGAACAAGGAAATATAGCTGAAAAAGCGTGTGTAGCCCGGATCTTCCGCCATGTAGCCAACGGTATAAATATGCACCATGAGCGAAACGAACGTTACTACCACCATCATCATGGCAGATAGATTGTCGATTAAAAAACCCACATTAAACTGGATGTCGCCTGAAGCGAGCCATGTGTATAAGTTGCCATTGAAGGTGTAGCCGTTTAGCGTGGCATTAAGCACATATGCCGAAAGCCCAAATGCGACACCGACTGCACCAATAGTGAGCCAGTGCGCAGTTACACGTGGCAGCTTGCGGCCAAATAAACCTACTACAGCCGCGGCAACCAAAGGCAGTAAAACGATTAACAAAGAGATTTGTGGCAGTGTCATTTTTATTCTTTTAGCCTTTTAGACTATCTAAATCATCAACGTTGATGGTGCGTAGATTGCGGAACAATACCACCAGGATCGCCAAGCCGATGGCAGATTCTGCCGCCGCAACAGTGAGGATGAAGAACACGAAAACCTGGCCGGCAATGTCGTTTAGATAATGCGAAAAAGCAATGAAATTCAAATTCACGGCGAGCAGCATCAATTCAATCGCCATCAGAAGAATGATCACGTTTTTGCGATTCAGGAAAATGCCGATCACGCTGATGGCAAATAGCAGCGCGCCTAAAATGAGGTAATGCGACAAACCTACCATTATTTCTTTTCCTCCACAGCATTGTCTGCCTGAGCAGGCTCAATCACCGCGTCCATTTTTACAATGCGAATGCGATCCTGCTTTTTAACCAATACCTGATCAGCTGGATTCATCGACTTGCTATCTTTTCTGTCTCTCAATGTGAGGACAATTGCCGCGACAATCGCCACCAGCAGCACGACGGAGGCGAGCTCGAATGGCAATAGATATTCGGTGTAAAGCACACTTCCAATTTCAGCGGTGTTGCTATAATCGGCGGGCTTGCTGACTGCTCTTGTAGCGCCAAAATACTTGCCCCCCAATACCATCACCATCTCGAGCGCCATCAGCAGGCCAATCGTACCAGCCATGGGCAGATATTCCCAAAAGCCTTCGCGCAGCTTGTCGATATTGATGTCCAGCATCATCACCACGAATAAAAACAGCACCATCACTGCGCCCACATATACCAAAACAAGGGCGATGGCTAAAAATTCAGCTTCCAACAACAGCCAGATACCTGCAGCGTTAAAAAATGCCAGCACCAGGAACAATGCAGCAAGCACTGGATTGCGCGTGGTAATCACGCGCAGGCCTGCAAACAGCAAAATGGCAGCTAAAGTGTAAAAAACGATATCGGTAAATACCATATTCATTACCTAAAGTTCTTATCTTGCGCGCGGTCTGCCGCAATTTGTTTTTCGTGCTTATCACCCACCGCCAGCAACATGGCTTTGGTGTAAATCAAATCGCCGCGTTGCTCGCCGTGGTAATCAAAAATACGTGTTTCTACGATTGAATCTACCGGGCAAGACTCTTCGCATAACCCGCAGAATATACATTTGGTTAAATCGATGTCGTATCTGGTCGTTCTACGCGTGTTGTCCTCACGCTGCTCCGATTCTATGGTAATCGCCATCGCCGGACAAACAGCCTCACATAATTTACAGGCAATGCAGCGCTCTTCGCCATTGGGGTAGCGGCGTAGCGCATGCAAGCCCCTGAAACGTGGCGACTGCGGCGTACGTTCCTCAGGATATTGAATAGTAATCTTACGTGCGAAAAAGTAGCGGCCTGTGAGCGCCATGCCTTTTAGCAGTTCCCACAACATCAGGCTACTTAACGTGTTTTTAATCAATTTAATCATGCTAATGGAACAAATACCCGAGTGAAGTCTGCATCATACCGCCGACAAAGATAATCCATACCAGCGTAATGGGAATAAATACTTTCCAGCCCAGGCGCATAATTTGGTCGTATCTATATCTAGGAAACGTTGCCCTGAACCATAAAAAGAAGAATACCAAAAAGCACATTTTTGCCAAAAACCATAAAATACTATCGGGCAAAAATGGGAAGGGTGATAACCAGCCGCCCAAAAACATCGTCGTCGCGAGCGCACAAACCAGCCAGATATTGGCGTATTCAGCCAGGAAAAAGATGGCAAACGCCATGCCGGAGTATTCCACATGAAAACCCGCAACAATTTCAGATTCACCCTCAGCCACATCAAATGGCGCACGGTTAGTTTCGGCTACCGCACTAATAAAATAGACGATAAACAGCGGAAATAATGGTAAGAAATACCAGTGCCAGAAGCCGCCGCTCTGACCCATGACGATTTTGCCCAAATTGAGGGAATTAGCGCACATCAACACACCCACCAAGGCAAAGCCCATGGCAATTTCATAGGATACGATTTGTGCAGCCGAGCGCAGGCTGCCTAAGAACGCATATTTCGAATTTGAGGCCCAACCCGCAATGATGACGCCATACACTGCGACAGATGTCATCGCCAGAATGTACAGCAAACCCGCGTCAATATTGGCGAGTACCTTGGTGCCGTCAAACGGAATCACTGCCCAGGCCGCAAAGGCCGGTGCAATCGCCAATACCGGGCCAATAAAAAACAGGGCTTTGCTGGAAGCGGTAGGTGAAATAATTTCTTTAAACAGCAGTTTTACGCCATCCGCAATCGGTTGCAGCAAACCAAAATAACCAACGCGATTGGGCCCGATACGTACTTGCATATAGCCGATGACTTTACGTTCGGCGAGCGTGAGATAAGCAATGGCACCCAATAGCGGCAGCACAATGGCAACAATCTTTATCAGCGTCCAGCCTGTAATCTGCACCGCTGGCCACCAACTACCAAATAGATGCGCAAACATTTCCATTATGCCGTTTCCGTTTCTTGCTGATTAATTGCAACGGTATACTTTTCGACCGTAATATCCCCCATCAGATCGCCCAGACCGACCGAGTCTTCATGCGACGCAGTCACGCGCACACAGCCCATTGCAACATGATTGTCCAGTCGCACAGTGAGTATTGCGCTACCCTTGTCCTGTTTCACCAGCACAGTGTCGCCCTCTACCAAGCCCAGCTTGGCGATGAGCTCTGCGCGCATACGCGCCATCGGCTTGGTATTGTATTTGGTTTTTTGCAAAGGTGGCGAGCGGCGCACGATAGGGTCTGATTCGTACATCGGCACCTCGCCGATGCGCTGCAAGCCTTCATGTTTGATATTCACCTGAATTTCAACCAGCTCTTTCAGATTATTATTCAAGCTACGCCGCACCACAACGGAAGATTTTTCACCACCAAAAATCGCCTCTTTCACCTGTTCACTGCTGTCAAAATCAAAGCCTGACAATCCTAAAGTATTCGCCAGCACGCGCAATACTTTCCAGCCGGGGCGGCATTCACCCAAAGGCCTGGTCACGGCATGGAAGCTTTGCACACGCCCTTCCATGCTCATAAATGTGCCGGAAGTTTCGGTAAACGGTGCGATTGGCAATAAGACATCCGCGTTTTCCAACGCCTCTGATTTATAGGCAGTCAACGCCACCACACATTCAGCCTGCGCCATCGCAGCCTTCGCTAACGCCGCGTGCTGACAATCCAGCTCTGGTTCAATATTCAGCAATAAATATGCTTTGCGCGGCACTTCCAGCATGGCTCTGGCGTGCATGCCAGTAGCACCTGGCATTACGCCCATCAAATGCATGCCGGTGCTGTTCGCCGCAGCAGGCAATATGCCGCCTTTCGCCCCGCAGATACCACCAATGGCTTCCGCCATGCTGTACATTTCGGTAAAGCGCGGATCGCTTAATGCCATATTCCCAAGGAAAATACCTACTTTGGGCGCGACCAGGTCAACGTCACCACCCATACCCGCCATACTTTCTGCTATGGCCTGCGTGTTGTCGCGCACCTTGATATTACCTAACAAAAGCTCGAGCGATGGCGGCAGACATAAAGACAAACGCTGTATTTTGGACATGGCTTTAAGGATTTGTCCCAACACATTCACCATATCATTGGGACGCACGATCACTTTATGCGCAACATCCATCAAAGGATTATTGTCCAGTGGGCTCACGATGGAAAGCTCAGCCCCGTTATTCACAGCCTTGCGGAATCTCTGTGCTAACAGCGGATGCTCGTTGCGTAGATTGGAACCAATCAACAAAATACGATCCAGCTCTTCGATTTCCTGAATATTGCAGCCCATCCAGGGTGTACCGATGCGCCTGCCATCCAGCCTGAAATCAGTCTGACGCAGACGATAATCTACATTGCTGCAGCCCAGGCCGGTGGCCAGCTGCTTGATTAAATAACCTTCTTCCATGGTGCTGTTTGGTGAAACCAGCACACCTAGCGATTCACCGCCGTATTGTTTTGTGATGTCCTTCAACTGGCCTGCCGCAAATTCCAGCGCGGTTTTCCAGTCGGTTTCCTGCCAGGCACCATTATGCTTAATCATCGGTGTTTTGAGTCTATCCGGGCTGTTCAAGCCTTCGTAGGAAAAGCGATCACGGTCCGACAGCCAGCATTCGTTAATACTCTCTTTTTCTCGCGGCAACACGCGCATCACTTTGTTGTCTTTTATATGCACTTCGATATGCGAACCCAGGCCATCGTGCGGCGCGATAGATGGGCGCCGCGTGAGCTCCCAGCTGCGCGCGGAATATCTGAACGGTTTGCTGGTGAGTGCGCCCACAGGACATAAATCAATAATATTGCCAGAAAGCTCAGAATTCACACTCTTATCGACATAAGCGGTAATTTCCGCATGTTCACCACGGTTGATCAATCCCAGCTCCTGCATGCCACCGACTTCTTTCAGGAAGCGCACACAGCGCGTGCATTGAATGCAGCGTGTCATGTCAGTGCTAATCAACGGACCAATATTCTTGTTTAATACGACGCGTTTTTCTTCGGTGTAACGCGAACCGCTGGCGCCATAGGCTACAGCAATGTCCTGCAAATCACACTCACCACCCTGATCGCAAATCGGACAATCCAGCGGATGATTGATCAGCAAAAACTCCATCACGCTTTGCTGCGCTTCAACTGCCTCTTTGCTGCGCGTAAAAATCTTCATGCCGTCGACCACAGGCGTGGCACAGGCGGGTAATGGCTTGGCAAATTTTTCCACCTGCACCAGGCACATGCGGCAGTTGGCCGCGACCGACAGTTTCTTGTGATAGCAAAAACGTGGAATGGCGATGCCAACCTTATCAGCCGCATCAATGATGGTGCTGCCGTATTCGACTTCAAGCGCTTTGCCGTCTATTTCAATTTGTACCATTACTTACCATCCACCATGCTTTTGCCGTGCTGAATATAATATTCAAATTCCGGCCTGAAATGCTTGATAAAGCTCAATACGGGCGTAGCAGCCGCATCGCCCAGCGCGCAAATGGTGCGTCCAGAAATGTTATTGCTCACATCCGTCAGCAATTCCAGGTCTTCCATTCCGCCTTTGCCTTCTGTGATGCGCTTGATCACGCGATACACCCAGCCCGTGCCTTCACGGCACGGCGTACATTGGCCACAGCTCTCTTCGTAAAAAAAGTAGCTCAGGCGTTTAAGCGTTTTTACCATGCAGGTAGTTTCATCCATCACAATCATGGAGCCCGCACCTAGGCTGGAGCCTGCCTTACTTAAGCCATCATAATCCATGCTGGCCTTCATGATCATTTCGGCTGTCATGACCGGTGTAGATGGCCCGCCCGGGATGACCGCCTTAAGCTTGCGGCCTTTCCAGACCCCGCCCGCTAATGCCAGCAATTCAGTAAATGGTGTACCCATCCTGACTTCATAATTACCTGGTTTTTCTACATGACCTGAGACTGAAAATATCTTGCTGCCGCCTGAGTTAGGTACACCTAGCTCTGCAAACGCCTGGCCACCATGCTGTAATATCCACGGAATGCTGGCATAACTTTCCGTGTTATTCACATTGGTTGGCTTGCCAAAAACGCCGTAACTAGCAGGGAACGGCGGTTTAAAGCGCGGCTGGCCTTTTTTGCCTTCGATAGACTCAATCAGCGCGGTTTCTTCACCGCAAATATAAGCGCCGTAGCCATGCACGGCGTATAAATCAAAACTGAAAATACTGCCGAACAAGTTCTGGCCTAAATAGCCAGCAGCCTTAGCTTCGTGTAATGCTGCCTCAAAAACCTCGTAATCTTGCCAAATTTCGCCATGGATATAGTTATAACCCACGCGCGCGCCCAGCGTATAAGCTGCAATAGCCATGCCTTCAATGATCTGATGCGGGTTGTAGCGTAGAATATCGCGGTCTTTAAAGGTGCCTGGCTCGCCTTCATCGGTATTGCAGACCAGGTACTTGATGCCATCGAAATAGCGCGGCATAAAGCTCCATTTAAGCCCGGTCGGAAAGCCCGCACCGCCACGCCCGCGCAAACCGGACACTTTCACCTGACTGATGATATCAACCGCTTTTACTTTTTCGGTAACGATTCTTTTAAGTTGTGAATAGCCGCCCAACTTCTCGTATGCCTCGAGCGCAGCCGGATTTTTTTCTGTTAAGGTACGCAAGGTGACAAGCGTCTGGCCTTTTAAATCGGCTTTCACAGGTTTGCCAGACTTGGATTGAGTAGATTTTGTTACCATTATTTCAATCTCTCTAAAATGGCATCTACACTTTCAGGCGTTAAATTTTCATGCATAGTGTGATTATTCACCGTCATAAGAGGTGCACCACTGCATGCACCCATACATTCGCCCTCTTTCAGGCAGAACTTACCGTCAGAGGTTACTTCGTTAAAGCCTACACCCAGCTTGGCTTGCAGATGATCTACAATCGCATCGCTGTCGCGCAACATGCACGAAATGTTGGTACAAACCGTAAGTTTATATTTGCCGACTGGCTCCAGATCATACATATTGTAAAAAGTCGCCACTTCCATCGCCGCAATTTCAGGCATGCGCAAGTATTCAGCCACTTCACTAATACACTCCTGTGACAACCAGCCACGCTCAGTCTGCACAATGCGCAAGGCGGACATCACAGCTGCCTGGCGCTGATCAGCGGGGTATTTGGTGAGCTCGTAGTCGATTTTTTGTATAGCTTCTTTACTTAACATGCTTTTATCTATCTATCTCGCCAAAGACAATATCCTGTGTACCAATAATCGCTACCAGGTCAGCAATCATGTGTCCCTTGGTCATCTCATCCAACGCTGCCAAATGAGGAAAACCTGGCGCACGTATTTTTAAACGATATGGCTTATTGGCGCCATCTGAAATCATGTAAATACCAAACTCGCCTTTGGGATGCTCCACCGCCGCATAGGCCTCACCTGCTGGCACATGGAAGCCTTCGGTAAACAATTTAAAGTGGTGAATCATGTCTTCCATATTGGTTTTCATGCTCTCGCGGTCAGGCGGCGCCACTTTGTTATCTGCCGTAATCACCGGGCCCGGATTCTTGCGCAGCCAATCTACACATTGCTTGATAATCCGATTCGATTGCCTGAATTCTTCCATGCGCACCAGATAACGGTCGTAACAGTCACCATTCACACCCACTGGAATGTCAAAATCCAAATCGGCATATACCTCATAAGGCTGTTTCTTGCGCAAATCCCATTCCACGCCGGAGCCGCGCAGCATTGGTCCGGTCATGCCCAGCGCTAAAGCCCGTTCCGGCGACACCACGCCGATGCCTACCGTGCGCTGCTTCCAGATGCGGTTATCCGTGAGCAAGGTTTCATATTCATCCACATACTTAGGGAAACGGTTGGTAAAGTCTTCAATAAAATCCAGCACAGAACCCTGGCGATTTTCATTGAGCTTGCTGATTTCTTTCGCACTTCTAAATTTAGTCGTTTCATGCTGCGGCATTTGGTTGGGCAAATCACGATATACGCCGCCTGGACGATAATACGCTGCATGCATGCGCGCGCCGGAGACCGCTTCATACACATCAAACAAATCTTCACGCTCGCGGAAAGCATATAAAAACACCGTCATCGCGCCAACGTCCAGCGCATGCGCGCCCAGCCAGAGCAAATGGTTCAGCACGCGTGTAATTTCATCGAACATCACGCGAATGTACTGCGCGCGGATTGGCACTTCCAGCCCCAGCATCTTTTCAATCGCCATCACATAAGCATGCTCATTGACCATCATGGAAACATAATCGAGGCGATCCATGTAAGGTACCGATTGAAGATAGGTGCGGTTCTCAGCAAGTTTCTCTGTTGCGCGGTGCAGCAAGCCAATATGGGGGTCAGCACGCTGAATCACTTCCCCATCCAGCTCAAGCACTAATCGCAGCACCCCATGGGCAGCCGGATGCTGCGGACCAAAGTTCATGGTGTAATTACGTATTTCAGCCATTATGGAAACCTTCATCACGAATCACGCGCGGCACGTTATTGCGCAGTTCAATCGAAACCGGCTGATAAATCACACGCTGCTGCTCGGGGTCATAACGCATTTCAACGTTACCTATCATGGGGAAATCTTTACGGAACGGATGGCCGACAAAGCCATAATCCGTCAATATGCGGCGCAAATCAGGATGGTTTTCAAACATGATGCCAAACAAATCAAAGGCTTCTCGCTCATACCAGTTCGCAGCGGGCCACATATCCACCAAGGTTGGCAACACAGGGAAATCATCATCCTGTGCGAAAACACGCAACCGCACACGCTGATTCAAACTGACTGAAAGCAAATGCAACACCACCGCATAACGCGCGCCTTCCCATGTGCCTTCTTTGTAATCTGCATAATCGACACCGCATAAATCAATCAGCTGCACAAACTTAAGCTCGGCATGGTCACGCAGCTTGGCACATACCTCGATTAAATGTTCTGCCTTGCATTCAATGGTAATTTCGCCCAAAGCAAGCGTGTGCTTTGTAATATAGCCGCTTAAAGCCAATTTAAGCTGTGCGGATAAATGATCTAATTTAGCTGGCATGGTTTTTATTATTAGTTAGCGTGCAATGGTATTGGTGCGCCGGATTTTTTTCTGCAATTGAATTATGCCGTACAGCAAAGCCTCTGCCGTCGGCGGACATCCTGGCACATAGACATCCACCGGCACAATGCGATCACATCCACGCACCACCGCATAGGAATAGTGGTAATAGCCACCGCCATTGGCACAACTGCCCATAGAGATCACCCAGCGCGGCTCAGCCATTTGATCGTATACCTTACGCAAAGCCGGTGCCATTTTATTGACAAGCGTACCTGCCACAATCATCACGTCTGATTGGCGCGGACTCGGGCGAAACACGATACCGAAGCGGTCCAGATCGTAACGCGAAGCACCCGCATGCATCATCTCTACCGCGCAACAGGCCAGGCCGAACGTCATTGGCCACATGGAGCCAGTACGCGTGTAATTAATCACCGTGTCCAGCGTGGTGGTGACAAAGCCTTTTTCCAGGACGCCTTCTAAACTCATATAGCTAGTCCCATTCCAGCGCACCTTTGACCCATTCGTATATAAACCCTACAACAAGCACAAACAAGAATAGCATCATCGCAAAAAAGCCAGCCAAGCCGATTTCTTTTAACACCACTGCCCAGGGGAATAAAAACGCGATTTCCAGATCAAACAAAATAAACAGGATGGCCACCAGATAATAACGCACGTCAAATTTCATGCGCGCATCTTCAAATGCCTCAAAACCACATTCATAGGGAGAGTTTTTTTCGGAATCCGGCTTACTGGGAGATACGAGCTTGCCCAGCACAAGCGGACCGACACCGACCGCCAGGCCTACGAGAATAAACAACAATATCGGAAAATAATTTTCTAGCACTCGCTAGCCCCAAACTTAATGACCAAAAACAGAAATCAATAAAAACTATCGATAGTTATCATTTAATTTTTACATGACTTTTACTACGCAGTTACTGCAATCACCACTGGAATAAATGCTTAATTCACCACTTTAATCTTTAATACTGAGCTTGCTTAACCTTTGGTGCTCGGCGAGACTCGAGTATCGCCTTGCAAGCACCGTTATTACTAGTAAAGCAAAAAACTAATGTTATTTTTGTACGCATTTTTGTACGTTTTTTGTTTTGCTTGCCGTTTTTTTTAGCTGTTTACTACCAATTACAGGCTGCACTTACTAAAAAATTCCTGAATTGCAACAAACCGTAATTGTAACCTAATACCTACAGGCCCTGCAAAACATACTCTTACAAAATTTGGCAGCTTTCGTTCAAGGGAGTTCTATACAAGAACCAAAATATCACGTCTTAGATAGGTTTATTCTTAGAGGCTGGTGGCTGTCTGGACTTCACCCGTTTCAGTGGCATTAATCTGTTTCAGGAAAGGGCACTTGAAATTCTACAGTTTAAACTCGATGTATTATGGGTCATCTCAAATCCTATTATGCTGGTTTGCTGTGATGTCAAATTTGAAAATAGAGTGCAGTACATAAAACAGGATCAAGTGAAATCATTATGCAGATAAAATGCCCACATTGCGGAAGAGAGAATCGCTTTCCTATTGGTAAGATAGGGGCTAATCCTATCTGCGGCGCTTGTCGCATCAGTTTATTGTCCGAGCCAATAGTACTTAATCAAACAAACATTAATGAAGTGTTGTCACAAAATATTTTGCCGGTGATCATTGATTTTTGGGCGCCTTGGTGTGGGCCATGCAAAATGTTTGCACCTACATTTAAAGCTAGCTCAGCAAAGTTTGCCAACAAAGTCATCTATGCCAAAGTAGATACTGAAACCGAGCAAATGTTAGGGGCTAAATACAACATCCGATCGATACCTACCCTAGCTTATTTTTGGAAAGGCAAGGAGCTTGGACGAGTAAGTGGCGCCTTGCCTCCAGATCAATTAAATGAGTTGGTGTTAAAGCTAATTGAAATCAGTAAGGCTGGATAAAAATTACTTCTCAGCAATTGATTTTCTTCGTTTTTATATTTTCACAAGATGTAGCTACGGCAAACTAGAAATGAAAAAGCCTTACATTTCGGTAAGGCTTATCAATGCTGGCGGCCGGGGCAGAATCGAACTGCCGACACGCTGATTTTCAACTGTAACATCCTAAATTATATATTGTTTTAGGCCCGCCCTCGTTCGCCTACGCTTGCCAATGCGTGACAAAATTGTCACGTTTATCATTGCTGTATGTCATCAATCGGTTAAAAAAAATGGGATAGTCTGCTAGTTTTTAAAGATTATGCGTTGTTATAACTCGCTGTGTTTTTATACCTTAGATTTTTCAGCATGCGTTCTACTTCTTTCTCAGCCTGCAGCCAATCTTCCCAAGAATGCTCACCCTGAAAACCTTTGCGTTCAGCAATATAATAGGCGGCTTCTTGGATAAATTCCATACGCAACTCTTCAGATATCTCTGCATGTGTAGCTGGGTGGGCATATCTGCCGATGTGAGCCAAGTGCCTGCGTTTGTAGCCAGTAACCATAGCAAGCACTAGGTTTTCTCTATGGACCAAACTGCCAACAGCCACACCTGCCAGGTGTAACACGACGATCCCAAGCCAAGTATTCGCGACAAAATTATGAAAGTCTTGCATCCTGTCTTCGTCAACCATATCAAACGGCGGTACGATGTCATTGAACGACATATAGCCAGTAATGATAGTGAGCGACCCAAGAGCCAGCATTGCGTAGATAGCAAGAGCCCCGGCAGGGTTATGTCCTAAATAGCGTTTTGCTTTGCCCGTCAACATGTTCAAAATGTAGGCCAACCCAGCACCAGGATTGGGACGAAATCTGCGGAATGCAGAGAAGTCTTTCATCAAAAAGCCATATAACCAGCGTACGATGATTACTGTGCCTGCCAAGTAACCAGCATAGACGTGAATGTTACGCATTAGCTCATGTGAGGCAGTATAGAAAGCTGTAGCAAATGAACACACCAGTGTCCAATGCAACAATCTGGTTGGTAGAGACCAAACTTTAATCAAATTAATTTATCTCCTTTTGAAAGAGCCTTTACCTTAGCAAAAAGATATTGCGGTTTAATGTCGCAGACATTACAAAAGTGTAAGTGTTGTAAACCCTTTTTACACTTTTGTTACGCAATAACCTTAATGGTGTTATTAATAAAGAGCTGCTATAAGGCTCAATTGCGTGTGTTTTATGCCGCTATCAACAATCATTACGTTTAACATATTTAGTTTATGCAAAGGTTATGCCAAATATTGAAATAAATAGTTAACCAAATGAATCTAGAATAGAAAATTAAATTCTAATCATTGGTTGTTTGAGTCAATAATCTAAAATGTGCTTAAATTAAGGTGCATATGCACTGAACTATTCAGAACTTAGATATGCCGGGATGTTTTTTACAGTCCGGTTAGTGTTCCATTGCATGTAAATGAAAAAAGCCCCCATTACTGTGAGCTTTATCAATACTGGTGCCGTCGGCGAGACTCGAACTCGCACGACTTTCGTCACTACCCCCTCAAGATAGCGTGTCTACCAATTCCACCACGACGGCCGTTTATTCAGGTCTGCCTAAAAATCAGTTAGGAATATCTTTCGCAACATTGCCAGCCGGCGCAGTTTCTGCTGGTTTAGTTTCTGCTGGTTTAGTTTCTGCTGGCTTGGTTTCAGCTGTCTTAGCCGCTTCAGATTTAACCTCTTGCATCTTCACCACGCTGCCATTGCCCGTACGATGACTTGCCATATAGGCCAGTGTTAAGCTGGTTGCAAAAAAGATCGTGACGCAGATTGCGGTAGCTTTGCTCATAAAATTGGATGAGCCGCTCACGCCGAACAGACTACCGGAGGCGCCGCTGCCAAATGCCGCGCCCATATCCGCGCCCTTGCCGTGCTGCAACAGCACCAGGCCAATCACGCCGGCCGCCGCCAGCACATGAATAATTGTTACTAAATTTTCCATCTAACTTAAATCTTTCAAAAATATTAATTAGCTGAAATATTATTAATCATAATATTTTAACTTTGATGAATCCTGCTTATGGATTCTGTAATTCAGCCTTTTTACTGCGCTGATTCCTCAGCCGCAAGGCAGATCTCTTCAAACGCCTGCGTATTGAGCGAACACTTGCCAATCAGCCCGCCATCAATATTCGGCACAACAAATAATTGTACCGCATTTTGCGGGTTTACGCTGCCCCCATAGAGGATTTTTAACCGCTCTGCAGCACCCGCGTTCAATCTTGATATTTTGCCGTGAATGAATTTGTGCATGGCTTGCGCCTGTGCCGGCGTGGCCGCCAGACCGGTGCCAATTGCCCAGATCGGCTCATACGAAATCACGCTATCGGCAAAAATCTCTGCACCATACATATTAATCACGGTGTCCAGCTGCTTGCCTACCACCATCTCCATGACACCCGCCTCGCGCTCAATCAGCGTTTCACCCACACATAAAATCGGCGTTAGGCCGTGCTTTTTGGCCGCCATAAATTTTTGCGCGATATTTTCGTCTGATTCGCAATATGCGGTGCTACGCTCAGAGTGGCCAATAATCACGTAAGCACAGCCAAAATCGCGCAACATCGCTGCACTGACTTCACCCGTAAATGGGCCCTCTTCATTTTTGGCGACATTCTGCGCACCCCAGGCGATGGGGGTATGCTGCAATAAGCCTTGCAACTGCGCAAGATAAGGATACGGTGCACAGACCACCACTTGGGTATGCTTCAGGCCGGAAAGCGTAGCGATAAAATCTGTCAGCATGGCCTCATTCTGCTTGAGGTTGCCATGCATTTTCCAGTTCGCAACAACTATTTTTTTTGCGTTTTTTTGAGAAGCCTGTTGAGCCATTGAAGCGCCTTAAGAATTGGCGCGAATTTTACGCGCGCCAGTACGTTTGGTCAATGTAAATGCGGATACCGGCTTGTTCAGGCAAACAAATCCGCTTCTGATTTCCCAACCATGCCAACCCGATGCACCGCTGCCACAAATTCGCCGCTTTCATGCAGATGGTCCATGTTTTTCGGGTGATGTGCGCCATGCATGCGCGCCAACCTTGCAATGCTCTGTGCGGGCATTTTCCATGTTAAATTATCCAGCAACTCATCCGCCAGATCTGGACGATTGCATAATAGCACCATGTCGCAGCCTGCATTGAGCGCGGCCAGGCTGCGCGTGGTCACATCACCACCCACCGTTGCGCCCTCCATACTTAAATCGTCGCTGAAAATCACACCGTTAAAGCCTAGTCGCTCTCGCAGCACTTTTTGCAGCCACTTGCTCGAAAAGCCTGCGGGCTTGTCATCCACTTTGGGATAAATCACGTGCGCCGGCATAATCGCGGCCAAGCCTTCATCAATCATTTGCCGAAACGGCTGCATGTCATTCTGTGCAATCTGGTCGAACTCGCGCTCATCCACTGGAATACTCACGTGCGAATCGGCCACCACGAAACCATGACCCGGAAAGTGCTTTCCCACTGCTGCCATGCCGCCTTTTTTGAGGCCTTGCATTAAGGCAAAAGCCAACTCATTAATGGCTTGCGGGTTACGGTGAAACGCGCGGTCGCCAATCACCAGACTATCGCCATAATCCATATCCAGCACCGGCGTAAAGCTAAAATCCACGCCATGCGCACGTAATTCTGCAGCTAAAATCCAGCCAGCCTTCAGTGCCAACTCACGCGCTTTTTTCGGGTGCGCATCCCAGATCTTGCCAAACTCACGCATGGGCGGGATTTTGGTAAAACCTTCTCTAAACCTTTGCACGCGACCGCCTTCATGATCGACTGCGATCAGCAAGGGGGGCTGATGAGCCGCATGGATACTGGCTGTGAGAGCCTTCAGTTGCGCACAGTTTTCAAAGTTGCGCGCAAATAAAATTACGCCACCCACTAGCGGATGCTTTAACCTTCTCTCGTCATCGGCAGTCAATTCTTTACCGACAACATCTAACATAACCGGTCCTAAACTCATGCTATTTCTCTTAATTGATGTGTTTATTTTAATCTATAAAGTGACGTGATTTCTTTTGAACGTGCTAAATATAACGGATCTGACTGGTCGCTGGCTTTGGCATGTTTTGGCTGAATATCCAGCTTTTCAATCACGTGCAATCCCGCATCGGCAATCCATTTAATCAGTTCATCGTGTGAGCGCAACCCCAAATGCTCAGCCAAGTCTGAGAGTAACAGCCATGCTTCACCACCTTCATTTAAGTGCGCTTTAACACCATTCAGAAAACCTTTCAGCATTTGGCTATTGGGGTCATAAATCGCATGCTCAATCGGCGCATTGGCCTTAGCAGGCAGCCACGGCGGGTTGCAGACAATCAAGTCCGCTTTTTTGCCTGTTGGAAATAAATCCGCCTCAACAATCTCGACATACTGCGTTAGGCCTAATGCTTGAATATTTTCAGCAGCGCATTGCAGCGCACGCGGGTTATTGTCCGTTGCTATCACCTGTTTAACGCCGCGATTCACCAGAATCGCCGCGACCACACCCGTGCCCGTGCCAATGTCAAACGCAGTTTTGATATTGGCCTGAGGCGCGTTGTTAATCAATTCCAGATACTCGCCACGCACTGGGGAATACACGCCATAATGCGCATGGATATTGGCTTGCAGCGCATCAATAAACACGCCCTTTTTGCGCCATTCATGTGCGCCAATCATGCCCAGCAGCTCGCGTAGCGACAGCACCATTTTCACAGGAACTTTGTCACCGATAGCTTCAGCCACTGCTTGTTTTACATCAGGTGCACGCCGCAAATCACATTTGCCGTGCTGCAATTCGATTAAAATCTTATTGGTGATATTGGCGCGCTGAATCTGCCTGGCGCGGTGCTGATGGAAAGCCTCAGTCATGTTGCTAGTTGGTTTAATCGGCTTGCGGTCCACACGCCTTGTAATCGCCTGGAGCAATTGCTTTGCGTTCTGAAAATCTCCGCGATACATCAGCCCTGTACCCTCACAAGCCAGTTTATAAGCGGCATCCGCCTTCATCATATCATCCGCAACCACCACACTCTTGGGTGGTGGATTATCCGCTTCGGATTGCCAGGTGGCTTCTACGGTTTTATTTTTTTCTAACCACGTTATTACTTTTTGACTTTTCAAATTATTCCTTATTAGCCTATTTATCAAAACTGGTACGGACATCCAATTTATCACGCAGTTGGTCGCCCAGCAGGTTAATTGCCAGAATCAGGCTCATCAAGCTCAACCCCACAATCAGCACATAATGCGGCGCTACCAGCATATACCGCACCCCGTCGCGCAACATGGCGCCCCACGAGGCGTTCGGTGCTTGTATGCCCAGACCCAGAAACGACAAGCTCGCTTCGGCGATCATGATACTCGCTAAACTGTAGGTCGCCTCCACAATTAATATCGAGCCCAGCAGCGGCAGAATATGTTTGATGAGCAAGCGTGGCACGCTGGCACCGAGCGATTCTGCCGCAACCACGTGCTGGCGGCTGCGCAAAACCAGCGTTTGACCGCGAGTTAATCTTGCATAACTCACCCAGCCCGTGATGCACAGCGCGATCATCAAATTCACCATACCAGGCCCTAACACAGCAGCGAAAGCAATCGCCAGCAAAATACCCGGGAAAGCCAGAAATATATCGGTGACCTGCATCAGCATCCGGTCGATCTTTCCACCGTAAAACCCTGCCAGTAGCCCGACCAGCACGCCCAAGCTCATCGTCACCAGCGTCACGACCACCGCCACCACGAATGAAATCTCCACGCCGCGTAAAGTACGCGTCAGAATATCGCGGCCTAAATCATCCGCGCCAAACCAGTGATGCGAACTTGGGGTTGCAAGAATAGCGCCCAGATCTATGGCATTGCTTTGCAAGCCTATTCCCGCAATATCCAGCATGCGGCCAATCAGCACGGCAAGCAGCCAGAATAGCAGCAGGCCAGAAGGCAGGTGTTTTAGCCAGTGGTTCATGCGCTAAACCTCACGCGAGGGTCTAATTTTGAATACAACAGGTCAGTTAAAAAATTAACGGCCACATAGCTTAACGCCACCACCAGCACGCAGGCCTGCGTCACGGGATAATCGCGTTTCTCGATGCTTTCGACCAACAAACGCCCGATGCCGTCCCAACTGAAAATTGTTTCTGTAATCACCGTGCCGGCCAGCAAACTGCCCATCTGCAAGCCGACGACAGTGATAATCGGCAGCAATGCTGCGCGCAAGGCATGACGAAAGATCACAGCTTTTTCATTTAACCCCTTTGCGCGTGCGGTGCGGATGAAATCTTCATTCAGCACCTCCAGCATCGAAGTGCGCGTCATGCGCGTGAGAATGGCGCTTAAGCCAAACCCCAAAGTCAAGGCAGGCAGAATAATGGAAGCGTGAGAGTCCATGCCGCTCACAGGCAGCCAGCCCAGCCAGACCGCGAAAACTAGCATCAGCATCGGCCCCAGCCAGAATGCCGGCATGGCTGAAAAGCGCACCGAAACGATCGTTACCAAAAAATCCTGCCAATGATTGGCTTTAAGTGCTGCATAAATGCCCAGCGGGATACCAATCGCCAAACCAATAATGAGTGATAAAACCGCAAGTTTAACCGTCGCCGGATAACGCGTTTTAATGAGTTCGATAATCGGCGTTTTGGTATGAATAGATTGTCCTAAATCGCCGTGGGCGAGTTTGCCCAGATAATGCCCGAATTGTTGAACCAGCGGTTGGTTCAAACCCAAATCAGCGCGCAATTGCTCACGGTCTGCTGTGCTTGCCGATTCGCCTAGCATTACCTCGATCGGGTCGCCCGGCACCAGGTGAATCAGCAAAAAAGTGAGCAGCAGCACACCGAAAATGACAGAGAAAAAACCAGCTGTACGTCTAAACATTTCGTTTAATCATTGTGAATAACAACAGGAGTGCCTGCATCAACCAAATCAAACAGCTCAATCACATCGCTGTTGCGCATGCGCACACAACCGTGCGAACCTATTTTTCCCATTTCCATACCATCGGGTACGCCATGAATGTATATATAACGCTGCATGGTATCCACATTACCCAAGCGGTTTTTGCCAACCTCTTTGCCGGAAAGCCACAAAATCCGCGTCAAAATCCAGTCACGGTCTGGGAATTTTGCCATGAGTTCAAGCGTGCAGATTTCGCCCGTTGCCCTGCGACCTACAAACACCGTATTGGGTGCAGCACCCGCTCCAATTTTGGCACGAATGATATGCGCGCCTAAGGGCGTGCAGCCGCTGTCCTTCTCACATCCCACGCCATTAGCCGCAGTAGAAACGCTGTACCTGGCTTTCACGCCGCCAAAATCGTCAAACAGCGTGAGCGTTTGTTTTTGAATGGAAATTTCAATACGCATGATTGCTTATTGTAGCCGAGCTTTTTGTTGCGAACCTGGCAATTGTTGTTAAATTATCCCAATTGCCATCGGGTTTTGGCACATAGTTATTAATCTCTTTGCGCATGACGGCAAACTGCCCTTCGTACCACAGCGGAATATACGGCAACTGCGCGTGGATACGTTGCGTAGCGGCAGGCCAATCTTCCTTAGTTAGCAATTTATCGAGTTCTGCATCATTATATCTTCCGCGGTTAAAACCATTCGGCGGAAAACTTTGCGAGCCAAAGGCTTTGGCATAAATTTCCGGCGTTTTGATACCCACCCAGGTAAGGCCGAAAAGTTGAAAGTTGCCTTGCTTTACATCCTCAAAAAACGTGCCCCAATCGAGGCTGCGAATCTCCAGATCAATACCGGCAGGTCGCATCTGCGCTTGCAGAATGGTGGCAAAGCGCACGCGCTGCGCATCGGTAGACGTCTTATAGACCAATTTAAGCGGCAGCTTAACACCAGCCTCTTGCAACAATTGCATAGCATGTCCTGGGTTGTAATCGTAAGGCGTTAAATTCGCGTTCCCCGCCCAATGCTCGGGCGGCAAAATCGCGCCTGCGACTCTTGTGTTACGTACCATCACCTTTTCGATGATTGCTTGCCGATCAATCGCATAAGCAATGGCCTGCCTGACCTTCAGATTCCGCAAGACAGGGTCTTGCATATTCAAGCCGAGATATGAAAAATTAGCGCCAATGCTGGTTTTGACGTTGATATCCGGCTTGCTTTGCAGATATTTCACCAGCTCTGGCGGCAAATCGCCCTGAATCAAATCCGCCTCGCCGCGCATTAGTTTGAGTACCCGTACGGTCGGGTCTTTGACTTCTTGCAAAGCAACTCTCTGCTTGTCACTGATTCTTTCCAGTGTGAGTCTATTTTGCCAGCTCACAAATTTTAATGGGCCATTCCCCACGGGCCGGTGTGAAAAATCATGCCCTTTTTCAATCAGGTCTTTTGGAAGAATACCGATAATGAGTTTGGCGGGAAAGTGCTTATCTGCTTGCTTTAAGTGAAATACAATCGTGTTTTCGTCTTCTATATCAATGTGTTCAATATTGGCAAACTCCGCTGCATGCGGAGAATCTTTCATCCGCATCAGCGAATCATACGTTGCTTTAACATCGTGCGCGGTAAGATGTGTTTGGTGATGAAACAACGCGCGATTTTCAATTAAAACAAATCGATATTCCTTGTCATTCACAACCTGCCAGGAAGCCAATGCTGGCGCGGGGTTTGAGGCAGCATCAAAATCCACTAAAGGCTGATAAATCAGCCGGTTCACGCGCTCCGATGCCGCATCGGTGGCGTAGCGCGGGTCTAAATTAAGTGGCGCTTGGGCAATGGCAAAATGAATCCCTGAAACTTCTGATAGTGGTTTATCGCACGCAGCAAGCAGCAAGCATATCATCAGCAAGGTTTTTTTTAGCATGGACGTAATTTTACACAGGATTGCGGCCTGGATTTGATAAGTTTATTATGGTCGTAATATTTAGTAACTCACATTTAACTAAGGGGAGAGTGCGATGACTGGCGTGATTCAACTACTGGGGCGTGTGATGCTGGCGCTAATTTTTATTCTGGCTGGCATCGGCAAGATTCTAGATCCAGCCGGAACCGCCGGTTACATGCAGTCGATGGGCGTGCCGGGCATTCTTCTTTGGCCAACTATTGCACTGGAAGTGCTAGGCGGACTGGCGCTCGCGATTGGCTACAAGACAAGGTTAGCCGCATTCGCGCTGGCGGGCTTTTCAGTGCTCGCTGCCGCTTTGTTCCACGCCAATTTTGCTGACAAAATGCAAATGATCATGTTCTTAAAAGATATAGCGATGGCCGGCGGTTTGCTGCTGCTGGCAGTGGGTGGAAAAACCGCCTACTGTGTAGACAACAGGAGAAAACAAACTAATTTCTTCGGAACCAGACAAGGGTAATCGGCAAGGCTAATTTTTTATAAAGCAGGCAATGGACTCCACATGCGCGGTGTGCGGGAACATATTGATGACGCCCGCCGCACTTAGCGTGTAACCCTTTTCATTCACCAGCACGCCCGCGTCGCGCGCAAGCGTGGCGGGGTTACATGACACATATACAATGCGCTTGGGCGCAGTTTCAGTCGTAACCGCTTTCACCAGCTCAAATGCGCCATCGCGCGGGGGATCAACCAGCCATTTATCAAACTTTCCGAGTTCCGCCAAACGCTCTAGTGTCATTTTGAACAAATCGGCGACACCAAATTTTACGTTATTGATTTTGTTCAAAGTTGCGCTTTCGTTTGCTCTATCAACTAAATTCACCAAACCTTCCAAACCCAGCACAGATGCGCCGCTACGGGCAATGGGCAAAGTAAAATTGCCAATGCCGCAAAAGAAATCGGCTATGTTTTCGCCCGCTTGCGGGGCTAATAGTTGCATGGCGCGACGCACCATCACCTGATTGATTTGCGGGTTCACCTGCGTGAACTCATTCGGCTTGAAAGGATACGTTAAGCCAAACTCAGGCAGGCTGTATTGCAGCGGGCTGCCATGCAATGGATAAAACGGCTTAATCGTGTCCGGACCTTTGGTCTGCGTCCAGATTTGTACGCTGTGGTGATCCGCAAAGGCTTTCAGCAAGGCTTCATCATCGGCATTCAACGCATCCATGATGCGCAGAATCAAAACGATTACACTAGCGCTTTCGCACGGATTGTTCTGGTCGCCTTCACCAACAGCCAGCTCAATTTGCGGGATTTTATCTTTCAAACTCAACCGAAAAATAAGCTGCTGCAAAGGCGCAATGAGTACAGAAACTGCTGGCACCAGCACCTCGCAAGAATCCATGTCCGCCACAAAGCGCGTGGCTTTCTCGTTAAACCCCACCAATACGCGCTGTTTTTTCTCGACATGTTTGACGCTCAAACGCGCTTTGTGGCGATAGCCCCAGGTTGGACCATAGAGCGGCGGCAGCATATTTTCGGGTTTCACTTTGCCGATATGCTTCAGATCATTTTCAAGCAAACGCTGTTTGGCTGCGACTTGCGCGGCAAAATCCAGATGCTGCAATTTGCAGCCGCCGCATACGCCAAAATGCGGGCATTTAGGCGTGACGCGCTGATTTGATTGCTTAAGCACTTCCACCATATTGGCAACTTCGTAAGTGCCTTTGATGTGATGCGATTGAAAAGTGACTTTTTCATTAGGCAGCGCACCATCAATAAAAATGGTCTTGCCATTCACATGTGCCACACCACGTCCCTCCTGGTCCAGCGATTCGACAATTGCCGTTAAAATGGGATTTTGTGCAGGATTGGCATGAACTCTATTGCGATTTCTTCTCATAAGCGTTATTTTAACTGATGAAAACTTAATATTTGTTAACTTACGTTCACTTAATGAAAGAAGGCCGTCATGAAATTAGTTAAGATATTTGCTATCTTTTTAGGCTTAAATCTCTTTATCACCTCCTCCGCCGGTATTGCCCAACCTATTGAAATTAAAAAGTCAGAGCAGGGCATTGAATACGTCACAGGCGGCATTAGTGTAGATGAAGTTGATTTAATGAATAACTATATCGATAGCTTTAGTCTTCGTTTGCTATTTTCCGAAGGTGCCTGCGGGCGTTTTATCACTGATGTAAATGTCAGCATTTATGACAGCCAACATAGTTTGGTCTTCAAACTTGACAATGCACAACCCCAACTTTTTGTAAATTTACCTAAGGGCAATTACAGTGTTGTAGGAAATTATAATGGCGATGAACAGAGCCATAAATTTATGCTGAAGGAAAATGAGCATAAAAAAGTTGTGCTCAATTGGAAAAACTGCGTTGAGGAAGATGCGATAGAAAATGGTGAAGTTGAAAATAACGGCGAGAATAAGCAATAAATCGCTATTTCCAGGCCGCTAAAAACTCGCTCCAGTGTGGTGCTGTATAACTCGCTAAAGTGTCTCGCACCAGCTTGATTTCAGCTTCGTAAGCGGCTGGCGACAAATGCCCCCGCATCAGCTGAAAGCGCAAAAAAACCAGATGCGTGTTGGCAACATCGGTTTCACAGTAATTGCGAATCGCCTCAATTTCACCGTTTTTGTAAGCATCCCACACCTTACTGCCATCCATGCCCAACTTGCCTGGAAAGCCGCATAGCTGCGCGATTTCATCCAGCGGGGCATTGGCGCGCGCATTAAACATCGCCAACACATCCATCAAATCCAGATGGCGCATGTGGTAACGGCTGATGTAATTATTCCACTTAAAATCCTTGTCATCTTCCCCCAAATCCCAGTAGCGCGGGGCGACCACTTTGTTGATCATGGCGCGGTAATGCAGCACTGGCAGGTCAAACCCGCCACCGTTCCATGAGATGATTTGCGGTGTATATTTCTCTATGCCATCAAAAAAGCGCTGAATAATCTCTGCTTCAGACGAATTTACGTCGCCCAGGCTCCACACCTTGAGGTTGTTTCCCTCGCGCAAGGCGCACGAAATCGCGCAAATGCGATGCTGCTGCAACGGCAAGAAATCACTGCCGTTATGCTGGCGGCGCTGATGAAAAGCGATGTTCGCGACTTCTTCGTCAGTCGCACCAGAAGGCACGTCCAGCAAGGTACGCAGGCCGGCGGCATCGGGGATGGTTTCGATGTCGAATACTAAGGTTGGAGTCATATTAAAAGCATACACCAAAAAAATTAAGGCTGCCTAAGCAGCCTTAACGCTTTTGCTATTTTAACTATTTTTTCACCCAGCCACCCGCGCCTTGGTACCACCAACCGCTCTGCGCTTTATCTATCCAGCGACCTGCAAAGGTATTTTGAATATCGCCTTGCCATTCCGGGTGTCCATTGGCGGCTGCGATTTCTTTATACAAATTAGCGCGGTCGGCGTTTTCTGCCGAAACCAGGCCATTTAAGCCACCACGGTCTTTTAGCGGGACTGCTGTCGCATCTTTTACCGCAATCATGCCATCTTTAGTTAAACCGATTGCGCCGCTGCTGTAAAACGGGCTTAATTGGCCATGACGCGCTTGCATGCTGGCTTTAAGCGCAGATATGGCTGGCGTGTTGATCTCTAAATCGGCAGCAGCACTTACCCAACTGGCTGCGAACATACTCACGATTATAACCAGGCTTAAAATTAACTTTTTCATCATGTCTTTTCCTTTATTTAGCAGGTGCGTCGGCAGGGGTATCGGTCGGTTTTGGCTCTGTAGTTTTTTCAGCAGGCGCGCCCTGGCCTTGTTTGAGCTGCCAAACTTCGTCGATAATCTTATCCGCCGCTTTCTCGGCCGCTGCAGCTGGGAAGTAAATATTAATTGTGACGCATGCTGAAAGCACGCCAGCTGCGCTAAACCCTATTAACCAATTTTTCATCTTTAGTCCTCATCAATTGTAAAACTTAATTTTATTTAACTACAGCTCTGGTGTTGCCCTCGATGACACGTTTAATACGATCCACCAATTCGCCCCAACTTACGGTTTGATTGTACCCCAACACAGTAATTGCAGGTATGCCACTTCCTTTAACGATGATGTACCCCCCATTCGTTGACCCTATGCCGCTCATTTCGCATACATCATCACGCAACCTGCAGCTTAGGGCCATCTTTTCGTAATTAAATTGCTTAAAAAAACGTAAGAAACTCCGTTGTATCGCAGCTGCAGCGCCTGCTCCGCCTAGTGCCGTGATATTTTCTACTGCGCGTTGCGAGATTTTTTTAGTGTATTTTCCAGGGCTGCTATACAAACTCGCATCCATTTTTACAGGTTTCCAATTCAACATTTCCAAATCTTGCACATCGCCATCCAGCTTACCTTCTATCGCGCCAAATTTGAAAGTGCGCGTGAGTTCACCTAAATCAAGATTGCGTAAATTCATATCCGCGCTCAACCTTGGCATTTCGCTAAGCGGCTCAATCATTGTAAGTTGCGTCACCTTGGCAGAGCCATCAAACACATTGAGCACCATTTCGCCATCAGTAGTTAAAATGCCGCCACTGTAGGTCACAAGAGGAATTTCGGCCGATGCCTTACCTTGCATAATCGGCAATTTAAATGCGCGGCTTACATCCGGCATGGATACCGGCGCGAGTGCCGCACGCAAATGCCAATACCAATTGTCATTGATACGTGCGGCTGAAATATCACTCAACTTGAGCGCCCCATCTAAAATCGGCAATGTAATACTAGGTGAAACTAACGAATAACGATTAACCTCTGCCCCAATGTCGGCGCGGCCTAGCGGCATGTTGAGCAATTGTCCACTGTTGTATGAAAAATTGATTTTTGTCGCTTCATCATAACTCCAGGGAATATCGGCATTCACATCATAAAATGCAAATTTATGATTTTTGTCATTAATATTCACGTCGTTTAAAGTCACTTTAAACGCTTTCACTTGAGAATCCACGACACTTACATTCAGCGCTGCCCTGCCGTTCAACTCGGCATTATTCAGCATTGTCTTACCCAGGAATGGCTTGAATAACAAAGGATAAGCTTCAGCCAGGTTTAAATTAGGTAAATCTGCATTCAACTTTGGAATCATGAAATTTTTAGTGTTTACTTGACCACTAAATTTTAAATCACCCACTTTATCCAGCTTCAAGGTCGCATTATCCAGCGTTAGCACATCATCTTTCAAATTACCTGCAGCTTGCAGTTCGTGACCACCGTTAGCAAAATACAAAGGCTGCCAAAACATCTCGCCGCTTTGCCAGTTGAGCGCGCTATTAAAACGCAGTACATCCCCATCTTGCGTGGCAGCAATCGTAAAATAGCCTTTTAATTTTTCGGCCGCATGCAAACCAGCCTCATCACTAAAACTCGCGCCTTGCAGATTTAAATTGGCGACAAAGCCTTTGGGTTGAGACGTGACATCCAGTGCAAAAGGTAAATTGATACGCGGCGAGACGAATTTTCCATCTTTACAACTCCAAGTACCTTGCAGAAGGTTATTGGGCAGCAGACAGTGCATTTGCGCTTTTGCCCAAGTTTTATCGGTGTTTTGTTTAAGGTCAGTGTCAAATGTCAGCGTAGGGCTTCCGCGATAATCCAGATAAATATTGGCATTGCGCGCCTCTATGGTTTGATACTGAACATGTTCGGCCTTTACCTCTACGGTAGTAGCGGCCTTTAAATTCAACAAAATATCTGCGTTGCGCAGCTCGGCATTGTCATGCGTGATGGACTCTGTGGTAATTTTTATAGCGCTTACTGCAAACGCGCTTTGTGAAATTGCCAGCAAGCAAGCAATGATTGCAGCGCGTAGCATGTTTAACTAGGAAATACTCCCGTGGAAAGATACCGATCACCACGATCACAGACAATACTTACAATGACCGCATTTTCCACTTCTTTCGAAAGCTGCAATGCCGTATAAAGCGCGCCGCCGCTGGATATTCCGGCGAATACGCCTTCTTCTGTCGCCAGTTTTCTGGTCATGTTTTCGGCGTTTTTCTGGTTCACGTAGCGCAGTTCATCCACGCGTTTGGCTTCATAAATCTTGGGTAGATATTCTACCGGCCATTTGCGAATCCCCGGAATCTGGCTGCCTTCTTCTGGCTGTACGCCGATGATTCTAATGTTGGGATTTTGTTCTTTTAGATAACGCGAAACACCTATAATCGTGCCCGTGGTACCCATGCTGGAGACAAAATGCGTGATCTTTCCTGCCGTATCGCGCCAGATTTCCGGGCCGGTGCCCTCGTAATGTGCAAGCGGATTATCAGAATTGCCAAACTGGTCCAGCACAATGCCCTCGCCTTCCGCCTGCAGCTTAAGCGCCACATCGCGGGCAAGTTCCATGCTGCCCTCTTTCGGCGTCAGCACAAACTCTGCGCCATAAGCCTTCATGCTCTGGCGACGCTCTACGCTTTGATTTTCCGGCATCACCAGCAGCATTTTATAGCCGCGCATGGCGGCCACCATCGCCAGCGCGATGCCTGTGTTGCCGCTGGTCGCCTCGATTAAGGTATCGCCTGGCTTGATGTCTCCTCGCGCTTCGGCACGTGTGATCATGCTGTAAGCGGGACGATCTTTTACCGAACCGGCGGGGTTGTTGCCTTCCAGCTTCAGCAGAATGGTATTGCTGGTATTGCCGCCTAGCCGCTGCAATTTCACCAGCGGCGTGTTGCCGACGAAATTATCTAAAGTTTTATAATTCATATTTTTACTTTATTTCGTATTTATTTTTGCAAGGTAAAAGGCATACACACCAAAGCCGATAAAGGCAATCAGGCCTAATTGCGGCAGTGTCAACCCTAGAAATGTCCAGTCAATCGCCGCGCAGTCGCCCGTGCCGCGAAAGATTAAAGTAAAGGCCTTTTTCAACGGAAAGTTCTCGAACATATAATCGAATCCCACGCCGCAATCAGCAACCATGCTTTCGCGGTGCGCCTGTATCCACCAGTGTCGAATCGCCACGCCTGCACCGCCTAGCGTAGTAAGCACCTGCAACACAGTCAATGTTTTTTGCAGCAGGGTGGCCGGTTTTACCAATGCCGCCAGCAAAAACAACACGCCAAGCGACATAAAAATTATGCGCTGCGAAATGCAAAGTGGGCAAGGTTCCAGGTTGTAGCGCGTCTGTATCCACAGCGCCAAACCCACTAGGCCAAAGCATGGAACGAGCCCGATCAGGTAACCCTTACGGCCTGCAAGAAGTTTATTTAGCATAGCAATCTTTACCTTATAATCTTAAGAAATCATTTTAACCTAGATAACTTATTGGACGAGCAAACTTTGGCAGATTTAGCCGCAAATTTAAGCCCACATTTAACATCCAGCCACATATTGACCATCAGCGAGCTCAATCGTTTAGCGCGCGAAGTGCTGGAGATGAGTTTTCCGTTGTTCTGGGTGTCGGGCGAGGTCTCCAACTTTACCCGCGCCGCTAGCGGGCATTGGTATTTTTCGCTGAAAGACCAGACTGCGCAAGTCAAATGCGTGATGTTTAGAGGCCGCAATAGTTATGTGGACTTTACGCCGCGCGAGGGCGATAAAATTGAGGCGCGCTGCACGGTCACGCTGTACGAAGCGCGTGGCGATTTTCAACTTACCGTCGAATTCATTCAAAAAGCCGGCCTGGGGGCGTTATTTGAGGCATTTGAAAAACTTAAAAACAAGCTTGCCCTAGAAGGCTTATTTGATGCGGCTTCCAAGCATGCCATTCCAAAGTACCCAAATACCATTGGCATCGTCACTTCGCCCGATGCAGCAGCGTTACGTGATGTGCTGACCACGCTCAAGCGCCGCAATCCGGGGGTCGGCGTCATCATCTACCCCACGTCTGTGCAAGGTAAAGGCGCTGCGGAAACCATCGCCAAGGCTATCAACACCGCCAGCCAGCGGGCAGAAGTCGATACGCTGATTATCTGCCGCGGTGGCGGCAGCATGGAAGATTTGTGGCAATTTAACGAGGAAATCGTGGCGCGCGCCATTGCCAACTGCGAGATTCCCACCATCAGCGGCGTAGGCCATGAAACCGATTTTACCATTTGCGATTTTGTGGCAGATATGCGCGCCGCCACGCCCACCGCAGCAGCCGAACTGGCCTGCATGGAGGTGAATAGCCTGAAAAACCAACTCGCAAATTTATATAACCACCTGAATAAGCAAATGACTTTTACGCTGAATCAGCAGGCTCAAAAATTGGACTTTTTAGCGCGCAGGCTGGTTTCACCGTTACAACAATTGGAAAATAAAGCGAATCAGCTAAAACAACTGCAAAATCGATTGGCTTTAGCCATCCAGCAACAGCTACAAACGCATCAACAGCATTTGCTACGATTAAAAAACAGTGTCGAACAGCTTAATCCAAATGCGGTATTAGCACGCGGTTACGCGATTGTGCAAAATAGAATGGGCGAGTTAGTAAAAAATAGTCAGCAATTACAAATTAACGAGCAAGTGAATATCACGTTAAGCCAAGGCAGCGCAAGCGCCAGTATTGTCCATATTGATGGCAGTAAATAAAGTGGAATGTTGCAATCTACTAAACAGAAAATATTTTAGAAGTCGCTTGCACGATTGCAATGACTGCAGGATGCGTTAGACGGCGTTCAGTTGTAATTGCATAAAGCTGCTCAACAACGGTGTCTACCTGGCCAGCTTTTTCCACCTCATACTGGCGACAGATATAATCTGCAATAGCCGTTGGCCCCACAAAGAAACCTGCGCCCGCCTGGCCAAAAGACTTAAGTAAGGCACTATCATCAAATTCACCGATAATGCGAGGATATACTTTTTTTGATTCAAACCATGCAATCAGTTTTTTCTGGAAGGTGAAATCTTCGCCCGGGAGTAAAAAAGGCGCGCCATTCAGATTGAAAGGAAAATGCACATTTTTATTAGCTTCAATATAAGTTTCTATCAGGTTTTTAGTAGCAAAAATTGCCAACTTGCTTTCTCCTAACAAATGGCTATGCGCACGAACATTGAGATTAGCAGGCATAGGACGATCGGCAATCACCAGATCAAGCTGGTGTACCGACATTTCCGATAATAGGTTTGCCAACTTTCCTTCTCTACAAATTAGTCGAATAGAATCTTCTAAATGTAAAACTGGCGCTACTGAACTATAAGCAACTGATTTAGGTACTGAATCTGTAATGCCGATCCGAAATGGAGTGCTTCTTTTAACTTGCTGATGTTGTGCAACATCGAGCAATTCGGTACCAAGCGCAAATATCTCATCAGCATAGCTAAAAACTCTGCGCCCCATATCAGTCAACTCAAGGCCACGACCTGCCTTGCGAAAAAGCTGAACACCAAGATTGTTCTCCAAATCACCTAACTGCACACTTATTGATTGGGGAGATAAATAGAGCTGCTCACTCGCTCGAGCAATACTGCCTGTCTTGCCCACCATCCAAAAATATCTTAAGTGATTGAAATTTAAGTTCTTCACACATCTTTCCCATTATCAAAATACATCTAAAAATTGGAAGTGTTATTCAATTTTTATATTATTGTTAGATGTATATTCTAAGCGTAAAGTTCATCCCATGTTCAAAAGCTAGGAGAAAGTAATGCAACTTAAAGCGAAAAATAAGCTACTGGTTGAAGTATTGCATGGTTATTCAGCAAGACAACTGCAGTTTGCGATTCGACTTGGGATATTACCGAGCCCAGATAAGTTAAGTCGAATTCTCAGCAGAAAATCTGGCTCAGATAACGAAATTAAGTTGTTATTAAAAAACTTGTCAAGTATGAAAGCCTAAAGGAATGACTAAGAAGACATCAGAAAAATGCACTTTAAGCATTCACATGAAAACCAGTATGTCTAGTTTATGGAGGACAACGAAAATGAAAACTTGTGGATAAGTCAGTATGTTAAGTAAGTTAAATGAGTAACAAATAATTTTATTAAAATCTAAAGGAGTTTCAAATGAAAACACTACAGTATGGATTAGCAGCAATTTTATTCACTGCTTCGCTATCAGTTGCGGCAGAGTCTCTTAAAAAAGAGGCGATTGACCATCAGCAAAAACAGGCACAGGAGGAAATTGATGCTGCGAAAAAAGCAAGCCCCCAATCTGAAGCGCGTCCTGGAGCAGCGACTTCACACAAGAAACATTCAGTTCAGTCACCAAAGGCCGAAATGATTAAAAGTCAAGGCGCGGCTACAGATAAGGCTGTTGAAGAGGCACAAGTAGCTAAACCTGATGCAGAAGGCCGCCCAGCAGCTACAACCAATCAGGAAAAGCATTCTGTCGAATCTCATAAAGCAAGCTTAATCAAAAGTCAGAAAAAGGCTACTGATAAAGCGATGAAGGACGCTGAGGCTGCTAAGCCAGCTGAGGAAACTCGACCTGCAGCAACCGCCAAATAAACCTGATGTAAATTTAAATTGAGCAGTCTAAAAAAAGGAGAAAGATATTATGAGCAACAAGAAGCAGAAGGCCAACTCCATCAATATCGGTATTAATGACGGAGATCGCGAGAAGATAGTAAAGGGGCTTTCTGCCTTGCTTGCTGATAGTTATACACTTTATCTGATGACGCATAACTTCCACTGGAATGTCACCGGGCCACAATTCAACAGCCTACATGTAATGTTTATGGGGCAATACACTGAGCAATGGAACGCCCTTGACATTATCGCGGAACGAATTCGTGCATTAGGACATCCGGCAATCGGAACCTATAAGGAATTCGTGAAACTAGCGTCAATCAAGGAAATTGAGGGTGTACCAAAAGCAAATGATATGATCCGCCATCTGGTTTCCGCCCAAGAGGCCACGGCGCGCGCAGCACGTAAACTCTTTCCGCTAGTTAATAGCGCGAATGACCAGCCCACAGCCGACCTCCTGACACAACGACTTGAAGTGCATGAAAAAACTGCTTGGATGCTTCGTAGCTTGCTAGAAACATAATCATTTACCGAAACAAAACAACAAAAAATTCCCATATTTTTTAACATTCTGGAGAACTTCATGCATCTTCATATTCAAACAAACGGTTTTTCGATAACTGATGGCATTCGCGACTATACCAAACGCCGTATGCAATTTGCACTTCACAGAAACGACAAGCATATCACTCGAGTGCAGGTGCGGTTAGCAGACATTAACGGCCCTCGCGGAGGTGTGGATAAACGCTGTCAAATTGAACTTACTCTTTCAGGACGAAATAATATTGTGATTGAAGATATTGAAACCGATCTTTATGTCGCCATAGACCGAGCGTGTGATCGTTGTGCCCGCACTTTGACCAGAAAGTTAGAACGTTCACGAGAGTTTTTGCACGAGGCCGTGTCAATGCAACAATTTACTGCATAATCATAATAATGAGACAATTTTTTAATCGTTGGCCACGATCGATATAGACGTGGCTATCACCTATTGGAGTTTGTATGAAACGCATTATCTATTTTTTAGCCACGAACCTAGCCATTATGTTGGTGCTTTCCATCACCATGCGCTTATTAGGTGTAGAGCCATATCTCAATGCCAATGGGTTAGACCTATCTAACCTGTTGGCGTTTGCAGCTATCATGGGTTTTGGTGGTGCTTTCATCTCGCTGGCTATGTCCAAGTGGTCGGCCAAACGCATGTCTGGTGCAGTGGTAATTCAGGAGCCACAAACTCCCACTGAAATATGGTTAGTAAAAACAGTGCGGGCACAGGCAGATATGGTCGGTATCAAAATGCCAGAAGTGGCTGTGTTCGATTCTCCAGAGGTTAATGCATTTGCCACAGGCATGACCAAAAATAGCTCTCTGGTGGCGGTTTCTTCAGGCTTGCTCAACAAAATGAGTAAAGATGAAGCCGAGGCCGTGCTGGCGCATGAAGTCTCGCATATTGCCAATGGCGATATGGTGACGCTGACCTTGATTCAGGGCGTGGTGAACACCTTCGTCATGTTCCTGTCGCGCGTGATCGGCTACGCGGTGGATAAGATTATATTCAAGACTGAACGCGGTACCGGGCCGGCCTTCTTCGTCACCATGATTGTGGCTGAGCTGATTCTTGGTGTGTTGGCATCCATCATTGTCATGTGGTTCTCGCGCCAACGCGAATTTCGCGCCGATGCGGGCGCTGCCAGGCTGGCTGGAAGGCAAAAGATGATTGCCGCGCTGCAGCGTTTGCAAGCACAGCATGAGCCTTCTGCACTGCCTAAGCAAATGGCGGCTTTTGGTATTGCCGGTGGCGGTGCTGGCGGCTTAAAACGCTTATTTTCCAGCCACCCAGGCCTAGATGAACGTATTGACGCACTTAAAGCACTGTAAGATATAGGCACAGCAAAGCATGGCTCTGAGTAAACTAATAATGTTAAACAACCTCCATGAAAGAAAAAATGAATGAAAATGAGACGTGTTGAGCTTGCCCTAGAACACTTTATGTTTGCCAGTCGCTGGCTGCTAGTGCCGTTCTATATTGGCTTGGTTGCTGGAGTTGCATTGTTATTGGTTAAGTTCTCAAAGGCGTTTATTGCGCTGTTGCCTATAGTGTTTGAGGGTGAAGGCGGTGCCGCCTTGCTGGGCATTCTTACTTTAGTCGACATTACACTTGTGGCAAATTTGTTGCTGATTATTATTTTTGCAGGTTATGAAAATTTCGTCTCCAAAATTGATACAGGTGACAATGAAGACCGCCCGGACTGGATGGGGCATGTTGGATTTTCTGACTTAAAACTCAAGCTGATCGGTTCTATTGTCGCCATTTCCGGCATCGAGCTTCTCAAATATTTCATCAATGTGAAAGAAGTGCTGGCAGACCCAAGTGGCAATAATCAATTAGCCTGGCTGGTCGGCATTCATTTAACACTGGTATTTTCAGGTGTGATGTTTGCTTTGATGGATCGTATTGCTGCTGGAAACCACACGAGCAAGGACAAATAAGAATTGAATACAATTACACCGTTTAGCCGTCGCATCGTTCCATGGCTGGCTTTGGTGGGCTTAGTGCTGCTCGCCTTTATGGTGGTTACGCCATTTCTTGCGCCCATCGCTTGGGCAGGCGTGCTGGCTTATGCCTCCTGGCCTGTGGCCACACGCATGCGTCGCTGGTGCAGAGGGCGAGATACGCTGGCGGCCAGCCTTACGACGGCACTGGCAGCATTTACGCTTTTTTTGCCTTTGCTTTGGCTGGCCTGGCTGGCGCAGCAGGAAATCAGCAGAGTTTATCCTGCACTTCAGACTTTTCTGGCAGCGCCGCCGGCGGTGCCAGAAGCTCTACGAGGCCTGCCATGGCTGGGTGACTGGCTGGTACAGCAGCAGGCACATCTTGTTGCCAACCCACAAGGAGTCTCTGCCGCAGCAAAAGCATGGCTTGCCTCACATGTGAATGATGTCGCCATACTGGCCGGCGGTGTTGGCAGAAATCTAGTTAAACTGGTATTTGTCGTGGTGATTCTATTTTTCTTCTACCGTGACGGTGCGCGCATCGTCCACGAGTTGCGCCACGTGCTGGCGAGATTTATCGGCCCTCAGGTGCATGACTATCTGCATGCGGCTGGCATCACCACACGTGCGGTAGTTTACGGTATTCTGCTTACTGCGGTAGTGCAAGGCATTGCCGCAGGGCTGGGTTATTGGGTTGCCGGACTGGCATCGCCAGTGGTGTTTGGTGTGCTGACTGCTATTTTGGCGCTGATTCCATTTGGTACGCCTGTGGCATGGGGTGCTGCCGGACTTTGGCTGCTGCTTCAAGGCGAAACTGGTGCGGCCATTGGTGTCTGGATTTGGGGTGCCGCAGTAGTAAGCCAACTGGATAACGTGCTGCGACCTTTATTTATCAGCAGTGTTAGCCCGATACCCTTCCTGCTGGTACTGTTTGGGGTGCTGGGCGGCCTCCTGGCTTTTGGGCTGGTCGGTCTGTTCATTGGTCCGATTGTTCTGGCTGTGGCCTGGGCGGTATGGCGGGAATGGGCGGCGCATCTGGACGATGATCAAGAACCAGCCAGCTGATTTGGTGATTTTGTTCAGAAATACAAATTTCAGGCTTGTTTAATCTTAAATTTGCCTGGGTCAAAAAAAAATGAAAATAGAAAGTAAGGACGAATGATGGGTGAGTTGCAGTCAATTGGAACCTGGTGGATGTGGGTGGGCTTTGGCGTGTTTGTAGTCGCCATGCTAGCCATTGATATGTTTGCGTTAGGGCGCAAAGGTGCGCATAAAGTCGGCGCGCGTGAAGCACTGACCTGGTCCCTGATATGGTTTGCAATGGCCATGCTGTTTGGCGGCGTCCTCTGGGGCTGGCTGGATCACACCGTAGGGCGGGAGGTGGCAGATGCCAGAGCGATGGAATACCTGACAGGCTACCTGCTGGAAAAAACCCTGGCCATGGATAACATTTTTGTCTTTGTCATGCTGTTTTCGTACTTTGCCGTGCCGATTGAATACCAGAAGCGCGTGCTGCTATACGGCGTTATTGGGGCGATCACACTTCGTGCACTGATGATATTGCTGGGTGCCTGGCTGATTGCTCAGTTTCACTGGGTGTTGTATATTTTTGGCGCATTTTTGCTGATCACCGGCATCAAGATGTTCATTTTTGCTGATCACGAACCGGATCTAGCCAAAAACCCGCTGCTGAAATGGCTGCGTAATCATGTGCGCATTACTGATAGCTATCACGGTGAAAAATTCTGGATCTACGAAAAAGGCGTTCGCTGGTTTACGCCAATGTTTCTGGTATTGGTACTGGTCGAGTTCTCTGATGTCATATTCGCACTGGACAGCATTCCAGCGATCTTTGCCATTACCAGCGACCCGTTTATCGTGTTTACTTCCAATATCTTTGCCATTCTCGGCTTGCGCGCATTGTACTTTCTGCTCGCAGATATGGCCGACCGCTTCCATTTACTCAAATACGGCCTGGCTGTAGTGTTGATATTTGTCGGCAGCAAAATGCTGATTGTGGACTGGTTCAAGATTCCGGTAGCAGTTTCTTTGGGTGTAGTGGTTGCCGTACTTGGCACAAGCATGCTATTGAGCCTGATTGCCAGCCGCGGCAAAAAGAGATTAATCACAAAATAAATGCCCATAGAAAGCAGTTTCGCTACCTGCTGGCATTGCCATTGAAAGGGTATGTTTTGCTGAGCTTGACATACGCTAGATGTCAGGCACGTACTTAACAGGTGCTTTGTTTAAATTAAAAACATCAAAAATCCATTTGGTTTGCCGTTTTGATTGATTAATCATGGTTAATTGATTGATAATAGCATTTATGCTCTAGCGTCTTTACAAATGGATAACAACAACCCTCACAAAACTCGTCTACCTGCCATGGCGCTTGCCGCACTGGGCGTGGTGTTTGGCGACATCGGCACCAGCCCCTTGTACACCATGAAAGAGGTTTTTTCGGCAGGGCATCATCCAATCGCGCCGACTGCCGGCAACATTTACGGCATTTTATCGCTGATCACTTGGGCATTGATTCTCATCGTTTCGGTTAAATATGTGGCCTTTATCATGCGTGCCGACAACCGTGGCGAGGGTGGCATCATGGCCTTGCTGGCGCTTGCCAGCCGCAATGCCGAAGGCAACCGCACAAAACAGCGCTATATCATGCTGTTAGGCATTTTGGGCGCGTGTATGTTTTATGCCGATGGCATGATTACGCCCGCGATTTCTGTACTTTCTGCCATAGAGGGGGTGGAAGTGGCTGCGCCGCATCTGCATCAGGCGATTGTGCCGATTACCTTGGTCGTTCTATTTGGCCTGTTCTGGGCGCAAAGCAAGGGCACCGAGGTGGTAGGAAAGTTTTTTGGCCCCGTCATGCTGTTGTGGTTTGGCACGTTGGGCGTGCTTGGTGCGATTAATATTGCGCACAATGCCACCATACTCCATGCACTCAACCCTTTTTATGCGGTTGAATTTTTTACACATCAGCCTTGGCTTGCGTTTGTGGCCTTGGGTGCGGTAGTGCTGGCGGTAACAGGTGCAGAGGCTTTATACGCAGACATGGGGCATTTTGGGCGATTTCCCATTCGCCTGGCTTGGTTCGGCTTTGTATTGCCAGCGCTGTTGCTCAATTATTTTGGGCAAGGTGCACTTATTTTGCACGATACCAATTCTGTTAAAAATCCATTTTATTTATTAGCGCCAGAATGGGCGTTATTCCCATTGATCGGGCTTGCTACCTTGGCTACGGTTATTGCCTCGCAAGCCGTGATTACAGGCGCATTTTCAGTTTCACGCCAGGCACTGCAATTAGGCTACCTGCCACGCATGCACATACAGCATACGTCTGAAAGCACACAAGGCCAGGTGTACATGCCACGCGTGAACTGGGGCTTGATGGTGGCGGTGATGATGCTGGTGATTAGTTTCGGCAGCTCTGGCAATCTGGCAGCGGCTTATGGCATTGCGGTAACGGGCGACATGGTCATTACAACCTTGCTGGCTTCTATTGTGTTTGTCGAAATCTGGCGCTGGGGCAAACTTAAAACGGGTTTACTTATCGCCCTGTTTTTAACAATTGACCTTGCATTTTTCAGCGCAAATGTACTCAAAATACCGGATGGCGGTTGGGTACCGTTGTTAATCGGCATATTTATTTTCACCCTGATGCTCACCTGGAAAAACGGTCGATCTATGGTGTACACTCGCTTAAAATCTGAAGCCATGGCAATAGAGCCCTTTATTGATGCGATCGGCGCGCACCCACCTCCCCGCGTGCCTGGCAGCGCATTGTTCATGACCCCCAACCCGGAAGGCGTACCGCACGCCTTGCTGCACAACCTGAAACACAACAAGGTGCTGCACGAAAAAGTAGTTATTTTAACGGTAAAATTTTTGGATTTCCCGCACACCAATCCCGAAGAACGCGTCAGTGTTGAGGCGCTTCCTTATCAATTCTATCGCGTCACCGTACGCTATGGTTTTAAGGACGAGCCTGATTTGCCGCAGGATCTACTCCTATGTAGTAAATACGGCCTGGAGATTGATGCGATGGATACTTCTTACTTTGTTGGCAAAGAAATTTTAATCGCCAGCCGTAAATCCGGCATGGCTTTTTGGCGCAAAAAAATCTTTATCGGATTATTCCGCAGCGCAGAAACCATCACCAATCAATTCAAACTACCGCCTAATCGCGTTGTCGAATTAGGTTCGCAACTCATGATATAAAAAACATCCAGATTCAACCTTTTTATGTGCCGTGCGTTAGATTAGCTCAGTATTTTAAGTTTTAAGGGATCCATATGAAAAAACTTTGCCTTGCAATATTTTTTACTGTCGCCACCTTGCAGCTTAGCGGCTGTGCAACCACCACCAAAGACAGCGTTTCTGGTGTAAAACGCTCGCAGTTTATGCTGCTGCCCTCTGGCTCGGTAGATAAAATGTCGGCACAAGCCTACTCGCAAACACTCAAAGAGGCAGAAACCAAAAAAACACTGAACGCGGACAAAGCGCAGCTGGAGCGCGTGCGCGGCATTTCTAACCGGTTGATTGCGCAAGTGGGCGTGTTCCGCCCCGATGCAACCAAGTGGAATTGGGAAGTGAATGTGGAAAAAAACGATCAGCTTAACGCCTATTGCATGCCGGGCGGAAAAATCATGGTGTATTCCGGCATGATGGATAAATTACAAGCGACTGATGATGAGTTAGGCGCAGTGATTGGCCATGAAATTGCGCATGCACTGCGCGAGCATGGCCGTGAACGCATGTCGCAAGCCTATGTGCAACAATTTGGCTTGCAGGCGCTGGCTTCTTTAGTCACCGGTTCTGCGGGCGGCGCTGCGGTGCAGGCAGCTGGCATGGGCTCACAATTATTCTTTGCGCTACCAAACGGCCGCGAGCAAGAACGCGAGGCTGATAAAATGGGCCTGGAGCTTGCCGCACGCGCTGGCTATAATCCGGATGCCGCGGTAACTTTATGGCAGAAAATGACCGCCAATAGCAAAGGTGCGCCACCTGAGTTTTTAAGCACCCACCCGGCAAGCGAGAACAGGATTGCCGATTTGAAAGCCTTAACGCCGAAAGTGCGCCCGCTCTACGAGGCTGCCAAAAAAGCAAAATAATTCAATCTTTTTCTGTTAGCAGGCGCGTTGCCAATCGCAACGCGCTTTATTTTTGGCTATCGCCAGATATAGGTTAAAATAGCGATTTTCGTTTAACTATACATTCGAGAGCCACATGGATCCACGTCAAAGTATTATCGAAGCGGCATTTGAAGACCGCGCCAACATCAACCCAAGCAACGCTTCTGCAGAAATCAAGTCAGCAGTGAGTTCCATTTTGGCTGACCTGGATGCCGGCAAGCTGCGCGTGGCTTCCCGCATCAGTGATAGCCAACAATGGGAAACGCATCAATGGCTGAAAAAGGCCGTTTTATTGTCATTCAGACTGGAAGATAACGTATTGATTGACGGTGGCTATACGCAGTATTTTGACAAAGTGCCGCCAAAATTCGCCAATTACACCGAAGAGGACTTCAAAGCCGGTGGTTTCCGCGTGGTGCCAAATGCCATGGTGCGCCGCGGCTCATTTATCGGTAAAAATGCTGTGCTTCTGCCTTCGTATGTCAATATCGGCGCTTATGTAGGCGAAGGCACCATGGTTGATACCTGGGCGACTGTCGGCTCTTGCGCGCAAATTGGCAAGAACGTGCATTTAAGCGGCGGCGTTGGCATTGGCGGCGTGCTTGAGCCCATACAGGCCGGTCCAACCATTATCGGTGACAACTGCTTTATCGGCGCCCGCTCTGAAGTGGTTGAAGGTGTTGTAGTCGAAGACAACTGTGTCATTTCGATGGGCGTGTATATCGGGCAAAGTACCAAAATTTACGACCGCGAAACTGGCGAGGTATTCTACGGCCGCGTGCCGGCTGGCTCTGTAGTCGTGTCCGGCAACCTGCCTTCTAAAGACGGTAGCTACAGCCTGTATTGCGCGATCATTGTCAAAAAGGTGGATGCAAAAACCTTAGGCAAAGTCGGCATTAACGAACTGCTAAGGGGCATTTAACCAAACTGTCACTATTTCGACATTTGGCATAATCAATCAACAAAAAAACACGTTTAATATCGACAGTTCAATCCATCATTAGTCGTACCTCACACCAAACCATATAGCCGGCGTACCGCGTCAGCTATATGGTTTTTTTACATACTGTTTGCCCATAACCGCTTTGGCACGCTAATTGCTGTTCATAGTTCAATAAAACTAAAAAGCGGTTTATTCCTGAATCATGACAACAAGTTACGACATTTGGCTGATAATCCTTTCGCTGCTGGCGCTTGGCTGCGTAATTCTGGTTGCTTTTAGGGCGGGAATTTCAAGCCGACAAGGTCATACTGATATTGGTCACGTCGGCTATAAAGACGCCCTCACCAAGCTCCCTAACCGGCATGCATTTCAATATCAATTGGAAGCAGCTGCAAAACGCTGTACGCGTGCCGGAAATACCATCGCCCTGGCCTACATCGACCTGGATCACTTCAAACCGATTAACGACAATTTTGGTCACCATGTAGGTGACATCATATTAATTTCAGTTGCGCGGCGCTTGCAGGCTGCGGTTCGAGGCTGCGACTCGGTGGCACGACTGGGCGGCGATGAGTTTGTCGTACTGTTTGAAGAAATAAAATCTAAAGAAGACATCACCCCCATCGTTGAACGCATCATCAGCTCTTTCAGAGAGCCTTTTTTAATCGACCGCCATCAGATTGAAATGTCCTGCTCCATCGGCATTGCCCTCTACCCTTACGATAGCGACATTGAAAAACTGATGATTAACGCCGATGCTGCCATGTATAAGGCAAAAGAAGAAGGTAGGAATCAATTCAAATTTTTTGATAGTGAAATCGAATCCGAGACGGACAATCTGCTGGAGATGCAGTATGATTTGCATGCCGCGATCGAAAATAATCAATTTTCTCTGGCGTTCCAGCATAAAGTAGACAGCAAAACGCGACTGCTGATAGGGGCGGAAGCGCTCATCCGCTGGAATCACCCGACGAAAGGGATCATTCCGCCGAGGGAGTTCATCCCTGTTGCTGAACATTTTGGGCTCATCAATCAAATTAACGGCTGGGTGATAGAAGAAGCCTGTCGCACCATCTGCCGTGCAAAAGTCCAGGGTATTGATTTGAATCTTTCGGTAAATCTGTCGCGCCAGCAATTTCGCAACACGTTTTTAGTAGAAGAAACAGTCAAATGGCTCAATCAATACGGCGTGCCTACGCAAAACCTGACATTTGAAATCAAAGAAACCGCCGCGATTAAAAACGAGGCACAATTCAGGCTCATGCTTGCCAAATTCAAAGCCGCCAACATCAAAATCGCGCTGGATGATTTTGGTTTGCATCCATTTACGCTCACTTACCTGCAAAATTTAGAAGTGGACGAACTCAAGCTGGACAGAATATTCATTTCAAAAATAGACCAGGACAAAACCTCCAAAGCCTTAATTGATGCGGTGATTCGTCTAGCACATGCCCTGAGCCTAAATGTGGTGGCAGAGGGGGTGGAAACCGAGGCGCAACGGGATTTACTCGCAGAACTAGGCTGCAACCACTTGCAAGGCTATCTGTTCTCTGAACCTGTTTCTGAGGATCAATTATTCATGCAGTTTAAGCAGCTTGAAATCCATTTCGAGGCGACAGGTCCTTCCGTAGTATCTGATTACCAAGAAGCATTGATGTAAATCTTCATAACGGCTGCATAAGCCGCGCGCTGCTGTTAAAATAGGGTTTAACTCAACTTAAATCCTATGAAACTCTACGGCATACCCAATTGCAATACCGTTAAAAAAGCCCGCGACTGGCTTGATAGCAAGCATATTGCCTACGAATTCCACGACTTCAAAAAACAAGGCGTTTCGCAACAGCTGCTCGAAAGCTGGCTTGCGCAATTACCGCACGAAAAACTCATCAACCGCGCGGGGCTTACCTGGCGCGGCCTAGACTACAATACCAAGGCAGGCATTGTTGACAACGCTTCGGCTATCGCATTAATGCAAGCAAAAACCTCTGTGATAAAGCGTCCAGTGCTAGTAAAAGACGGTAAAATCATATGCCTGGGCTTTGACGAAGCCATCTATAAAGAATTATTAACATGAGTAAAACATTAGAATTGGCGATCGATTTACTGAAACGCCCCTCAAACACGCCAGAAGACGCCGGTTGCCAGGAAGTGATGATTAAGCGCCTTGAACCACTCGGTTTCAAGATCGAGCGCATGCGTTTTGGCAATGTTGATAACTTCTATGCGCGCCGAGGAACCGAGTCGCCGCTTATCGTTTTTGCCGGTCACACCGATGTCGTGCCCACAGGACCTCTGGACAAATGGCACACGCCGCCATTTGAACCAACGATTAAAGATGGCATGCTGTACGCGCGTGGCGCGGCGGACATGAAAACCTCGCTGGCAGCATTTGTTACCAGCATTGAGGAATTTGTCGCCAAGAATCCTGACCACAAGGGCTCGATTGGGCTGCTCATCACTTCGGATGAAGAAGGCGTAGCGGTAGATGGCACGGTAAAAGTCGTCGAGGCGCTCAAAGCACGTGGCGAATTGATGGATTATTGCATCGTCGGTGAACCCACTTCTAATAAGGTGGTGGGCGACATGATCAAAAATGGGCGTCGCGGCTCGCTTTCCGGCAAGCTCACCGTAAAAGGCATACAAGGCCATATCGCTTACCCGCACCTGGTGAAAAACCCGATTCATATGGTAGCGCCAGCGATTAAAGACATGGTCGAAACTGTGTGGGACAACGGCAATGAATACTTTCCGCCGACTTCATGGCAAATCAGCAATATCAATGGCGGTACAGGCGCGACCAACGTGGTACCTGGCGAAGTAGAGATTTTATTCAATTTCCGGTTCAGCACAGCCAGCACCGAAGCAAACCTGAAAGAGCGTGTGTATGCGATCTTAGACAAGCACGGCCTGGAATACGACCTGGACTGGGAATACTCACCGCCCTACATCACGCCGCGCGGCAATCTGGTTGAAGCCATTTCCAGAGCAATTGAAAAAACCTATGGGGTGAGCCCAGAACTCTCCACTACCGGCGGCACTTCAGATGGCCGCTTTATTGCCGACATTTGCAAACAGGTCATTGAATTTGGTCCGCTCAACAAGACCATTCACAAACTTAATGAATGCGTCGGTGTGGCTGATATTGAGCCGCTGAAAGAAACCTACAAACTGACCATGCAGAAATTACTCAAATGATGCACTACCCACGCCTGGCCGAAGAGCTGTTTACCATCCGCGACTGGTTACGGTTTACGGTAAGCCAATTCGAAGCCTCTGACATTTTCTTTGGACATGGCACCGATAACAGTTACGATGAAGCGGTATGGCTGATTTTGAGCGCGCTGCATTTGCCACACGACACACTGCATAACTTTCTAGATGCTGTAATTACTGAGCAGGAACGCAAACATCTCGCCCACTTAATAGAACAGCGCATCACCAAACGCACGCCGACCGCCTACCTTGTGCGCGAAGCCTGGCTGCGCGGATTTAAGTTTTATGTGGATGAGCGCGTCATCGTGCCGCGCTCGTTTATCGCAGAACTGCTCGAAGACGGTTTGCAGCCTTGGATTGAATTCCCGGAAATGGTGGAAAGTGCAGCCGACATCTGCACCGGTAGCGGCTGCTTAGGCATTTTGCTCGCCAACACCTTTCCCAATGCGGCAATTGATGTGGTGGATATTTCGCCCGATGCCATTGCCGTCGCCAATATCAACATTGCCAATTACGGCTTGCAGGAACAAATCACCGCCATTCAGTCTGATATGTTTTCTGCGTTAAAAGGCAAAAAGTACGACTTGATTATCAGCAATCCGCCTTATGTGGATGCCCCGAGCATGGCACAACTGCCAACCGAGTATCGCAACGAGCCACAACTCGCGCTTGGTAGCGGCGTTGCAGGCTTAGACCATACCCACACGATTCTTCGCGAAGCCGCTAACCACCTCAATGATGGCGGTATTTTGGTCGTGGAAATCGGCCACAACCGCGATGCCCTGCTGGAAGCCTATCCAGAATTGCCATTCACCTGGCCGGAGGTGGAATCTGGCAATGAATTTGTATTTTTGCTCACGAAAGAGCAATTAACTTAGGAATACGGCATGTACAAAATTGGGCTCATATTGCTGACAATCAACCTGATGGCCTGCGCTAAAACCGAAGCGCCCGCATTGCCTGCACCACCATCCGCCCCAGATCAGGTTACGTGTACACAAGATGCAATGCAATGCCCGGATGGCAGCTGGGTGGGGCGTAGTGGGCCGAAGTGTGAATTTATTTGCCCACAAACAAGCCCTAAGTAAACTTCCCGCAAACGCTGAAGAACAGTTCTAGCCCCGCCCTCTATTCCTGTCGCTTTTCTTCTGCATTTTAGGCGCTGTTAAATCGCTGGTCTGCCGTACACGGCGATTAGCTGGTTTCTTAGGCTCGGATTTATAACTTTTTTCGGCCGTGTTTCTGCTATGTTGACCAGGCTTTCCCTCGCCTTCGCCGGGCTCACGCGGCTTTCTATCCAGCGCGCTTACCCGTTGTTTACGCACTTTTGGCATGAATACCGCGGTCGCTTTATCTTTCTCGCGTTGCGAGAGCTGTTTCATCGGCGTTTTTGGCACTGGCAAGCCAGCCCATTCCAGCAGCTCAACCACTTGCTTTTGCTCCAGCTTAAGCATTTGCCCACGTTTAACGCGAGGTGGCAGATTCACCGGGCCAAAACGCACACGCATCAGGCGGCTCACGGGCAACTGAAACGCCTCGAATAGACGACGCACTTCACGGTTACGGCCTTCTTTAATCATTACTTGATACCAGTGATTGGCGCCCTCGCCACCTTGCGGACGAATACTGTCGAAGCTGGCTGGACCATCTTCCAGTTCAATACCCTGCGTGAGCTGCAGCATTTGGCCCTCGGTCAGCTCACCAAAAATACGCACTGCATATTCACGCTCTACCTCATATCTTGGGTGCATAAAGCGGTTGGCCAGTTCGCCTGAATTGGTGAATATCAGCAAGCCGCTGGTATTCATATCCAGCCTGCCAATGGCAATCCATTTGCCCTGCTTGATGCGCGGTAGTTTATCGAACACGCTGGCACGGCCTTCTGGATCATCCTGACTGACGATCTCACCTTCCGGCTTATGATAAATCAGCACTTGTGGCAGTTCGGCCTCGAAAGGCAGGCGCAATGGGCGGCTATCCAGGCGCACCACATCATGCTGCGTCACAGCCGCGCCTACTCTGGCAGTTTCGCCATTGATGGTGACGCGGCCGCTGGCAATCAGCTCTTCCATATCGCGGCGCGAGCCCAAACCTGCCAATGCCAACAGCTTGTGCAAGCGTTGCGTGGGTTCTGGCGGCGCGTTTGGGTCGGTTTCTAATTTAGTGAAATTAGTTTTGGGGCGGCGTGGAATTGCCTGTGGATCGCGTTGCTGCTTGAATGGGCGTGCCATATGGATAACTTATATGAGAAATGATTAATTTCAATAGTGCATTTTACAGCAGTTACAGCCAAACTTTTAATTTTCTAGCGGAATTTCGCTTTGCGCAAAATCATCCATCGGCGGCAGTTCTGCTAAAGAACGTAAATTAAGGTCATCCAAAAAGTGTTTGGTTGTAGCATACAACGATGGCCGACCTGGCACTTCACGCTGTCCCACTACATCAATCCAATCGCGCTCCTGCAACTGACGCATGACATTCGGATTGACCGCTACACCGCGAATTTGCTCGATATCTCCACGTGTAACGGGCTGGCGATAGGCGATAATCGCTAAAGTTTCCACCACCGCGCGTGAGTATTTTGGTTGCCGCTCAGGGTTCAAGCGTATAATAAACTCGCTGAATTGCTGCTTGGCCTGAAAGCGATAACCCGTCGCTACCAGCACAAGTTCCAGCGTTTTTTCTGCCCAATCCTGCTTCAATTCATCCAGCAACATGCGTAGAGTCGTGCGCTCCATGCGACCGGCAAACAGCTTGAGCATGTCATCAAGGCTTAAAGGATGACCAGCCGTGAGCAGTGCGGCTTCAAGCACTTGTTTCATTTCAATAATATTTTCTGGTTCTTTCATGTTCATTCACCAGCATTCGCTTGCAGATAAATCGGGGAAAACGCTTGCTGCTGCGTAATACGGATTAAGCCCTCTTTCGCCAGTTCCAGAATCGCCAGAAAATTCACCACCAGTTTAGGTAAGCCTTCAGCCACAAAATCAAACAGCTGTGAAAACTCTACCATACCGTCAGCCTTCAAACGCCGCAGAATCTGGCTCATATGCTCACGGACGGACAATTCTGCCTTGCCAATTTTGTGATGCGAATTTAGTTTGGCGCGCTTTAGCACATTGCGCCAAGCCTCGACCAATTCATCCAGACTGACTTCGGGCGGTTTGATTTCGCTGATATGCTGATAATACGCCGCCGCCACAGCAATCTCCTCGCCTACTTGTGGCATTGCATCCAAACGCTCAGCGGCGAGTTTAATTGCCTCATATTCCATCAAACGGCGCACTAGTTCAGCACGCGGGTCATCTTCCTCGGCAATTTCAGCAGGTTTTGGCAGCAGCATGCGTGATTTAATCTCAATCAGCATCGCAGACATCAGCAGATAATCTGCCGCCAATTCCAGCTTAATCACCTTCATTTTTTCCACATACACCATGTATTGCGCGGTCAATTGCGCCATGGGAATGTCGAGAATATCCAGATTGTGCTTGCGGATGAGGTACAGCAGCAAATCGAGCGGACCCTCAAATGCCTCTAAATACACCTCCAACGCGTCCGGCGGGATATATAAATCCTGCGGCAGCTCGTTGAGCAGTTCGCCTTTGATTTTTGCGCTGATAGTAGTTTCCAACATACCCTAAGAATAATTCAACCCCATCGCATCTCGTACATCGCGCATGGTCTCACGCGCGAGTTTACGGGCTTTTTCACAGCCTTCGGAGACGATATTTTTGACCAGTGTCGGATCTTCGGCATATTGCGCGGCGCGTTCCTGAATCGGTTTCAGTTCTTTCATTACGCCGTCAATCACCGGTTGCTTGCACTCGATACAGCCAATCGATGCGCCTTTGCATCCCATTTGCACCCAGTCTTGTGTCGTCTTATCAGAATAGATTTCATGTAATTGCCATACCGGACATTTGGCTGGGTCGCCCGGGTCAGTGCGACGAATGCGGGCAGGGTCAGTTGGCATGGTTTTGATTTTTTTAGCAATGGCTTCAGGCTCTTCACGCAACGAAATAGTGTTGTTGTATGATTTAGACATTTTTTGGCCATCCAGCCCCGGCATTTTTGAGGCAGGCGTAAGCTTGAAATCTGGCTCAAGCAAAATCATTTTGCCACCACCTTCCAGATAGCCCAGCAAACGCTCTTTGTCGCCCATGCTCATGCCCTGCTGCTCCTCAATCATGGCACGCGCAGATTCCAGCGCTTCTTCATCACCACTTTGCTGGTAGGCATTCCGCATTTCCTCATACAGCGCGCCGCGCTTGTTGCCCAGTTTTTTAATCGCTGCTTCGGCCTTTTCTTCAAAGCCTTTTTCTTTGCCGTAGATATGGTTAAAGCGGCGCGCGATTTCGCGCGTGAATTCTATGTGCGGGATCTGATCTTCGCCCACCGGCACTTGCGTGGCTCTGTAGATGAGAATATCCGCGCTTTGCAGCAAGGGGTAACCTAAAAAGCCGTAAGTGGACAAGTCTTTGCTGCTGAGTTTTTCCTGCTGGTCTTTATAAGTAGGCACACGCTCCAGCCAGCTCAGTGGCGTAATCATGGAAAGCAACGTATGCAATTCTGCGTGTTCTGGCACGCGCGATTGAATGAAAATTGTGGCGCTCGCAGGGTCTACACCCGCTGCGAGCCAGTCAATCACCATTTCCCACACGGATTCTTCAATGATTTCCGGGGTATCGTAATGCGTGGTGAGCGCGTGCCAATCGGCTACAAAAAAGAAACACTCATGCTCGTGCTGCAGGCGTATCCAGTTTTTAAGTACGCCGTTGTAATGCCCAAGATGCAGGCTGCCTGTGGGGCGCATGCCCGATAAAACGCGTTCGATTGCCATGTAATAAGAAAACCTTAATTAAATATGTAATTATTATACAAACAAGCCTAGCCAAGTAAGCCAAATATCAAACTGTTAACCAAACCAATCACCGGCATCAGAATTTTACCTAATACCCCAGTAAACAACAGCACAATCAGAATAATGAAGCCATAGCGCTCAATCTGCGCAAATGGCTGCGCCAGATCATGCGGCAACAAGCTGACGGCGATGCGCCCACCATCCAGCGGCGGCAGCGGCAAGAGGTTTAGCACCATCAACACAACGTTAATCGAAACACCCGCATTACCCATCAATGCAAGTGGGTAAGCAATCGTTTCGGGGACGTTAACTGAAAGCTTGATTATCAATGCCCAAAAAATCGCCATCACGAAATTAGCCGCAGGGCCTGCGGCTGCCACCCATAGCATGTCTTTTTTGGGGTTATGCAAATTGGCAAAATTAACGGGCACCGGCTTTGCCCAGCCAAACAGAATTCCACCTAACATCACAGTGAGCGCAGGTAATAAAATCGTGCCGAATGGGTCGATATGCTTGAGCGGATTCAGGCTGATGCGCCCCATACGATCGGCGGTTAAATCACCAAAATATTTCGCCACGTAGCCATGCGCCGCCTCATGTACGGTGATCGCAAACAAGATCGGCAGCGCGTAAACGCAAATTTTTTGTATGACGTTCAGTTCCATGCTTTTCTTTCTTAAAGTTTGTTTCTAATATAATCAAAGCCCGAACGGCGCCGCGTTGCCGGCACCCTGGCGAACAAGCACTGGCGCACTGGCGGTTAAATCAATCACCGTTGTCGGGCCCGCATGGCCAGTGGCCGAATCAATCACAAGATCTACTTGGTGCTCCAGCCTTTCGCGGATTTCCCAGGCTTCGTTCAGCGGTTCATCATCGCCAGGCAATTGCAGGGTCATGCTTAACAATGGCTCACCTAACTCATCCAATAAGGCTTGCACCACAGCGTGGTCAGGCATGCGAATGCCCACCGCACTACGCTTGGGATGCTGTAAACGACGTGGTACCTCGCGCGTGGCTTTTAAAATATAGGTATAAGCGCCCGGGGTATTGGCTTTAAGCAGGCGAAACTGCATATTATCCACCTGTGCGTATGTCGCAAGTTCGCCCAGATTACGGCAAACCAGCGTAAAAAGATGCGTTTCATTCACCTGCCGAATCTGGCGGATTCTGTCTTGCGCATCCTTAAAACCCAGCATGCAGCCCAGGGCGTAGCTGGAATCCGTAGGATAAGCTATCACGCCGCCCTCGCGCAAAATCTCAACCGCATGTTTAATCAACCGCGCTTGAGGGTTTTCGGCATTGATAACGAAATACTGTGCCATTTAATCGAGATACTGGGCCTCTGGCCAGTCATCCCATACTGGCACACAACTCGCCGGCAGTTCTGGCACGCAACCCATCGCCATGTAAGATAAGCCTGGTCCGTGGTAATCCGAGCCAATTGAAGACTTGAGGCTGAAGCGATGCGCCATTTTAGCAAACTGCTGGTATTGCGGCGGCGTATGGCTGCCAGTCACGACTTCAATCGCTGCGCCGCCGTAGCTTCTAAATTCGTGCATCAGCAGCAGCATGTTGATGGTGCCTAGGTCATAGCGTCCCGGGTGTGCAACCACCGCACTGCCGCCGCTTGCACAAATTAGGCTGACAGCTTCTTCCAGACTCATCCATTGGTGATCGACAAAACCGGGTTTGCCCTTGACCAGATATTTTTTGAATACCGATTTAACATCTTTAACATGGCCATTTTGCACTAGAAACTGTGCGAAATGGCTGCGCGTCAGAATACTTTGATTAGCGATTGCTTTTGCACCTTCGTATGCGCCCGCAATGCCCACTTTGGCCAATCCTGCGGCCATTTCCTGCGCTCGCTCGTCGCGCCCGATGCGCACCTTATCCAGTGCATTTCTCAATGCTATGTTTTCGGAATCAATCTTCAGACCCACGATATGCAAAGTGCGCCTTTTCCAGGTCACTGAAATTTCCACACCGTTCACAAACTGGATACCATGCAGCGGGGCAGCTTCCCGCGCGGCTTTCAGGCCGCTTACGTCATCATGATCTGTCAGTGCCAATACTTTGACGCCGCTTCTGGCTGCGTGCGCGACCAACTCTTCTGGTGACAAAAGCCCATCAGAAATCGTGGAGTGACAATGTAGATCGATCTGTGCCGCCATGATATTAAACCGTCAACGTTTTGCAATTACTGTTTTGCATTAATAGCCAAATCATAGCAAAATACCGTCTTTACTGATAGTTGCGCTTTCAGCATCCCGTCCAACACTTTCAACCAGGGCCACATGAAATTTTTATTTGATCTATTTCCTGTCATTTTATTTTTTGCAAGCTTCAAGCTCTATGGGATTTTCATCGCAACGGCTATTGCCATTGTCGCCACGGTCGCGCAGATTATTTACAGCAAAATCCGTCATGGCAAAATAGAAAAAATGCTGCTGGTAAACGGTGCCATTATCAGCGTGCTGGGTGGCATTACCCTGCTGCTGCACGACAAAACCTATATCATGTGGAAGCCGACTGTGCTTTACTGGCTTTTAGCGGCGATTCTGTTGATTTCAGACCTGTTTTTTAAGAAAAATTTCATTCGTCAAATGATGGGGAAAATGCTCAACCCGCCTGTGAAAATTTGGCACAAGCTTAATCTGGCCTGGGTGGTTTTTTTAGTATTGCTGGGCTTTCTGAATTTGTACATCGCCTTTAATTACAGCTTGGACACCTGGGTGAATTTCAAACTGTTTGGCGTTACCGGCATGATGTTTGTGTTTGTCATTGCACAAACATTGCTATTGAAAAATTATTTAATCGAGCCAGATGAGGATAAAAAGTGAACTTCTTTAAAAATTCAGGTTTTTGGGAGGCTTACTGATGTGGTATGCCATCATTGCGGAAGATGCTCCAAACAGCCTTGAAAAGCGTATGAATTTAAGACCCGCACATCTAGCGCGGCTTGCCGCGCTACAAAACCAAGGCAGGTTATTGCTGGCTGGCCCTTTCCCCGCCATTGACAGCGTAGACCCAGGCCCGGCGGGCTTTAGCGGCAGTTTGATTGTGGCTGAATTTTCGGATTTGCAAGCTGCAAAAAGCTGGGCAGAAGCCGACCCATTTGTCAGTGCCGGCGTATATGCAAACGTAGGTGTGAAACCTTTTCGCAAAACGCTGCCCTAAGCACAGCATGAATTTGATCGAAGCCATAAAAACAAGGCTATCCGTACTAGACCCGATAAGCCTTGAGATACAAGATGATAGCGCTCTTCACGCAGGCCACAAAGGCAATGCTGGTGGTGGACATTTCAACATAAAAATAGTAAGCTCTCGTTTTTCACATAAATCGCAGATAATGCGACATCGTTTAATTTATCAAGCACTTACTGACTTAATACCGCAACAAATTCATGCTATAAGCATACTTGCAATTTCGCCAGACGATTCCATCTAACGTATAAACTCAAATCAGAATTTTTTTTAATTTCAAGGATTTCTAATGAAAATCAACCAATTATTCATAACCCTCGCAGCATTTTCTACTTTAGCTTTCACGCCGGCATTATATGCTGCAGACGCAGCAGCCACAGTGAACGGCAAGGCCATTAAACAAACCTGGGTAGATTACATCACCAAAGACGCGATTGCGCGCGGTCAAAAACAGGGGGATGGCCTAAAAAATGCCATTATTAATGAACTGGTGGGCTCTGAACTTGCCTATCAGGAAGCACAGCGCTTGGGCATGGATAAAACACCAGACTACACCGTGAATAGCGAACTCTCAAACCGCAAAATTCTGGTGAATATGTTTTTGCAGGATTTCATGAAGAAAAACCCGGTAACTGATGCTGATAAAAAAGCCGCCTACGAACAATATAAAAAGGAACTGGGCGATAAAGAATACAGCGCGCGCCATATTCTGGTAAAAACCGAAGCTGAAGCCAACGACATTTTGGCACAGGTAAAAAAAGGCAGTGATTTTGCCAAAATCGCGAAAGAAAAATCGCTTGACCCGGGCTCTAAAGAAAAAGGCGGCGATTTAGGCTGGTTCTCTCCTGCCGGCATGGTTAAACCATTCAGCGATGCAGTTACCAGCCTGAAAAAAGGTGAAGTTTCGACTACACCGGTACAAACCCAATTTGGCTGGCATGTCATCAAACTGGTTGATTCGCGTGCAACACAGGTGCCTCCGTATGACAAAGTAAAAGACGGCTTAGAGCGCACCTTGCAACAACGCAAACTTGAAAAAATGATGCTGGATTTAAAAGCAAAAGCCAAAATCGACGTACCTGGCGTAACCTCTTCAGCCAAGTAAAGTTTTTCAAGCGCATTTGCTACACAAACAAAAAAGCCTGCTTTCGCAGGCTTTTTTGTTTGTACATTGACTTTTTAGCGGATTGTGTGATAATTAAGAACCATTATCATTTAGATTATTCATAACCAATATGACTATTTTAAGCAATTTAAACCCCGGTGAACATGGCGTCATCCATGCGATACACGCTGAACAGGCACTGCATCAGCGCCTGAACGCCATGGGGTTTAGAATTGGCAAAAAAATAGAGCTGATTCGCCGCGCCAGCTTCAATGGTCCGCTACATGTGCGCATTGGTGCAACTGACATCATTTTGCGCGGCGTCGAAGCACAACGCATTCAACTCAACGCTGCCTAGGTTGCAGCCACACTCTTCACCATGAAACGTATCGCTCTGCTTGGCATGCCCAACACGGGCAAATCTACCCTTTTCAACCGCCTGAGCGGTGCCTCGGCACGCGTCGGCAATTGGCCGGGCATCACGGTAGATTTAATGAGCGCCAAGATTCTAATCGGTGGCCATATTGCCGAGTTGGTTGACTTACCGGGCTTGTACGATTTACACGGCTTTTCGGACGACGAACAGGTAGTGCGTCACTTTCTAAGCAGCAACCCGGTTGACTTGGCCATCATTGTGCTCAACAGCTCACAAATTGATCGACAGTTATCGCTTGCCTTGCAACTTAAAAACCTTGGACTGCCAGCCATTTTGCTGCTTAACATGCAAGATGAAGCTAAACGTGCGGGCATCAGCATTGATGTCGAAGCCATGTCCCGGCAGCTTGACCTGCCAGTCATGCTGATCAGTGCAAAATATGGCGATGGCTGCCAACAGGCCTTGCAGGCGGCGGCCAAGCAAATGGAAGAAAAATCCAACCGCGTTTCGCCGCAAAACATTGCCTCCTTACTGGAAGCCGACGTCCAGATCGAGCAGGACATGCTCAATATTGTTAAAAAAACCGTGCAAATGCCCACCCAGCTTGCCGATAAGACCACCGACAACATTGACAAAGTGCTGCTGCACCCCTGGTTTGGTTTGCCGATCTTTTTTGCGGCCATGTTTTTGCTGTTCCAGTTTATTTTCACTGCCGGCAAGCCGCTACAGGACGGCATGGCATGGCTGCTCGCCCTGCTCCGCTCCAGCATCCTCGATCCGCTGCTGTCAGGCCTGCCTGCCTGGCTCAATGGCTTGCTGCTGGATGGAATTTTTAACGGTATCAGCACTGTAGCGGCATTCGTGCCGATTATCGTACTGTTCTTTCTAGTGATGAGCATGGTCGAAGACAGCGGCTATTTATCGCGCGCCGCTTTTCTGATGGATGCCTTCATGGCCAAAATCGGCCTCGATGGCCGCGGCTTTGTCATGATGCTGATGGGATTCGGCTGCAATGTGCCCGCACTTATGGGCACGCGCGTGATGCGCAGCCGCCCGATGCGCTTGTTAACGATGCTGGTTATTCCGCTTTCACTGTGCTCGGCGCGATTGCAGGTATTTTTGTTCATGATCGCCACGCTATTTACCGCAAAACAAGCCCCTTACATCATGTTTGCGCTTTACATGGCAAGCTTCGCCACGATATTCCTAACTGCCGTTTTGTTTAAGAACCAATACAAAAGCAGCGAGCCATTTATCCTGGAGATGCCGCCTTACCGCTTCCCTACCCCGCGTCAGATATGGCTGCGTGGCTGGCAAGAGGTCAAGTATTTTCTGAATCGCGCTACTAAATTTATTGTGATCGGCGTCGTCCTGGTTTGGGCGCTTACGCATTTCCCTACTGATGTTCCGCCCGCCAGCAGCGGCACGCTGGCCGGGCAAATCGGCATGCTGTTTGCACCAATTCTCAACCCGATCGGCATTGATTCGCAGCTGGCAATCGCATTGATATTCGGCTTCGTGGCCAAAGAGATTGTCATCGGCTCGCTCGCGGTGATTTACGGCCTGCAAGGCGATGCGCTCAGCCAGCAAATCGCAATCAATATCGATTGGGTACAAGGCATGAGCTTTATGCTGTTCACGCTCATCTACACGCCATGTTTATCCACCATCGCCACGTTAAAAAGTGAGTCAAAAAGCAGTAAATTCATGTGGTTGTCGATTGTTTGGTCACTAGGGCTGGCATGGGTGGTGAGCTTTATTTTCTACCAAGGCGCAAGAGCACTGGGCATGTAAATTTTAGCCTGTAAAATTTAATAAGCTCCCGCAGGCTTTCTGTTAAAATATGGCTTAAATACACTAAATTTTAGCCTTCATACCACCCATGCCAAGCACCCAATTTTTAAGCCTTCGCGGCAGCCCCGCCTTATCGCAGTTTCGTCTTGATAAACTGTACGCCACCTTAAAGAAGTCCGCTCCCAACATCAAACATATTTACGCAGAGTTTGTGCACTTTGCGTTTGGCGAATCAGCGCTTTCCGAAAGCCAGCAGCACACGCTTGAACAGATTCTCACCTACGGCCCGAAATCCAACACCGAAGCGCCAACCGGTGAATTGTTTCTGGTCATTCCACGAATTGGTACGATTTCACCCTGGGCGTCACGCGCAACGGACATTGCTAAGAACTGTGGCCTGACTAATCTTTTACGGCTTGAGCGCGGCATTGCATTCTATGTCACGACCAATGATGGCAAGCCGCTGAACGATGCCGAAAAAACGGCCTTCAGAACACAGATTCACGACCGCATGACCGAAACCGTCGTCGGCCAACTCAATGGTGCACAAAAGCTGCATCACAGCGCAGAGCCCGCACCGCTCAGCACAGTTGACATTATGCAGGGCGGAAAATCCGCGCTGAATAAGGCCAACAGCGACATGGGGCTGGCGCTTTCTCCTGATGAAGTGGATTATCTATTCGAAAATTTTACAAAAATCGACCGCAACCCCACCGACGTCGAACTGATGATGTTTGCGCAAGCCAACTCGGAACATTGCCGCCACAAGATTTTTAACGCGGACTGGGTGATTGACGGCGAAACGCAGGATAACTCACTGTTCGGCATGATCCGCAACACGCACAAGCTCAACCCGGGCAGCACCGTGGTCGCTTATGCAGATAATGCCTCGATTGTTACAGGGCAGAAAACCAAACGCTTTTACCCCATCAATGGCGAATACGGCTTTACAGAAGAAAATATGCACTACCTGATGAAGGTGGAAACGCATAATCACCCGACTGCTATCTCGCCCTTTGCCGGCGCGGCAACCGGCGCAGGCGGCGAGATTCGCGATGAAGGCGCGACTGGCAGCGGCTCCAAGCCCAAAGCGGGTTTTACCGGATTTTCCGTTTCTAACCTGAATATACCCGGTTTCACTCAGCCATGGGAAAAGCCCTACGGAAAACCCGGACGCATCGCATCACCCTTGCAAATCATGGTCGATGGTCCTCTGGGCGGCGCTGCCTATAACAACGAGTTTGGTCGCCCCAATATCGCAGGCTATTTCCGCACGTTCGAACTGGAAACCAGTGGCCATAACGGCCAACCAGAAGTGCGCGGCTATCATAAGCCCATCATGCTGGCAGGCGGCGTCGGCAACATCTCGGCATCGCATTCCAAAAAGAATCCGATTCCGGCTGGTGCGGCACTCATTCAACTCGGCGGCCCTGCCATGCTGATCGGCCTGGGCGGCGGCGCCGCATCCAGCATGGATACCGGCAGCAACACGGAGAATCTGGACTTTGATTCGGTGCAGCGCGGCAACCCGGAATTGCAACGCCGTGCGCAGGAAGTGATTGACCGCTGCTGGCAATTGGGCGATAAAAACCCAATTCTGAGCATCCACGACGTGGGCGCGGGCGGCATTTCCAACGCCTTCCCGGAATTGGTGAACGATGCCAAAGTGGGCGCACAGTTTGAACTGCGCAACGTACATAACGAAGAACCTGGTATGTCGCCGCGCGAGCTTTGGAGCAACGAAGCACAGGAACGCTATGTGATGGCAGTAGCGCAGGAAAATCTACCTCTATTTGAGCAAATCTGCGCGCGTGAGCGCTGCCCGTTTGCGGTTGTCGGCCATGCCACCGAAGAGCGCCATTTAACCGTCGCGGATAGCCACTTTAACAACAAACCCGTGGATATGGATTTATCCGTATTGCTTGGCAAACCGCCCAAAATGACGCGCGACGTAAAAAGCATCAGCAGGAAACTAGCTGCTTTTGATACCGGCAAGATTGATCTTAAAGACGCTGCAGCGCGTGTATTAAGGCTTCCAGGCGTGGCGGATAAAACGTTCCTGATTACCATCGGTGACCGTACCGTAACCGGCCTCATCGCACGCGACCAGATGGTCGGCCCGTGGCAAGTGCCGGTAAGCGATGTTGCGGTGACACTGGCAGGTTATGAAACCAATATCGGCGAGGCGTTTGCCATCGGCGAAAAAGCGCCGCTCGCATTGATTGACGCACCGGCCTCCGGCCGCATGGCGATTGGCGAAGCCATCACCAACATTGCCGCCAGCCTGATTGACGATATTGGCAATTTAAAACTCTCCGCCAACTGGATGGCGCCTGCCGGGCATGCCGGCGAAGACGCCGCATTGTTTGCTACGGTCAAAGCCGTAGGCATGGAATTGTGCCCGCAACTTGGCATCAGTATTCCGGTTGGTAAAGATTCGATGAGTATGAAAACCGTTTGGCAAGATGGTGGCGCAGATAAAGCTGTCACTTCGCCGATTTCACTGGTGGTGACCGCCTTTGCCAATACACCGGATACACGCAAAACCCTCACGCCACAGTTGCGTACGGATATGGGCGAAACCAGGCTGATTTTAATTGATCTTGGCAATGGCAAAAACCGCATGGGCGGCAGCAGTTTGGCGCAAGTGTATGGCCAGCTCGGCAATGACGCGCCGGATGTCGACAACCCAGAACAGCTCAAGGCGTTTTTTGCGGCCATTCAGCGATTGAACAGCGACAACAAAATTCTGGCTTATCATGACCGTAGCGACGGCGGCTTGTTTGTCGCTTTGTGTGAAATGGCGTTCGCAGGGCATTGCGGCCTGAAAGCCTGTATCGACGGGCTTTCTGGCGGCGCTATAGCAGCCCTGTTCAGTGAGGAGCTTGGGGCAGTGCTGCAGGTACGCACCGCGCAGGCCGATGAGATTCTGGATACATTGAATCAACAACTCGGTGGCTGCGCACATTACATTGGCACTGTGAACAACAACGCTAAAATCCAGATTACGCAGCACGGTAAAACAATATTCAGCGACAGCCGCATCAATCTGCACCGCATGTGGTCAGAAACCACCTACCGCATGCAAAGCCTGCGCGACAACCCTGCTTGCGCCCAGCAGGAATATGACCGCATTCTGGACGAAGCTGATGCAGGCTTACATGTGCATACAACCTTTGATATCAACGATAATATCGCTGCGCCTTACCTCAACAAATCACGCCCGCGCATGGCCATCCTGCGCGAACAGGGCGTAAACGGCCAGGTTGAGATGGCTGCCGCGTTTGACCGCGCGGGCTTTGCCACTTTTGATGTGCATATGAGCGACATCATCTCCGGCCGCGTGTCGCTCAAAGACTTTGCCGGCTTTGTGGCCTGCGGCGGCTTTTCATATGGTGACGTGCTAGGCGCAGGTGAAGGCTGGGCAAAATCCATTTTATTCAACAGTCGCGCGCGTGACGAATTCAGCGCTTTCTTCAACCGCAGCGACTCGTTTGCCCTGGGGGTGTGCAATGGCTGCCAAATGATGAGCAATTTGCACTCGATCATCCCTGGAAGCGAGTACTGGCCACACTTTGTGCGCAATAAATCTGAGCAGTTCGAAGCGCGTTTTGCGATGGTGGAAGTACTGGAATCGCCTTCGCTGTTTTTTAGCGACATGGCTGGAAGCCGCATGCCTATTGCCGTTGCACATGGCGAGGGATTTGCGGAATTTTCTTCAAAATCTACGGTCCACCATGCGTTGGATAAAAAATTGGTGACGATGCGCTTTATCGACAACGCGTCAACGCCAACCGAAGTTTACCCGTTCAATCCTAACGGGTCGCCGCAGGGAATTACCGGACTAACCTCCACAGATGGGCGTTTTAGTATTATGATGCCACACTCTGAACGGGTATTTAGAGCGGTGCAGCATTCATGGCAACCTGGCGGTTGGCAAGAAGATGCGCCGTGGATGCGGATGTTCCGTAATGCAAGAAAATATATCGCCTAATTTGGCAACCATTAATAAGGAAAAAGCAGTATGAATATATTAAAAGTTTTTTTTGCGGTACTAGCTTTGAGTTTCTCGTTAAACAGCTTAGCATTGACTGATGACGAACAGATGGAATTTACCGATGGCGTCACTGAAGGCAAAATTAAAGTGGTAGAAAAATTTGTTAAAGCAGATGTAAAAGTGGTGAATGAAAAGTTTTTTGGCTGGTCACCTATCCAGATGGCCTCAAATAAAGGTCAACTTGCAATAGTGAAATATCTGCTTGGTAAAGGCGCTGACATTAACTACGTGCACCCCGTGGCGCATCATACGGCATTTATGCTGGCTGCACTAAATGGCCATGAGGAGTTGGCGAAATATCTTGCCGCCAATGGTGCGGATGTCAACGTGAAACTCAAAGGTGATGTTTCTCTTATTCGCTATTTCCGCGAAGAGGGCAACACCCACATGGTGGATTTTCTGACTGGACTGGGTGTAAAAGATGACGGCTGTAAAGAAGAAAGATGCTTCTGATAAATTATGTAAGTTGAATTGCCAACTATTTGGCAAAAACATTTAGAATGGTGCTTTAATATCAAGTGAACACCATGCGATCACGATTCACTTTCTGGTTATTACTACACATACTCACAACCTCAGTAGCGAGTGCTGCTGAGGTTTTTGTTTTTTCAGGCACCCACATACGCACGCTCGCCGCTTCCTGTGCGGCTTGTCACGGCACGCTTGGCAATAGCTCCAACGCAACCCCGACACTCGCGGGCTTGGAAGCAGGCTACTTCATTACGCAAATGCAGGGTTTCAGAAACGGCTCTCGCCCTGCCACGGTCATGCATCATCATTCCAAAGGGCTGGATCCGGAAGAAATCAATCAACTTGCGGTCTATTTTTCGCTGCAAAAACGTGCTGAGAATATTGAGCCGAAACCCCAATCATTAAAGGCAAATCATGCAGACTGATTTCCTGGAAGTTAGTCGCCGCGCGTTTATTAAAGCGGCAGGGGCTGCGGGCATGCTGCTGCTAAGCCAGAACAGTTTTGCACGCGCCAGCAAACCGCCGCTCGGGCGAGTCGTCGTGATTGGCGGCGGTTATGCCGGTACCACTGCCGCCAAATATATCCGCATGTGGAGCCTGGGCAATATTGAAGTGATTGTGATTGAAAAATCAGCACAGTTCGTATCATGTCCGCTCAGCAATCTGGTGCTGGGCGGCAGCAAAAGCATTCATGACCTCACTTTTGGCTATGATTTAATCAAAAAAAATCATGGCGTAAAATGGGTACAGGATGAAGTCACTGCGATTGACGTCACCGCCAAAAAGGTGAGCATGAAGCGTGGCGAAATTGCGTATGACCGCCTGATTATTGCACCTGGCATTGATTTTATCTACGACACCTTACCCAATCTGCAATCTGCAGAAGCACTGCAGCAAGTGCCGCATGCATGGAAAGCTGGCTGGCAAACCGTTAACTTACGCAAACAGCTGGAAGCCATGCCAGACGGCGGCGTATTTGTCATGAACGTACCCAAAGCACCCTACCGCTGCCCGCCAGGACCTTATGAGCGGGTGTGCCAGGTGGCGAGTTATTTTAAAACCAGCAAACCCAATAGCAAAATTATCGTGTTGGATGCCAATCCAGAAATTGTCTCGAAGAAAGGCTTGTTTACTAAAGTGTTCAACGAGATGTACGCTGGCATGATTGATTACCGACCAAACAATATCATCGCTGAAGTGGATGTCGCCAGCAAAACGGTAAAAACCGATTTTGAAACCGTCACCGCCGATGTGCTCAATATTATTCCGCCGCAACGTGCGGGCAAGCCAGCCGTGTTAGCGGGTGTAAATAATGCTGATAAACGCTGGTGCGAAGTCAGTTTTTTAAGTTACGAATCCAGCGCTGTGGCCAATATTCATGTAATTGGTGACGCAATCGACAGCAACTTGCCAAAATCCGCGCATATGGCTACCAGCCAGGCCAGAGTTTGCGCCAATGCGATTGTTGCACTCATGAGCGGACAGATGCCGGATGCTGCTCCAGTGTTTGCCAACACCTGCTATAGCTATGTGGATGACCGGCAAGCCATGCACGTGGCCAATGTGTACCGCTATGACGAAACCAAGAAAATCATGGTCGCCGCTGAAGGCGGCGGAGTATCTGCGAACCCTTCCGAGCAGGAAGGCCAGTACGCCAATGCCTGGGCTGCCAATATCTGGTCAGACGCACTCACTTAATCGCCGCAAATAATATGTTCAAAACGATTTTTTCAAAACTAAGCACGCTACTGACAATTGGGATTTGCAGCATCCCTAGCGTGGGTTGCGCCAAGGCAGCTGAAGTGTCCGAACCACCAACAACGCTAAACCTTAATTTGCCAGCAGGGTTTCACGTTAATATTTTTGCCAAATTAAACGGTGGTGGTGGGGAATATTTTGCGGGCCCGCGCATGCTGGCATTTGATCAATCCGGCAATCTGTTTATCTCCCTCGGTAAAAGCAACCAGGTGTTTATGCTGCCAGACGCCAATAGGGACGGGCTCGCAGAGACGCCTGTTCTGGTTTCTGACAAGCTCAATGCCCCAAATGGATTAGCCTTTGTCGGTAATGATTTACTCGTCGCCAATCAGGATAGCGTGGTAAAACTCACGCAGAATAATGGCGTCTGGTCTGCGCCTAAGCCTCTGATCAAAAACCTGCCCAGCGGCGGGCATACACTCAAAACCATTAAAGTGGGGCCGGATAATTTTCTGTATATCAATATCGGCTCCAGCTGCAATGTATGTTTAGAGGATGACCCGCTGCGGGCGACGATTTTGCGTTACACACTGGAGGGCAAACCTGCAGGCGGCTTGGAAACTGTCGGCAGACATGCTGCAAACCCGACATGGGCGCGCGGTTTGCGCAACAGCCAGGGCTTTGCCTGGCATCCGAAAACAGGTAGCATGTTCGCTACCAATAATGGCGCGGACATGCGTTCTGACAAAAAAGGCGGTAAAGTAAACGATGAGCTTCCGCCTGAACACCTTAACAAAATTGAACCTGGCAAAAATTACGGCTGGCCGCACTGCTGGGGCAAACCCGGCAACATAAAAGAGATGGCGGAAGACCCGAATTTTGCAGGCCCGGATAATTTCTGCAAAAACAGCTCGCCGCCAGCCATCACGTTCACCTCGCATTCCACACCGATAGGCGTGACATTCCTGGACAAATCCAATTTCCCCGCTGAATATCAAAACGATGCAATTGTCGCGCTGCACGGCTCGTGGAATCGTGAACGGTTAAGCGGTTATAAACTGGTGCGCGTGAAATTTAGGGGCGAAAATCCTGTCGAAGTAGTTGATTTCGCCACCGGCTGGCTCGATAATAACAGCGCGTGGGGTCGACCTGTGGATGTGATTACCGGCCCCGATGGCGCATTATATGTATCGGATGACCGCGCAGGCTATATCTACCGCATTACCTACAATAACGCATCGGCACAATGAAAACACATCATGCATAAATTACTACTCTCACTCTTCGCAGGCCTGATATTATGCACCGCCGCATATGCGGAGACATCGCCGGTTAAGCTTCCTGGCAATATCGCCATGCACATTGCCAAAATGCATTACGAACACCCGGTGCGCTTGCTGCACCCTTACCTGGACGTGTGGCATATGAAAGGACCGCTGGCCGAAAAAGCTGCATTTAAAACGCTAAAAAAACGGTTTTCCAATGTGGATGATTGCAATGGCAAAGCCAGCGTCGTGCTGCTGATAGAGCCGCACATGTTTTACAACGCTCAGTTGCGCGTATTTCACGCTGAAATCATTGCGCGCGCCTACACCAGCACTATAGATTTAAGCTCCCAAAGCGCTATCACCACCGTTAAAAAGCAAGTAGCGCAAAATGGTGACATTGGCATAAAACCAGATTATTTCATGGAGAAAGCTTATGCAAAAGCCATGGAAAAAGTGATTAAAAAACTGGAAACCGACAAAGCGTTTTTAGCCACACTGAGTGCAGCCAAAATTGAGAACCCCAAGCTGATTTGCAATGCGTTGGATGACTTGCCGGTGTCCAAGATTTATTATTAGAAGCTTTATTACTCATTTAAATAGGATTGAATAAATGAAAAAAATCGCCTTTTTAATTTTATTACTTATCGGCGGCTGCGCTAGCCAGCAAAACAGCGCGCCGGTGGTCATGAATAAAATCACTGGCCTAAAAACACCAGAATCAGTCGTACAAGCCAAAGATGGGCATATTTTCGTTTCAGAAATTGGCGGCTTTGGTAAAGACGGTGATGGCCAAATTACTGTCATTGATAAAAATGGTAAAACTAGAGTTTTCGCCAGTGGCCTGGATGATCCAAAAGGTTTGGCAATTATCGGCGAAAACCTGTTTGTAGCGGATAAAACTAAAGTGATCAGGATTACGCCCGCAGGTAAGGTAAGCGTGTTTGTGCCAGCCGAAGCATTTCCCGCTATGCCGCAGTTTCTAAACGACCTGGAAGCCGACCCGCAAGGCAATTTGTATGTCAGCGATAGCGGCGATATTCTGGGAACGGGTAAAGGCGGCGCAATTTATAAAATTAACCCACGAGGTGAAGTTAAATTGCTCATAGACGGCAAGCAGGACGCGCGGGTAATGGCGCCCAATGGATTGCTGGCTGATGACACTGGTAATGTGTTGATTTATGTCGATTTTACTTCCGGTGTTCTATATAGCCTTAACCAGAAAACACAGGTACTGACAGACATCGCCGAAGGTTTTGGCGGCGGCGATGGTGTAGTACATCACTCCAACGGCACCATGTACGTAAGTGACTGGAAAAGCGGCAAGGTATTCAGTGTAAATACCAAGGGCGAAGTAACACTCTTAAGAAGTGGATATCAATCGGCTGCGGATATTGCCATTACCAAAGATGAAGCCTATTTGATGGTCCCCGACATGAACGCTGGCGAGCTGGACTTTATACCGCTCAAGTGATTGATGCAGAATAATTGAAAGAACTACGTCAAAGTGCGTTAGCCTGGCTAGCCGAGAGAGGTGCTGACCAGAAAGCTGCTGGTGTTGCCGCGATGTATCAGTCTTGGCTAGCGGGTGATATCAGCCTTAACGTAGCAATCGAATTAGTACCAGCTTTGCCGATTCCTGGCCGCCCCGTTAAGCCAGCACTGGTCTCTCCGCTCGAAGTAGGGAAACGTTCCATGCGCACAGAGGAAGGCCGCGCTGCCTTAATCCACGCGCTTGCACATATTGAGTTTAATGCAATCAATTTGGCACTGGATGCGATTTGGCGCTTTGATGGAATGCCGGAAAGCTATTATCAAGACTGGCTTAAAGTGGCAGCTGAAGAGTCTTATCATTTCAGTCTGCTTAACATGCACCTGCAAACCATGGGCTACGCTTACGGTGATTTTACTGGCCACAACAGCTTATGGGAAATAGCGGACAGAACCAAAGACGACGTGCTTGCCAGGATGGCTTTAGTGCCGCGTACCATGGAGGCACGCGGCTTGGACGCTTCGCCGCCGTTACGCAACAAACTGGCGCAGATAGGCGATACGGAAGCCGCTAATATTCTCGACATTATTCTGCGCGATGAAATTGGTCACGTGGCGATTGGCAACCACTGGTTTAACTGGCTGTGTGAACTGCGGGGACTGGAACCGATTGCCATTTATGACAACTTGGCCAAACAATACAATGCGCCCAAACTGCGCAGACCATTCAATCTGGAAGCAAGGCGTAAAGCGGGTTTCAGCGATGCAGAATTAGCTTTGCTGATTTAAGCGGTAAACAAATTAATCACACCATCTAACCCTGTGTGATTCAGCGCGTAAGTCGCCTGTTGCTGCACAATGGGTTTTGCATGGTAAGCCACACCTACTCCGGCGGCTGACATCATCTTGAGGTCGTTCGCGCCGTCGCCAATGCCGATGGTTTGTTCCGGCTTCAGGCCTAATTTGTCGCGCAATTTCAACAATTCCTGCGCTTTTCTATCCGCATCCACGATGTCGCCCAGAATATGGCCAGTGAGTTTGCCATCAATAATCTCAAAGGTATTCGATACCGCATAATCCAGGCCCAACAAGGCTTTGACATGGTTGGCGAACATGGTGAAGCCACCTGACACCACCATAGTTTTGATATTGTTAGTTTTGCAGGCAGCAATCCATTCATGTGCGCCCGGATTGGCTTGCAGGCGTTCGTCAATCACTCGCTGCAAGGCTGATTCATCCAGTCCTTTCAATAAAGTAACGCGCTTTCTCAGGCTGGCGGCAAAGTCCAGTTCGCCGCGCATGGCGGCTTCTGTAATTTTGGAGATTTCGGGTTTAATGCCCATCATGTCCGCGATTTCATCGATGCATTCGATATTGATCAGCGTCGAATCCATGTCCATCACACACAGTCCAAAACGGTTCAAACGCTGGTTATCTGGCACTAAGGCGCAGTCAATCTGCTGCTCGGCACAAAAGGTACGCACCATTTCAATGCTGGTTTCGTTAGTTGGCAAATAATAAGCATGTTCAGCAATCTGCATAAACTGTGTGCTGCCACCAATTAAACGGTGAATATGGGAGAGATGCGCAACGGTGATTGCGCGGCCTTGAACAACTAAACGCATGAAATAATCCGAAAAAATGAAAAAATGAAAAAATGGCATTATAGCAGTAGCACCCATCGCATCGTGTCTTTGTTAATCGACGCCTGGATGATATGATTTTTTACTCTAATTCAGAAAGCGCACCATGAAACCCGCTCCTCCACATCTAGCATGGTTGAACCTGCCTAACATGCCTGCACCCATCAAAGCGCTGTTTGCGGGCTATCTTCTCGTGGTGGGCTTGGGCCTATGCATGGCAGGGCTACAAATCATGCTCACGCATGGCCTGGCGGACGGCAAGACCGGGCTTTCAATCGACGACATCGTCTATAGCTATTACGGTGACCGTAGCGGTAGCAAATTGGCGAGCAAGCTCAATGGCTCCATGAAAGATAAGGCGCCGCTGGCAGTGCGCCAGGACATTATCAAATGGGCACAGAACGGCTCGCCGGAATCGGAATGGGAACCGCATTACAAGGCAGTTTTCGCTCAGAACTGTGTTATGTGCCATAGCCAGATTCCCGGCATCCCCGATTTCACCAAGCTTAAAGAAGTCAAAAAAGCTGCCGCACTGAATGAAGGCGCAACGGTTGAAGGGCTGACCCGGGTGTCGCATATCCACTTATTCGGCATTGCTTTTATCTTCTTTTTCGTAGGCTTTATTTTCAGCTTTGCGGTGAACGTCCCCAGAAAATTGAAAGTACTGGCGATTGCATTCCCGTTCGGTTTCTTGATCATGGACGTGTTCTCATGGTGGCTGACCAAATTAAGCCCCAGCTTCGCCTGGCTTACCATCATCGGCGGCATCGGCTATAGTGCAGCATCAGCCTACATGTGGGTGATGAGCATGTACCAGATGTTTACTCTGTCGCGGAATGGAAAAATCTACGGCAATGCCTGGGAAGCGGATTTGTAAATTTGCAGGGTGTGCAAATTGATTTTTTTGCACACCCTACCTCACCACCTCACTGAAATGCCCCTGCCTGAAAAATATTTTGCATTAGGCATAACAGGCTATTGACAAGTCTCACCCCCCCCCCCGCACAATTTGCACTGGAGCCACCGGCTTTGGCCGCAATCCAATCCCAACATGAACAAGAAGGGAGCAGTCATCATGAAACCAATCATTTTTCTCCGTACTGTCGCAGCTGCTTTTCTATCAATGAGTTTTGCACTAAGTGCGAATGCCGAGCTTGGCGGCTCTATTGGTATCGGCCTGTCAGTTCAAACTGGCGACACATACAAGACTCTTGATACGAACGACCCGCTTTATTCTAACTCCTACGAACATCAGCTTTCACAATTGACCAATCGGGTTATTGAAAGAGCTGGATACGATGATCATGGCAACCTAATTACTTACTATCTTCATGATGTAGCCGAAGCCGTAACTTCAGCCAGCCTCTACACTGGACAATTCAAAGCCATTGCTAAAGCCAGTCCTCCAGTTCAGTTTTTCGGGCCTGATGGAAGTAGCTATCTGCACAATTTTTCACAGGCACTAACAACAGCCCAGATGAATGACGTACTCCATTTTCAAGTTCCATTAGGTCAACATGATAGCAGTGGGTTTGCGTATATCCCTATTACACTTGAGTTTGAAGGCGGGATTTTAGCTGACGCAGAAGCTTATGGATGGGCTGATTATCGAGTAAATTTAGGTTCCGGCGAGCAAATATTGCTACAAAACACCATTGCCAGAGATGCTGCTGGTAACCTTTACCCTTGGAGTGGTATGAATGCCTATTGGGGATCCACCTCAAATCCCCTAACCACAAGCGATAACATCCACTGGAATGCAACACTACAACTGCATACAAGCAACGGAATTATTTCTGGCAACGATGCTTTATATACGCTGAACTTCGGCTCAAGTTTTGCAACCTCTGCCGCAGGTTCATTTGTTGCTTATGGTAATACTGCTGGAATATCTTTTGATCTACCTGAAGATGTACTGCTTACCTCGGATTCTGGAGTATTTTTAACCGCTGTTGCCGTACCAGAACCAGAAACTTATGCCATGTTGCTGGCTGGGTTGGGGATGCTGGGTTTCACGGCTAAACGCAGAAAATCAGCCTAACTCTGGTTTGGCTGCAAGTTGACCCCGCCCATTGGCGGGGTTTTTGTTGCAAGCCACACTATAAAGCGTTTTATTGGGCAATCAATGAAGTCAACTCGATTTGTTCTAGTTAAAAAAACAGGCATTTTAACTTGCCGTACCGTTCACTCCGGCACAAATAAATCACGAATCGAGCCAGCACACTGGTTTTACTAGCTTCAACTCGGCTTTTGCGCGAAAATATCATCTGCAATTAAAATTAAAAAACTGAATCAGCCTAAAATGAATCTTCACGAATACCAAGCCAAACTTTTATTAAAACAATATGGCCTGCCAACGCCTGTTGGTGCGGTTGCTGGCGATGCCTCAGCAGCTGCAGATGCGGCCAATGCAATTCAGTCGAACGCCTATGTGGTCAAGGCGCAAATCCACGCAGGCGGTCGCGGTAAAGCGGGTGGCGTGAAGTTGGTGAAATGTATCGCCGAAGTTGAAGCCACGGCAAAGGCCTTGCTCGGTAAACATTTAATTACTTACCAGAATGCCCCCGATGGGCAAATGGTGAGCCAGGTGCTCGTCGAGGAAACGCTGCCCATCGCGCGCGAGCTTTATTTATCCATGTTGGTGGATAGAGGCTTGGAGCGCATCGCAGTCGTCGCCTCCTCAGCCGGCGGCATGGATATTGAAGAAATCGCGGCCACGCAGCCCGATAAAATCCTGCAGGAAGTGTGCGATCCGCTGAACGGCCTGGTAGATTTTCAGGCGCGTAATTTGGCATTCAAGCTGAATCTGGCAGGCGACCAAATCGGCATGTTCACCAAGCTACTAAAAGGCTTGTACAAACTATTCAAAGAAAACGATTTAAGCCTGCTGGAAATTAACCCTCTCATCGTCACAACCGACGGAAAGCTGGTCGCACTGGATTGCAAAATGAGCGTGGACGACAACGCGCTGTATCGCCAGAAATCACTGGCCGAACAGCGTGACTGGGGCCAGGAAGACGCCAAGGAAGCCATAGCGCACGAGGCGGGGCTCAATTACATTGCGCTTAATGGCAATATTGGCTGCATGGTCAATGGCGCCGGGCTTGCCATGGCGACCATGGATTTAATCAAGCTGCATGGCGGTATGCCGGCCAATTTCCTGGATGTGGGCGGCGGCGCCACAGCGGAAACCGTATCGAAAGCTTTCAAAATCATCCTGGCGGACAGCAACGTAAAGGCCATTCTGGTGAACATTTTTGGCGGCATTATGCGCTGCGACATCATCGCCACTGGCATTATCACTGCGGTGAAAGAAGTCGGCATGACCATTCCTGTTGTCGTCCGTTTGGAAGGCACAAACGTTAAATTAGGCAAACAAATGTTACGTGAAAGTGGATTGAATATTATTTCGGCAGAGAATTTAACTGATGCAGCAAAACAAGCAGTGAAAGCGGTGCAATAATGGCGATTTTAGTAGATAAAAACACCAAGGTATTGTGCCAAGGCTTCACCGGCAAGCAAGGCACGTTTCACTCCGAGCAGGCATTGGCTTATGGCACGCAGATAGTGGGCGGCGTCACACCTGGTAAAGGTAGTCAGTTACACCTGGATTTGCCCGTATTTAACACCATGCGCGAGGCTGTGCGCGAAACGCAGGCTAACGCCAGTGTGATTTACGTGCCGCCAGCATATGCAGCAGACTCCATTTTGGAAGCCGCCGATGCGGGTATTGAGTTGATAGTGTGCATTACAGAGGGCATTCCGGTATTAGATATGCTGAATGTGAAAGCATCTCTTAAAGCCAATGGCGCAAAATTAATTGGCCCAAATTGCCCAGGTATTATCACTCCGGATGAATGCAAGATCGGCATTATGCCGGGCAGCATTCATCTGCGCGGCAAGGTGGGCGTGGTGTCACGCTCCGGCACCCTCACTTATGAAGCAGTCCATCAAACGACTGCACTCGGGCTTGGTCAAACCACCTGCGTGGGCATTGGCGGCGACCCGATTAAAGGCCTGAACTTTATTGAATGCCTGACCATGTTCGAGGCCGACCCTGAAACTGAGGCGATGATTATGGTGGGCGAAATTGGCGGCTCTGATGAAGAAGCTGCGGCTGATTTTATTAAACATCACGTCACAAAGCCTGTTGCAGCCTATATTGCCGGCTTGACCGCGCCAAAAGGCAAGCGTATGGGGCATGCGGGGGCGATTATCTCGGGTGGATCCGGACGTGCCGAAGATAAAATCAAAGCGCTAGAAAACGCTGGCTGTGTGGTAGCAACATCGCCTGCTGGTCTGGGCGAGGCGGTGTTGCAAGCAATGAAAAATAAAGGTAAATGAATTGAAAAAATTTATCGTACTTCTTGGTTTGTGTTTATTCTTAGCAAGCACAATAAGCTTTGCTGAAGATATTCCCTACCTGCTCACAGCGTCGTCTAAAGGAGATTTGGCTACGGTAAAAGCCATGCTGGAAAGCGGCGTCAACGCGAACACCAAAGATGCGGATGGCATCACCGTGCTGATGTATGCGGCGCGTAAAAACCGTGCGGAAGTTGCTGCGGCGCTTATCAATAAAGGCGCAGAGGTCAATGCCAAAGATAAAGGCGGCTGGACTGCACTGATGTTCGCTGCCAAGAAAAATCATGTGGCGACGGCAAAGGTGCTCCTGGAAAAAGGCGCAGATCCGAAAATTCGCGATGACAGTGGCTGGAGTGCGTTTGGCATGGCAGCCACTTCCGGCTACAGCGAAATAGTAGACTTAATGATCAAGCACGGCGTGGATGCCAATGCGAAAAGCGATGATGGTAAAACAGCATTGATGTATGCCGCAAAAAGCGGCGATGTGCCCACGATTACTTCACTCATGACACAGGGCGCGCAACCCAATGCACACGACAGGCTTGGTGCTACACCCTTGATGTACGCAGCCCGCGAAGGCCACCTCCCCGCAGTGGCCTATATGCTGGACAAAGGAGCCAATGTTGACGAGCAGGATCAGTCACGCTGGACAGCGCTGACATGGGCAGTTAAAAAGGCACAGGTGGAAGTTGCCAAAACATTGATTGCAAAAGGCGCCGACGTCGACCATGAAGACTCAGAAGGCACGCCAATCCTGCACCTGGCGGTAGATACCAATTCACTGGAAATGGTTAAACTGCTATTGGAAAACAAGGTCAACGTGAAGGCACGCGACAAATACGGCTTGACTGCTTATGTGTATGCGCTAAAAAAAGGAAATCCGGAAATTGTAAAGCTGATTAAAGATGCCGGTGGAAAATATTAGCCACTTCACACCAATAATTAAACCATGAAAATCGCGCTGGCACAGATGAACTGCATTGTTGGCGATATTGCCGGCAACGCCAATAAAATCCTTGATTTCGCAAATCATGCACATCAAAACGATGCAAGCCTACTCATCACGCCGGAGCTGGCACTGTGCGGTTACCCGCCCGAAGACTTATTGTTTCGCGATGACTTTAACGCCGCCTGCGAAACTGCGCTTAAGCGTATATGCCAATCTTTACCAGCCATCACGCTGCTCATTGGTCATCCTCACCTGCAAAATGGCAAGCTCTTCAATGCCGCATCTGTATTAGAAAACGGCAAAATACTTGCCACATATCACAAGCAAATTCTGCCCAATTACAGCGTGTTTGATGAAGAGCGCTATTTCGAGGCAGGCGATACGCCCCTGGTTTTTTCGCATGGCGGTACAAAATTTGGCGTCATGATTTGTGCCGACGGCTGGGAAGCAGCACCCGCACAAAAGACCAAGCAAGCCGGTGCGGAATTTTTGCTTTCGCTCAACGCATCGCCTTACCACATGGATAAACTGGAAACGCGTTATGAAGTGATTGCCGAACGCGCAAGGGAAACTGGTTTGCCGGTTATTTACACCAACCTGGTCGGCGGACAAGATGAACTGGTGTTTGATGGCGCTTCATTTGTGCTGAATAACAAGGGCGTTGTCACACAGCAATTGCCTTCGTTTATTGAAGCTTTAAGTTTTATAGAAATCATCGACCATCAGCCCGTTAATGCTGACATCGCTCCCAAACTGATCCTAAAAGCATCTGTCTATAACGCGCTTAAATTGGGCCTGGCAGACTATGTGAATAAAAACGGCTTCCCCAGTGTGGTATTGGGTTTGTCGGGCGGTATAGATTCCGCACTCACGCTTGCCATTGCGGTGGACGCATTGGGCGCCGAGCGCGTAAAAGTAGTCATGATGTCATCCGAATTTACCACCAGCATGAGTGTGGATGACGCAGTTGAAATGGCGAATCTGGTAGGCGTGAAATACAGCAAAATTCCCATTAAAAATTTATTCGAGTTATTTCGCGAAACCCTCGCTCCTGAGTTTGGCGATTTGCCTTTCGACACCACCGAAGAAAACCTGCAGGCACGCATCCGCGGCATGCTGCTGATGGCGCTCTCGAACAAATTTGGCAGCATTGTGCTCACCACCGGCAACAAATCGGAGATGGCGGTAGGCTACAGCACACTTTATGGCGATATGGCGGGCGGCTTCTCACTACTGAAAGACGTACCGAAAACATTGGTATATAAGCTGGCCAAATATCGCAATAGCTTATCAAGAGTGATCCCGGAGCGTATTATCACGCGGGCGCCGAGTGCTGAGCTACGGGCGAATCAAACCGATCAGGACAGCTTGCCCCCTTACGAAATTCTAGATGCCATTGTGCAGGCGTATGTGGAAGAGGACATGAGCCGCCAAGCGATTATCCAGCAAGGGTTTAGCGAAAGAGATGTGAACCGCGTCACCAATTTGATTGATAAAAATGAATATAAACGCCGCCAGGCACCAGTTGGCGTTAGAATTACGGAAAGAGGATTTGGCAAAGACAGGCGTTACCCCATTACTTGTAAGTTAAAATTTGATTAGTAAAAATTTAATCAGTAAAATTCAGCATCAAGAACCCATTAGGAGCCAGCATGAAAAAAATCGAAGCGGTGATTAAACCATTTAAATTAGACGAAGTACGTGAATCACTCTCTGAAATTGGTGTAATGGGATTAACCGTGACTGAAGTTAAAGGCTTTGGCCGCCAAAAAGGTCACACGGAGCTATACCGCGGCGCCGAGTATGTGGTAGATTTTTTACCTAAAATTAAGCTAGAGCTTGTCGTGGCAGATGACATGGTAGAAGCCGCGATGGAAGCCATTATCAAAGCCGCCCACACTGGAAAGATCGGCGATGGCAAGATTTTTGTCAGCGCGGTGGAGCAGGTTGTGCGTATTCGGACAGGCGAAACGGGCGAGTCGGCGGTTTAAGCAACCTTGTAATGCAATTTATAAAAAAATTAGCAACCTGCCCTAATAAAAGATTAAGTTCTTATTTGGTGTCTACTTTACGTTAGGCATGAAGAATATGAAACTAAGCGTTAATTCAAAAGCTCAATCATTAATTCGCAAGCTCCCAGTAGTAGCTGCGTTTTTCATATGCGTCTATTATGTGGGCACGGTCATGCAAGGATTTTCTCAAGATACTACTGTTGTCTTTAACCTTGGAATCGGGATTACTGCAGCGCTCTCTGGACTGTGCTTCGCTATGGCCTCAAATATTGAAAAGAATAAGGCTCAAAAGCTAAGGATATCGTATTCCGGCGAAAGGTTCTTACATGCGTCTATCGCATTTTTAATAGGATCCATACTCAAGTATGCCGCGCTTGAATTGCATACTGAAGATTGGGCTACACCAATACACTGGATTACGAACATTCTCGCATTATTATTCCACACGTTTGCAGTACCTCTTTTTATATGGGGTGTATACGATTCTCATGGCGGAATAACGATTACCAACAATATTCTTTGGGAAAGACTCTACGATGAAAAAGATTGGGATAACATCGCTTGAAATCCGCGTAGGGTGGATTAGCCAAGTAGGGCAGGCAACTTGCTTGCCCACGCTGAACCAATCCATGAATAACCGCGTGGGCAAATAAACCCGTTTTACCTACCCTACAAAAACTATTAAATGATGCTCTGTAGACCAATATCCATGCGGCTTGCAGAGCATCCATTTTAGATTATTTGTCTTTAAAAACACTTCTAACGTAATCCAAATCTTCTTGTGTATCCACGCCGCTGGCCGGCGCATTTGCGGTAATCGTCACGCCGATTTTATAGCCATGATGCAACACTCTTAGCTGTTCCAAACTCTCGATTTTTTCAAGTTCTGTAACGCTCAACTGCGCGTAATTTTTAAGGAAGCCGACTCGGTAGGCATAGATACCGATGTGACGATAGGCTTGAATATTAGCTTTATAAATTTCATCTCGCGGATAAGGAATCGGCGCACGACTGAAATACAGCGCGTTGCCATGTGCATCCATCACCACCTTCACGATATTGGGGTTTAAAAAGCTCGCCTCATCGTGAATGGCATGACAAGCAGTCGCCATCACTGCATCTTTACTATCAGCCAAGTGTTCAGCGACTTCTTTAATCAGTTCAGGATCAATCAGCGGCTCATCGCCCTGCACATTCACCACGATTTCATCGTCTGCCCATGCTAGTTTTTGAGCCACTTCGGCGATTCTATCGCTGCCAGAAGCATGGTCTATACGCGTCAATACTGCTTTTAGATTATGTGCTTGCGCTACAGAAACGATTTTTTCAAAGTCCGTGGCAATAATAATTTCACTTGCGCCACTTTTGGTGGCCTGCTCTGCAACCCTCACCACCATTGGCTTGCCAGCTATGTCTAATAGGGGTTTGCCCGGCAGGCGCGTGCTGGCATAGCGTGCAGGAATGACAACCTTAAACGACATTGCCTACTCTCAACCTTCGACTTTCTCATCTGGACCTAATTTTCGCGCTTCTTCTTCCAGCATGACAGGAATGCCATCGCGTATCGGGTAAGCCAGCCGTGCAGATTTTGAAATCAGCTCGTTATTTTTCTTGTCATAAATGAGTGGTCCTTTAGTAACCGGACACACCAGAATCTGTAGTAATTTTGCATCCATAATAACTCTACCTTCTTGCCAATTTATTTAGAATCAACGTCATCAGTTGCGTGTCAATCTGCGCCTCTACCGGCAACACCCAATGATGCGGCTGTGCGAATGACTTACATTTTACGGCATCTTTTTCAGTCATGATCAGCACATCACCATCAATTTTTGCCAACTCTTGCGCAGTAAACGCATGATGGTCATCAAAACTCACGCCTGTGAAGGTGAGCCCCAGCTTGCGCAAATACTCAAAAAAACGCTCCGGCTTGCCGATTCCGGCCAAAGCCTTAACGCTTTTTTGCTTAAAATCAGTAGCAGTTGCTGTCATGTTTGAATCAGCTAGATTATAGAATTGCTGCCCAACCAACTGCATTTGATACACGGAATCAACGGTTTCATGTGTGTGTTTTTGTCCATTACAGATCACCACATCTACCGTATTTAAACGCTCAAGCGGTTCTCGCAAGCGACCAGCCGGCAATAGCCGCGCATCCTTTTCGCTACTGTCTGCATCGACTACTGCAATCTCCACATTCCGCTTCAAGCGATAATGCTGCAAGCCATCATCACTGATAATCACGTTGCATTCAGGGTGCGCTTTTAAAAGCTCAGTAGCGACTTGCACACGATCGAGCCCCACCCACACGGGACATTGGCCACGATTTGCTATCAATACCGGCTCGTCACCCACGATCCTGGCTTGGCTAGTGGCCTCCACGCTTGTAGCCAAACTCACACTGCCGCCATAACCACGGCTAATTACCGCCGGCTTAAAGCCATGTTGCTTGAGTTGCTCCACCAGCCAAATCACCACCGGCGTTTTGCCGCTGCCGCCTAAATTGATATTGCCAACCACAATGACAGGTACTGGCAACGCGTATGATTTCAGGATGTCAAGCCGATATGCCCAACGCCTGAATGCCGTAGTCGCAGCAAATAACCAAGATAAAGGAATCAACACAAGATAAAAAAACGCACCCTTTTGCCGCCAGGCGTTCTGAATTATCTCTTGCGCAAAACTTTTCACAATCGAAAAAGCTTATTCCAGCTCTTTTTGATAAAGCTTCGTGTAATGGCCATTAAGCGCCAGTAGTTGTTGATGTGTGCCAGATTCAACGATCTCACCATGACTCATCACCAAGATCCGATCGGCATTTTCAATCGTGCTTAAACGGTGCGCGATCACAATCGAAGTGCGGTTTTGCATCAGCGTATCCAGGGCGGCCTGCACATGCTGTTCTGATTCGGTGTCGAGCGCGCTGGTAGCTTCATCCAGCAACAAAATAGGCGCATTTTTAAGAATCGCCCGCGCAATGGCAATGCGCTGTCGCTGCCCGCCAGAAAGCCGCACACCTCTATCTCCAATTTCATTTTGCAGGCCAAGTGGCAACTGCGAAATAAATTCCCAGGCATGCGCCGCTTTCGCTGCCGCAATTACCTCATCTTCACTTGCGTTTCTTAATACACCATAAGCGATATTATTGAACACCGTATCATTGAACAGAATAACATCCTGACTCACCAGCGAAAACTGGCTGCGTAGATTCCTCAACTCCAAAGAACGGATATCAATACCATCAAGCAACACCAAACCTTGTTGCAGCTCATAAAAGCGCGGCAATAGATTAACCAATGTGGTTTTTCCACCGCCTGACCGCCCCACCAGCGCCACTTTTTCTCCTGGCTGTATGGTAAAACTCAAATTATTTAATGCAGGTTTTTTCGCGTTATCGTAACGTAAACTTACATTCCTAAATTCAATTTCGCCACGTGCACGCTGGATAGTTTTTTCTCCATCACTCACTTCAGCCGGGCTATCTATCACCTCAAAAACACTTTGCGCAGCCGCTAATCCAATTTGAAAATCTTCAGTCGCAGCACTAATATGTTTAATTGGGCTAATCAGCATGAGTAGCGCACCTATAAAAGCAGCAAACTCGCCTACAGTAAAGCGTCCCAGCGCATAATAAACCACCATGGTCAAAGCTAAAGCAGCCAGCACTTCGACTACCAGACTATTCAAACCTGCTATGCGAGCAGAACGCAGTTCAAGCTGACGATTTTTGTCGACAACAGCAGAAAAACGCTCATCCTCATAGGTTTGTGCACCAAATATTTTAACAATGCGCTGGCCAGAAATTGCCTCTTCCGCCACTTTGGTCATTTCACCCATGCCTAACTGTACCTTTTTTGCATTGGCATGCAATTTTGGTGTCATTTTTCTTAGATAAAGCGCCATAAACGGCGTGACGATTGCAAACACCAAGGTTAGGCGCCAATCAAGATAAAGCATATAAGCCACAAGGCCGATAACAGTGAGGATATCCCGCAACACATTCAGCGCTGATCGCGTACATACGTTTGCTAAACGTTCTGCATCATAAGTAAGTTTAGAAACCAGCACACCCGTGGTACTAGCATCAAAATAGCTCACCGGAAGTTGCATAAATTTATTAAAAGCTTCAGCTCTAAGTTTCGCCACAATGCGCCTAGCTACTACGCGCATGCTATACATAGACACAAAACCGGCAAGACCTCTCAACGACATTAATGCGAATAACATGAGCGGAAGAATCATTGCTTTGTCGGCAGATTGCTTCACAAAACCTTCATCCGTCACCTGCTTAATGAGCGCCAAAAAACCTGTGTTGCTTGCAGCGAGTATGGCAGTAGAAATAATCGTAATGAGAAAAAAAACTTTATGCGCCCAAGCATAGCGAAACAATCGCAAATACAATATTTTTGCGTTTGCAATGTGTACTGGCTTTTCTTTATTGCGTGATGATTTCGACATGGATTTTAGGGTTCAAATCTAGACGTCGAACGGGGGTATGAAGTAATGATAGTTAAGAGCCTGACCCGATTTGAGTCGCAAAAGTAATATGCGTATAGCTGGCCTGACGGGCAGCTTCCATCACGTTTACGACGGATTGATGCGTGGCATTGGCATCTGCGTTAATCACGATTGTAGGTTCCTTGCCATTACCAGCAGCTTTGGTAAGCGCACTCGCAATAGTTGCGACCTCTTTGCCTGCAACTTCATCGCCATTCACCATATAGCGTCCTGTCGCATCCACTTCAACCGTAATCACAAGTGGCTTATCGGCAGGACTGTTCGCTTCGGCGGTTGGCAAATTGATCTGAAGTTCGCTGGTGCGTGAAAAGGTTGCACTCACCACCAGAAAAATAATAATCACCAGTAACACGTCAATCAAAGGCACGAGATTCATCTCGAGCTCTTCGTTACGTCTGCCACGTTGAAAATTCATGGTTATTTTCTCTCACCGTGTAAAATTTCAACCAGCTTGATCGCCTGCTGTTCCATATCCACCAATAAGCCATCTACTTTACTGCGGAAATAACGATAGGCGATCATGGCGGGAACTGCCACCACAATGCCGGCAGCAGTGTTGTAAAGCGCCACCGAAATGCCGCGCGCAAATTGCGCGACATCGTGACCACTGCTCGTAAATGAACCAAACAGCTCCACCATGCCGATTACCGTACCCAGCAGACCCAATAACGGCGACACTGTAGCGATGGTACCTAATGTAGGCAGGTAGCGGTCCAGTTTATGCGCTACAGCACGTCCGGTTTCCTCGATCGCCTCCTTGGTCACTTCGCGTGAGTTTTTGGCATTAAATAATGCGCTGGCAAAAACTTGCCCTAGCAAAGAGTGCTGCTCTAGCTTGCTCAACGTTTCTTTGGTTACGCCGCCCTGCCCCAGCCATTTCTGTACTTCGGGCAGCAAATTGACAGGCGCAACCACCTCAGAACGCAAAGCCCAGAAACGCTCGCCAATGATCGCAAGCGCTACAACGGACGCGATGATCAGCGGCCAAATAGGCCAACCGGCAGCCTGAATGATTTCCCACACAGTAATACTCCTTAAGTATCCAAAAACTCCCGCTACTTTAGCTGGAAGCGCGAATTTCGGCAAGTTCCACGTTGCATATTTTAGGTGTTATTCATATTTCTGCTAATAGCTATCATGCCAGTATTTAGGTCGGTTTTGGCGCCAAGCCTTGATATTTATGGGATTATCGCGGAAAAAGTCAATCTGCAGTGCGCCGTGGTAATCAGAACGGTGTATCAAAGCGCCACTTTCTTCATAATGATTTACAATCAATGGCTTGGGATGCTTAAACCGGTTCAGGTACCCTACCGTGAAAATGGCGTGTTTTGCAGCCACCGCAGCTAAGAACTCGGGTGTCGATGATGTTTTGCTGCCATGATGTGGCACAATAAGCACATCACTTTTAAGCATGTTTTCATTTAAAACAGCTCCGTCAGAGGTCGCAGGGTCAGTCGATTCATGAATGGCGGCTTGCAGCAAGGCAGATTCTGCTTCCTTTTCAATATCGCCAGTCACCAACAGGCTGCCGAATCGGCTGCTGATTTTCACTACGCAACTTCTGTTGTTGTCAGTAAGATTATCGTCCTCATAGCTATCCAGATTAGGATACAACACTTCAAAATCTACCCCGTCCCACCGCCAATGCTGGCCTGAAAAACATTTCATACGTTTTGATGACTTGCCCGTTTCAGACAAATCGAACGAACTTGCCAGCCAGGTCACTGGCACTTGCGCCAGTACAGAAGCCGCGCCGCCGCTGTGATCTGCATCATTATGACTAAAAATAAAACCATCCAGTTTTTTAACGCCTTCACCGCGCAAAAATGGGATAACAATTCTGCTGCCCGCATCATTCTGTGCAGAATAGCGCGGCCCTGCATCGTAAAGCAGGGTATGATTTTTAGTTTGAAGCACGACGGCCAACCCTTGGCCAACATCCAATATCGTGGCTTGCATCTCTCCTTCGGCCAGTTTTGGCAGGTTGACAAAAAATAATGGCAACAACAACACTAGGCCCAGCCAGCGCTGTGGAAACCCTCGTGGCAACAGCAGCCAGCAAACGCCTAATATCGCTGAAATCAGCGCCCACACTGGAGGTGCAGCTTGCTGCCATGTCGCCATCGGTATATTCGCAAACCAATTCAAGCCTTGCATACAAATGGTTAAAACAAAATGTGAGGCATGCAAAATAAAATCAAGTGATAACAAGCTGCCAAAAATGGCCAAGGGCACCACAAGCAAGCTGATGACCGGTATAGCGAATGCGTTGGCAAGCGGCGAAACGATGGAAGCCTGACCGAACATTGCGATCAGCAAAGGCAACAAGCCTAGAGTGACCGCCCATTGTGTATTCGCAGCTTCTTTTAACCAATGCTGCGCCACTAATCTGCCTACCGAAACATAAGCAATTAGTGCTACCGCACCAAACGAAAGCCAGAATCCCGGCGCAATAACGGCCCACGGATCCAGCAAGACAACCACCATTAAAGCGATGGCCAGCGCACGTGAAATTGCCAAATTTCGACCAAACAATAACGCCAAAGCAAAGGTAAGCAGCATGTATAGTGTACGTTGCGTGGGCACCGACATGCCGGCTAACAACGCGTATAAAACGGCCACAAAAAGCCCGAAAATCGCGGCCGCTCTGCGCGTTGGCATACGCATGACCAAAGCAGGAAATCGTCGCCACACAAAAGCGGCAATGGCAAAAGCCAAACCTGCCAGCATGGTGATATGCAGCCCGGAAATACTCATCAAATGATTCACGCCAGTGCGTAGATACACGTTCCAATCAGCTTGGCTAATCTGGCTGTCGTCGCCCACCACCAAGGCACGAACCACACCTGCATATGGCTTATTGACTAATGTTTGCGTAATTCTGTTACCAATTTTTTCACGCGCTTTCTCAATGAGGTAGCTAGGGCGCCAGACAAAATCATTAAGCTTTTTGTAGCCGCTTTTATTACGAATGGTGCCAGTTGCGCGTATATTTTCGGCCAGTGCCCAGGCCTCAAAATCAAAACCATGCGGGTTGTAAGTGGTGTGCGGACGTTTTAAACGCACCGTGAATTGCCAGCGTTCGCCTGCGTGAAAGTGGTTCGTAAGGCTGGGCGCGTTTTCGGGCTTTTGTGACTCAACTTCACGATAGTAATTAAGCGAGATGTGTTCAGGAATCCGCGCGCCCTCTGATAACACTCTTTCCACATTAAACTGAAAGCGCTCGCCGCGCTCAGTCAATTCCGGCAAGCTTGCAACTATGCCGATGATGTCGATGCTTTTTTGTTCCCAGTCCTTAGGTAGATCATCGCTTAAGCGGATTGTTGCAAACATGGCTGCCCAGAAAAAACCAAACAATGCCGCAAACAAAAAAATGGCTATTTTTCGAACGGAAAATGCAAACCGAGTTGTCGCATACAAAAACAGCAGGCTTGGAACAAGCACCAGAGCGGCCTGCAGGGAAGGTAAAACAGATTGCTGTTGCAGCCACCAAGCGCCAAACACAAACCCTAGCGCCATGCTTCTCATTTAAAAGCTGACCATCTAATTCAATGAATTAAGTTTGCCGTCTTCTAAACGATACCGGCGCTGCATTTTTGCAGCCAGACCCAAGTCATGCGTCACCACCACCAAGCTGGTGTTTTGTTCCTTATTAATTTCCAGCAACAAATCAAATACCTGGTTAGCAGTCACACGATCCAGATTGCCCGTTGGTTCATCCGCCAATATACACGCGGGTTGCGTGACCAAAGCCCTTGCAAGCGCCGCCCGCTGCCGCTCACCGCCGGAGAGCTCACCCGGCATATGCTCTAAACGATGCGCTAGGCCTACTTTTTCGAGCATCAGTCGCGCCTTTTCCAGCGCCTGCTCACGCGGCAGGCGCCGTATCAGCAAAGGCATGGCCACGTTTTCAATCGCGGTGAATTCTGGCAATAAATGGTGAAACTGATACACAAAACCTAGTGACTGGTTACGCAATTGACCTTTTTGCGCCTCAGATAATTGACTTAAATTTTTACCTGACAACTCAACTGTTCCGTTCGTTGGCGCATCCAACCCGCCCAGCAAATGCAGCAGCGTGCTTTTGCCAGAACCTGATTCGCCTACAATGGCGATTTGTTCCCCATTTTTAATACTTAAATCAATACCATTGAGCACGGCCACATCGAGGCCGGTATAGGTTTTACAAAGATTTTGGCAAGCAATGATGCTACTCATATCTCAACGCCTCGGCAGGATTGATTTGGGAAGCCTTATAACTAGGGTAAAGCGTCGCCAGCAGGCTTAGTACAAAAGAGGTGAGCGCAATCACGGTAACATCAGACCACAGCAACTGTGAAGGCACTTCGCTAATGTAATAAACATCCTTAGCTAAAAATTTGGTGTTAAATAATTGCTCAATAAACGGCACGATGACATCAACATTCAGCGTAATTAGGATTCCCAGTCCGACGCCTGATAATGTGCCAATCACGCCGATCAAAATGCCTTGGATAATAAATATCTTCATGATGCTGCGCGGGCTGGCGCCAAAGGTGCGCATAATCGCAATATCGGCGCGTTTGTCGATCACTGCCATAATTAACGTGGATACAATATTGAATGCGGCGACCGTCACCACCAGCACCATGATGATGGACATAATGCGCTTTTCCATTTTAAGCGCCTGAAAGAAGTTGGGGTTTTCTTGCACCCAGTCGCTCAAATAATAATTACCTCGGCTACCTAACCTGGAAGCTATTTCTGGCGCAACAGCGGATGTTAAAAAGGGATCGTCGAGTTTCAACCTTAAGCCAGAAACCTTGTCCTCCATACGATACAGCTTAGCCGCATCCTCCATATGAATCAATGCCAGGCCTGAGTCATAAGCCTGATATCCCATCTCGAACAAACCTATCAACTTAAACTGTTTCATACGGGGCATGGTACCTACTGGCGTGGCCTGGCCTGACGGAGACATCAAAACTACTTTGTCCCCCACCGTAAGCCCTAATGAATATGCCAGATCAGTACCCAAAATAATCCCAAACTCACCCGCGCGTAGATCAGCCAGCTTGCCAACTTTCATTTTTTCGGCAAATTCGGCCACCTTCACCTCGGCATCCGGCAGCACGCCCCGCACCAGTGTTCCTTGAGCGACTGACCCGAAAGAAAGCATGCCTTGCGCCATCACAAAGGGCGCCGCAGCCACTACATGAGGAATGCCATCAACCTCACGCATCACTGATTGCCAGTCAGAAAGCGTATTGCTGCCCTCGGTGATTTGCAAATGTGAGGCAACGCCCAAAATGCGACTCCGCAGTTCCGTACCAAAACCATTCATGACAGAAAGCACCACAATAAGCACCGCTACGCCAAGCGCGATACCGACCATACTGGTGATAGAGATAAAAGTGGTGAAGTGGCTTTTGCGTTTTGCGCGTAAATAGCGCAGGCCTACAAACAGCTCAAACGGAAGTTTTGAAAATACAGACATAGGGTGAATCTTAGCAGTTTTTAGGCTGCCAAGATTCTACACCGATTGAAAATTGTTAAAATTTAGATCGGCAAAGCTACACGCACCCATTCTCGCTGCTTCATCAACGGCGCGCCCATCTCTATTATTTTGTCGTCGCCTTCTATGTTGATTCTGAATTTACTGCCGCGCTTGTATTCGCATCGCGGCAAAATCAGCGAGGCCTTATGCGATTTGCTGTCATCCTCTCTGTCCAGCAACAAGCCGGCAAAAGTATTGTACTGGCTCAGATTGGCATCTGCCTCATCTACATAATAACCATTTAGCGCTTCGGTAAAATTGCTTTGATCTAAGCGCCCAACCTGCACAGAAGCGCCATGGGATCCAAGCACCTTCAGCCCGGCTCGATAAGTGCCATTGGCCTGTTTTCTCACGCTTCTGATTTCGGCGATGACGAACAACTCCTTGTCTTCCGGCGTGGTATAACCTATCAGCTTACCGGGTTCAATCCAGCTGCTATAAGTTTTGCCCAAGTCAACCGCAAATCCGCTGGCGCTCTCGTCAACCAGCCACCAATTCTCGCTGCCAAGCTTATTCTGGCTGGCCTGATAATCTTGTGGCGCCTGCTGACCTCTGCGATGCGCGGCCACCTGCATTTCAAATCCAAATGCATCTCTTTGCGTCGGCTTTGTGTCCAGTTTAGGTCTAGCTGCATTTAACCGGCGGCAAATATCTTCCAGGCCATAGCTTACATTAATCAGCATATTTCTTTTATTTCTGGCTTCTTTTCTGCGCTGACGCTCGTAGCCCTCAACACACCATTCCACGCGCAGTTTTTTGAACAGCTTAAGCAGTGAATCTGTCGAAGCCATTTTCTCCAGCCCAAACTCAGCCAAAGGCTTTTGTGTGTCGACAGCGCATAGATAGGCTTCTATTTTATCTATCAAGCGCGTGGTCTTCCAAAAACGGTAATCTGCAAACTTCTCAACTGCACGAATACGTTCCGGGCCTTTATCGCCTTCCACATTGATAAAAAACTGAAACCTGTCTTGCTTATATTTGTTAAGCAATAATGGATTAGTCGCCCAGACTTTCAGAATTTGTTCGGTCAATTGAATTTGCATGCGGCTGTAGTTACCCTTATGCAAGGTATCCACCATGAAACCCCGCTCCAGCAAAGTGGCGATGCTGGTTTCCTTTTTCTGGTGATCATACAAAAATAGATTGGTATTCAATAATGCCAAATTTTCGGCACATTTGATGACTTTACAAACATTTGCCCATGTGCCGATTGGCGCAGGCTGATCATCGAAATAGCGCCATTTCGCCATTGCAAAAGTCGTACTTAGATGACGGCACAAAATTAAATTGATCTTTTCATTACTGAAAACGATTTTATTTTGCCCAAGATATAAATCCAGAAATTGCGTATAAGCCACATAGAGTTGTCTTTGATACGCATAGGCCACATTGTACAATTCAGTTTCCAATGTTTTATTTAATCTCAATACAGTCAAGTACTTATATGTGATTTTCTTGGAGTTTTGATAAGATTTTTTATCAATCTCCAGCACCAGCTCGATGTTGCTTTCCATATTTTCTATGGAATCAAATTGAATTTTAGCCAATTGGGCCGTCGCCATTTTTAAGGCATCTAATCCATTCATTTCAGTTAACGTGTCCATCCAACCAAGATTTTTTTGCATATCGTGGTGATGTAAAACCGACTGAATTTTATGCATTACGTTTGATAACATTTTGGGTACCTGCTTAATAAAAAGTTAATTACAGTTCATGTTTTGCAAACTGCATGCCAACATTTTTAAACTGTACTTTTTATTAATACTGTTAAAATATCATCATGTTTACTGGAATCATACAAGCAGTTGGCGATATTGACGCAACCACAAAGGTTGGCGAAGACCTGAAGCTGTCAATCAATGCTGCTCGTTTGGGCCTGGATGATGTGCAAATTGGCGACAGCATTGCTGTAAACGGGGTTTGCCTGACAGTTACCCGTTTCGACAAAACGCATTTTGAGGTACATGTTTCAAAAGAAACATTAAACGTCACGGCAGGCTTAAATAAGAGGCAAGCGGTCAATTTGGAAAAAGCATTACGCCTGCAAGACAGACTGGGCGGGCATTTGGTGAGTGGCCATGTAGATGGCGTAGGGCAGGTAACACGCTTTGAACAAGCCGGAGATTGCTGGTTGCTGGAGATACGCGCGCCGCACGGAATTTCAAAATACATCGCAAAAAAAGGCTCGATTTGCGTCGATGGCGTTAGCCTGACTGTAAACAGCATCACGCAAGACATCTTTACCATGAACATTATTCCACATACATTAGAGCACACCACATTCAAACACTTGAAGGTGGGCGACCACGTGAATCTGGAAATTGACCTGATCGCCCGCTATGTGGAGCGCATGACAGAATGGACGCAAGAGAATGCCGCATAATTCAATTAGTCCCATTGCAGAGATTATCGCCGACATCCAATCTGGCAAAATGGTTATTCTGGTGGACGACGAAAACCGTGAAAATGAAGGCGACTTTGTGATTGCGGCCGAATTTGCCACCGCCGAACACATCAACTTTATGGCCAAACACGGGCGCGGCCTGATTTGCCTTACGCTGACCGAAGCGCGTTGCAAACAGCTCAATCTGCCACCCATGGTGCTAAAAAACGATTCCCGCCTGGGAACCAATTTCACCGTATCTATCGAAGCTGCAACCGGCGTTACCACCGGCATCTCGGCTGCCGACCGTGCGACTACGATCCAGGCTGCGGTCGCAAAAAATGCCAACGCGAAAAGCCTTGTCAGCCCAGGCCATATTTTCCCGCTCGCAGCACAAAATGGCGGCGTACTTGTCCGCGCCGGACATACTGAAGCCGGTAGTGATTTAGCAGCGCTTGCGGGCTGCGAACCTGCCAGTGTGATTTGCGAGATTTTAAAAGACGACGGCGAAATGGCACGCTTGCCAGACTTGCTGGAAATCGCCAAACTGCATCACATCAAAATCGGCACCATTGCCGATTTAATCCGCTACCGAAGCGAGACCGAGAAACTTATCGAGCGTGCCGCAGAGCGCACTGTTGCTACCCCTTATGGCGAAATGCGGCTGATAGCGTATCGCGATAAAATCTCTAATGAAACGCATCTGGCTTTAATCAAGGGCAACCCTGCTCCGGACACCGAGTGTTTAGTGCGCGTGCATGAACCGCTTTCGGTGTTCGATCTGCTCGACAGCAGCAGTTGCACCCACAGCTGGAATACACTGAAAGCCATGCATGCGATATCTGAAGCGCCCTGTGGCGTAATGATCCTGTTACATCATGCTGAGTCAGGCGCTGATATAGTCGCGCGTATCGAGCACGCAGATGAGCCGATTCGCTACAACCAGGAATTGCGCACCTATGGCATCGGCTCGCAGATTTTGCTGGATTTAGGCGTGCGTAAAATGCGCTTAATGGCTACCCCACGTAAAATGCCAAGCATGGTGGGCTTCGACCTGGATATTACGGGGTATTACGAAGCTGAGAAACAGCAGAGCCAGTAAATAAGCGAAGCGAATTAACCACCAAATAATTTATGTTAAAATAATGATATTGGAAAATATGAATCTTACAGGTCAGTTTCTCATCGCGATGCCCGCCATGACAGACCCATATTTTTCTAAAACCGTCACCTATATCTGCACGCACAATCAGGACGGCGCCATGGGCGTCATCATTAATCGCAGCGCCGATATCACGGTTGCAGATCTGTTTGAGCAAATCCAGCTTGAAGCCGACCCGCAGCCCATTCTCAAAGAAACGGTCCATTTCGGCGGGCCTGTGCAAACTGAACGCGGCTTTATTCTGCACGACATCATGCCTGCGCCACATGAGGAATTCGACTCGACAATCGTCATTAATAACTCGGTTGCTTTAACCACCTCGAAAGATATATTAGAGGCCACCGCACAAAACAAAGGCCCGCAAAAAATGCTCATCGCCCTCGGCTATGCCGGCTGGGCAGCAGGCCAGTTGGAAAATGAGTTGGCACAAAACGCATGGCTCAGCCTGGAAACCAAGAATTTAGATGATATTCATGCGTTGATTTTTGATAAAGCTGACCATGAAAAATTTGATTGTGCAATGACAATGATGGGACTTAATTTGGCCAACTTGTCTGATGTGGCGGGACACGCCTAAATGCTAAACCAGAGCCATTTGCCCATCTTAGATCGCAGCTATCACGATATTACTGGCACCGTGCTGGCATTCGATTTTGGCGAGAAGCGCATTGGCGTGGCGGTAGGTGAAACCCTGCTGAAAGTCGCCCATCCCTTGCTTACCATTGACAGCGAATCGAATGCCGCGCGCTTTACGCAAATTGCGGCCATCATTCAGGAATGGCGTCCTGATCTGTTGATCGTGGGCTTGCCCATGCATCTGGATGACACACCTCACACACTGACGCATCTCTCTAAAAAATTTGCACAGCGGCTTGAAGGCCGCTTTAATTTACCGGTCATGATGATTGACGAACGTTTGAGCTCGGCCGAAGCCGCGCAGAGTTTACGCGAAGCAGGCGTTAAAGGACGTGAGCAAAAAGCCATGCTGGATGCAGTGGCGGCGCAAACAATATTACAATCTTATTTTGATGGACTTACTACCAGCTAACAACTATGCAACTACCTGATCCCGAAACTTTACTGACTGATATCACCGCCAGAATCCAGGTGCAGCTGGAAAAAAAATGGTCATCCAATAGCGCCTTGGTGGGCATTCACAGCGGTGGCGTATGGTTAATGCAGCGTATTTTGAAATCGATCAAACAGGACGTTGCTTACGGCACACTGGATGCAGCGCTATACCGCGACGACTATGCCCAGCGCGGCCTGAAGACGGAGCCTAAGCCTTCACAAATTCCGTTTGATGTACAAGACAAACATATTATTCTGATTGACGATATTTTTTATACCGGCCGCACCGTGCGTGCCGCCATGAACGAGCTATTCGATTACGGCCGTCCTGCCAGCATCACGCTAGCGGTGCTGATTAACCGTGGCGGCGCGGAATTGCCTATCCTACCCAATATCGTCGGCACGGAAATCTTGCTGAACCCCGATCAAAGCCTGCAGCTTTCGCAAGACACCAAAGGCAAGTTACATTTATCATTAGAAACTAACTAATAGTGAACCAAGAAATGTATAACCCGCAACTAGATGCCGAAGGCAAATTAAAGCACCTTTTGACAATAGAAGGCTTGCCAAAAAAAATCCTTACCCAGATTCTGGATACCGCAGAAACCTTTGTTGGAGTAGCCGAGCGGGATATCAAGAAGGTGCCGCTGTTGCGCGGCAAGACCGTATGCAATATCTTTTTCGAGAACAGCACCCGCACTCGCACCACCTTTGAAATTGCTGCAAAACGCCTTTCGGCTGATGTGATCAACCTGAATGTGGGCACCTCAAGTCAATCCAAAGGCGAAACCATTTTAGACACGGTGGATAACCTGATTGCCATGCACGCCGATATGTTCGTGGTGCGCCACGGACAAAGCGGCGCGGCGCATTTTATTGCGCAGCATGTGCCGGATAATATCAGCGTCATCAACGCGGGCGATGGACGTCACGCCCACCCGACGCAAGGGTTACTGGATGTATTCACCGTGCGCCGCTACAAGCCAGACATGCATAATCTGCGCGTGGCTTTAGTGGGGGATGTGCTGCATTCGCGCGTAGCACGCAGCGAAATTCACGCTTTAACTACGCTAGGCGTGCCCGAGGTGCGTGTGATCGCGCCTAAAACCCTGCTGCCGGCTGGTGTCGAAAAGCTTGGTGTGCAGGTGTTTCACGACATGAAAGCCGGTTTAAAGGACGTAGATGTAATTATGATGCTGCGCCTGCAGAACGAGCGCATGACGGGCGCTCTACTGCCAAGCGCGCAGGAATATTTTAAAACCTTCGGTTTAACCCAAGAAAAATTAAGCTACGCCAGGCCTGATGCCATTGTTATGCACCCGGGTCCGATGAATCGCGGCGTGGAGATTGATTCCAGCGTAGCGGACGGACATCAATCCGTGATTCTGCCGCAAGTCACCTTTGGGATCGCGGTCCGCATGGCGGTCATGGCCATTTTAGCGGGCGGAAGCACAGGGGGTAGCGCATGAAAATTCACATCAAAAATGGGCACCTGATCGACCCGAAAAACAACATAGACGCCAGGCAGGATGTGTACATTGTTGCAGGCAAAATCGCTGGCATCGGCAAAGCCCCAGATGGCTTTGTGGCGAATCAAACCATTGATGCCACAGGCTTAATCGTTGCTCCAGGCTTTGTCGATTTGTCCGCCAGATTACGCGAACCAGGTTCTGAATATAAAGCTACCCTTAAAAGTGAGTTGCTTGCAGCAGCCGCGGGCGGAGTGACCAGTCTGGCCTGCCCGCCTGACACTGATCCGGTGCTGGATGAGCCAGGCTTGGTAGAGATGCTGAAATACCGTGCCAAACAGCTCAATCTGGCGCATGTCTATCCACTAGGCGCCTTAACGCGTCAACTTGCAGGCAAGCTCTTAACCGAAATGTGCGAGCTCACCGAGGCTGGCTGTGTAGGCTTTAGTCAGGCAGATACTTCAATCACGGATACGCAGGTGCTCTGGCGCGCTTTTGAGTACGCCGCCACATTTGGTTACACCATATTTTTGCGTGCCGAAGATTATTATCTCGCCCAAAATGGTGTTGCGCACGACGGTGAGATCGCCAGCCGTTTAGGTCTGAAGGGCATTCCGGCCGCGGCCGAAAGCCTTGCCATTGCCAGCATTTTGCGCATTGCGCATGAAACAAAAACCAGGGTGCACCTATGCCGGCTTTCCACCGCCGAAGGTGTCGATCTGGTGCGCCAAGCCAAAAAACAAGGGGTACAGGTAACTGCGGATGTGAGCGCCCAGCATTGCCATTTGACCGACCACGACATCGGTTTTTTCAATGCGCATGCCAATCTCAAGCCGCCGCTACGTTCTTCCCGCGACCAAAATGCACTGTGCCAAGGCTTGAAAGACGGTACGATTGATGCGATATGCTCAGACCACACACCCCTGGATGACGATGCAAAACTACTGCCGTTTGCCGAAGCCGAAGCAGGCGCCACCGGCTTGGAGCTACTGTTACCGCTCACATTAAAATGGGCTGTCAATCAAAAAGCTTCATTCTCTGAGGCAGTAGCAAAAATCACCTGTCATCCCGCAAGTATCTTGGGCATCGCCAGCGGCCACTTAGGCGTGAATGTCGACGCAGACATTGCGATTTTCAATCCGCAGCAGGAATGGAAAGTAAGTGCCAGCCAGCTTAAAAGCCAGGGAAAGAATACGCCATTTTTAGGCCACTCCATGCAAGGCAAAGTGCGATACACCCTGCTGCATGGGCAAGTCGCCTATCAGGCCTGAAGGCGACCATCCTGAGGAAGCTCTGGCCATGTATACTTGTTCAGGGCTTCCTTAAAACTTGACGTTTGTTCAAAAGGGGCAGATAGTTACTTTTCGTATTGTTGGCAGTTATGATGTTTTTTAGATTGTTAATTAGTCATTTCATTGAGGAGTAAAAATGAGTTCACTGTTAAGTTCTTTTGGATGCTGTTTCTGGTGGTTCCTTTTAGGCGCTTTACTTGGATGGTTATTAAACAAACTCCTCTGTAAATGTTGCTGCAAATCCTCTTGCTATACGCAATCAACCAGCCCAACCTCCGTTGCAGCACCGGTAAAAATGGCTGATGTATCCGCTGCACCGGTTGCCAAGGCCGCAGAAACACCTAAAGCAGCTCCTAAAACACCTGCTCCAAAAGTTGAAACACCTAAAGCAACTGTCATTGATCTTGCCGCAGCCAAAAAAGCAGGTTTTGCCCTTAAAAACGCGAATGACCTCACCATCATAGAAGGTATCGGCCCAAAAATTAACGAACTGTTTAACGACAACGGCATTAAAACCTTTGCGCAACTCGCTGCAGCCACCGTGCCGCAAATGCGCGCGATTTTAGACAAAGGCGGCTCGCGCTTCCGCATTGCCAACCCAGGCACATGGGCGCAACAAGCGGCGCTGGCAGCTGAAAACAAATGGGAAGAGCTCAAGAAATTGCAGGACAAGCTTTCTGGCGGCGTTAAGAAATAACCTGAGGTGACTAACATGCAGAACAATCAATCAAGCTGTAACCGCTGGAGTTGGATAGTTGCGCTGATACTTGCCTTAATTTTGCTCTGGATGCTGCTCACAGGCCACGGACCCTCCAGTGCATGCTGTAGCCCCCCAACTGAAGCCGCCATGCCGGCAGAAGCAGTGCTGCCGCCAGGGGCAGAGACAGAGGCATTTGAGTTTACTGCGACAGCCAATGATTTTAACGGTAGTGGTAATGATGCAAACATCAGCTGGATCAATCAGGCAGATGCACTCAAAACCTTATTAAGCAGCGGTGACGCATTGCAGGCAAAAGGCGATGATAAGAATGTGGTGCTCACTGGCACTGTAGATTCAGATGCGGCCAAGCAGAAAATAGGCACTGAGGCACAAGCGTTTTTTGGCGCTGCAGTAGCGGTAGATAACCAGATTCTGGTTAAAGCCACAGAACCCGCAGCTGTCATGCCGCCACCTTCGGCTGCCAAACTTTATTTTGACACTGGCAAAACCGCCCTGCCCGGCGATGCGGATGCGACTCTGGCATCCATTGTCAAATGGCTGAAGTCGCACGACACTGCAAAGGCCGTCTTGTCCGGTTATCACGATTCGCGCGGCAATAAAGCAGTGAATGAAGAACTTGCCAAGAATCGCGCCAAATCAGTACGTGAGATGCTAAAAACGGCTGGCATTGACGAAGCCAGAATCGAGATGCGAAAACCTGAAAGTGTGGATGGTGGCGGTGATTTGGCCGAAGCCCGGCGCGTCGAGGTCGCAGTAGAGTAAATGATTTGCAATGCAAAAAAAGCCGATGATACTCATCGGCTTTTTTGTTTTTTACTTCCTTTTTACACTACACCTAAATGATCCAGCCCGGCCGATAGATCTCTGTTATGCGCGCCCTTGCCTTCCAGCTTAATCCTTAACCGCAGGTCATTCACTGAATCCGCATTGCGCAAGGCATCTTCATAACTGATCGCGCCGGACTCATGCAGATCAAACAAAGCCTGATCAAAAGTCTGCATGCCCAATTCTCGCGAACGGCCGATAATCTCCTTGATTTCGTGCACATCGCCCTTAAAGATCAGATCTGAAATCAAGGGTGAATTGATCATAATTTCGATGGCGGCGGCCCGACCAACGCCATCGGCTTTGGGAATCAGGCGCTGCGATATAAATGCACGCGTGTTGAGCGATAAGTCCATTAATAACTGATGCCGGCGCTCTTCAGGGAAGAAGTTGATAATACGGTCGAGTGCCTGATTGGTGCTATTCGCATGCAAAGTGGTCAGACATAAATGACCGGTTTCCGCAAACGCAATCGCGTAGTCCATAGTTTCGCGATCACGGATTTCGCCAATCAGAATCACGTCCGGCGCCTGACGCAAGGTATTTTTAAGCGCAATGCTCCAGTTGTCAGTATCCACACCAATTTCACGCTGGGTAATAATGCAGTTGATATGCTCATGTACAAACTCAACCGGATCTTCAATGGTAATAATATGGCCATAACTGTTTTCATTGCGGTAGCCTACCATGGCGGCCAGCGATGTCGATTTGCCCGAACCCGTACCGCCCACAAAAATCACCAGACCGCGCTTGGTCATAGCAATATCCTTTAGTACTTCCGGCAGGCCCAGTTCCTCAAATTTAGGAATTTTTGTGGTGATGGTTCTAAACACCAGCCCGACCGAACCGCGTTGCACAAAAGCATTCACGCGAAAACGCGCAACGCCGGGAATGCCAATCGCAAAATTACATTCATTCGTCGCGTCAAACTCTGCGGTCTGCTTGTCATTCATAATCGAACGCGCTATCTCACGCGCCTGTTGCGTCGATAGCACCTGGGAACTGACCGGCGTCACCTTACCGTCAACTTTCATGGCGGGAGGAAACCCCGAAGTGATGAACATATCGGACGCTTTCTTCCCAAGCATTAAGCGCAACAAATCAAATACAAACTTCTCTGCCTGACCTTTTTCCATGATGCAATCCTAGTATTGAATAATTAGCCGATAATCGAGTCTTTATTGGCTGCTTTGCCACGTGCTTCATTGGCAGAAATCACGTTGCGTCTTACCAGATCCTGCAAGTTCTGATCTAGCGTCTGCATGCCAATATTCTGGCCGGTTTGAATCGCAGAATACATTTGCGCCACCTTGTTCTCGCGGATCAGGTTGCGAATCGCCGGCGTACCAATCATAATTTCATGCGCGGCCACCCGGCCCTGCTCGTCTTTGGTTTTGCATAAGGTTTGCGAGATCACCGCACGCAATGATTCCGAAAGCATCGAACGCACCATATCTTTTTCCGCAGCCGGGAATACGTCGACAATACGGTCTACCGTTTTGGCCGCGGAACTGGTATGCAGCGTGCCAAATACCAAGTGGCCGGTTTCCGCAGCCGTGAGGGCAAGGCGAATGGTTTCAAGGTCGCGCATCTCACCCACCAGAATCACGTCCGGGTCTTCGCGCAAAGCGGAACGCAGCGCGTTCTGGAACGACAGGGTATGCGGCCCGACTTCGCGCTGATTGATCAGGCATTTTTTCGAAGTATGCACAAACTCAATCGGGTCTTCGACCGTCAAGATATGCCCCATTTCGTTTTCGTTAATATAATCCACCATCGCCGCCAATGTCGTGGATTTGCCCGAACCGGTCGGCCCGGTCACCAGCACGATGCCGCGCGGCGTATCTGCAATCTCCTTAAAGATGGGCGGGCAATTCAGTTGTTCCAGCGTCAGGATTTTGGATGGGATGGTACGGAAAACTGCGCCGGAGCCACGATTGTGGTTAAACGCATTGACCCGGAAACGCGCCAGATTTGGGATCTCAAACGAGAAGTCGCATTCCAGAGTTTCTTCGTACACCTTGCGCTGGCCATCGTTCATGATGTCATACACCATATCGTGCACCTGGCTATGATCCATGGATGGCACATTGATTTTGCGCACATCGCCATGCACGCGAATCATGGGCGGCAAACCGGCAGACAAGTGCAAATCTGATGCTTTGTTCTTGACCGAAAAGGCAAGTAAGTCTGAAATATCCACTATCAGCTCCCGTTATATTTTATAATCAAATTCAACATCTTAAGAAAACTCTTAAGTAACTACATAAACTTTATTGTATAACATGTATGAATTATGACCATAATTGCTGATTCCTTGCAAGCGATTCAAGCAAATATTCACCAAGCGATATTAGCAGCAAAACGAGAGGATGAAGTGAAGTTGCTAGCGGTAAGCAAAGCACAGCCACCAGAGAAGTTGCGTGAGGCTTACCTGGCTGGCCAGCGCGCATTTGGTGAAAACTATGTGCAGGAAGCGATTGGCAAGCAGGCACAGTTATCCGATTGCGCCATTGAATGGCACTTTATCGGCCCGATACAAAGCAATAAAACACAACTGATCGCGCAACATTTCGATTGGGTGCATTCCGTAGACAGACTAAAAATTGCGGCGCGCTTGAACGAAGCCAGACCGCCATCGCTCGCACCGCTGAATATATGCATTCAAATTAACAGCAGCGAAGAAGCCTCCAAGAGCGGTGTGGATACCGCCTCTCTGGCCACATTAGCCAAAGAGATCAGCGCCATGCCGCGCTTGAGACTGCGCGGGCTCATGGCGATTCCCGCGCCCAGCAAAGACCTTACAAAACAGCGGGTGCAATTCAAAATCGTCAGGGATGCTTTCGTGCAACTACAGCAACAAGGCTTTAAGCTGGATACGTTGTCCATAGGCATGTCTGACGACTATGTTGCGGCGATACACGAAGGTGCTACCATAGTGCGCATCGGCTCGGCCATCTTTGGCTCGCGCCTTTCAAGACTGGATAGTTGGGAACGAGAGAATTGAGAATCAACAAATGAAATTAGGATTTATCGGTGGCGGCAACATGGCACATGCGCTTATTGTCGGGCTAAAACATCAGCAATTTTCCATGAGCGACATCACGGTGATTGAGCTGGAAGCGAGCAAACGCGCTGAACTCAGCCATAGTTTAGGTATAAATACATCGGATGCGTTGTCCAGCATCCAGGCTTGTGACGTGATTGTGCTGGCCATTAAACCGCAGCAACTGCCAGCACTGGCAAAAACACTCGCCCCGCTGCTTACGCAGCAACTGGTGATTTCAATCGCCGCGGGCATCCGCCTAAGCGACTTATCGCGCTGGCTGGGCAACTACCAAACGATCATCCGTGCCATGCCCAACACGCCTGCACAGATACAGGCGGGAGTAACGGGTTTATACGCCATGCCGAGCGTTTCGAAAACACAAATCGCGCTGGCAGACCAGGTGCTGGGCGCCGCAGGCAGCACTTTGTGGCTGGATTCTGAAGAAAAGTTGGATGCGGTCACGGCCATTTCCGGCAGCGGGCCTGCCTATGTGTTTTATTTCATCGAAGCCTTACAGGAAGCCGCGTTACAGCTAGGGTTAAACGAATCCCAGGCTAAACAACTGAGCATCGCCACCTTTAAAGGCGCCAGCCTGCTGGCAGATGCCAGCGCAATCCCGATTGCGTCTTTGCGCGAACATGTCACTTCAAAAGGCGGCACGACTGAGCAAGGTTTGTTGAGCTTGCAAAATTCACAGGTAAAACATGCCATCGCCTTAGCAGCGCAGAAAGCCTGTGAGCGTGCCAAAATCCTGGGAATAGAGTTAGGTCGTGATGAATTGGGAGGCAGTTAAACATGTTTTCAACCGCACTAGACTTTTTGCTCAACACTGTTTTAAATTTACTTACCATGTTGTTTTTACTGCGTTTTTTTATGCAGCTTTTCAGGGTGCCTTTCAACAATCCACTTGCTTACATGGTGATTTCACTCACTGATTTTGCCGTAAAACCTGTGCGCAGAGTGATCCCAAGCTGGGGGAAAGTAGATTTATCCACTTTAATGTTAGCGCTACTCACCCAGCTCCTGCTGCAGTTCAGCCTGGTTTGGCTACGCGGTTTTCCACTGAGTGTTGCCGGTCAATCTGCCTGGATTGGCCTGATAGGCATGGGCTTTCTGGGCGTATTGCGTACCGGTCTAGACGTGTTTTTTTACGCTATTCTGCTGCAGGTGATTCTAAGCTGGGTGAACCCTCACAACCCCATCGCAAACGTGCTGAACAGCCTCACCAGACCAATACTGGAACCGATCCAGCGCATTCTTCCCATGGCAAGCGGTATCGATTTTTCGCCCATTGTTGCGCTGATCCTGTTGCAGATGATCAATGTGTCTGTGGTCAAAACTCTGGAAGTGCAGTTATTATCTTTTCTATAAACAGATGTTTAACCAACGTTAAATAAGCATCAATATCAATAATAAAGCGATGAGCATCGAAACCTTACAATCCAAAATTAATGAATATCAAGAGTGGCGGGCCAGCTTGATCAAAACCATCAGCGATTATCGCGACTGGCTGGCAAGCAGCAATCTGTCTGATGCCGTTCAGGAATTGCGCCTGTACGACATACTAGAAGTACTCAAGCGCGATCAGATCGTGATGGCATTTCTGGCGGAATTCTCACGCGGCAAAACAGAAACTATCAACGCGCTATTTTTTGCTGATTTTAACCAGCGCCTGTTGCCAAGCGAGCCCGGCCGCACCACCATGTGCCCGGCCGAGATTTTTTGGGATGCACATGAAGAACCTTCGATTAAGCTTTTGCCTATCGAAACTCGCCTGAGCGATGACTCGATTACCTACCTTAAAACCATTCCCAGTGTCTGGAAGAAATTCAGGCTGAATACTGATTCGCCAGAAGAAATGAAAGAAATCCTGCTCAAGCTTGCTGATCAGAAGGAGGTCACGCAGCGTGAAGCGGAAAGACTGGGCTTATACAATCCGCAAGATATAGGCATGATGCACGAGCTGGAAACGCAGGGCCTGCTCAAAATCCCCGTCTGGCGACATGCCATTATCAATTACCCGCATCCGCTCTTAGAGAGCGGCCTGGTTGTTATTGACACGCCGGGGCTTAACACCCTGGGCGCAGAGCCTGAGCTCACGTTAAACATTATCCCCAATGCACACGCCATATTGTTTATGACCGCTATCGATACGGGCATCACGCAATCCGACATGCGAATCTGGAACGATTTTATTAAAGGCCGCGCTAAATATAAACTGGTCTTGCTCAATAAGATTGATATGCTATGGGACGACCTGAAGCCCAAGCAGGACGTAGCGAATGAAATTGAAAAGCAGGTCAACGTTACCGCGCATCAACTCGGCATCGCACCTGAAAACGTATTCGCAATTTCCGCACAAAAAGCACTGGTCGCCAAGATCAAGAAAAATCAACCCTTACTGGAACAAAGCGGCATTGCCGAACTGGAAAGCACGCTGGGGAATCACATCATACAAGCCAAGCACGAGATTTTAGGCAGAACAGTGGCCAGCGAATGCAGCGAAATGATTAAAGGCTCACGCAAAATAGTACAAAAGCGCCTGACCAGCTTGCGCGAACAAGTCGTTGAATTGCGCTCTCTAAAAGGACAAACGCTGGATGCCTCTAAACACACGCTCGCCAGAGTGGTTGCCGACAGAAAGCGCTATGAGGCTTCCATTCCCACATTTAATCAGGCCAATGACAAGATTACCCATATTGGAAAAAGATTATTGCGGCATTTAAGCCTTGCTTATCTGGATACTGCGCTGGCAGCAAGCCGCCAGGAAATGGGCGACAGTTGGACGACGGTTGGCCTGAACAAAGGAATGCGCAATCTGATGAAGCAGGCAAATGAGCTGGCCGAACATATCTCCAATGAAAGCAATGACATTAAAAAGCTTGCCGGCAGCATCTACGAGGTTTTTCAGTCAAAACACGGTTTTGAATTGTTTGATCCGCCTGAGTTGGACATGTCGAATTTTATCAATAATATGAAAACGCTGGAAAAAATCACTGACGATTTCTGTACCGATCCGGTCAATGCGCTGCTCACCGAAAAACATTTTTTAATCCGAAAATTTTTCCTGGGCCTGGGGGCGCAAACACAAAAAATATTCGAACAGGCTGAAAAGGACTGCGAACGCTGGATTCAAGACGTATTAGGCACACTGAAAGCACACATGGCGGAACATAAAGCCAGTCTGGACGAGCGCACCAAGAATTTAATGGAAGCCAGAGCGAGTGCTGAAGCACTGGGTAGCCGCTTGGCTATTGTAGAGCACGAATACGCCTTGATTGCAAAAGAGAGCCAGGCTTTGGATACTATGCTGCTGCAATTGATGAAAGCGATGCAGCCTGCAATCAAGGCCAGGGCGGCGGCAATGAAAGGTCTTACAGACCTGGATAAAACCCTGAAATTACCCGAGATGCCTTTTTTGAATGTCGCGGCAACAACGCTTCGTGCTTAAACATTGCTTAAAGACACCTCTAAAAATTCACTTTATGGGATGCGGTGCTAGGCGCGTGGAACGCAGAAACCGAGATAGTACGTGGTTGTACAGCGAGGCTGCGAGTTCCGCGCAACGCCGCAATGCGCTCATAAATGAATTTTAAATCCAGACGATATCGAACGCCTCGCGCGCATACTGGCTATCGGCCTGCAGCGTTACGCGCTTGTTAATAAAGTCGGATAGATTCGCCAGACTTTGCGATTCTTCATCCAGCAGCAAATCAATCACTTTTGTCGATGCAATCACTTTAAATTCCTTGGCATTAAACTGCTTGGATTCGCGTAACAGCTCGCGCATTATTTCATAGCAAATGGTCTGCGCGGTTTTATGTTCGCCCCGTCCGTTACATACTTCACAAGGCTCACACAGCAGATGCGCCAGGCTCTCGCGGGTGCGCTTGCGCGTCATTTCCACCAGGCCCAATGACGTAAAGCCGTTAATGCCGGTACGCGCCCGGTCCAGTTCCACGGCTTTTTTAAGCTCTGCCAGCACGGTTTCGCGCTGCGCATCTTCATCCATATCGATAAAATCGATGATGATGATGCCGCCCAGATTACGTAATCTGAGCTGGCGTGCGATACACTGTGCCGCCTCCAGATTAGTTTTAAAAATCGTGTCTGATAAGTTCTTACCGCTGACAAAGCTGCCGGTATTGACATCCACGGTCGTGAGCGCCTCGGTCTGGTCGAAAATCAGATAGCCGCCAGAACTCAACTCCACCTTGCGTGAAAGTGCGTTTTCGATCTCTTTTTCGATATTGTAAAAGTCAAAAATCGGCCGCTCGCCCTGATAGTGATACAAGGGTTTCACTGCTTTTGCCACGTACAGTTCGGCAAATTCTTTTAACTGTTCAAAGGTTGTTTTAGAATCCACGCGAATACTCACCGTTTGATCATTCACCACGTCACGCAACATGCGCCTTGGCAAGCTTAAGTCATAAAACACTAGCGAGCGTTCTCCAGCATGCTGGCTATCCTGCTGAATTTTTGCCCAGACTTTTTGCAGGTATTCGATATCTGCCAGCAGCTCAACATCGCTAGCGGATTCTGACATAGTGCGGATAATGAAACCGCCTGTTCTGTTCTCTGGCAGCAAGCCCAACAAGCGATTGCGCAAGCGTTCCCGCTCGCCTTCATCTTCAATGCGCTGCGATACCCCGATATGGCTTTGATGCGGCAAAAACACCAGAAATCGCCCGGCGATGCTGATTTCAGTGGTCAGGCGCGCGCCTTTAGTGCCGATAGGTTCTTTAATCACCTGCACAATAATCGATTGTCCTTCGTGCAGCACCTCCTGAATCGGCCGGTCAACTTGCGGCTCACCATCCACATGGCATTCCATAATATCGGCGGCATGCAGAAATGCCGCGCGCTGCAGACCGATTTCCACAAATGCGGATTGCATGCCTGGCAGCACACGGCATACCGTGCCGCGATAAATATTACCGACAATGCCAAGCGATGAGCAGCGCTCAATATGCAACTCCTGTGCGACGCCATGTTCCATCACAGCGACCCGCGTTTCCTGCGGCGTCACATTAATTAAAATTTCCTGTCCCAAATCTTGTTCCTAACTTTAATCTTTTTTAATTCTGCATATTCCATCTAAAAGCATGGCCGTTTCATGCACCGGCAAGCCCATCACGCCGGTATAACTTCCTTCAATCCTTTTTATCCAATTACCCGCTAAGCCTTGTATGGCGTAGCTGCCGGCCTTATCCCGATGCTCACCGGTAACGATATAAGCCGCTATCATAGCATCGGTCAGCGGCATCATCTGCACCAACGTGGTACTTAACGCTTTATCAAGCCTGTTATTAAATGCCACCGCGACAGCTGTGTGCACCTCGTGCGTACTGCCCGATAGTTTTTTAAGCATGTTAACCGCATCAGCATCATTGTCGGGCTTTCCCAATATTTCCATGCCCAGCGCCGCCGTTGTGTCGGCCGCCAGAACAGGCAAGTCCGCATGCTGTCCACCCAGTTTTCTAAGTGTTGCCAACGCTTTTTGCTCGGCAAGCCGCAACACGTAATCGGCAGGCGATTCATTCATATAGGCTGCTTCATCAATATCTGCGGGCATCATCAGACAATCCAGTCCCATTTGCCTTAGTAACGCCACTCGCCTTGGACTTTGGGAAGCCAATATAATTTTTCTCAACATGTGATTACTTTAATTTACTATATAGAATTGTCAAAATGATAATCAGTTTAAAAAAACACATATGATCGATTGGGCTTATTTAATAAAAACCACTATTGCCCTGCTCGCCATCGTCAATCCGATTGGCAGCGTGCCTGTTTTTATTAGCGCTACCGCTGGCTGGCGTAAACAAGATCGTGCCAAAACCGCCGGAATGGTGGCCTTAAGTGTGTTTATCGTACTTACTTTATCAGCTTTCATTGGCGATGGTATGTTGAATTTTTTTGGTATTAGCATTCCATCGTTTCAAGTGGGTGGTGGCATTTTACTCATGCTTATTTCTATTTCAATGATGCACGGTAAGCAAGGCGGTACGAGGCAAACCACCGAGGAAGCGCAAAGCATGGCAGAACGTGAAGTGATAGCGATTGTGCCGCTCAGCATTCCTTTGCTGGCAGGGCCTGGTGCGATTTCCAGCATGATTTTAAGCGCTCAGCAGCAACCTACTTTTTTGGGACATGTGGCATTGGTAATACCTGTATTCATTATTGCCGTAACTATTTGGCTAGTACTGAAATTATCTGACGCCATTTCGCATCAGCTTGGCACCATAGGCATCAACATCGTCACACGTTTGATGGGGCTGATTTTGGCAGCCATGGCGGTGGAATTTATTGCCCATGGATTGACTGGACTGTTTCCGCAATTGGCTAGTTAGCAGTAAAATGGCAGCATTAAATCAATAGAAAAATTTTGTGAAAAAACAACCCTGGAAACCTAACACTACCGTCGCGGCGATCATCGAGCAAAACGGTAAGTTCTTGCTGGTAGAAGAGCACACCGACCGCGGCAACCGCTTTAATCAGCCAGCCGGGCACCTGGAAGACGGAGAAACCTTGCTGCAGGCTGTGATTCGCGAAACCATGGAAGAATCGGCTTACGAATTTACGCCCGAGGCATTACTGGGCGTTTATCATTGGAAGCACCCGCATAATGACACCACTTATCTGCGTTTTGCCTTCATTGGCAAAGTAGGGGTGAATTACCCCATGCAAGAACTGGATGACGGCATCGTACGAGCAGTGTGGATGGATATAGACGAGATCCGCGACAAGGCAGGCCTGATGCGCAGCCCGCAAGTATTGACCTGTATTGAAGACTATTTAGCTGGCAGACGCTATCCACTGGAAGCGGTTACTCACTTATGAGCAAGAAAAGAGTTGTTGTAGGCCTATCGGGCGGCGTAGATTCATCCGTCACTGCCATGTTATTAAAGCAGCAAGGCTATGATGTGGTTGGCCTTTTCATGAAAAACTGGGAGGACGACGATGACGATGAATACTGCTCCAGCAAACAGGATTTAATTGATGCGGTTTCGGTAGCCGATAAACTTGGCATTGAGATCGAAGCGGTGAATTTCAGCAAAGAATACAAAGACCGCGTCTTTGCCAATTTTTTGGAAGAGTACCAGGCCGGCCGCACACCCAACCCGGATATTCTGTGCAATGCCGAGATTAAATTCAAAGCTTTTCTCGACCATGCAATGAATTTAGGTGCCGATCTAATCGCCACCGGCCACTACGCGCAAGTGCGCGAAAACCCGCTTAAACCCGGACAGTTTCAGTTGATGAAGGCCGATGACGGCAGCAAAGACCAAAGCTACTTTTTGTATCGTTTAAACCAGGCACAGCTTAGTAAAACACTTTTTCCGCTTGGTACTTATTTAAAGCGCGAAGTGCGCGAAATGGCACGCAAGGCGGGCTTAGTCAATGCAGAGAAAAAAGACTCTACTGGCATCTGCTTTATCGGCGAGCGGCCGTTTCAGGAGTTTTTACAACGCTATCTGCCACGCCAGCCAGGCGATATTAAAACGCCGGAAGGCAAGCTGGTTGGGCATCACGACGGCTTGATGTATTACACGCTAGGCCAGCGCCA